>Ga0068855_100003783_pt1 | contig 18509 bp, 17 predicted proteins | sample KBSCornC52_FD_66592 | JGI IMG/M metagenome (GOLD analysis project Ga0068855, IMG submission 66592) | Corn rhizosphere microbial communities from Kellogg Biological Station, Michigan, USA - KBS Corn C5-2 | ecosystem: Host-associated > Plants > Roots > Rhizosphere > Soil ...
CGTTTGGCAGAAGCTCGCGACAGTTGTCGTGCAATCGCCAGAGAAGTTTGGTTGGTCGCTGTCTCGCTGGTCGGTCCGAGCATTGCACGAGCTGCTCGCCCGCCGTTTCGGTTGGCACGTCAGTCGTTCGTCGATCAGCCGCTTCTTGCGCTCGATGGCGCTCAAGCCACACCGCGTTCGGTATTGGCTCAATCCGAGCGACCCGGATTTCGATGCGAAGGCGGCCAAGATTTGCAGGCTTTACGTATCGCCGCCGGCCGGCACCACCGTGCTCTGCGTCGACGAGAAACCCGGCGTTCAGGCGCTCAAGCGCTCGCGTGCTGGCCGACCTTTGCGGCGAGGAAAGGCCGCGCGACTTGAGTTCGAATACGAGCGCAAAGGGACGCGCAACATTTTCGCGGCGTTCAACGTGCAAAATGGGCACGTGCTGCTTTGGGTTACGCCTGACCGAACAACCCCGATGGTGCTCAGTTTTCTCGACCAGATCGCCCGATTCTATCGCACAGGGCGTGTCGTAATCATTACCGACAACATCAGCACGCGCACAGGCGACGCGGCCACCGACTGGCTCAGTCGCCACCCGCGCATCCGCTTCGTCTTCACGCCGAAGCACGGTAGCTGGCTCAACCAGGTCGAGATCTGGTTCGGGATCCTTACCAGGAGCGCGCTCCGGCATCGTTCCTTCATCAGCGTCGCCGCCTTAGCCACGGCCATCTACCGCTTCGGCAAGTATTGGAACGACGTTACACGCCGCCCGTTTGACTGGACCTATACCGGTCGCGTGCTCCATGCCTGAAATCCAAATGCATCACGACTTTTGGGACGCGGCACTAGCCGCGACACTCGGCCAGGCAAAATCCCCCTCGCCTGCGGCGTGCTCGACGCTCGAACCACCCGAGCCCGCACTCGCGTACTACGTACCCCCCGCTCAACCGGGGCGTTTCACGTTCGGGTGTTCGTTGTAGTACGCATCCAAGCTCTCCTTGGAAATGCGTAGCTCGATCAGGCCGTCGCGCTGGATCTTGGCTTGGCAGCCGAGGCGCGAGTTCATGCGCACGTCGAAGGCTTTGTCCAAGATGTCCTCTTCGTCTTCTTCCGCCGGCGAGAGCAGCTCGGCGCCGGTTTCGACGTATACGTGGCAGGTCGAGCACGCGCACACGCCGCCGCAGGCGTCGCCCTCGGGCGCACCCAAGAGCTTCGACGCTTTGAGCAGGGTAGTGCCGACAGGCACCTCGATCTCGAGGTCGTGCTCGGGAAAGCGAACCTTGGCCATCTCGCTCACTGTGCTCCGTGCTTCTTCAAATGCGCTTCGACGCCGGCTGCGTGCGCGACGCTCTGTTCCACCGCGCCCAGGTTCTTTCCGGCAATAGCGGCTTGGATCGCGCGGTTCATGCGCCGTCCGGCCCAGTCGTGCGTGGCGTCGTCGAGCGCGGCAATGGCGCCCTCTACGCGCGAGGCTTGAGTCGAGGAAGACACCGCGGTGCGCAAATCGGTCAAGGCTTGCTCGATGCGCGCGCGCTCGGCCGGCTCGAGCAGATCGGCGTCCGAGTCGAAGGCCTTGTCCGTCGCGAGCAGGATGCGCGTGGCTTCGACCTGCGCGTCCCTCAGCCGGCGCAGCTCGAAGTCGGCTTCGCCGTGATCGAGCGCGTCGATCAGCATGCGCTCGACCTCGTCGTCGGTGAGGCCGTAGCTCGGTTTGACCTCGACGGTTTGGCTGAGCCCGGTCGTGAGCTCGACGGCTTTGACACTCAGTAGGTTGTTCTCGTCGACGTGAAAGCTCACCTCGAGCCGCGCGAGCCCGGCGGGCAGCGGAGGGATACCGCTCAGCTTGAAGCGCGCAAGCGAGCGGCAATCACTGGCAAGCTCGCGCTCGCCCTGCACGACGTGCAGATCGAAGCCGGTTTGGTCGTCGGCGTAGGTCGTGAACGTGGCCTTGGCGCCGGCAGGGATCGTGGTGTTTCGCGGCAAAATCTTGTCCACTCCGCCGCCCATCGTCTCGATGCCCAAAGACAGCGGCAGCACGTCGAGCAGCAGCACCTCGTCGCTCGAGCGCGCGAGCAGATCCGCCTGCAGCGCGGCGCCGTAGGCCACGACCAAATCCGGATCGATGTCGGCGAGCGGCGCTTTGCCGAACAGCTCCTCCACGTACGAGCGCACGCGCGGCACGCGCGTGGATCCGCCGACCAAGATCACGCCACTGAGCGCGCTCGCTGCCAGGCCCGCATCGCGCAGCGCGCGGCGACAAGCGCGACCGGTCCGCTCGAGCAGCGGTTCGATCCAAGCGTCGAAATCGGCGCGCGTGAGCTCGAATGACAGATCGCCGCCGCCTTTCTTCGGCAGCTCGAGCGCGACTTTTGCGTTCTCGGTCAGAGCGTGCTTTGCGCGGCGCGCGGCCTCGAGCGCGATACTGACGACCTCTGGTGTGCGCGTGCGCGCGTCGCTGGCGCCCATCGCGTTCAGCATGCGCTCGGCGATTTCGCGATCCATGTCGTCGCCTCCGAGCGCGCTGTCGCCACCCGTGCTCTTGACTTGGAATACGCCGTCTTCGAGCAGCAAGATCGTGATATCGAACGTGCCGCCGCCCAAGTCATACACGGCGAACAGGCCGTTTTTCTGCTTTTCCAGGCCGTAGGCCAGGGCGGCCGCGGTGGGCTCGTTGAGCAAGCGCAACACCTCGAGCCCTGCCACGCGCCCCGCGTCGCGCGTGGCTTGACGCTGTGCATCGTCGAAATACGCGGGCACCGTGATCACGGCGCCGCCCACGTGTTGCAGCTGGTCGACCGCGCTCTGCTTCAGGCTCTTCAAAATCTCGGCGCTGACCTCGACCGCGCTGGGCGTCAGCTTGCCCAGATCGAAACGCACCACCGCGCCCTCACCTGGGACGAACTTGTAGGCACCGAGTCGCGTGGTCTCGCTGTCACCCGCGGCGCGGCCCATGAAGCGCTTCACACTGGCGATGGTGCGCTCGGGCTCGCGCGTCGCGTAAGACAGCGCGCTGCGCCCGACGACCACCGTACCCTCTCTGCCGTAGTGCACCACGGAGGGAAGGAGCGGCGAGCCGTCGCAGGTGATGAGCGGCACCGGACGCCCATCTCGCACGTGCGCGACGATCGAGTTGGTGGTGCCGAGATCGATGCCGATCGCCTGCGGCGGCGCTTTGGGGTCGAAGATGTCGAGTAACATGGCAGAGCTCAGAACAGGTCGTCGGCGATGGCTTGTGCCTCGTCCAAGAAACGCCGGTAGTACCGCAATTGTCCGAGCTTTTTCAGGATTTCGACCGAATCGAGCTGGGCGTCGGCAAATTGCCGATCGAGCTCGGCGCGCACGCGGCGCTCGTCCTGCTCGACCTCGGCAATCAGCCGGCCCAAGGCCACTTGATCCTTGCTCAGCCGAATTTCGGCGAGCGCTTCTCGGCGCTCCATCACTTCCATCAGCAGGGCGGGCGGCGCCGGCGGCTCTTTGCCTTCGCCGCTCTGCACGCCGCGCCGCGCGAGCAGCGCCTCCGCGCGCCGCACCGGATCCTTCAGCTGGCGGAAGGCTTCGTTCACCTCAATTGCTCGCCCGAGCGCACGCCGGCGTTCGGCGGCACCGGACACCGCGTGGCGATCCGGATGCAGCGTGCGGCTCAGATCTCGATGCCGCTGCTCGAGCAGTGCGAGATCCAGATTGAACACGGGCTCCACGCCCAGCGCCTCGAAAGGATCGCTGGTCATGGCCCACTCGACGACTCAGCGGCGCGCGCTGACGAGCTCGCGCGGGCCATTTATCGCACCGTAAAGGAGTGCCCGCAGCCGCAGCTCGACGCTTCTTGCGGGTTCTTGAATTTGAACCCCTGAAACATCAAGGTCTGCTCGTAATCCAGCACGGAGCCCGCAAGATAGACGAAGCTCTTTTTGTCGACGTAGAAGCGCACGCCGCCCGCGTCGTACACGATGTCGCGCTCGCGCGGCGGCGTATCTTCATACTGGATCACGTACGAAAAGCCGGAGCAGCCGCCACCCTTCACGCCCAGCCGCACCGCCGCGTCCGGCGTGCCCCGCGCCGCAAGCTTCTTCTTCGCGAACTCCACGGCCTTGTCCGAGATCGTGATCTCGCGCCGAGACTTCGGGCTCTCGGAAGGAGCGCTGCTGTTGCTGGAAGCGACGGAGGATGCGGGGCTGGTTTGCATGGCGTAACTCGCGGTCAGACTGGAAGAACGGGCACGGGCACGTTCAGGAGAAAAAATCAGGGAGCCGCGGGAGCGGCGGATTCTTCGGCCGGTGGGGCGTCGGAAAGCGCGGCGCGGGCGGCGCGCTTCTGTTTGTAATCTTCGATCGCGCTCTTGATCGCGTCCTCGGCCAGGACCGAGCAGTGGATCTTGACCGGCGGCAAGCTGAGCTCTTCGGCGATTTGGCTATTTTTGATGCCCGCCGCTTCGTCGATGTTCTTGCCTTTGATCCATTCGGTGGCGAGCGACGAGGACGCGATGGCAGAGCCGCAGCCGAAGGTCTTGAAGCGGGCGTCTTCAATCACGCCCTCCGGACTGACGCGAATTTGCAAGCGCATCACGTCGCCGCAAGCGGGCGCACCGACGAGCCCCGTGCCGACGGATGGATCGTCTTTGTCGAGCGTGCCGACGTTGCGCGGGTTTTCGTAGTGATCGAGGAGCTTTTCGCTGTAGGCCATGGCTATTTTCTTCCTTGGGCCGGGCTCAATGAGCCGCCCATTGAATCGATTTGATGTCGATGCCTTGTTGGTGCATCTCGTAGAGCGGGGAAAGTTCGCGCAGCTTCTTCACTTTGCCAATCACCAGTTCGGCGACGTAATCGACCTCTTCTTCCGTGTTGAAGCGACCGAGGCCGAAGCGAATGCTGGAATGGGCGAGCTCTTCGTCGAGGCCCATGCTGCGCAGCACGTAGCTCGGCTCGAGGCTCGCGCTCGTGCACGCCGAGCCGCTCGACACGGCGACGTCCTTGATCGCCATCATCAAGCCTTCACCTTCGACGAAGGAGAACGAGAGATTCAAGTTGCCGGGCAGGCGCTTTTCCGGGTGCCCGTTGAGGTACACGGCGTCGAGCTCCTTGGTGATCGCGTTGTGCAGGCGGTCACGGAGGCCCTTGATGCGCTCGGCCTCGGCCACGCCCTCTTGCTTGAAGATGGACACGGCCTTGGCGAAACCGACGATGCCCGGCACGTTCAGCGTGCCCGAGCGGTTGCCACGCTCGTGCCCGCCGCCGTCCATCTGCGCGACCAGGCGGACGCGCGGCTTCGAACGCCGCACATAGAGCGCGCCGACGCCCTTCGGCCCGTAGATCTTGTGCGCGGTGAGCGACGCGAGATCCACGTTCATGCTCTTCACGTCGAACGGCGTTTTGCCGAAGCCTTGCACCGCGTCGCAATGAAAGAGCACGCCGCGTTTGCGGGTGATGGCGCCGATCTCGCCGATTGGCTGGATGGTGCCAACCTCGTTGTTGGCGAGCATCACCGAGACAAGGATGGTCTTATCGGTGATGGCTTTCTCGATCTCGCCCGGATCGACCAAGCCATCCCGCCCCGCGCTCACGTAGGTGACCGTGAAGCCCTGCTTCTCGAGGCGCTTACACGAATCGAGCACCGCTTTGTGCTCGATGGTCGTGGTGATGATGTGGTTGCCCTTGCCCTGGTAGTACTCGGCGACGCCTTTGATCGCGAGGTTGTCGCTCTCGGTGGCGCCGGAGGTGAACACGATTTCCTTGCCGGATTCAGCGCCGATGTAGCTGGCGATGGTCTCGCGCGAATCTTCGACAGCGGCTTCGGCGTGCCAGCCGTAGGCGTGAGTGCGGCTGGCAGCGTTGCCGAAATCCTGCGTGAAATAGGGCAACATCGCCTCGAGCACGCGCTTGTCGAGCGGCGTCGTTGCGTGGTTGTCCATGTAGATCGGAAACTTGAGTGCCATAGGACCTTTTGTGTTCGCGCGGCGCGTCAGTTCACGCGGCTGCCGACGACGAGCTCGGGCGGGTTCGGTTGTTCGGGGTGGCGCGCGCAGGTGGGGCACGAGTGGACCGTGACCTCGGACTCGCACGCGCTGTGACAGGTGGACAGAAATTCCAAGCTTTGTTCGAGCTCGGATTCGAGCGCCTTGAGCTCGGCCAGCTTCTCGCGCGTCTCCACCAGCTTCGCGAGGTACACCTCACGCAAGCGCATGGCGGCAAACTGCGCCGTGGCTGCGTCGGTCTGCCCGCGCACGAGCGCTTGGATATCGGACAGCGAAAGCCCCAGGCTCTGCAGCTTGATGATCCAACGCACGCGGACGAGCGCATCTTGTGAAAAGAGCCGATAGCGACCCTTGGAGCGCTCGTGAGCGCGCACCAGGCCGAGCTCTTCATAGAGATGAATGGCGCGCACGGTCTTGCCCACCGCCTTGGCCAGATCACCGACCAAGAGCAGCTCGCCATCATCTGCCGGGGCGGCCGACGCCAAACGCTCCGCCGCCAGCTCCGGGCTGATGCCCGGCGTGACGATGGCGAGATGGCGATGGCTGCGATCGGTCATGAACTACATTGTAACCCTAACCCTAACGTATGCGTCAGGGTTTTGGTGCGAGAGGGATATAACGACCGCGAGCAGGCCTGTCAATCGCCGAATAATCTGAGTAAAAACAATGGGCTAGCGCCGCTGCTCCAGGCTCCTTCTGAGTAACCGGACGAATTCGGCTGCCGCCTTGGGGGTGGGAAGACCGTCCGGAAGCCGCCGAACCAGCCACAAGTCACGCTGCGGGGTCGGGTTCTTGAGCCGTACGGCGCAGAGCTCGGGGTCGCTCGGCCGCAGGTAACCGCCAGGCAAAATGGTGAGCGCCAGGCCGGCGCGGACCACCTCGCACAGCGCCTCGGCCGAGGACAGCGTGAGCACGACCTCAGGCGTAAAGCCCGCTTCGCGACAAGCGGCGTGAATGATCTCGCCGGTGAAGGTGGCGCCGGGGACGAGCACGAACGCGCGATCGCGGAGCGCCGAAAGCGGCAGCAGCTTGCGGCGCGCCAGCGGATCGTCTTTGCGCACCAAGGCGACCAGCTCTTCACGACGCACGAGCTCGCGCTCCACGTCGCGCAGGGCCGAGCTCGGCGCGCCGGCGACGAAGCCGAGATCGGCCTGACCGCTCAGCACGGCCTTGGCAATCTTCTCCGCGGCCAGCGTGCGCACGGACAGCTCGATGCCGGGATGCGCGCGGGCGAACTCGGCGAGCGCGCGTGGCAAGAGGGTCGCGCACGCGCTCTGCACCGCGCACAGTCGGAGCTGGCCGCGCACACCGCTCGCCAGCTCCGCCAAATCATCGCTCAGCGCGCCGAGTGCGCTCAGCGCTTGGCGGGCGCGCTCGGCCAGGCGTCGGCCGGCTTCGGTCACGCGCAAGGGTGCGCGCGCGCCGCGCTCCAGCACGCGCACGCCGAGCTCCGCTTCGAGCCGCGCGAGCGCGTGCGAAAGCGTGGGCTGCGCGACGTGCACGCGCCGCGCCGCGCGCGTGACGCTGCCCGCCTCGACGCATGCCAAAAAATACTCCAAATCGCGGAGCTCCATCGGCTATCGATTCTTTTGGTGCATGATATTCATCAATATATATCACTAACCAGAATGATGGGCGTGGGCCATGTTCAGGCCATGGCAAGCCCTGCACCCTGGAACCCCACGCTGTACGATGACCGCGCCGCTTTCGTGTCCGAGCTCGCGAGCGAGCTCGTGGTCTGGCTCCGGCCAAACCCCGGGGAAGCGATTTTGGATCTGGGTTGCGGCACCGGCACGCTCAGCGCCGAGATCGCGCAGCGCGGCGCCCGCGTCCTCGGCCTCGACAGCTCGGCGGAAATGATCGCAAGCGCGCGCGAGAAATACAGCAAGCTAAGGTTCGTGGTCGGCGACGGCCAAGCGCTCGGCTATGACGCCGCGTTCGACGCCGTGTTCTCGAATGCGGCCCTGCACTGGATGCCGCGGGCGAGCGACGTGCTTTCCGGCGTGGCCCGTGCGCTCCGTCCCGGAGGGCGCTTCGTGGCGGAGTTCGGTGGCGCGGGCTGCGTGGATACGGTGGTGCGCGCCCTGACCGCGGTGCTCCACGAGTGGCAGCTCGACCCAACACCGTACCTGAGCTGGTACTTCCCTCGCCCCGGACAGTACGCGGCATTGGTCGAGGCGCACGGTTTGACGCTGCGCGAGCTGCGCTACTTCGATCGGCCCACGCCGGTTGCAGGAGAAACCGGGCTCTCGACCTGGCTGAACATGTTTCAGGCGCGTTTGAGGAACGACCTCGAGGATCGTTGGCCGATGCTGTGCCAAGAGGTCAGCGAGCGCTGCCGCGCCACGCTGTTTCACGATGGACACTGGGTGCTCGACTACACGCGGCTGCGGCTGCTCGCCACGAAACCGTAACGTCCATCGAGAGCCGGAACGGGGGGCACCCGGCCTCGCTGTGTGACCGCCAGGTTTCAGCACTGGAAACCTGTTCGAAATAGCGCGCGCGTTAGCACTGACGGGTCAGCCAAGGTGGTTCGTTGACTCAATCCCTGACAGGCCTCCAGGTGATCTCGTTCGAGAGTCGCTTGCAGTGCGAGACGGCAGGGATGATCGAAAAGCACGGCGGGCGGGTGATCGCTGCACCCGCGCTGAAAGAGGCCGCGGAGCTCGATCTGCCGGAAGTAAAAATCTTCCTCGACGCGCTCTTTACCGACGCCGTCGACGCCCTGATCTTACTCACTGGCGTCGGAACCACGCTGCTCGTGCGCGCTGCGCTGAAGCGAAGACCACGGGCGGAGGTGCTTTTGCACCTGTCCAAGGTCAACTTGATCAGCCGCGGACCGAAGCCCTCCGCCGCGCTCAAGCCGTTCGGGCTCCGGCCGACTCTTACGGTACCCGAACCGAACACCTGGCGTGAGCTGATCGCCACGCTGGACACCGGGTACGCGATCGCCGGGCGGCGGATCTATCTGCAGGAGTACGGGACGCGCAACGAGTCGCTGGTGAGCGCCCTGCGCGAACGCGGCGCCTCACTCACTTGCATCCGCCTGTACAGCTATGGCCTCCCCGACGACAGCGGACCGCTCAAGGCCGCGGTGCTGAAGATCGTGCGCAACCAAGCGCACGTTGCGCTCTTCACCACGGCCCTGCAAATCGAGCACCTGCTGCTCGTGGCGCAAGAAATCGGCCTCGCACCCGCCGTGCGCCGCGCGCTCAATAGTGAGCTGGTCGTGGCCTCAGTGGGCCCCATCACGAGTGCGGCGCTCGAACGCCACGGCATTACCCCCGATATCGTGCCGGGACACCCCAAGCTCGGGCACCTGGTCTTGGCGGTCGCACGGCGCGCTCCGGCCTTGCTCAGTGAAAAACGCGCCCGCGGCGATCAGCTGATTCTGAACGCCGGCATGCTGCCGCGCTGGGCGCGCTCCTAAACGACGCGCGACGCCAGTTCGCCGCCCCGCGCAGGCGAGCCTCGCCGCGCAGTTTTTTTGCCTCGGGCAGGGTCGATCGACTATCGGTCGCGCGATGCGCTTTGCGCCGTTATCCGTGCTGCAGAGGGGTGGCCTCGCGAGCGCTGCGCTCTTGTGTTTGTGCGCGAGCGCGTTTGCGGAGCCGGGCGTGGCCGATGCGACGGCGAAACGCGTGCGCGCGCTGCGCGCTGAGGGGACGCGCCTGCTCCACGCAAAACAGGTACCAGCGGCGTGCCTCGCGTTCGAGTCAGCGTCGCGGCTTCTGCCCTCCGATCCAGACGCGGCCGTCGATCTCGCGCTCTGCGAGCAGCGGCGCGGCAATGCCGAGCGAGCGCGGGCAGAGAACCTGAACGCGATCACCCTCGCCTCCGGCCCCGAGCAAGTTCAGGATCCACATTTCGGGCGAGTGCGACAGAGTGCCTATTTCAACCTCGACCAATTACCCGAGCCGGGCGACGATGCTCGCGCAGCCGAGCCGGTGGTGAGTAGCGCTCCGGACCAGGTTTGCGCCCGACGGGCTGCCGAACCCGGTTGTGCGAAGGCATTCATCGTCTGCTCGAAAGAGCACGCTGGCGGCGGAGCACAAGTGCGCTCGAGCGCGACCGTCGTGCGGCTCGCGTTGAACGAAGCCGACGCGAGCTTCGAAGACGGAGAAGATTTGGAAGGCAATGAGCTCGAAGACGACTCGGCCTCCACGGTGCCGCGAACGGTTGCGAGCGGGAACAGCCTCACCTTCAACGGATCGTACAACATGGAGCTCTTGCAGTACGTGTGCGAGACCGATGAGTGGTCGTGCGAAAAGTCGCTCGCGGTAGCGGCGGAAGCCGAAGCGTGCGTGCACAAAGCGGGCACCGGCTCCGAGGGCCGCTGCCAAGAGCAGGCTTGCGCGCACGCCCAGAGCCGGCCGTCCGCCGCAGTCGCGCGCGAGCAGCGCGCAGCCGAGCGAGCTACGAACGAGTGTTACCAGCACTGCGCGGATTCCGAAGAGAGCGATGACTGCAGCATCGCGTATGCCAGCGCCTGCACCGGCCTCGTCGGTGTCGTGTGCCACGGTCACTCGGGTCAGGTCGAGCGAGCGTGGACGCGCATCGCAGAAGTCGCATTCGAGCTCGACGCGACGCATTGAGCGGCACGGGCAAGCGTGCAGCCCTGGCGCGCGTGGCAGCGGCTGAGCGAAAGCGGCGCTCGCCCTAGATGGAATAGCGCTGAGCAAAGACCTTGGCGTCGACCACGTCGAGCGCTACGGAGTCGCCGGGTTCGACCGCGAGTAGGTCCAAGTCTACCTTCGACATCTGCACGGTGATGCTCTCGCCAGTCGGCAACGCGACGTACATCTTTACGAAGCCCCCGACCCGCGTCAGCCGTTCGATGCGGCCCAGATCGACGGGGCTATCACCGTTCGGGCGGCGCACGCGGATGTTGTGCGGGCGGACGAAGGCTTGCACCGGCGTGCCATCGCGCGCTCCGTGCGGCGCCGGGATCGACTGCGACCCGACTTTAGCCTCGCCCGCGCTGACGCGGCTCTTGATGACATTCGCCCCGCCCAAGAAGGAGGCCACGAACTCATCGGCCGGGTGATCGTAGAGCTCGTGCGGGCTGCCCGCCTGGGCGACCTGCCCCTGATTCATCAGTACGACGTGCTCGGAGAGCTCGAGCGCTTCTTCTTGATCGTGAGTGACCAAAATCGTGGTGATGCCGGTACGCTCGTGGAGCGAGAGCAGCCACTGCCGCAGCTCGATCCTGACTTGGGTGTCGAGCGCGCCGAAGGGCTCGTCGAGCAGCAGCACTTTGGGCTCGATGGCGAGCGCGCGCGCCAGCGCGACGCGTTGCCGCTGGCCGCCCGAGAGCTGTGCCGGAAAGCGCGCGCCATAGCCGGGCAATTGCACGAGCCCGAGCAGCTCCTCGACGCGCTGCTCGACGCGCGCTTTGGGCAGGCCGCGGATTTTCATGCCGAACGCGATGTTGTCGGCGACCGTCATGTGCTTGAACAGGGCGTAACTCTGAAACACGAAGCCGACGTTGCGGTGCTGCGGCGAGAGGCGCGTGATGTCCTGTTCGTCGATCAGTACGCGCCCTTCATCGGGCACCTCTAGGCCGGCGATCAGCCGCAAGAGCGTGGATTTGCCGGAGCCGGAGGGGCCGAGCAAAGTCGTGATCGCGCCGGGCCGCGCCTGAAACGAGACCGAACGAGCGGCGACCGCTCCGCCCTCCGAGCCAAAACGCTTGCTGATGCTCTCGACACGCACGGTCATGGACTCACTCCTTCTAGACTCGACTCTGCGCGAACGGGCAACGAGAGCGCGCGCTGCGAGGCGTTGCGCTTGGCCTGTCGGCTCGCTGCCGCCCACTCCGCGACCTTTTTGACGCACAACGTGACGAGGGCGAGCGACGCGAGCAGCGAGGCCACCGCAAATGCGCCCACGAAGTTGTACTCGTTGTACAAGATCTCGACCTGCAACGGCAGGGTGTTGGTCAGACCGCGCACGTGGCCCGAGACGACGCTGACCGCGCCGAATTCGCCCATCGCGCGCGCGTTGCACAGAATGACCCCGTACAACAGGCCCCAGCGCACCTTGGGCAGCGTGATCCGCAGTAAGATTTGCAGGCCGCTCGCGCCGAGCGTCAGCGCGGCCTCTTCTTCGTCACTGCCTTGCGCTTGCATGACCGCGATCACCTCGCGCGCCACGAGCGGAAAGGTGACGAACGTGGTCGCCATGACGATCCCCGGTACCGCAAAAATGATCTTGATGTCGCGCTCGGCGAGCCATGGGCCGAACCAACCGTGGGCACCAAACAAAAGCACGAAGATCAGCCCGGAAATGACGGGCGAGACGCTAAATGGCAGGTCGACCAAGGTGATCAGCACGCTCTTGCCCCAAAAATCGTACTTGGAGACGAGCCAGGCTGCGGCGATGCCGAACGCCACGTTGAGCGGGACGGAAATGCCGGCGGTAAGCAAGGTCAAGCCGATCGCGTCGAGCGTTTCGCCTTGCGCGAGCGCCGCAAAGTACGGGCCTAGCCCTTTGGAAAAGGCCGAGATGAACACCGTGAGCAGCGGAGCGAGCAAGAACAGCCCCAAAAACGTCAAGGCCGAGCCGATCAGGAGCACGCGTACGAGGCGGCTCTCACCCACCTGAGTTTCGCGGCGATGCTCGCTCTGTGCGCGTTGCGTGACCAAGCCGCTCATGCTTCTGCCCGGCGCGTCCAGCGCTCCAATAAGTTCACGAGCAGTAGCATCACGAACGAGGCCAGCAGCATGACGCCCGCGATCGCCGTCGCGCCGGCATAGTCGTACTGTTCGAGCTTGGTCACGATGAGTAGCGGAGTGATTTCCGTGCGCATCGGCATATTGCCCGAAATGAACACGACCGAGCCGTACTCGCCGAGCGAGCGCGCAAAGGCCAGCGCGAAGCCGGTCAAAGTAGCGGGCAAGAGGCTCGGAAAGATCACGCGCCGAAAGGTTTGCAGGCGCGTCGCGCCCAGCACGGCTGCGGCCTCCTCCACGTCTGGATCGATTTCTTCCAACACCGGCTGCACGGTGCGCACGACGAACGGAATGCCGATGAAGGTCAGCGCGAGCGTGATCCCGAGCGGCGTAAATGCGACCTTGATGCCCAATTTCGCGAGCGGCTCGCCGAGCACACCGTGCTCGGCGTACACCGTCGTGAGCGCGATGCCAGCGACGGCCGTTGGCAAGGCAAACGGCAAATCCACGAGTGCGTCGACGATGCCACGGCCAAAAAAGCGATAGCGCACCAAGACCCAAGCCACGAGCACGCCGAACACCGCATTCAAGAGCGAGCCGACGAACGCCGCGCCGAAGCTCAAGCGGTAGGCGGCGAGCGCGCGTTCGTCGCTCACCTTGGCCCAAAACTCGTGCAGCCCGAGCGAGCTCGATTTGATGATCATGGCCGAGAGCGGCAAGAGCACGAGCAAGCCCACGTAAAACAACGTGTAGCCGAGCGACAGCCCAAAGCCCGGAAGCACCCCGCGAGTCTTGAAGCGCATGCCCCGGCTCACTTCTTCGGTTGGTAAATCTGATCGAACACGCCGCCGTCGTTGAAGTGGGTGGCTTGCGCTTTTTGCCAACCGCCGAACAGCTCGTCGATAGTGAAGAGCTGAATGTCCGCGAACGCGCTCTTGTGCTTGGCCAGCACCTGCGGGTCACGCGGGCGATAGTAGTGCTTGGCGACCACCTCTTGGCCTTCCGGAGTGTACAAGAACTTCAGGTATTCCTCGGCCACGGCGCGCGTGCCGTGCTTGTCCACGTTCTTGTCGACGACCGCCACTGGAGGCTCGGTCAAGATGCTAAGCGAAGGCGCCACGAGCTCGAACTTGCCCTTTCCGAGATCGGTCACGCTCAGAATGGCCTCGTTTTCCCAAGCGATCAGCACGTCGCCGATGCCGCGCTCCACGAAGGTGGTGGTCGAGCCACGCGCGCCGGAATCCAGCACCGGCACGTTCTTGTATAACTTGCTGACGAACTCGCGCGCCTGCTGCTCGCTGCCACCGGGCTGCTTCAGCGCGTAGCCCCACGCGGCCAGGTAATTCCAGCGCGCGCCGCCGCCGGTTTTTGGGTTCGCGGTGATGACATCGACGCCGTCGCGCACCAAATCACTCCAATCTTTGATGTGCTTGGGGTTGCCGGCGCGGACCACGAACACGATGGTGGAGGTGTACGGTGAGCTATTGGACGGCAGCTTGGTCTGCCAATCAGCACCAATGAGCTGGCCCTTATCGTGTAGGGCCGACACGTCATAGCCGAGCGCGAGCGTGACGACGTCCGCTTCCAGCCCGTCGATCACCGCGCGGGCTTGTTTGCCAGAGCCGCCGTGGGATTGATTGATCTTTACGCTCTGGCCGGTTTTGCCCTGCCAATATCGAGCAAAGACTTGATTGAAGTCGTCATAGAGCTCGCGCGTCGGGTCGTAGGAGACGTTGAGCAGTGTAACCGGAGCTTTGACGGCGGCGACGCCCGCGCTGCCAACCGCTGACCCTTCGCCCGCCGCGCTCGCTGGGTCGCCCTTTTTGCAGCCGAGCAGGCCGGTGCTGACCGCGAGCAAGACCAACGCCGCGCGTGCCGCAAAGCCGGTAAACGCGCGACGCGTGCGAAACGGTTCTGGTGCTAATAAATGTTGGGCTGACGGATGCTTCATGGGACTTCTCGAGCAGGGGCGACGGCAGCGCGGCGCAAGGTGGTGAGTGAGACAGCGGAGGCATCGGGCACGGATTGCATGCGCCGCACGAGATCGGCGAGCGTCATGTCCTCGAGCACGCTCAAAGCTGCGCTGCCCATCACGCCCAGCGCCGCCTCCGCCGCGCACGCGCCAGGGCCCGGACACTCCGCGCAACGCACTGGGTGGTCCCAGTTCAGGCATGGAAACGGGAACGCCGCGCCGTCTAAAATGCGAACGACGCTCGCCACGTTGATCTCATTCGCCGGCGAGCGCAGGCAATAACCACCGCGCGGCCCTCGAGTACTGGTGAGCAGCCCGCTGCGCGTCAGCTGGCGCAGAATGCTGTCTAAGAAGCGCCGTGGAATGCCCTCTTTTTCCGCGATTTCCGCGGCAAGACGGGGCCGCCCGCCGGCCGATTGGGCCAGGTTGAACAGCGCCCGGAGGGCGTAGACGGTCTTGCGGGTCACCATAATCTACCAAAGCGATAGACTTTGTTCCTATTGCTGAAGCAAGGGCATGTCAAGCATTGCCGCTGCTGTCTCGTAAAATAGCGAAAGACGAGGTGAACTCCCCCCAAAAGCACGCCGCACGGGCACCGCTGCCACAATTGGCGTCTACGACTCGACCCGGACGATGAACGAGCGAAACGACTGACCGCCGCGCGCGTCGCGAATCACGAGCCACAACCTGACATCGCCGGCGTTAGTGGGGGCAGTCCAGGTATTCTCAGTGGTCGTCTCGCTCTCGTCTTCATCGCGGCCCGTAACCGGGTTTGCAAATTGACCTGCCGTTGCGAACCACGACACGCGCAGCGACTCCCGTCGGGTCTCGAGCCGCTGCGCATCGGGGTTCCACCAGGCGTAGCTTTCTGCGCCGGTGCAGCCTTTGGGAGTCGTGCAATCGTCGGGGCAGCTGGTCTTGTCTTCGAGCGCGCTACAAATGGCGTCGCCGCACACGGCCGACGTGGGGCACGCGGCCCAACCGATTTGCAGATGCAACGGCCGACCCGCGCCGACGTGTAGCTTGTCCGGCTCGCCCGGAATGGGGCTCGCCGCACCGGAGGCGTCGAGCGCGACCACACTGTCTAAAGCCGGGTTCTCGTTGCGCCGGTAATTCGCGCTGAATTCGCCGGCCTGATCTTGGTCGAGGCCCGAGGGGGGACAAAAGATGCGCACGTCGCCGAGGCTCGTCACGCCCGAGCCGAGCAGCGTCACGCTGACCGGCTGATAAAAGCCGCCCGTCGGATCGGGATCGACCGGTCTACCCGCGGGTTGGCCGTTCATCGGCTCGGGCAGGCTCGGTCCGAATAGTCGGCAGGCGTCCATGGGTAGCGTCGCGGAGACCGTTGAACCTCTGCCCAGCGGCGTGACCGCACTCGCTGGCGCACGCTCGGCGAGCTGCAAGCACACCGGATTGACCGGCCCGAGCTCAGTCAGTGGCTTACGGGCAATGCACAGTCCCCAAGATAACGCAGGGTCGCTTTGCTCGACCGAAGGCTCGGCCACGAGCGCGCTCAACCTGACCGTGTCCCCGGGCGCCGCCTCGGCGGGCTCCGACTGCACGGCCAGGAGCTTTGGCTCGGACACGATGGGCAGCTGGTCGTCGAAGCTCGGGACACAGGCCGCGCACCCGAGCAGCGCCGCGAGTGGCACTCGGCTGACCAGGTGACGCTGAGTGAAACGGCGCAAACCCATGACTAAAACTGCCATTTTGCCCCGAAAACCGGCAGCAGCGGCAAGCCCTGAATGTACCGCTTTTGGGTGTAGTCGGCGTTGTAGGCGATCTCCTCGGGGTTGTCGCGGTTGGTCACGTTTTGCACGTCCAGATACACCTCGATGCTGCTGTGCTCGAGCTTGAAGCGCTTGGAAGCGCGCACGTCGACCTGCACGAACTCCGGAATTCGCATTGAATTCTTTGCGCCCAAGAGCGGCTGATAGGTCGCAGTGCGCGAATCGAAGTAGGAGCCGATGACCGGCGTGCGCGGGTAGCCCGTTGCATAGCGACCCCGCACACCGACGTCGAACCCCTTACCGAGATCGTACGAAGCAAGCGCCGTGAGCACATGGGTTTGCTCGAAATCGAACAAGCGCCACTGTCCGGTCGCAGCGTCTTTGCGCTCGCTGCGCAAAATCGTGTACGCGACCCAGCCGAAGAAGCCCTGGGCGAGCTCACGTCGTAACAAGAACTGTGCGCCGTAGGAGCGCCCCTCACCTTGGTTTACCAAGGCCTGTGCAATCAGCGGCGAGTTCGACGCGTTACGCACGGAAAGACCTTCGGACGCACTGTGAAAGACGGTCGTTTCGACGGCCAGGGTGCGCGTCAAATCGAACGCGCCACCGAACAGAAGGTGCGTCGCGCGAGCCGAGGCGAGCGTGGGGTTGCCGAACGAGGCAGACAGGTCCTCAGGCTGGGCGGCTTGCCGGTATTTGCCGTAACCCGCCTTGAAGGTCACCTGCCGTGACAAAGCGTAGCGCACGGCGAGACGCGGCTCGAGCGCCGTGTCGGAGGTGTAGACACCAACTGGGGCGAACTGGCCTTGCGTAGGCACACGCTTGCTCACGCTATTGAACTGTGGCTCGAGGCGCAGTCCGGGAATGACATGCAGCTGATCAGCGAGCAAGGCGAAGTCGCCTTCCAGATAGGGGGCCGCGCTGCCTTCGGCTGTATTCCAGCTGTCGACGTTGACTTGGTCGGAAGGCGGCTGACCGAACGCGCGCGCGTCACCTTCGCGCGGCGGAGAAGTGACGGAGCCGACACGCCGCGCCGAATGCGTAGCGGCTTCGAGATCGAGGCCTACCTCCGCGGTCAAAAACGGCGCAACGCGACCGCGATAACTGGCCCGCAAGCCATAGTCGCGGGATTCGACATCGAGCACGGTGGGCGTCCCGCCGAAGCGACCGGTCAACGTGGAATGATCCCAACCGAGCCAGGGCAATACGTTCACTTTGGCGCCGTCGGCGTCCTCGGTTTCATAGCGCAAGGACACGCGCTCGAAGGTCAAATCCTGATCTTCCCGTTTGCGGTACGCCGGGTCGGAGTTGGCAACGGTTCGCGACACGGCGTCTGACGACAGCATGCCGAAGACCTCGAGAAACGTGTGCTTGGTCGACTGATAACGCACACGCGCTTGGCCGTCGTAATATTGCGGAATGGGGAAGAACGCGGCCACGTCTTTGGACGTGACTTGCGCCAGTACCCAGTCGAGATGGCTGCGCCGCGCAGTGATGGCCACCGATACTTTGTTGGCGACCGGCCCCGTTACCGCCGCTGAGGCATCGATCAAATCCAGCGCGGCGCTGCCGTGCCAGCGATCGCTCGCCGGATCTCGCGTGTCGACTTTGACCAGCCCGCCTAAACCGCGGCCATATTGCGCGCCATACGCGCCCGGAATGAGCTCCACCGAGCGCACCAAATCCGAATGGATGACCGAGCGAAAGCCGCCAAAATGGTACAGAATCGGGATCCTCACCCCGTCGACATAGACGCGCGTGTCCTCGGGCGCGGCGCCCCACACCACCACTTGGCCCGAGCCCGCCGTGGCGCGCGCAACGCCCGGCATGTTTTCCACGATTTTGAGCACGTCACCGGAGGTGCCTGCGACGTGACGCGCCTGCTCGGCGTCGACCTTGGTCGATACGACCTGCTTCGTCAGGGTGGGCGCGACAATCACGATCTCGAGGTCGTCACTGTCTTCATCAGTCTTCTTTTCGGGCGTGTTGAACTCGACTTCGTAGCTTGCTTCGAGCTTCTTGCCGGCTTCGAACGTTTCTTCGCTCTGTAGCGCCTTGAGATCCGCACGAGACAAAGTCACGCGGTGCTTGCCTGGTTCCAGCGCGTCGAGCGCGAAGCGGCCGGCAGCGTCGGTAACGGCGGTCATGCCGTTGTCGAGTGTGATGCTGACGCCGGAGAG
>Ga0068855_100003787_pt1 | contig 18502 bp, 17 predicted proteins | sample KBSCornC52_FD_66592 | JGI IMG/M metagenome (GOLD analysis project Ga0068855, IMG submission 66592) | Corn rhizosphere microbial communities from Kellogg Biological Station, Michigan, USA - KBS Corn C5-2 | ecosystem: Host-associated > Plants > Roots > Rhizosphere > Soil ...
ATGATCCTCTGGAGTTCATGGACGATCGTGCGCGAAACCCTCAACATCCTGCTCGAAGGCACCCCGCGTTCGCTGCAACTTGGCGAGATCCGTGGCGCCATCGGCGATGTCCCCGGAGTCCTCGACGTTCATGACCTGCACGTCTGGTCGCTGGGCTCCGCGTCTCACGCGCTCGCCAGCCACGTGCTCATCCCGGAGATGCCGCTTTCCGAGTGCTCATCGATCCTCGATGCCATCAACTGCGCACTTCGCGACCGCTTCCGCATCACCCACACCACCATCCAGTTCGAGATTCACGGATGCGAGACCACGCACGGCTGTTCCGCGCCGCCCCCGCTCGAACTCGAGCTTGAGCACCATCACGACCATCACGGCCACTCCCACTCGCACTAGCTTACGGCCATAGCCTGGTGCCCGGTCTCATAGGGCAGCAGCAGCGAGAACACCGTTCCCGAGTGGCCGCAGGTATTCGAGCTCCTCACCTGCACGCTGCCATTGTGCTTCTCGATAATTCCCGCCGTCACCCAGAGCCCGAGTCCCGTGCCCACCTCGCCACGAGTCGTGAAGAACGGTTCGAAGATCCGGCGCTGCACATCGGGAGACATGCCATGCCCGTTGTCGGCAATCGTAATTCGCGCAGCCCCTTCGCCGGTGCGCCAATCCTTGCCCGGCCGCACACGGACGCGCAGCACGCCTCCATTCGGCATGGCGTCGAATGCATTGGTCACGATCGTGGTCAGCGCCTGTCGGATCTCGCCCCCGTAACACACCAGCGCTGGCAGCCGCTCCGACTCAACCTGCACCTCAATCTCGCGCTGCGCCAGCCGGTCCTCATAAGTCGACAGCACGGAGCTCACCAGGTCCACCAGATCCAACTCGGTGGCATGGCTCTGTTGACGATGGAAACGCAGCGTCTGGCTCGTGAACTGCGCCATGCGGATCAGCTCGCGCTCTGCCATCTCCAGATAGACCGCCGCGTCTTCCATCGAGGAACAGGTCTTGGCCAGGTAGCAGAGATTCGTCACCGCCTCCAGCGGATTGTTGATCTCATGCGCAATGGACGTCGCCAGCCGCCCTGCCACCGCCAACTTCTCTGACCGCAGCAGAGCAGTCTCCGCCTGCTTCCGATGCGTAATGTCGATCGTCGCTCCCCGCCACAGATGGCGGTCCCGCACCACTGGAGTGCCGCGCGCCTCCAGCCAGTGCACCTCTCCGTTGGGCCACACCACCCGGAACTCCGCGTTGAAAGGAGCGCCGGTATCCATGGTGTACGCAGCCGCCTCGTCCAGCTTCTCCAGGTCCTCCTCGAGGATGTATTGCCGTGGAGATCCGACCGCTGCAATCTCCGTATGCGGCCGCCCGAAGATCTCCGCGCCGCCTTCATACCACTGCGTCTGCCCCGTGCGCGCGTCGAAGCTCCATGCCGCCGAGTTGCTGGCCTGCTGTGCCTGCGCCAGAATGTCTTTCTGCTCCTGCAGCACCACCATCGCCGCCTGCAGTCGCTCCAGGGCCGTGTATCTCTGATTGATCATCAACGTGATCAGCCCACCGGCCAGCAGGATCACGGCAAGCCGGATTAGCGTATCCGCCGGTCCCGCGCGCATGGTGCTCGGCAGGTACACCTGGAACGCAAGCGCCGAGGCGAACACCGCGGCAATCGCCGGCTTCTCTCCAAAGAAAGCCGCCGCGGCTACAATCGCTGCGAAGTTCAGCGCAAGTGGGGTCGCGTGCAGCGCCTGCACATGCATGCTCAGGTAGGCGGCCAGCCATGGGAGAAACACGGCCGCCGCATACAGAACGATCTGTCGGCGTATTGAGATCTGCGCGGGATGCGCCTGCGGGTTTGCGGCCTCCGGGCCTGGCATTGAACAGCTCCTGATTTCCTCGGCGGACTCGAAGTACCGCGAGAACGGCAAACGCTGCAGGACTTCCCCAGGCTCGCGCATTTTGCGGCTCGTCACCGTCGTTGCGATGCCGTCAAAAGAAGCGTCAGGAGTCCCAACCAGCCTGGGCGTTCAAAAACGGTCAACTTCTCTCAGAACGAGGATTCATCATACAAGACCATACCGTCCGTACAGTAAACTACAACGTGCGTGCTCAATAAGCTGATCCTTGCCAACCTAAGCCACCGTCCGGTGCGAACCATCCTCAGCGTGCTGGCCATTGCGGTTGAGGTCACCATGATCCTCACCCTGGTAGGGGTCAGCCACGGCACCCTGGACTCCACTGCCGAGCGCGCGCGAGGCGTGGGCGCGGACATCATCATTCGCCCCCCAGGCACCTCGGTGATGTCGAGCCTCAGCTCCGCTCCCATCAGCCAGAAGTACATCGCGTGGCTCATGCAGCAGCCGCACATTGCGCTGGCTACCGGCACAGTCGTCCAGGGGCTCTCCGGATTCGATTCCATCACCGGCGTCGACTTCCCAGCATTCGAGCGCATGAGCGGCCAATTCGACTTTGTCTCCGGCAACGTACCAGTCGATGACAACGACATGATCGTAGACGAGTACTACGCCCGCCAGCACAAGCTGCAGGTGGGCAGCCACATCAATCTCATCAACCACGACTGGAAGATCTCCGGCATTTTCTCCGGAGGCAAGCTGGCCCGCATCATGGTCAAGCTCCCGGTGCTGCAACAAGTCATGGATCGTGTCGGCTATGTGACCGTGCTCTACGCCAAGCTCGACGATCCCAAACAGGCCGAAGCCGTCGCCAAAGACCTCAAAAACGAGCTCAAAGGGTACCCCATCTACACCATGGATGAGCTCACCTCGCTCTACTCCATCAGCAATGTCGGCATGCTCAAAGACTTCATCTACGTGGTGATCGCGGTTGCTGTGATCGTCGGATTCATTGTCGTCTTCATGGCCATGTATACCGCGGTGCTGGAGCGCACACGCGAGATCGGCACCATCAAGGCCGTGGGCGGCTCCGCCGGGCTCGTTCTAAGCATTCTGCTGCGCGAAACCCTTCTGCTCGCGGTCCTCGGAACCGTAGTCGGCATCCTGCTCACCTACGGAACCCAATTTCTCATGCACGTACTTCCCTCAAATCTTACTCAGGAAACGGTCTACTCCTGGTGGCCCATCGCAGGGATGATCGCTGTGGTAGGTGCGCTGCTGGGTGCCATCGTGCCCGGCTACAAGGCAGTCCAGCAGGACGTCACCGAGGCCCTCTCCTATGAGTAATGGAACCAGCTCCACCCCGGACAGCCCCGGCGCGACACCCCTATCGGAACCCATCATCCGCGTCCGTGGCCTGACCAAGGTCTACCGCGTCGGCGATGTCGATGTCCATGCGCTGCGCGGAGTCGATCTGGACCTCGCTCCAGGCGAGTTTGTCGCACTCGTCGGCGCCTCGGGCTCCGGCAAATCCACACTCTTTCACATCTTGGGCGGCCTGACACCGCCCACCTCCGGCACCCTTCTGATTGACGGCCGTAGCATCACCGGTATGACCAATCGCGAGCGGACCGAGCTGCGCAAGACAACCGTGGGCTTCGTCTTCCAGAAGTACAACCTGCTGCCCACCCTGAGTGCGGAAGACAATATTAAGCTGGTCGAGTACATCGGCGGCCGCCCCACCGAATTCACTCCGGAGTTCGTTGAAATTCTCAAACTGCTGGGGATTCAGGACCGCCTGAAGCACAAGCCGCGCGCCCTATCCGGCGGCCAGCAGCAGCGGGTCGCCATCGCCCGAGCCATCATCAAGAAGCCCGCAATCCTGCTGGCGGACGAGCCGACCGGCAATCTCGACAGCGAAAATAGCGCCGCTGTGCTGGGCTTACTCAAAGATCTCAACCAGCGCACCGGTCAGACCATTCTCATGATCACGCACGATCCTGAGGCCGCCGCCTACGCCGCCCGTTCAATTCACATGCGCGACGGCAGAATTGTTTAAACGAAACTTGTCTTAGCGTCTTCTGTACGGCCTTACTCGTAAATACGGCAGCGACGCTGGTAATATCAGCCATTCTGCCGGTACAATCTTGTGACGTACAAGAACCGGCACAAGCAGTCAGAAACCCGTTTTACCGCAAGGAGAACTCCCTCGCCATGAAATTGAATGCACGTACACCGGCTTTGGTTACATTGCTGGTTATACTTGGCTCTTCAACAGGTTGCGACTTTCTCAAGTCGCGAGACCAGCTAACCAAAGGCGTCGCGGCATTCAAGAACGCCCAGTACGAGCAGGCGACCCGTTACTTCCAGAATGCAGTGCAACTGGACCCCAATAATCCCACCGCCCAGCTCTATCTCGCCACAACCTATGCCTCTCAGGTTGTCCCCAACCTCATGACCCCGGAGAATCTGGCCATGGCCCACAAGGCCATCGACGGCTTCAACGCTGTCCTCCAGAAAAATCCGAACGACGTCACCGCGCTCAAGCAGATAGCGTCCATCAATCGCAATATCCAGAAATTCGAGCAGGCCAAGCAGGATGAGCTCAAAGTAATCGCGGTGGCCCCGAACGAGCCTGAGGCCTATTACATCATCGGCTTTGTGGACTGGACGCTTGCCTACAAGAACGCCGTGGCTGCCCTCGCTGCCGATGGCCTTACGGACGACGGCCTGGGCAACAAGAAATTGAGCAAGGCTGCATGCTCCAAGCTGCAGGGTGAGAACAGTGCCCTCGTCGACGATGGAATCCAGAGCCTGCAGAAGGCGATTAACCTCAACCCCAATTACGACGACGCCATGCAGTACCTACAGCTCACCTACCGCCGCAAAGCGGACCTTGAGTGTGGCAATGATGCCGCGCGCAAGGCCGACCTGGACGAGGCCGATAAGTGGATTCAGCGTGCCATGGGTGCCAGGAAGCAGAACGAAATCAATAAGGAAAAGAAGGTGGGCGGCGGCGTTACGATGTAAGCCGTAAGCTCTGCCGGAAACACGAAGGCCTCCCAATCCGGGAGGCCTTCTTCTTGCCCTAAGCCACGAAAAATCTAGCAGAATCCCGGGGCTTATTCTGTCCAGCGCCGGAACACCAGTGAACCGTTCGTGCCGCCAAACCCGAAGGAGTTCGAGAGCGCGTAATCGATCTTCGCCTTCTGTGGCGAATTCGCCACATAGTTCAAGCGGCACTGCGGATCGAGCTCGACAATATTCATCGTAGGCGGAGCAATCTGGTTCAGCATCGCCATGATGGTAATGCCTGCCTCCAGCCCGCCCGCGCCGCCCAGCAGGTGTCCGGTCATCGACTTTGTCGAGCTGACCAGAAGCGTATGATTCAACGCCCGCTCCCCGAAGACCGTCTCAATCGCTTTCGACTCCAGAGCATCCCCGAGCGGCGTTGAGGTCGCGTGGGCGTTCACATAATCCACGGAGTCCGGCGAAAGCCCCGCCGAATGCAACGCCGCATTCATCGCCCGTGCGCAGCCCTCGCCCTCCGGCGCCATGCCCGTCATATGGAACGCGTCCGCCGACATGCCATACCCGACCACCTCGGCCAGGATCTTCGCTCCGCGCGTCCGCGCAAACTCCAGCTCTTCCAGAATCAGAATGCCCGCGCCCTCGCCCACCACAAATCCATCGCGGTCCTTGTCCCACGGCCTGCATGCATGGGTCGGATCGTCATTGCGCGTCGAAAGCGCTTTCATCGCAGCGAAGCCGCCGACGCCCATCGGCGTAATCGCAGCTTCCGTGCCGCCCGCGATCATCGCGTCCGCGTCGCCGCGCTGAATGATCCGGAACGCGTCGCCGATCGAGTGCGCCGACGAGGTGCACGCCGTCGCTGTCGCCTCATTCGGACCGCGCGCCCCAAAGCGGATCGAAACGTGCCCCGCCGCAAGGTTCACAATTGAACCCGGAATGAAGAATGGAGAAATCTTGCGCGGGCCTCCGGCAAGCATCGCCGAGTGCTCCCGCTCAATCACGTCGAAACCGCCAATCCCGGAGCCGATGTGAACCCCGACCCGGTCTCCGTTGGACTGGTCGACCTTCAGCCCCGAGTGTCGGATCGCCTCTTCTGATGCGGCAATCGCAAAGTGGATAAAGCGGCCCATCTTGCGGGCCTCTTTCTTATCGATGAACAGCAGCGGGTCGAATTCCTTGACCTCGGCAGCAAACCGCACTGGGTGCCCGGTCAAGTCAAACGCCTTGATCTCCGCCATGCCGCTCCGGCCTGACAGCAACCCTTCCCACACCTCCGCGACGGTCTTGCCCACACCGCAGACCAGCCCGAGCCCAGTGACGACGACTCGCCGCCGAGCCGGCTCCTGCTCCACCGCTCGTCTTTCAACCATTGCTACTTGCCCTTCTGGCTCTTCTCGATGTAATCGATGGCGTCCTTCACAGTCTTGATCTTCTCAGCGTCCTCGTCCGGGATCTGGATGTCGAAGGCTTCTTCAAACTGCATCACCAGTTCCACCACGTCGAGAGAGTCCGCGCCCAGGTCTTCCTGAAAGCTCGCGCCCGGCGTAACCTCTGCCTCATCCACCTGAAGCTGCTCGACAATGATCTGTTTCACCTTCTCATCAACTGCTGCCATTTCTTTCTCCTGTTTGCCTTCGAATTCGTGTACTCGCTCGTGCCCGTTCGGCGCAAGGTGCAAATGCAATTCACACAATATGCAAGGATACCCAGTGCCTAGGTGAGTGTAAACCAAAGCGCCGCGCCCCGTGTGCCGCCAGCAGCCCTACTCATCCTCAGTCGCTGCCGCCAGAGCCGGCACCAGAATCCCATATTGAGAGCCGTTCCCGTTCCCATTCAGCGGCAGCTCGGGCTGCGCCGCTTCGGAAGCAACATCGCGCAGCGTCTTGTTAATCGCCCGCGTCCTCGTCCCCAGGTCGCGAATCGTGTTCTGCACCGTCCCAACCTGACGATCCATCTTCTCCATCAGCTCGCCAAACTTCCCAAACTCATTGCGTGCGGTAGCCAGCACATTCCAAACCTCGGTGCCTTTCTTCTGCAGGTTCACCAGCTGGAACACCATCTGGAAGCTCGTCAGAATCGCCGACAGATTGCTGGGCCCCGCGATCATCACCTTACAGTTCTGCTGGATCTCGTCATGCAGTCCGTCGCGGCGCATCACCTCGGCATACAGCCCCTCAGTCGGCAGGAACATCACCGCATTCGGCGTCGTCACCGGCTCGTTAATGTACTTCGAGCAGATTCGCTTTGCCTCAATCCGAATCGCGCTCTCAAATGCACGTCGCGCCCCGGCAATCTCCACGGCGCTGCCATTCTCGTAGGCCGTCTCCAGCCGATCCCAGCTCTCTCGCGGAAACTTCGAATCAATGGGCAGCAGCACATCCCCGTTCGGCCCCGGAAACTTCACCGCAAACTCTACCGACTCCTGCGTCCCCGCCTTCACCTGCGCATTGCGCACAAACTGGTTCGGTGCCAGCATCTGCTTCAGCAGGTTGTCCAGCATCGCCTCCGCAAACTGGCCACGCGATTTCACATTCGTAAACAGCCGCGAAAGGTCGTCCACTCCTGCCGACAACTTGCTCATCTCTCCCAGCCCGGCATGCACCTTCGTCAGCTGGTCCGTCACCTGGCCAAAGCTCTCCGTCAGCCGTGTCTGCAGCGTGGCGTGCAGCTTCTCGTCCACCGTCACCCGCATCTCTTCCAGTTTTTCTGCATTGGACCGGTTCAGCGCATTCAGCCGCTCTTCCACTGAGCCTCGCAGCCGCTCCTGCTGCTCGGCATTGCTCCGCATCAGCTCCGTCAGCTTCCCATGGATCGACTCACCCAGCACAATCTGCTGGTCGCGGATATCGGTCGCCGAGGCCGAAAGCCGCTGCACAATCGCCTCCATCTTGCCGTCCACCGCTCGCCGCAGCTCGTCGGCCGATCCCTTGTTGTCTGCCCGGAATCCGTCCAGCCCCTCACGCAGCGTGCTGCCCAGCGTGGCGATGCTCCCAATCACTTCCGTCCGCAGCCCAGCCGAGGCCTCAGCATTCTCCCGCCGCGTCCGTCCCGCTTCCTCAGGCGTCTGCCGGCGCAACTCCGCCAGGGACTCCCGCAGATACGTCTCCAGCCTCCCCATCTGCGCGCCCAGCTCCGCCAGCCCGCGCCCCTCGATTGACGGGGCCGGCCGCAGCAGGGCATATCCAACCAATACAAGCAGCAGTAACTGGAGCGCGAGCAAGGCGAGGATCATTTCGGTTTTCCTTCGCCCCAGAATAGCACCGTCTTCCCATTCTGCAATGGTGGAAAACGCGGTCTATAACGAGAGCGCCGGAGCCCTCGCCTCTGACTTTTTGCCCACCGGAGCCTTGGTGATCACCGGGCGCTCCACCTGCGTCTTCAGCACAATCACCGTCTGCGTCTTCTCCACTCCGGGAATCTCGCGCAGCCGATCCACAAGCGCCAGCAGGCCTGCCGTATCCGGCACCCTCACCTTCAGGATCATGCACCACTCGCCTGCCACCGAGTGCGCCTCCTCCACTCCCGGAATCGCCTCGATTTCCGGAACAATCGACGAACACGCGACACTCATCGCAATCGAAATGAAGGCCAGCACGCCGAGTCCCAGCGCTCCGTTGTCCACCTTCACCGTCCAGCCACGGATCACCTGATCGCGCTGCAGCCGCCGCAGCCGGTCGTGTACGGAGGATGGCGCCAGGTTGACCACTTTCGCCAGGTCCTCCAGCCGCTGTGATGCGTTCATCTGCAGCTCATTCAGCAGGGCAAAGTCCTTCTTGTCCAACTCCATTTCCCGCCACCTTTCCGGCCATTTTTCCGAAGAAAATTCGGCAATCGACATCTCAACCCAAACGTTTTTGGATCCGTGAATTATAGACAATCCCGCAGCCTTTTCGAAACCGTCGCTTTTGGGCCAAAAAATCCCATGACGAGAAAAGAAGGCATGACTGCGGAACCATGCCTCACGCTCATGCCGCGCATCGCGTCCGCATCTTCAGCGATCCCACGCCCGTCCTATAATCCAGCAAAGCCCCGCAAGTGGGCGGAGTTCAACCCATACCTTGCGGCCATTCCAGGAGAAAGCCACATGGTTTCGAAATCGATCTCTCTCGCCCTGCTCGCGCTCGCCGTACCGTTTGCAGCCGTCGCACAACAATCCGGCCCTTACAAAATTCTTCGCACCGTCAAAGTGGGCGGCGATGGTGGCTTTGACTACGTCACCACCGATCCCGGCAACCGCACCTTATATGTCGCGCGATCCGGCCCCTCCGGGCACATTGGCGTTTATAACCTCGACTCCCTCACCCAGGTCGGCGACATCGCCGGAGCCAGCGCCCACGGAGCAGCCGTGGACGATGCAAGTGGTCACGGCTTCGCCACCTCCAAGCCGGTTACCATGTTCGACGCCAAAACATTCGCCACTATCAAGAAAGTCGAAGTCCAGGGCAATCCCGACGGATACCTGAACGACTCCTTCAATCACCGGTTTTACATCCTGTCGCACAGCGCGCCCAATGTCACCGTCCTCGATGACAAGGACGGCTCCATCCTCGGCACCATCGATCTCGGTGGAGCGCCCGAGCAGGCCGTCACCGACGGCCAGGGCCACATCTATATCGACCTCGAAGACAAAGATGCCATCGCCGTCGTTGACGCAGCCAACATGAAGATGGTCGGCAAGTACGACATCTCCAGCAAAGGCGGCGGATGCGCCGGCCTCGCCTTCGACGTCAAGAACCAGGTCCTCTTCGCCTCCTGCCGCGACAAGAACAACATGATCATCCTCTCCGCTAAGGATGGGCACATCCTCACCGACCTGCCGATTGGCGTCGGCAGCGACGGCGCCACCTTCAATCCCGCGACCATGGAGGCCTTCAGCTCCCAGGGCGACGGCACCCTCACCGTCGTCAAGGAGAACTCGCCAACCTCCTTCTCCGTCGAGCAGACCGTCACCACGCCCCGCGGCGCAAAGACCATTACCCTCGATCCCAAGACCGGGCACCTCTTCCTCATCACAGCCGAGTACGGCCCCGCACCCGAGGCCGCATCCCCGGCTGCCCCGGCAGGCGCAGCGGCTCCGGCAGGGCCACCACGCCGATTCCGCCGCGGCCCCTTGGTCCCTGGGTCCTTCTCGATCCTCGAAGTCGGCAAGTAACACCGCGTCTCAGGCACGGCTCCGAGCCCGTCGGAGCCGTGCCCCTCAACTATGGCCCACGAACCCGGCTTATGAACCGGACCCTCGGGTTACAAGCAAGCCACCCTGTCCATGGGAATGACACCAACGTTCGCGCCCGCGACCGCTGCGCTGCTCTACACTGGCCTCGATGGAAACTCTGGCCTCTCTCTCCACGGAATCGCGCAACCAGAACTCCGAAAACATCGACCAACTCTCCACGCTGGACATGCTCGCCGTCATCAATCGCGAGGACGCCACCGTCGCTGATGCAGTCGCCACCCAACTTCCAGCCATTGCCACCGCAGTAGACTCCATCGTCGAGCGCTTCGGCCAGGGCGGCCGCCTCTTCTATATCGGCGCCGGAACCAGTGGCCGTCTGGGTGTGCTCGACGCCTCCGAGTGCCCTCCAACCTTCTCTGTTCCTCCCGCTCTCGTTCAGGGACTCATCGCCGGCGGCGACGCCGCCCTCCGCACCTCCTCCGAGCACACCGAGGACGACCCCGAGCAGGGCAAGGCCGATCTGGCCGCATCCGGATTCGGCATCCCCAACTCGCTCGATCCCTCCGCCGCCACACCGGACGTCCTCGTCGGCATCGCAGCCTCGGGACGCACGCCCTACGTTCTCGGCGCGCTCCTGCACGCCCGTTCTCTCGGCGCATTCACCGCAGGCCTCTCCTGCGTGGAGGGCTCGCCCATCACCAAGATCGTCGATCTCGCCATCACCCCCGTCACCGGCCCCGAGGTCATCACCGGCTCTACCCGCATGAAGGCTGGCACCGCAACCAAGATGGTCCTCAACATGATCTCCACCGGCATCATGATCCGCAGCGGCATGGTCTACGGCAACCTGATGGTCAATGTAAAGCCGACCAACGATAAGCTCATCGACCGCGCTCACCGCATCATCATGGCGGCCACCGGATGCGATCGCTACACCGCCACGCGTCTGCTCATTGAAGGCCAGTCGGTGAAGACCGCGATCGCCATGCAGAAGCTCCGCCTCTCCCGAGCCGATGCCGAGCGGCGCATCGCCGCTGCAGGTGGAAGCCTCACTCGCGCGCTCGAAGCTGGCTCACGATGATGGCATTCGCCAACAGCACTTCGCACATCAGCAGTTCACAACACATCCATCGATTCGGGCATCCAACCCGGCAGGTCATGGCCGTGCTACGCAAGTTTGTTCTGCCGCCGATTCTCGTCCTCGGTCTCCTGCTCGCGTCGTCCCGGCCTGCTGGCGCCTACTCCGTTCTCACCCACGAGGAGATCGTCGATCTCACCTGGCAGGATTCCATCCAGCCCCTCCTCCTTAACCGCTTCCCTCAGCTCACGCCTCTGCAACTGCAGGAGGCCCACGCCTACGCCTACGGCGGCTGCGTCATCCAGGACCTCGGCTACTATCCCTTCGGCAAGCCCATCTTCTCGGACCTGCTTCACTACGTCCGCACCGGCGACTTCATCCGCGCCCTCTTCCGCGATTCCAAGGACGCCAACGACGTCGCCTTCGCCATCGGCGCGCTCTCGCACTATCTCGGCGACACCATCGGCCATCCCGAGGCCATCAACATCGCCGTCGGTAAGGAATTCCCCAAGCTCGCCGAAAAGTACGGCTCCAACGTCAACTACGCCGAAGGGCCGCACGAGCATGTGCGCGCCGAGTTTGCATTCGACGTCAACGACATCGCTAAGCACCGCCTCGCGCCCGAGCGCTACCTCAACCGCATCGGCTTCGCCGTCCCCGTCCCGCTGCTCGCCCGCGCCTTTTACGACACCTACGGTCTTGATCTCGGCAAGCTCCTCGGCCACAGCCACCCGAAGCTGCGCGGCTATCGCTTCTCCGTCCGCTCGCTGCTTCCTCGCGTCGCCTATGCGGAAAACATGCTCCAGGGCAAACACATGCCGCAGGACATCCCAAGTCCGGAGCTCGACGCCTTCAACCGCGAGATCGCTCTGCTCGCAGCCGCCAACCACTGGGACAACTACAAGCACCACGGACCCCGCATTGGCACGCATGTGCTTGCAGGATTGATCTTCATCATCCCCAAATACGGTGTCCTGTCCGATCTCTCGCTGCGCCCGCCGAAACCCTCCGCCGAACAGGATTACGTCTCGTCCCTGATGCACACCGTCACCGTCATGCGTAAGACCCTGGCCAACGCAACTCGGTCCGACGGCCTGCCCAATCTCGATCTCGACACTGGCCGTGAGATCGCGCCCGGCACCTACTCCCTCGCCGACCTCACCTACGTCGATCTGCTCCACCGCGTCACCAGCGACCCCTCGCAGCCCGTGCCCTTTGGCATCAAGCGCGACCTCACGGCCTACTTCGCGGACCTCGACCGCGTGAAGTACATCCAGAGCGACCGCTCTCGCCTCGCCCAGGTCCAGGCCGATCTGCCCATCCTCAGAGGAATCTCCACCCGCGCCGCCTACCCGGACACAGCCTTCCTTCCGCAGCCCGACTCGGACAAGCCACCCGAGGCCAAAGGCCAGCCGACTTCCAACGCTCCCGAGCCGCCCAGCTCACCCGCCAACACCAAGTCGCCGCAGTAATTCTTAGTCCGGAACCTGCCAGCCGGTAATTGTGCCAGCCAGCGTCGCCTTGTCGGTCGAGTCGCCGCTGGTCTGCTTCGCCATCTTCGGAAACGCGTCCTTAACTACCTGCGACTGCGCCCACACCGGCACATCTTCCACGTGGTAGCGATACACCACATCCGTCTCAGGAAAGCCGTTCCGGGTCGCCGGCGGCGTAAAGCTGTCAATCGCCGTCACCACCCGGTGCCCGTAGCAGAACCGCGGCGCCAGCCGCTCGCCCAGCGGAGTCGTCACATACCGGCTCGCGTGGATATCGCGCTCCACGCTCACCTTCAGCAGTTGCACCGTCACCAGCGCATTCAACTGTTTCGTCTTCTCCGCATCGGTTGTCTCATACGGAAACCGCGGCGCATCCGGCAGCAGGCAATCCGGGTGCTCGGCAAAATGCGCATTCAAGCCCTTGATAAAGTTGTCCGGCGTCGCCGACGACTTCGAGTGGCATCCCCCCGTGGCCACCGCCACCACCAGCACCATCCCGCCCAGCACTTCCATCCGAGCTCGCATAGTCATACCCTCGATCATACTGAGATGCAGCCGGTCCCCGGCCCATGGACCCCATCCAGAGATTGCCGCGAACCCAAGGAACCAACCCGCCCTCGCATGCGTAGCATGCACTGTTCCCACCCGGCGGCGAAGCCGCTCAAGGAACAAGAGGAGCGTTGCAAATGAAGACAACGATACGCTGGGCTACGACTCTCGTGTTGCTGGCAGGTGCCGCGGCCACGCAGGCGCAGGAAAACTCAGCATCCCCGCAGACAGCGCAAAACCCCGCGGCTCAGCCCGCCGCCTCCAGCGACCTGACCGGCAACTGGCAGGGCACCCTCGCCCTCGGCAACGGGCAGCGCGTCCTCATCAAGATGGAGAAAGACGGATCCCAGTACAAGGGCCAGCTCTTCGCGGTTGACGCTGGCGCGCGCGCCGGTCTCTCCGCCATCGCCGTCCACGGCTCGGAGGTCAGCTTCGCCATCACAGCCTTGGGCGGCAACTTCACCGGCACGCTCAGCTCCGACGGCAAGGCCATCGCCGGCAATGTGAAGATGGGCGACGGCTCCTCGCACGCCTTGAACCTGGACCACGTATCGAACGACGCCGCCTGGGCTATCCCGGAGCAGCCCAAATCCATGCCGGACGATGCCAAACCGAAGTTCGACGTCGTCACCATCAAGCCCAGCGACCCCAGCCGCCCTGGCAAGAATTTCACCCTCCGCGGACGCCACGTAGTCACCATCAACACCTCCGTCAGCGACCTCATCACCTTTGCCTACGCACTGCACCCCAAACAACTCGTGAACGCCCCCGCATGGATCGACGGAAAGTACGACCTCGACGGCGTCCCGGACGTGGAAGGGCAGCCCAGCACGCCCCAGATGCGCCTGCTCGTGCAGGATGCTCTCGCCACGCGCTTCGGCCTCAAGTTCCATCGCGATCAGCGTGAGCTCCCCGCCTACGCGTTGTCCGTCGCCAAAGGAGGCCCCAAACTCACCCCGACCAGCGATGCTCCAAACGCGCCCAAGAACTTCGGCTTCACCGCGCTCGGCCGCCTGCGTGTCACCAACGCCACCATGCGCGACTTCTGCGACGGCATGCAGGGAGCCGTCATGGACAAGCCCGTCGTAGATCAGACCGGCCTCACCGGCCGCTACGACTTCACCCTCAACTGGACCCCGGACGAGAGCCAGTTCGCCGTCCTCGGCGGCTACCACGCTCCCGCGCAGGAAGACCCCAACGCCCCGCCCAGCCACTCCACCGCCATCCAGGAGCAGCTCGGCCTCAAACTCGAGAACACCAAAGCCAAAGTCGACACCTTCGTCATCGACCACCTAGAAAAACCCACCGCGAACTAGTCCGGCTTGATCGCTCACTCATCACTCTAGTTGCCCCATTCATGCGCTTGCGCATGGGAATGTGCCACCGCCCACGCTCGCCCAATGGCCGCTGTAAACCCACCAGCCCCAAATCTCGTCATCCTGAGCGAAGCGGCTCGCTGGCGAGCTGCGCAGTCGAAGGACCCCCAGAGACTCCGTCCCACCTCAACCGCTCGCACCCTTTCCACCAGCCAAGCCCTTTCATCCGTTTGGATCTGCTATGACGCGCGCACACGCCCAAGTAGCGCGCCAGCGGATTGAATTAGTTGTCCTTTGGACCGGATACGCACCAAGCGTGTCGAGGTCGGCAGTGGCGTCAACCCGTGCGTGACCGCTTACAGCAATCTGCCGTTTGGTGATGGATCGGCGACCGCTGCCGTGAGTACGTATAGTCAGTGCCCAGAGGATGCCACAGAACACCATTTCACCGGCAAAGAAAGAGACGATGAGTCCGGGAACGACTACTTCGAAGCCAGATATTATGCCAGCAGCATGGGCAGGTTCATGTCGCCTGACTGGAGTGCGAAGGAAGACCCTGTACCTTACGCGAAGGTGCTATGCACGCTAATATGGGGCGCTTTTCCGGCTACCTTGGCTGGGATGGGCGGGCAAATGCGGTCGGGAAAAGCTAGCTGAATGCTCGGACTGGAAAGCAGTTTCCATTGATCAGGTTCAGGGCGATGCAGATAAAGGCATTCTGGTAGTCGGCTCGTACATCAATTCTCATGGCGACGGTCATCTAGTTACCGTTAGACCAGAGGGCGTCAAAGGCGACAATCCAGGGCCAGGGACAGGTCCTCTTCTAAACAATGTCGGCAGAACTGTAGGCGTTATGCACTACAGCCAAGTATTCAGAAAAATGCAGAGGTCATTTTCGATGAGCAAAGGTAGGTATTGGGTTCTTTTGTTGCCCATCTTAGGTGCAATGTCAATGCTGGGATCAGTGCCTCAGGGCAAATATGATTCCGTCTGGTGGCGATCGACACCACAAGAAGAACGGACCCAATTCATAGCGGGCTACCTTGATTGTGCTGCCTACGATCTAGGAAAGTCTAAGCTCGCTGACGCTCGATGGAGCGTGATTGAGCCAAAGATCACGGCCTACTACGCTTCGCAAGCCGAATCTAATCATGAGACGGTTCCTTCGCTGGTTCTCAGGCTAGGCCTTATCAGTCATTCTGCAGACCGAGGACCAGAACTCCATGGTGAAAAGCACGGAATATTTGATGGTGATTATTGGAGACAGATAACGCCGTCAGGACGACTAGGATTTGTAGAGGGATACACAGCTTGCCGGAGCTCAGAGCCAAACCAAAAGCGGTTTGCGGCGCACTCCGCCACTTGGTATGTAGGCCAAATCAGCGAGACATACCGGCTCACCCCCGACAACGACATTGATGATAGTCGCGCATCGAAAAAGATCGCGACAATCATTCAGGAGCACGCAAAATAAGTTCAAACTTGACCAAGACTAGGCCCAATCACAGAGTCCCTATCAAGCTGGCAATCGTGAAGCAAATGTGGTCTATCACGAGACGGCTGGCGGGTGGCCCAGATCTGAGCGCATCTCCTACACCTTGGGTGCCCCACATCTCGATTTTGAGATGTGGGTTCGCAGGAATGCCAGTCTCATCCTCATCACTCAGGGACGGGTGGCACACCGGGTGCCCCATTCATGCGCTGGGTGCCCCATTCATGCGCTGGCGCATGAGTGGGGATGTGCCACCCTCCAGGCTCGCCCGTAGGACGCCTTATCCAGTGCCCAACGCCTAAGCGGATCGTCGCGTCTCCCCAATCACGGCTTATCACTTCGTGCAGGCTTTGCCGTGATCCGGGTGCGCTCCCATGGAAGTAGCTTCCGCCTCAGTCATGTACTTGCCATTCTTTGTGGTCCCGTAGTAACGCGTTCCCGCGCAGTGATAAACCTTCGTGGAGATGTTGACCCACACCATTCCTGGGCCGCCGCCCGCTGCTGGTGCTTGCGATGGCATGCTGGCCGCCGCGGGCGAGGGGCGCGCCGGGGCCGGGGTTGGAGCAGGTGTCATCGCTGGCGGAGCCGGCTTTGATTGGCTGACAGCAGGAGCGGTGCTTTTCGCCGGGGCAGACTGTGCCGCAGGAGCCGGCTTCGATTGGCTCATAGCAGGCGCGGCGCTTTTCGCCGGTGCAGACTGTGCTGCGGGAGCCGCCGCTGCGGGCGCTGAAGATCCCGCCGCAAACCAACTTTGGACGCCCTTGTGGCCACTGCACGCACCCGCTTTCTTCGGAGCGTTTGTGTATGTACCGTCTTTGCATTGCCCTGTCGAACCCGCAGGAGCCTGCGCGATAGCGACTTGCGATGCGAATCCTAGAACCAAACTACCAATGATCGACAGCTTGTTTTTCACGCTTCACCATCCTGTGAGGAATTTGGGAAGCTCAGCTTGAAAAGCCCAGTATCTACTCTGATGCTACGGCAGGTGGTCCACGCATCATTCTGGGTGCCCCATTCATAGCTTTCGCATGGGGGGGGATGCAACCCTCGTCCGTAAGTAAGGACTCGACGAAATCTGCCCACCCTACTCCCTCGCCACTGTAAACTGCTGCGGGTGCCGTTACTCAAGATAGCGAAGGAACAGGAGACGCCTCAGAGGAGATCCCTTATGGCTGGAGCCAAACACGTACAGAGGATCCGCAATCTAAATTTCCTCGCTTTGGCCTTCGCCTTTCTTCTAGCGCTCCTGAGCGGCTGGGGCTATTTAGCGCTTTGCAAGCCCCTTGTATATGTCGGATTCATTGGTTTGACGGCAACGGTTATGGTGACCGGCCCACACGGATCCAGTGTTATAGGCGGTGCTCTCTTTCTGATTGTTAATACCGCCACGTACTATCTGTTGTTCTGCATGATTCAACGCGGTATCCGAAGCTTTCGCCGTTTGACTACATAGCAATAGCCAACTTGTGTGTCTCCATATGCTCGCCGACCGCACACCACGCACCATTCTGGGTGCCCCGTTCATGCGCTTGCGCATGGGTGGGGACGTGCCACCTCCATCCTCGCGGGACGACCACCAACGACTAACCGTAGCGGCGGTGGCCCACGCATCATCCTGGGTGCCCCATTCATGCGCTTGCGCATGGGTGGGGATGTACCGGCTCCATCCTCACCGGACGACCACCACGACCAACCGTAGTGCTTAAGGGCACGGCTTCAGCCGTGCCATAAACCAGCCGCCGCGAAGCGGCTACCGCTCTGCCGAAGGCTCGCCCTTAGAACGCACTTCAAATCCGCTCGTATCACCCGCGCTCCTCCGCATCGCTCCGACTGCCCCAGCGCAAAAGCCTCAGCTAGGGGCCAGAAGCTAAAAGCCCAGCAGCTAGAGCGCGAGCGGCTAGAAACCTGTCAAGACCCCCGCACCCGTGGAAAACGCCTCAACTCCTCACCACACAAGCACTTCGCCGCCCGATTTCCATGTGACACGAGTTATGTCCCGCCTGATATCCTTAACTTAAGGATCGAAGAAAAGGCCCGGCACCCAGCCGGGCCTTGTTCCATTAACCAGAAAGTGACTCCCCACACCTAAACCCAATGCTTGCAACATCAACTGTGTACTAGAAAGGGACTCCCATCCGCTAACCCCAACGCCATCAACAAATCGCCGGAAGACACCCCCAGGGGTACCCCGGGCTAGTAGAAATCCGCGCAGCTCAGGAAGTACCCGCAAGTCCGGCACACCAGCTTGCACCGCTTCTCCGTCAGACGCGACGAGCACGTTGGGCAGAACACCGAGTGATGTTCCCCATCGATCGGACAGTTCTTTCCCGCTTCCACCTCGGCCGCCTGCACCGCTTCCATCTGCATGCGCACCAGCCTAACCCAGCCGCTGCCCTCTGCAAACCACGGCGCACCGAATGAGATACCCTTTTCCCTGGAAGCACTTTCCAGCATCCCCGAAGGAGACACACATGGATCGCACCGCCAGCGCCGTATGGAACGGCAGCCTCAAAGAAGGCAAAGGAAC
>Ga0068855_100003790_pt1 | contig 18495 bp, 34 predicted proteins | sample KBSCornC52_FD_66592 | JGI IMG/M metagenome (GOLD analysis project Ga0068855, IMG submission 66592) | Corn rhizosphere microbial communities from Kellogg Biological Station, Michigan, USA - KBS Corn C5-2 | ecosystem: Host-associated > Plants > Roots > Rhizosphere > Soil ...
CGCGTGAGACCGGAGATCGCGCTGATCTACCAAGGCCCCGCGATGTTCACGGACGCCACCGACCAAGAGCTTTTCTTCGAGCTCGACATCATGAGCAAGCTGGCGGCCTACAACAACGAGCGGACCAAAATTCCTGACAAGGCCCTGTCGACCAAGGACCGGGAGGTTTTCCTTGAGCCCGCCAAAATCCGTGACCTGAAAATGATCGTGGTGAACATCGCCACGTTCTGATAATTTGGTTCCCAGCGGGGTTCCAAATTCCAGCGAGGAAAAAATGACTGCACCGTACAAAGGCACCGGCCCGACCAACGCGAGCTACGCCAAGGGCGGTGCCGTCATCAAAGAGGGTCGCTCGATCTTCATGAAGCAGCCGGACGTGTTCCGGGAAGACAAGGGTCCGGGCGCCCGGCAGGATTACGGCGGGAAAAAAGACCCACTGAGCGTCGCCAAGGGCGACACCAAGTGTCTCACGCCGGTGAAGCCGAAAAGTTGAGATATCGCCGCTACGTTCGGAGCAATCCGCATGGCGTTGTAAGTCCAAGGCGTAGTGCAAGGACTTACTAGAAGTGGGATCGGTCATTAACGCGTTATCCGGGACAACAGAAGCCCACGGGCCCGGCAAGGAGAATTAAAAATGAGCAACTACCAACCGAACGTCGACGTGTTCATGGACCACGTCGAGATCGATGGCCAGAAGTTAACCCGCCCCGCCAACGTTGCTCGTTCCGACTGGAACAAGTTCTGGGACCGGTTTTCCGTGAGCAACCAGAAGATGCTCGAATACACTTGGTCCGACCGGTACCGGGATTTCTAGGCACATCTCCTGCGCCAGCGAGAAGGACGTACCGGCGCCCAACGTGTGCCGGACTTCCTTCACGCTGAAGTGCTTCGACAGCCCGTCGAATACCTGCCGCGGGCGCTGCTCTTTCTTCTCCAGCCACTCCCTGAACGCACGTTTTGAAACCACGAACATCCGCAGATCGCGGATGAACTGGATGTAGATGTTCTTGCCGGCGTTCGGCGAGGCCAGCACCGTGACCGGCACCTCGTGGTGGCGGAATTTCTCGCGGGTGTAGAGCGCATGGCCGGCACCGACGTGCTCGTTGAGGAAGTCGACGATCGCGTTCTGCGTGTTCTTGTACGACCCGCCTTCGTTGCCGCTGTCCAGCCGCGTCTTGCGGTTCTGCATGAACGTGTCGATGAGAAACTTCGTCATCTGCTCGACGTCCAGATCGATGCCGATCTTGCGCGCGAGCAACGCACCGGCCAGCAACACGCCGCAGAGGCCCCACCAGAAACTCTCGTCGGAGCCGCCGTTCACGGCTTGTCTGAACGAGCTCGTCGTGTGTCCGACAAGGTCTTTTATCATCGTGTGTTCACGCGCCAGCATCGCGGCGTATGTGGCGCCGACGCCGCCATAGTTGTGTTCGAGCGCGGCGAACTTCCGCAGCGCGTCGACCGGATCGACGGCCGGGTCTTCGCGTTTCTCATAGTGAATTTCAAACACACGGCGGATGCCGGCCGTGGTGCTCTTTTGTTTCTTCACCAGATAGTCGACGAAGCTGGAGTTCGAACAGCACAACACCATCGACTGCCATTCGAGACGCTGCTTGTAGGAGCTATCCGGGTTGAGCCTGCCGCCCTCAGTGCCTTCGGTCGCCACGAACATGACGTCGAACAGCGCCAGCTGGTGCCGTTCGTCCTGAATGTCATCCCAGTACGCGGGCAGGTTCTTGGTGCGGCCAAGGCGGCCCTGCACCGACTTCGGTGTTGACGTCAGGCTCTCGCGGGTCTGTTTCGGATGCCCCCAGACGGAGGCGGCGACGTGCTGCGTGATGCTCTTGCCAGAACCAGCGCCACCATACAGCGACAAGACAGAGCCATAGAGTGCACCAGCAAAGACGATCAATGGCGCGGCAAACGGCACCGCTAGAATGATATTGAGCTCTGCGCGCTTGCGATCGGTGATCAGCTTCGCTGCCTCGAACCATGCCTCGCTCTCTCCCTTCGGGGTGTACCACTGGCGAAATTCATCGTCGACGGTGGTCTGCACGAGGGGCGTCTGCGTGCCGTCGCTGTTGTACATGACGCCGCCGTAAACGAAGGCGGACAGCTTGCCGTCCTTGTCGTGTTTCCAGCCCATGCCGGGGTCGCGCACGCTGGCTTTGTCTTCTTCGAGGAGCTTGTCGAGCCACGACGTGGCGAACCGTTCAACCATGATCTTTGCTTCCGGAGATGGATTGTAGAGCACACCGTTCTCGGCGAGCGTCGATAAAAGACCGCTGTCGCGGTACGCCGCGCCGGCGCCGATGAACACTTCGACTTCGGCCCCGCGATCGGCGCTGGCAACGAAGCTGATCCCGCGCATGCCGTTGTGGACCTGCAGCTGCGGGCTGCGGATCACGTTGTAGATCAACAGCAAAAGTTTCGCCGGTTCCTTTTTCTTCTTCACGATCTGCGATGGAACGAACCAGCAAAGCTGTTTCTTTTCGTTGAGGCAAAATCCGGCCGGAAGACGCAATTCGACCGGGCGCGTCCCCTTCAACAGGGCCATTTCTTCGGCGATGGCCTCCTCGCGGATGACTTCCTGCGCGAGCGCCAGTGGTGACCTGCCTTTGGCGAAGTGCGGACAGGCTTTGCAGAATGCACCGGCACCACTCTCGGAAATGGTCTTGCACGACGGCCAGCCAAGATCACGCTGTTGCTGGTCATCGACCTTGCGGTCGAACATTTCGTCCGTTTTGTGCGGGACGTAGTCGTGGTGCTTGTTGCTCAGTTCATGGAAGACCTCGCGGCCGTTCTCCATGAACGTCGCCGCCAGCGCCATGAGATGCCACTGCGGCTGATCGAAGTCGCGGCCGCCGGTCTCAAAAGCCGCGCCGAACCACCCGCAGCCGTTTTTGATGGGCAAAAAAGGGAGCGGCGGGAGTTCCTCCGCCATGTTCTCGGCCAGCTTCTGGTTCGGGTCGAGATGCTTGAACGCATCCGCCACCTCGATACGGCCCGTGCTGGCCTTCGGTGCACCGGCGTAGCCGAGCAGCATCTTGAAGGTGTGCGAGAAGTCGAACCACTGGCCGCTGGAGCCCTCCACGAGCTCGACGACGCGCGGCGCGCCGTACTTGTGGTTCAGCGTGCCGGGGAGCCGCAGGATGCGCGCGGCGTCGGCCGTCACTGTCGGGTCGATCTTGAAACCGTATGTCGCCGCGGCGATCTTCAGCCCTTCGGCGTAGGGCTTCCAATCGGAAATCGGCAAATCACGGTCCGAGAACCAGTAGGCATGGAGCCCGCCGCCCGAGAGGACCACGGCCGAAGGCTTCGGCATGCCGGTCTTTTTACAAAAGACGAGCAGCGCCTCCATGGCGTCTTCGACGGTCTTGTAAAATTTCTTTGGGCCGACGTCGACGTCGATGAACAGCGATCGCGCCGCGACGGCGTTGTCGGCTTCGCGCTTGCCGCCGCCTTCCTGCTGGCTGGTCAGACAGAAGTAAAAATCGTTCTGCAGCGCAAGTTGCCTTGCAGCCTGCAGAACTTCATCGGGCGTGCGGCAGGAACGGCTACGGAAATGACCTTTCCATTTGGCATGGTGCCAATTGACGACGACATGGTGTCCCCACGGGACAACAGACGCCAAAAAGTCCCTGACTTTCATTCCCGGTCCGCCCCTGCCGCACGGTGTGATGCTCCCGTGCCGTATTCCTACAGCGCTATTTGAGCATGTCCGAGAGCTTTTTGCCCAAGGCGTTTTTCACGGCGTCGTCGAGGTTCGGATCGCTCTCCTCCGGGTCTCCCTCGCCGCCGTCGCTGTCATGCTGCTGCGGCTCCGCGACCGCCTCCACCAGCTTTGGCCGGCGCTGCTGGCGCTTGGGCGGCTGGATTTCGCCGTCCTTGGCGGCGCCCCCCGCTGCGGCGAACGCGCCCAACAGGCCCGTGTCGACCGGACCGTCGTCCCGCTTCGGCTCCGGCTTCGCCAGCATCTGCACGCGCGGTGCGGTGCCGATCAGTTCCCGGACCTGCGGGTCTTCCAGCATCGGGAGCACCAAAGGTGCTTCGGCGTTGGTCAGCGGTTGCAGAAACGTAAAATTCATCTGGAACTGCTTGTTCGGGTCGAACGAGATGCGCGTGATCACGCTGGCGAAGTGCGCGCCGCGGTGGTTCAGCTGGTCGCTGTAGGACTTGAAGGTCTTCAGGCTGGCCGGCGGGACCTTGAAAAAGACGCCTTCCAGCAGCGGCGCTTCGAGCGGCGGCATGGTAGCCATGGTCGGCAGGAGCAGGATCGCGACCCGGCGGTGATCCTGACACTCTTTGCCCTGCCGGTTCGGGAGCCACTGGTTGTGAGGACAGATCGCGCACGACTGCGCCTGCGGCGAAGGGCAGCCCGGGTCGGGCACGCTGCCGTCCACCGAGGTGCAGTCCGGCGCCTCTTGGCTGTCCTCCACGTAGGTGCCCTCGTAGTACATCTTCGAGTTCTGCGGGTTCACGCCAATAAAAATGACGTCGAGGTACGGCAGGGGCGTCCCATCGTCCTTCCGTACGAACAGGTGCTTGGTGCCCTGATGCATCAGGGCCCACGTCTTGCCCTTGAAGACGACGCGGCTGAAGCCGGCCGAGATGTTCTCCGCGAGCTTCTGGTTTGGATCGAGATGCTTGAACGCGTCTGCGACTTGGATTTTGGTGTTATCAACCATGGTTCTTCCTCACTCCCAGTGAACGGATCGTGTTGAGTTTGACGCCCGGCGGCAGCCGACCGTTGTTGAACTTAGCGTATTCGCGGCACGCCGTGCCGTTGGCACGACGGTCCATGAGCTCGTAAAGATCGTTCTCGCGAACGAACTCCATGAACGCGTCGGCGTCGGACAGGCTGGCGGTGGACTTCTCCAGCGCGCTCACCGTGCCGTGGACGGTCTTGATGTTCTTGGCGCCGAGGGCGTCAAGCGCCTTGAGAATTTCCGTGGCGATCTCGTCTTTTTTCGCCTTGAATGGTGCGAGTTGCTTATCCACGAGTGCTTCGGTCTGCTCGATATGCGTCCGGATCGCGATAAAGTTCTCGACCATGGTGTCGATGCGTTTCTGGTCCACTGTTCTCTCCGATGTTCTCCGTCAGGGTGTGTAGTCACGCAGCATGCGCAGGAATTCATCCTGCAGTTTTTGTTTTTTACGAAGCATCCCGTAGACTTTCTTTTCCACGGGGGTCGCCTGAACGTGTAAAATCAGCTGTTTGTTTTTCTGCCCGTATCGACGGATACGGGCGTTGGCTTGTTCGTACACATCGAGGCTGGCAATGGGCGAGTACCAGATAATCGTGCTCGCCGCCGTCAATGTCACACCGTGTGCGATGCACCGTGGGTCTGACAACAAAACTTGGTACTGAGGCGTGTTCTGGAAAGCGTTAAAGATATCGTCTCGTTTTTTAGTTCCTCCATGGATGACCGCATGATCTATCTTGTTCTTTGAAAAGAGCAACGACAGATTATCGATCAAGTGGCGCCACGGCGCGAACACGATGACTTTCTGTGGCGCTTCCTCGATAGCCTCAAGAACGGCCTCTTGGCGCGTTGAACTGTCAAGCGTCGCGTAGAGTGGATTTGTAGAGTACACGTAGCCGCAGCCGATTTGCAATAATTTTCCAAGCGCAACACCGGCATTTGCAGCTGTAATTTTTTGGTTCTCGACCATCATCGCAAACTCGTTCGAGAGCTTACGATATGCAGTGAGTTGTTCCTCCGTCAGCAATACATCTAGCGGCCTGTACACCACGTCCGGAAGTTCAACGACGTCGTCAAGTGAAAACCGAACACTTGGCTGCATCCATTCGAGCGCTTTTTCCTTGGCGCCGTCTTTCGGCACCCATCTAAATTGTGAAATCTGCTCCATCAGCGCGCTTTGGGCGTGTCTAAAATATTTCGGACAGGTGTGCGGAGTTAAAATCCTGCACTGGGACCAAACGTCCGTCGGCGCGTTCGGCATGGGCTTGCCGGTCATGCCCCAGACCCACGTAAAGCGTTTGGCAAACTCCCGCATGTGCTTGGAGCGCTTCGAGTTGTTCCGGTAGACCGCCAACTCGTCGATGATCATGGTGTCGATATCTGTGCGCTGCTGGAGCTCGTCGCTGATGGTCCGCAGGCCGTCGTGGTTGATAACGTACGCGTCGGCGTCGGTAGCCAGTTGCTCCAGACGATGGCCCCTGCTGCCGTGCAGAATGGCCACTTTTACACTCGGCATGGTCAGACCGAACTCGCGCAGCCACACGAATTTAAGTGTGGATAACGGCGCGACGACCAGAAGCTTTTTGGCGACGCCCGTATCGTGGAGGTACTTCCACGCCCACAACGACGACCGGGTCTTGCCGGTGCCGAGATCATTGATGATGTAGGCCCGCTGGTGCGACGTCGCGAGCGCCACTGTCTCTTTCTGCACTTGGAACGGCGTTCCACCGTCAGCGGCAGGGAAGTCAAAATGCGTCAGGACGGGCGCCGGGATTTCCACGCCGGCAGCGCGCAGCTGGATTTGCGTGCGCGGGTTGTGCGGCAGGATGGCGAACGTGGTGCCTTGGTGGTCGAGCGTCGGAATGTCACCCCACAGGGCCTTAATGGGCGCCGTATGGGGGATCAGGATTTTCTGCGTAGCTTTTGAGATGATCGGCGAAGGCACGAGCTTGCTCCAAACTGTCGACGACGTAAACGAGCCCCCCGGCGTCTTTTATTTGTTGGATCGTAAATTCCTGCTGCGCGGTGGGCTTTTTACCCGGGCGTTTAGTCTCCACCGCGAAGTAAAAACCCTTGTAGCAGCCGTGGCAGTCGAGGCAGGGAGCGCCGAAGCCTGACTGCACCGGCCAGTGCTGGTACGCGCCCATGTCTTTGAGATGCCGTTTGACTGCTTCCTTGACGGCTTTCTCTAGGATGGGGGTGTCTTTGACTTTGCGCGGCATGAAAAGGTCAGTTACTCGATACTTAGCGGCGGCTGGCATTTTTCTTTTTGGCGGGATGTAAAATCTCGGATACGCGTGCGTTGGTGACGTTCACGCTCTCTGCGATGTGTTGCTGTGTCCACCTTGGGTGCAGCTTGGCCAACCGCTTGATGCGGCGCTTGAGCGCTGGCGTCATTTTGGCTCGCGTGCCGTGAGCGCGCCTGTACTGCGGACGGCGGTACATTTCCGCCAACGCTTGGCGGATGCACTTGCGTAGTTTGATCGGGGTCTTGTGCGCTAACGCAGCTTCCAAGATTTCCCTAGCTCTCGGTATGTCGCTCATTTGTGTAGTATCTCGATCTTGATGGTATCCCGCATGTCGTACTCATTTCGCCAGTGCACGACCGCAACTTCGAAGTCTGCCATGACCTCGTCGATCACGGCGCCAAGGTCTTCCCGCGCCTGCTTGAGCAGCCTCTTCCGAACTTCGTCTTTTACGGCTCTTGCCATCGCTGGTAGAATGTCCGTCGTGCCGGGGCGCGGGAGGATCATTTGCCGTGATACTCACATGATCGGACCGGGCACCAACTGCGACAGAACCGGCCCGGGTTCGGTGGAAATCTGTTGTCGAGCGAGGCTTTCTCCAGTTTCTTCACCCGCGGCATGATCTCGGCCCACAGGTCTGGAATTTCCTCGCGGTAGACGACTTGCGTGGTCTGGTGGTCTTCCTGCAGCCAGATGAAGTCGCTGCGCACGGCCTTGAGCTCGGGAAACTGCGCGAACATCATTAAAGACGTGAGCACCAGCTGCACCGGGTCGCCGTTCTGGGATTTTCCGGCCTTCCAGTCGACGACCAGCGCGACTTCCTTGTTGAGCTTCACTGCGTCTGCAATGGCTCGCAGCCATACGGTCTTGGAGAACCATGTGGTCGGCGCGAAATCCTTGGTGATGGCCCAGCGACACTGGTCTTCGACGAGCAGTTCGCCCGGCGTGGCGAGAACCTTGTCGACCCACGGCTGATAGATGCGGAACGTGGTCGAAAGTTCTTTTTTGCCGAGAAGCGCCAGCGCCATGGCCTTGTGGACGTCGTCGCCCCACTGCAGCAACTCTGTCTTTTCTTCCTGAACGCTCTTGGCGATCTGGAGTTGATAGTAACGGTTGGGGCAATCCTCATAGGCTTTGAGGCGTGAATAGCTCCACGAGAACGCTTTTTCAGTCACGATCCGTGGCCCGCTCGTAAAGGGTGTCTTGAATTCGTCTGACGAGTTCGAGCGCTTCCTTGCCTGTCAAGACGGTGCGCGCGATCGGCTTTCTGTTCTCGTCGAACATCAAAAAATGGACGCAGTCGCAGTCGGGGTCGCCGCAGGTCCCCATGACCATGTCGGCCATCGGGGTGCCGCGAGGAACGTTGAACGGAAACGGACGGCTTCCTTTTGGCATCACAGTATCTCCCGTCATTTCGTACAGGTTTTGCTGATAAGTTTGGCGTAGCCCGCGATATCGTCGTAGTGGTCCCGCACGTCGTGGTCACCAGTGACCGCGCGGGACATCTTGAGACAAATCATCTCAAGCGCCTCTTTGTGAACTGACGGCAGGTTATTCCAGCCGGCTGAATTTTTGAGCGCGTACTTTAGTTGCTGAGAAACTTTCGCGTTGGCTCCAAAATCGCCGTGCGTGGTGCCGCGCTCAGTTATTAACTGCTCCGGCGAGATATTTTTTGACGTCGATGCAGCTTCCATAATTTGCCCCCGCCTTGACCTCGACCGCCAGCGGTAGATTGGGCATCCAATCCGGAGGCGTGGTCATTTCCAGTTCGATCGCCCGTGCCGCGCTCGCGACTTCATGGTTCTGCACGATGAAGCCCAGTTCGTCATGGGTCTGCAGCACGAAACGTAACCAGTAACGCTGACTGAGCCGCACCGCGGCCGACATCACGACAATACGAGCCAGCGCCTGAGTGATGTTCTCAAGCAGCTTCGCACCGTACAAGCGTTCGTCAGGTAAAGTGTACCTCAACGTCATCTTGTTCGGAAGAATAATCTTCGAACTTGTAAATTTTACCGGGCCCCAAACGAGGAGATTGTTGCTCGGGCTCTCCATGATCCGCAGCATCTTGTCCAGCTTGCGCCACGACGCGGCGATGTACTGCGCGAACAGGTTGCGGTATGTATTAACCGTGATCGTCGCAGTGCCTCTGTCGAACAGTCCTTCGAGCGGAATATGGTACTTGCGCGCGTCGGTGGTCACCATGATGTAGAACCGCTCGTCGCCGCAGCCGTAGCCAAGCCCGAGAATTGCAGTCTTGCCGATGAAGCGCTCGTTTGGATTGTCTTTTTTGTTGACAGGTTTGCCGAACAATAAAGACGCGAACGACGCATAGACGTCCTCGCCGGCGGCGAATTGCTCGAGGAGATTGGTCTGCCCGGCGAGGCACGCGACGATGCGCGCCTCGATCTGCGCCAAGTCTGCCGTGATCAGCGTATGCCCCGGCGGGGCGATCAGCGCGGAGCGCAGTTTGCTCTTCTCGGTATCCCGCGGCAGGTTCTGGCAGTTCATTTTCCATTCGCCGGAGAGCCGATGCGTGTGCGCACCGCCGTAGCGAAGCGGGATGGGAAACATCTGCGGCAGGTAACCGGCGCGTTCCCACTGTAACGAGGAGATTTTCAGGAACCGTTCGGCGCGGGTCTCTTCGATCGTGGACTTCTCGGACAGCCGCGCGGCCGCGAGGAGTTGCACTTTGGTGTTTGTGTCGTCGTTATATGACGCGCTGTACTCCAAAAGCTCCGCCATGAACGGGTCGCTCTTCGCGAACTGCGGCACGACACGCCCCGTCGGAGACACCTTCGTCTTTATTTCGACGCCAAGGTCTTCGAGCGCGGCCTTGAACAATTCCGTGCTCATCAGGGCGGCCTTGTCGGCACCGCACTCTTCGAGCAGCTTGGCCTTGCGCGCGCGGACCTCGAACAGGTGCTGCGCCAGCATGTCTTTATCGCCCTGCAGCTGGGGGTCGATCGCGGCCTTGAGCACCAAGTCCATCACCAGCTGTTCTTCGAGGGGAAACTCCGGGTAGAGCTTCAGCCAGATGTGCATGCAGTCGCGGACATCACCCATGGCGTAGGTCTTGTAAGCCGGCCACAGGCCCGCGCGCTTCACGTCAGCCGGCCGCATGCCGATCACCTTGTGGATGGTGTCGCCCTTGGTGTCACGTCCGAAAAGCTGTTTCATCACCTCTTTGAGAGAATTGCGGGGATAATTCCGCAGCGCCCGCACCATGCCCAGAGCGTCCTGCAGGCGGGCAGGCACCCAGTGATACCGCCACGCCATGATCGCCGCGTCAAACAACGCGTTGAACGAAATGAACATGGTCTCTTCGGCAGGGTAGTTTTTCAGGAAGGGCGCGATTTCGTGCGCCTCTAAAATCTTCGGCCCGTCCCATGTCAGGTCTTGCACACCCAGCAACATGGTCTCGTAACGAGGGTCTAAAATGTACTCCGGCGGGGTCAGCCGCCGGAGGGAGTAATCCTTGTCGTAGTAGGTCTCGAAATCGCCGACCAGAATATGCTTTAGTTTTCCAGCACTTTCCGGGCTTGCTTGTACCAGCGCTTTCCGGGCTTCGCGCAAATCCATCGGTTATACCCTGCCTGCTTCAGAAGCCCGGCCTCGGCCATTTGAGACAGGTGATACCAAGCCTGCTCCCAGTTGCCGATCCGTTTGGCCTTCTCGTTTGTCACGTAGCCCTTGCGATGCGCCTCGGAGAGGATGCGACTGCGGGCCTTCAAAGTCGCAAGTTGCTTCGGGGTTTTGTACTGCGTGTACATGATACTGTCTCCTACTTCTGGGTGCGTTTCTCGCGCTCCCAGTGATCTTTGATTGACTGCACGACTTCGTCGTCAGTTTCGACGTCCTGCCCCCTCACAACCTTCGTTGCATATATCTCCGCGTCGTTCATGGCAACCTGAACGATCTCGTTTATGATGGACATGCGGGTGCGGAGGGTCTGGGCGTAGGCTTGTAAAAAGTCCCGCTCGCCACGAAGGTTCCTTACTTCCGTGTCGTAGAGGGTCTTGTAAGCCTCGAATTTACCGTTCATCTCCTCCAGTTGCTTGGCCAGATCGTCACGCTGGAGGACAGTCAGCCGCAGTTCGTTCTTGGTTTGCTCCAAGGCGTCTTTGGTGTCTTTGAATTCGTCGATCGCCTGCTGGAAAGGGTTCGGTGGCTTGGGGGTGGTGCCGTTGTTCGCCATGGGGTGTTGGTCCTTTTTTGGTTTGTGGTCGTCGAAGCCTGCGCACGGGCCTCTGTTGAGGCACGCGAGACGAATACAGCGTCGGTTTTTCTCGCTCCAGCCACAGGCCCATACGGTCATTTTTATGCGATCCGGGTTTTCAGTCCGTACTTTTCCGACGTCGCGTTGAACTTGTTGCGGAGCGCAGTGGACAAGTCGATGCCTTCGGCAGCGGCGATCAGGTCGATGCAGATGATCGCATCAGCCAGTTCTTCGGCAAGCTGTCCGGGCGTGGCGCGTGAGCCGCGGATGCCCATGCGCTCGCGGTCGATCTTCTTGATGACGTTGCAGGCTTCGCCCACCTCGCCGGCAAGTTCGTTGCCGCGATAGGACAACGAAATTTGATTGGTCGGGTCCCACTCCAGTTGGCGAGTGATATTGGCGACGCGCAGTTCAGTCAGGTCCACCTTATTCCTCCTCTTTTGGTACTTCGAAAATGTGGAAGACGAGCGTGCCGTTGTTGAGGAAGACGGTCCCGATGTATTTGCCCTCGTCCATCATGACGTGCCCCGTGCCGACCATCATGATCGTGCGAAACTCGCGTTTGTGCGCGGGATTGCATGTATACCAGAGTGTCGGAGTGCCGCCTTGGTCGGCAGCGCAGAGAAACTCTGCGCCTTCCGGGGCCTCGATCGTCTGAAGGTGGTCTATCTTGAGCGGCGTTTTCCAGACCGTGATGTTCATGCTGCCTCGAAGATTGGTGGTGCCCCCGGCGGTAAAAATTACTTGTACTTTGTAACGACAGGCTCCACGTCGGGGCGACTGACGACAAGGGAAAGTTTCCACACCCACACTTCGTCGTCGGGAGAGCCTTTCAAACGTTCTTTGGCGACCTTCAGCACGGCCTTTTCAGTCGTGAACTCCATGTTCTGGCCCGCGTCGTTCATCGCTGGGTTACAATCCATGTCGGTGACGATGTAGAAATTCTTACTTCTGGGCATCGAGTTCTGTCCTGTATTGTTGGTAAATACGCCATGCTTCCTTGACGTCGTCAGGGTCGTAGCCTTCGAGCGCAACGAACTTCATCTCGAAGCCATCGTGCGGGAGAACCTCCCCAAAATCGTCCTCCCACGCGAAGACTTCCTTGAGCAGCATGCCGACAAAGCACGACTTCGCCGCGCTCTTGTACTTCAGCCGCAGAAAAAGGACCCGGGCGTCTTCAGCTTCCAGTTCTTCGTTGGTCATTGGTTCTTCCGCTGTCGCTTTTTATCCGTAGGTCGCCACTCTTTCCCCAACGCTTCGATGTCTTCAGGCTTCAGATCGTACGTGGCCATGATGGACAGAAGCAAAGCGACATAGTACGGCGCTCCCTCGGCAGCCCATCGCCGGCCCGATGTTTTGGTCTTGCCGGCGAACAACCACGACGCTTGGCCCTGCGTCATGCCGAACACGGCCAACGCTTTCTTGTACTGGGCCCCAGTCATACGCGCCATTTTAGTTTCCTTGGTAAAAATGCAGCGAACTCAAGATGGTAGTTGTAACGGAATTCGTCAAGCACGAAATGTGATAAAGACCTAAAAAGACAAACCCCGCGGGAGGAATTAACCTCGCCGCGGGGCCCCTCAAGGTAACAGGCCCAATGGGGCGCAAAGCCTGTTACCTGTCCTTTTTCGTCATCATGATCTTGACGACGTCGAGCGCGATGTGTCCGGCACCGCCGTTCCAGCCGGCGTCGAACGCGGCTTTAAGCAGATGCTGCAACACCTCTTTCTGTTCCGGATCAGGCGCCGGGATCATCGCCATGCCCATGCGGGTCATGGCGTGCGCCATGAACTGGTTGAAGGCGGCGGTCTTGGCGGCCTCCATCTGTCTCTCTTTTTCTTCGACGTTCATTTGGTGTCGTCCTTGTCTGGTTCGCGTTTCCAAGGGACAACATAATCGTCGCCCTCGGTCTCTGGTGAATTGCGGATGCTGAGTGCCTCGACCGGGAAACACTCGCGGACCACCTCTTGGGTGCCGTAGACCATCATGGACACTTCGGCCATGCGGACCACGACGCCCGTTGTCTCTTCCGTCTTTTCATAGAGCCGGGTCACTGTCATACGCGGTGATCCGGATCGCAGATAGACGATGGCGCCGATGCCTAGAATTTTCATCTTCGGGTTCTTTAGATGTGGCAGTCAACGACCGTGAGCCACGTATCGGGCGGCAGGCTCTCGATCATCTTGGTGAACTCGTCGTCCCATGTGTCGATATCTTTTTCATCGATAACGACGCCCCACCAGCCCATGTCGCCGCGCTCGTACCACTTGCCGTCTTTGACGACAGCGAACGATTGCAGCGTCTGCTTGCGGGTGCGTTCGATGAACTTCTCGCGGGTGCAGTTCATCTGCTTGACGGCGCGGTTCAAATCCCACCGCTCTTTGAAGAGAGGCGCCGCCTTCAGGTCCAAGATGACCGGGTCGTTCCAGTATTTCTCGCGGGCCTGCTCGATCGTGCCGCCGGCAGCAACCGTTTCTTCGCGGACCGTGTCCCAGTCCGGCGCGGGACGACCAGCGACGATCGCCTGAAACACATCGTATTCCGGCAGCTTCACCGCGACCTCGGCGTCCTGCATCGCCGGGATATCCATGTCGCCTAGGCGAACGCTATCGCCGTAGGGCTCAAGCATGCCCGACCACCGACCACCGACGACCCACCAGTCCCACTTTTTGTTGGGGTTGGTCTTGCGGTAGCAGCGTCCGTCACGGATGAAGCCGCCCCACTCGCTTTCGACGCAGTCTTCCATGTCTTTGTAGCCGATGCCGTGCTTGCGGGCTTCGTCCGCCGGCATGTCCTCGATCAGTCGCCCGCCGAACGGCAGGGAGAATGCCTTCGGTGCGAACTTGTCGTCGTTCTCTGGTTTCCAGAACTGCTCGTCGTAATAGTCGTGGACGGACCCGTCTTCAAGCTGGACGACCTTCTGCGGCTTGTTGAATGTTTTCTCGCAGTCCTCGGTCACGTCGACGTCGATAACGTACTGGTCTTCTTTGCCGGTGCACTCGTACTCGTGCCATGGCTGGAGAATTTTGGTCAGAAGGTAGTTGGTTGGTTCCCGGTCGGTGATGACCAGTACAGAGAAATGAGACACGTTTTTTGCTCCATTGATTTTGGGTGTTAGCACGCCTTCAAGCCGGGTAGAGGTTTGCACCTCGCCCGGCGTGAAAACGTCTTGGAGCCTCTCAGTATTCAGATGGCAGGAGCATCGTGGTGCTCGAACGATCCGCCTCGGTGATGATCCAGAAATCACCGGGCGCGTTCTCCAGCGGGTAGACACTGAGGACGCGACCGCCGTTGACGAGCGCGCGGTCGTTGGCGGCCTTGTCTTGGTCGTCAACCGTGCCCCACTGGCCGGTGATGTGCAGCGTGAGGCACGAGAGCGCGTAGTCCTCGCTCAGTGCCGTGACAACAGCCGGCGTCGCGTAGACGTTTCCGGGGTCGAACTTCGGATTGTCGATTGGGTGAATTCGCATGTGTAGCTCCCATTGTGCCGCCTCAGAATAGCAAACAATGTGCGTGTGTCAATACGTGCTATAAAAATAAAACGGCGAGAGTGGGAGCCCTCATGGGCCGTGCTGAATGCACCTCTCGCCGTCTAAGTCATGGGGTTCTGTGTTCGGCAGAGTGGCCCCTAGCGCTTCTTATGGTCGGATAATCTTCGACCTGTCGTATTTTGCAAGCCGCTTTTTGGCCCCTGCACAGACGGCGTCGATGATCGTGGCGCCGTCTTTTGTCTTTTGCAGTTCGCGGACGATCACGACAGTGCCGAACACCACTGTTTCGAGCAGCACCAGCATGTCCAGCCACTTGCCGCCGCCCTTGGCGGTGCCGATGGTGATCGTACGGACGATTTCGTCCGCGAGGACGTTGTGGTTCTCGTGCGCGCTTGTTTTCGGCTCGGGCGCCTTGCCGTTGCTGTCATCCGACATAGGCGCGCACCACGACGGCCACCAGCGCCCAGAACACGAAACAGGCGAGGAACGCGTGGCGTCTGATTTGCCGCGCGCGAAGTTCTTCACGTACTTTATCGACCATGTCCATTTCATACCTCCTCACAACGAATTTGATTTTCCATGTCCACTATTGTGGACATGTAGGCGTTAAGTGTCGGTAAGTTTCTGTCGCTGCGTTTCCACGCGCCGTCGCACACGCAAGTCGCGCACAGGTTAAACGGTGAATTGCGCAATCGCTCGCGAACGGGAGGCGGCATTGCGTCATAGCTGAGTATTGTTCCCCAGCCATCGACAGCCTCGAAACACTTCACTTGCTCCAGACCTATTTGTCTCATAGCAGCACCATTGCGATAACAGACACGCTACAGACCGCGAGGATCGAGTATGTGGCAAAATCGAACGCCCGCAGGCTCATGAAATCCATGGTCAGCGCCCTACACGAAGCAATGCAATGACGGCGTCCAAAAACTTTCGTTCTTCGGGCGTCGTATGCGACATTCCAGACAGGTAATCTTCGGCGGCTTTGATCGCGTCGTCGGGTGCGGTATCTGCTAAAACGCAAAGACTAACCGCTGCGTCTATGATCCGTAACGCCTCACGGTAATCGTAATCTTCAAGCGCCTTGCGGACCAATACAGCTTTCGGGGTCATCATAATCAGTCCTTCGGTGTCTCGGCGGGAGCGGCTACGGTCTCAGTGCAGCGATACGGCTGCTTGCCGCAGATTTGACAGGTGAGCCAGAACTCATCGTCAAACTTCAGGTGCTCGTCACAGTTGTGCTCTTCGCTCATCGTGTCCTCCGGGGTCAATCTTTCCAAGGAAGCGACGGCAGCGTGACAAGGGATTTCGCCTTTGCCGTCGAGCGCTTCGAATAAAGATGCTGTGGCCCTGCCGTCTTTTTTGGTTTCGGCATACTCTCTTCGGTTGGCTGCGGTTTGGCCCGCTTCTCGATGATGCCGCGGCGCGGGTAAGGACCGTGTTTCATGTCAATGCCTGTTAGCCAGACGTTGTAAATAAGCAAAGAAATAACGGCCCCGCGAACCATTGGCGTTCTTTGGTGCGCGATACCGACAAACGTCCGCCCATTCGAGCAATTGCTGAACAGTGCGCGACGGCAGGGCGGCGAAATCTTCGCCAGTGTCGGCGCCGCAACGGAACAAAATCTGGCGGGCTTGATCCGGTGTTGCGATTTTGCGTTTCATCGAAAAGCCTCCGGGACAGCAGCGTACGAACGCGCGGCAAACTCATATGCCTTTTGGTGTTGCGCTTCGGCCTGTTCCCATGTGCTGCAACGTTCGCAATACACTTCGTCGGGCGCGAAGATCATGGTTTCGAACAGCAGCGGCGGGCCGTCCCCGAAAGAATGATCAATGCCAAGAAAGACCGTGCTGATTGCCACGCCGGGGCCAACGTTGCCGTAGGCAACACGGCGCCCGTCGCCTTTGCGGGTGGCTTCGAACCAACGCGCCCACGCGGCAACGTCATGGCACGGCACGGGCGTCTTGCCTTCAAGGGTGTAGTACATCTGGGCGCTCTGTAGCAGGTTCAAACCTTGACGTATTGACGGTTGAAATCATCCGCGTTGAGGTACTCCTCAATATCGCGATATTTACGTACGGAAGAATTTTCACGCGCCCAAAGCGGCGCGAATATAAATCCGTCTTTCAGTTTGTCGGCAAGCTCGCTTTCGCCCAACACCTCATGGGCTTTAAAGCCCGTACCGCTCGACGTGTTCGGTTTGTGCACGGTCGTAATGTCATAGCCACCGCGCCAACTTCGCTGCAAATAGCCGATGTTCTTGCCGTCCGAATAGATCATCCAAGTACAATCTTCGCGGCGCATATAGACGCTATAGCCAGCGGCCTTGACGATGTCGATCGCGTGAGACAGTGGGGCCATGGTTCATGCGCCTTTCCGTTTAGATGTGTCCAACCATACGTGCGGATGCGGTGTGACACGCTTCGTGGCGCCCGTAGGCATGATGACGATACCGTGCGAAAGATCGTCCGCGATAGCTTCGGCGAGTTTTTTGTTGTTTGTGACCGAACGGGACACATACGTGTGCTTGCCGTTCGGCATTACGCGGTACACGCCATAATAGATTGCGGTCATCGCTCCACCTCTTCTGCGTTGGCGGCTTTGTAGGTCTTGATTTCGTCGCGGGTCATGACCCGCCAATCGGTTCCGATCCGGTCCAGCCTCTGCGTTTTGACAAGCGACTGAACGTCGACTTGACGCAGGGTGCTGTCTACAAACGCAGTCAAGCCACCCACAGTAATATCCAAATGAGTGTCGACACCTAGCACGTTGCCGACCAGATAGATTTTAAGAGCGAATTCTACGCCTTCAGGGGCTTGAAAAACGGACATGGGTGCGGCTCGCTTTTGGTGTTTGTTACGTAAATATATACGCACATTTTGTGCTAGTGTCAAATGGAAAAGCCGAAGAGGTTTTATCCTCCCCGGCTTCCATCAGACACACGAATAACTATCGGTTCAACTAGGTATTCGTGAGTTACGTTGTCATGTGTTCCCCTCCTATGCTGCCCTCGCTTTAACCGTGATGTCGGCAAGGATCGCGCCGCATGCCTTGGCCACTTCCTCGCGCAGGTTCTCGTCTTCGCGCAGGTCTTGCGCCGTGTACGCCGTGAGAGAAAGTAACTTGCGCTGCATGCGCGTCAAGTCTTCGTCGTTGGAAATATTGATCGACGGGATCAGTTCTGCGAGCTCAACGATATTAGACACGACCGTGTCGTGGAATTTACCTTTCTGTTCGCCGGGCTTGTAGTTCGCCATGGCCAGTTTGAGTTTCTCCACTTTCTCGATCACGCGCGCCCAAGCAGCGTTGTTCGCGTTCTCGAACGCCTGCTGGTTATTCAAGACAATGTCTTTTTTGATCTCGGCGACGATCTCCGGCGGGAGATTAACTCTAAAATTATTTGCCTCCGGCATGGGTTCAGCGCTCACGCTAAAAGAGAACTTCGAGCCGAGCGACATGCTGTCCGGATAGTCCGCGGGATCGAAGAGATTGCCCAGATACTCGCGGGCTTTCTCGCGCTCTGCGGCATACACTTCGTTGAAGCGCGCGACAGCAAGGTTAAACTCCCGCTCGTAGCCGGTCATCGCGGCCTTATAGGCGGGATAGCCTTCGGCAGTGATCGCGCCGGGGCCGTCATAGGACCATGGCACGGTGCGCTTGCGGTGCTCGATCCGTGCGGCGTTGCAGATCGACTGAATGGCGTCCAGTTCCTCCGCGGCAATCACGGTCTTATAGACCTTCACGCCGGCCTTGTCGGTCGCGCCGGCATGGTCTTTGGCTTGGCGCGTCGCGCCCTTGTCCATTTTGCGTGCGGTCCATGTCGTCATGGACAGGCGAAC
>Ga0068855_100003792_pt1 | contig 18478 bp, 16 predicted proteins | sample KBSCornC52_FD_66592 | JGI IMG/M metagenome (GOLD analysis project Ga0068855, IMG submission 66592) | Corn rhizosphere microbial communities from Kellogg Biological Station, Michigan, USA - KBS Corn C5-2 | ecosystem: Host-associated > Plants > Roots > Rhizosphere > Soil ...
CAGCGAGCTGGAACTCAACATGGCGGAGCCAGTCATCGCCTTCAATTTGTTCTTCGGTCTCACCCTGCTGCGCAATGCGGCCATCATCCTGCACAGTCGCTGCATTGCCGGCATCGAGGCGAACCGCGAGCGTTGCCTGGAGTACGTGCGCAACTCGATCGGTCTCGTCACGGCGCTCAATCCGGTACTCGGTTATGAAAAGAGCGCGGCCATCGCCAAGGAAGCGCTCAAGACTGGAGGCAGTGTCTACGATCTCGTCTTGCAGAAGGGCTGGCTGACCAAGGAACGCCTCGATGACTTGCTGCGGCCCGAAAACATGACTCATCCGCGAAAGCTCTCCTGATCATGAACCCCGAGGATCTGGCCTTTCTCAAGACCCACGTCGCGCTGCTCTCGAAGGACAAATGCACGGTCCGCATTCGCGTTCCCGGAAATCGCGAGATGGTCCTCGGCGACGTGCGTATTCGCGTGGACCCGAACTTCGCGCTCGCCATGCATATCGATACCGATGAAGCCAACGCCGCCAACCTGCGCACCGGCGCGCAGGGCTTCATCGATGGCATCCAGCACGAAGACTGAGTACCCGGTTGCCGGATGCGAGGAGAAGCTCAACGCTGCTGAGCAGATTGGGCGGACAACCACGCAGCACGGGTTTCGCGCAGCAGAGCGATCGCCTCCTCGATCGAATCGACACAGTGCGGAATGGAAAAATCCGCTGCGCCGGCCAGTTCGCCGCCCTCGACGAGCATGCTTTCCTGGCCCCACTCCACCAAGTCGCCCCACATTTTTCCCACGAGGATGAGTGGAGTATTATAGAGCTTGCGAACCTGCAGAAGCTGCCACGCCATCGCCAATTCGAGCAGCGTTCCGATCCCTCCGGGCACCACCACAAAGGCATCGGAGGCGATCATGAAATGATGCAGCCGGGAGAAGAACGTTCGATGCCCGTAGGCCTGACTGACGAAGGGATTGACCTTCTGTTCGAACGGCAGTTCCACGTTGATCCCGATGGAGCGATTCAGCCCCGCGGCATCGACGGAATGCGCCCCTTCATTGGCCGCCTGCATCAATCCCGGCCCGCCTCCGGTGAGGATGTCGCAACCCAACCCGACCAGCTCCGCCGCCAGCTTTTTCACGTCTTCGTAGGTCGGCGTCCCCGGTTTGACCCTTGCGGAGCCAAAGATGGTCACGCGAAAGTTCTGTCGCGTCGTGCGGCGAAAGCGGGTGAGGTCGTTGACCACGTCCCAAAGTCCCGTCACCGCGCGTTCGAGCAGGGCCGCGGCAGCGTCTTCATCGCTGAGAAGCACGACGTCGGCCTGTCCATAGGGAGTTTTTGTTGGGTTCATCGTCCTATCGAGTTGAGCGAACGTCATCGCGAGTCGAAGGACCGCCAGGGCCTTCCTGCCGTTGAAGTTCGACGAGTTGCTTGGTAATTCCCGCGCTCAAAATCGCGTCGATGAACGACGCCAGCCGCCCCGCGGTCGCCAGATCTTCGGGCTCCAGGAGTTGGGCGTGGGCGAGATGATTGCGCAGCTTTTCCACGTCGCGGGTGAAACGCTCCATTTCGCGCCGGGAAGCCAGACCGAGCAGGGTGAGGCACGCCGGTTCACGCGCCAGGATGTCGGCTTTGTCTTTGATTTGCAGGCAATCGACCATCCGGCAATCGGTGCCGCGCCGCTGACGTTCCGTGTGCAGCGCGGCCGCCTTTTCCCAGCGTCCTTTCGAGACTTGGTCCTGCCATGAATTGCCGGGATACAATTCTTCGATCGCCCAACTCATGTTCGTATCGAGGATCGTGATCGCCCCGAAAAGCCACATGCGGAGAGGCGGTTTTTGCAAATCCCGGCGAGTGATGACCGCGGTGATTTCGCCGAGCCATTCGAGAAAGACATGATCCGACTCGGACAGCGCACCCAGGATCGCCACCAGGCCGGCATGATCGCTGAAGACCTCCGCCTCCTGAAATTCGTGCAGACAATCGCCCAGCCTGCCGTTGCCGCCGAGATCATCCAACCGCACCCATCCCGCCATCGCCCCGTCGCGTCGCACTCCCAGGACGCCAACGCCAAGGGCCCGCAGCAAATCGGCGCCGGCCGCCACCGGCTGGCTGTCGTCGAGTGAAAGCAGCGGCTCGGCCAGATCCACAGCGGATAGACTCTGGGAAAATGTCCGGCTCAAGCGAGCAACACGCTTCGGTTCTCGAATGAGAGTCCGGGTAAAGGCAATCATCAACCCGCATGATCGGCTCTCCGCCGGCCGCTTCCAATAGGACCTAAGGCTTATCCACGACGGGGCCGCCCAATCATTACCTTGGCCGGATGTTCGCCGCGCTTCTCGACAGGATCGTCGCCCATTCTCCTCGCGGCAGGAGAATGCTCCTCTGGTTGCGGCGACATCGAAAATCGCGCCGCGCGTTGCTCATCGGGCTCTGCCACCTGATCGGCGCCTGGACCTCGATCCATGCGGTCCTCCATGTGCGGACCTCGCAAGGCGCCATCGCCTGGGTGGTCTCCTTGAACACATTTCCGTATATCGCCGTTCCCGCGTATTGGGTTTTTGGCCGCTCCAATTTTGAAGGCTACGTTTCCCTTCGGCGCCATAACAAAACCGAGCTGAATGACGCCGAGCGCAAGGTGGCCCATGATCTCTTCGCCATGCGCCCGGGGCCGGCGGACGAACCGGCGGCGGCGACCCTCTTGGAAAAGCTGGCCAAGCTGCCCGCCACGCGAGGCAATCACACCGAGCTACTGATCGACGGTGAGGCGACCTTCCGCTCGATCTTCGAGGCCATCCAGGGGGCGCACGATTACGTGCTCGTGCAGTTCTATATCCTCCACGACGACGGTTTGGGAAGGCGGCTCAAGGAGGCCCTCATCGCCCGGCAACGCGAGGGGATTCGTTGCTACGTGCTCTATGACGAGATCGGCAGCCACGATCTTCCGGAGTCCTATGTGAGTGAATTGCGGGCTGCGGGCGTGGAGATCCAGCGCTTCAACACGCGCAAGGGTGATGCGAACCGTTTTCAAATCAATTTCCGCAACCATCGCAAGATTGTCATCGTCGATGGCCGCACGGCATTCGTCGGCGGACACAACGTGGGTGACGAGTATCTCGGTGAAGATCCTAAAATCGGCCCCTGGCGGGACACTCACGTGAAAGTGCAGGGCCCCGTGGTGCTCTGCGTGCAAATCGCCTGGCTCGAAGACTGGAACTGGGCTACGAGCCAGCGGCCGGCTCTCAATTGGACCCCGGTGATTTCCAGCGCAGAAGATGGCATCGCTTTCTGCCTGCCCTCGGGTCCGGCGGATGAATTCGAAACCTGCACGCTCTTCTTCCTCCACGCCATCGCCAGCGCGAAGAAGCGCGTCTGGATCGCCAGTCCGTACTTTGTCCCCGACGAGCAATTCATCTCCGCGCTGCAACTCGCCGCGTTGCGCGGCGTGGACGTGCGCATCCTCGTCCCCGAACATGCCGACAACCAACTGGTCTATCTCTCGGGCTTTACCTTTCTCCCGGAGTTGGAAAAAGCGGGCGTCCAAACATGGCGCTACCACGCGGGATTCCTGCACGAGAAGGCCATCCTGGTGGATGACTATTGCGGCATCGGCACCGCCAATTTCGACAACCGCAGCTTCCGCCTGAATTTCGAAATCACCCTCCTCTTCTCCGAACCTTCCACGGTGCATGCGGTCGAATCCATGTTCGCGGCGGATTTCGCGCGCAGCCGCCGTGCGACCGCTGCCGATTTCACCGATCGATCGTGGGGCTTTCGCTTTGCCGCGCGGCTGTCGCGACTCATGGCGCCCGTGCAATGAATCCACCGCTGCTGGAATCCGTGACCCGGCCCTGGAGGTGGGCCAAAGAGAAATTGCCGCGGGGCATGTTCTACTCACCGCCGCGGGCCCCGTTTAGCGTCAATGGCCGCCTCGTTTTCTTCGGCTCATGCCCCGCCTCGAGGAGCTGGGCGTGGCGGTCGACTACAATTCCGTGAATCTCCAGCGGCACTTTCGCAAGCGGCGCGAAGTGCCGTTTGTCTATCGCGAGAACATCAATTTCCTGACCATTGCCCAGTACACGCAGACGGGCACCGGGCTTCCCGGTGTCGACCTGGTGCAGCGCCCGGAACGCATCCATCCCTATGGAGCACTGGGTGCCCATCTGCTCGGTTACGTCGGCGCGGTCAAGAATCTGGAACACGAGGGACCTTGGTCGTATATTCGGATTTCGCGCTCTCGGAACCAATCGAGAGGGTAAAGTGGAAAGTAGCGCCCCGGCCGAATTCGCTTTCCGCCCAAAGATGCCCGCCGTGGGCCTTGATGATCGCCCGGCAGATCGAGAGGCCCATCCCCAAGCCGTTGGATTTCGTGGAATAGAAAGGCTCAAAGACCCGCTCGAGCTTATCCGGTTCAATACCGGGACCCGAATCGGCCATGGAAACCCGGACCAGGCCGGCTCCGTCACGACCGGTCGAGACCACAATGCGCCTCGCCTCCGGGTCAGTGGAACGCATGGCATCGCTGCTATTGACGATGAGATTGAGGAGCACCTGCTGCAACTGGATGTGATCGCCCCGGACCGACGGCAAATCCGGCTGAAGGTCGGTGGTGACCGAGACATGCCGTGTCACCAGATCGCTGTGCAGGAGCGCGAGCACTCCCTCGATGTCCGCATTGATGTCGCGCGGCTCCAGTTGCGCCTCTCCCTTCTTCATCATCGAACGCATATGCCGGATGATCTCGCTGGCCCGCTGATCCGCTGCCGCAATGTCGCGCAGACAGGCCTGGGTCTCGGCCACGTCGGCCGGTTCATCTTCGAGAAACCTCAATGCCGCCTGCGCATTGCTCAGGATGGCCGCGAGGGGCTGATTCAATTCGTGCGCGAGCGAAGCGGAAAGCTCCCCGAGCAAGGACACCCGGCCGACCCGGGCCAGTTCCGCATCCTGCAGGCGGGCCCGTTCAATCTCCGCGATCTGGCGGAGATGGCGACGATGCATGGACCACCACACCAAGGCGGCGCCGACGAGAATGAACCCGACAACGACCGTGACTTGAAATCCAAGCCGCTGAACGAGGAATGGCTGCACGATTACCGCGAGAGCCACCCTCGGTTCACTCCATTTTCCGCCATTGCCCGAGGCCACGACGCGGAAGACGTAGTGACCCGGGCGCAGGCCATCATACGAAGCAACGCGGTCTAGATCATCCGTGGTCCAGTCTGTGTCGAGTCCATCGAGCCGGTAGCGGAACCGCACCCAATTGCCATCTCCCAGGACGGGCGCGGTGAAGTGCAGGTCCAGGCGGTGGTAACCGGGCGGCACGACCAAAGCCGCCCCCGGCGCCCGATCCTGGCCATCGATTTGGACGCCATCGATGACCGTCTGCAGCAGGGGAGGCTTGCGCTTCTGCAGCTGGCCGGGATCGATCTCGGCGATACCGGTCACCGTCGGAAAGAGCAGCCGGCCATCCTTCGTCTTGCACACCGTGGGCGAATGTCCACCCGCACACTGCTCCTTCACCATGCCTTCGTTCCGGCCGAAACATAGCGGATGCAATTCCGAAAGTTTGCCGCTGGCAAGAGCGTCGATCTCTTTCCGCTCCAGGCGCATCAAACCCCGATTACATCCCAACCAAAGATGGCCCGTATCGTCAGCGACAATTTGGGAGATCACATCATCCACCAGTCCCTGCTGCGAAGTAATATTGAAGATGCGCCCCTCTTTGAGGCGGGCCAGCCCGCCTCCTCGCGTGCCAATCCAGACGGTGCCGTCCGGATCGCGGAGCAAGGCGAGGACGTTTGCCGTGAGCAGACCGTCCCGAGTTCCCCAAGTGTGGACGATGTGTCCCTGTTGCCAGCGGTGCAATCCACCCGCGCTCCCGACCCAGATCGTGTCGGCATCTTCATTCACGATGCTGGTGATATCTCCCCCAAAGGACCCGCGCGGCGCGGCCACCTGCACGGTGGCGCCATCGCATTTGAGAAGCGTGGAGTAGTAAGTTCCCATCCAGGCCGTTGTCTTGTCCGCACAGAGCGCCCGAATGGCTTCGCCACGAATGGGAGAATCAAGAAATGCCCTGGTCGGCTGGCCCGGCTGAAAATGAAATAAACAGCTTTCCCCCGCTGCCCAGATGCTGCCGTCGGCACCGCTGGCAGTGCAGTAGGTATGATGAGTCATGGCAGATACTCCAGAATCCTGAAGGCGCCTGATTTGACCACCCTCGAGCCGGTAGATGCCCTTGCTGCCGGCACCAATCCACAAGGCCCCCGCCCCGTCTTCCGCGACGGACGCCACGGGCGCCTGATCCCATCCGGCATTCGCCCCCCAATAGTAAAGCTGGCGACGCGAGAGCCGATTCAAACCGCCGTTGCGGGTTCCCACCCAAAGGCAACCCTCGCAATCGGCAGCCACGACGCCTGCGAATGGATCGGATAACTCTCCCTTGCCGGCGATCGGTGTGAATTGCTCTCCGCTCGCCCGATAGAGGCCATCGACACCCGCACAAATCCAGAGCGTCCCATCGCTATCCACGGCCATGCTCTGGAAACTCGCCTGAGGCAGCCCATTGGCGCGGTCGAAACGCTGCCACTCCCCGTTCCGCCAACGCCACAGCAAACCATTCCCCGCTCCGCCCCAGATCACGCCATTCCCGCCGGCAGCCAGGCTGTAAAGATAGTCGGGAAATGGACCCGGCCCCTTCACCTGGGTGAAGTGCTCGTGCTCCGATCGAAAAATGCCTCCCGGCAAGACCGAGACCCACAACGCTCCTTCCGAGTCCTGCGCCAAAGCGCGAATCTGCTCGTGGGGCAATCCCTGGGCCTCACCGATCGTCGTGAAAACTCCCTCGCGCCACTTCACCAATCCTTCGGTCGTGCCGATCCAGATGGAACCATCCCGATCTGCAGTCATCGACACGACATCCGCATTCGAGGGAAATCCTTCTTTGCTGCCAAATGAGTCGAAGCGGCCTTCCTTCCAGCGGCTGACTCCCCCACCCGTCGTCCCGACCCACAATCCTCCTTGCTTGTCCTCCGCCAGCGTCGAGATGCGCACGGACCGCAATCCATCCGGCAAACCGAACTTTCGAAATCGCACCCCGTCGAAACGGGCGAGTCCCGCGCCCGTTCCCACCCAGAGAAACCCATCGCGGGTTTGCCAGATGGCATTGACGGTATTCTGGGGAAGACCATCTTCCGTCTGCCAGGATTGCGTCACCCACTCGGAGCTCAGCGCAGGAGTCACTTCCGCCACGGCTATTGCCCCCGTGACCCACGGGACAATCCCCACCAGGAAACCAATGAAAACTCGATTCATCGAACGCCATAGACCGGTACCGATGCAATAACTTCAAGGCGAGCGCAAAGTGGAGAACGATCTTATCTGTTCGAAGTCCAATACGTGATCCAGAATTGTCGAAAGGCGGCCATGCTCTTCAGCTAAATGGAAAGGCCCGGCGTTTCATTGCAAAGCGTGGATCTTGAGAATGTGCAGCACTTCGGCAATGGCCTGTGGATTCTGATGAGCCGTATGGCTCGAAGGGACAATATCTTCGATCTCCGCGCCATCGAGGTGTGAGCTCCAGTAGGGCACGACGCCATCGCTCGAGTTCGGCGAATCGTGGCGGCCGCGGTCACCGATGATGGTATCGTAGGGAATGCCGGGCATGATCGGGATCGTGTTGATCGCATTCACGAAACGGCTCTTCGGAGAAAGAGTATCGACGCTATTGGCGCGGCGCTTCGGCTTCAGTTCGTTTTCCCGGACGCTCGTCAGGCGGAGCATTTCCTGGCTGGCCTGCGAGGCAATCTTCGCCGGGTGGATGAAGCTGGCTGCCAACTGGCCAAACCAGCCACTGGCGAGATCGCTGCCGCGCAGGGGAGCCGCGATGAAGATGACCCGGCCGATTTCCGGGCGATGGTGGAAAAAGAGTTCCTCCTCGAAATAGGCGCGCGTGTGTGCGGAGAGCGGCACCTCGTTCGGTGGGCGGCCGAAAATCGTCATCCATAGCCGGTCCCCGCTATCGGTGATCAATAATCGGCTGATGCATCCTCCCATGCTATGCCCGATAACCACCATCGGCTTGCGCGCGGGGAACCGTTTCTCGACCGCATCGAGTTCCTCGCGCAGGATCGCCGCGGAATAGGGATAAGGATAACCGCTGGGGTAACTGTAGAACCAGAACTGGTAGTGTTTGCGGATCAGCGGTTCGCCGCGCAGGGCATTGATCATCGGTATCCAGGTGGCCTGCGAGTCCATGAGTCCGTGAATCACCAACACGATCGTCTTGTTCGGATCGTAAGGTTGAAGGCGTTCGATGGCTGCGGTGTGGGCAAATTTCTCCGGGTTCAGCAACCGGGACAATTCGTGCTTTTTCGGGTCGGTCTTCTCCAGCATCACCGCGAGCGGCGCGGTGAAATCCGCCGCCAGCGCATAAGTGTGGCCATCGAGCTGCGTCGTTTCGTCGGCCAAAGGATCTTTCAAAGCCAGCACGCAGCGCCGCCCTTGGAACTGAGCGACTCCAGTGAGCCCATAGAAAAGGCGGGAGGGAGCGAAGCTTTCGCGGGCCTGGCGGTGGATGTCACGCTCGATAGCCACCAAAGGAGCGCCGAGTCCAGCGCGAGTCACCCGCTGGGAGACGTAACGGCCGCGGACGTCAAACTGATCAGCCGGTGTGAAGTCGCACCGCGAGGGATGCCTTTCGGCGTGCGGATCCGCGGAATAGGTGAGCAGGAAGCCACCGGATGGACCCGGCACGTGGAGCGGTTGGGTCCATGGATTCAGCCCGGCCTCGTGTATGATCTCAAAGACCCGCCCCAGGGCGAAATTGTAATCGCGTCGCGCGGGCGCGCTTTCGGGATTCTGCCGCAGCGTCCGCAGCGCGATTTCCATCGCGCCGAGACAGTCGCCGAGCGCCTTGAGAGGGTCGACATGATCCCGGTGCAACGCCCTGCCGATCGCCTGTTCGGCGTCGGCCAGCGGGCCCAGCCCTGACGCCCCTGCGAGCGACGGCTGTTTTTCCCTGACGTCCGCGTACGGCGCGCAGGCGGCCAGCAGAGTCGCGATGCCGAGCAGGCCCGGAAGTGCACGCATCACGCGATCGTCAGTTCGCCAAAATCGAAGCATCCCGGACGACTTTGCGCACCGCCGGTTGATCGGTGACAAAAACCGTCGTGCCCGGCGAGATTGTCGCGTAGAGCTTCGTCGCAAATTCCGAGTTCATGTGTAAACGCGAGGCGAGCCGTTCCGGGGCAACGTGACGATCGGTGCTCCCGCTCGCCACTTCCATCCATCTTCCGGCAGCGCGCCCCGGGGCAAACTGACTTTGTTTGCCAGTCGTCCCTTCGAGCAGGGTGAAGACGTGACCACCGAGCGAGCCATGTCCGGTAATGTCGAGTGCGGCGCGACCGATGGGATTCCCATTCCGATAGACGTAGAGAGCGTGATCCGGAGAGCTGACGACGATGGTCACTGGGCCGCCAGGACTCCGCTCCGGCTGCCAGTCGTAGTCGTTGTGTCCCAGCGGATGGAGCATCGCGGAGTTGAAGTCCTTGGGCGCCAGCAGCAGGCCGGGACTCGAGGCGAAATGCGGGGTAGGCACATTGCCGTCGCCAATGACGACGGTGCCCCCTTTTGCCGTGCTGCTAAAGAGCAGTTGCGAGAAATCGTACGGCAGGCGCACGCAGCCGTGGCTCGCCGCATAACCCGGCAACGTACCGGAATGCATGGCGATGCCGCTCCAGGTGAGCCGCTGCATGTTGGGCATCGGCGCGTTATCGTATTTCTTCGAGTGGTGCGTCTCCTTCTTCTCGAGAATAGTGAAAACACCGCCGGGCGTCGCATTGTTTTTGGACCCTGAGCTCACGGTCGACCGGCCAATCAGGATGCCATTGCGGTAGACGTACATGATCTGTTGCGGGAGACTGACCAGGACAACGACCGGGCCGGTCGGAGAGAGCTGCGGATTCCACCAGTACTCCCCTGGCTTGAGTGGCCCGGTGGGTTTACCGGTGGCCATGCCTTTGGTGTGAAAAGAAGGCCGGTCCATGGCCAGCGTGGTGGAGAGAAGGGCAGCGGTGATGGCAACAGTAAGCAGGGATTTCATGAATCGGATGGGGAATGCAGAACGAATTTCACCAGGGAAATCGCGCCGCGGAAATACGACCTTGGTCCGATGGCGCGGGCCGGACCGGCTCGCGCACGAACGTTGAGAGGCAATTACCCGGGTGCGACAGTTGTGCTCAGCGCTTAATTCAGCACCGCCTCACGGCTGGCCCGGAACCGCTCGTCACGCGCTTGTTGGCGGGTCCCGCGCTCGTCAAGCATGTTCTGGTGCCAGCCGGTAACCGTTTGTTGCCGCTTGGCGACGTCGTGGGAGGAACAGGCACTGAAACCCAGGCTCGCGCTGGCGAGGAGCAGGAAGCTGAGAACAGTGCGCAGGGAATAGTGGAAAATGGGGTTCATCGGGTTGGGGTGGTGGTTGGGTTGAAACTTGCAGGGACTCGCCGGCAGCGTGGGACGGAGCCCTTTCATTTGCCGGTTTTGGGCGGCGCCTTGGTCAGCGGCGGTGGCGTGTGGTCGATCGGCGGAATGGCCTTCGCCTGACCGGACTCCGCGGGTTCCGGCATGCGGACGAGCAGCCACGTCTGCGTGCGCGTTTTTCCGAAATGAACGGCGACCGGCGAAACATCCTTCGTGAGGTTTGCCAGGCTGGTCACGAAGATCGTCTCGGCGTTATCGCCGATCCGCCAGGCGACACGCTGTGTAGCTTTGTCGACCTGGCCCGCGATGGGGCGCTGGTCATTGGTCAGGGTACTATCGTACGCGCCGCTGATGAGGCCCGTCCGATTGACCGAGATCTGGAAAAACAAGATAGGATCACCTTTCTCCTCCTGAGCCAGGGCGAAAACGCCCAGCGGGAGCCATTCCTCCGCGGACGCAGCGGCCGGCTTGCCTTCGGCGGAGGGAGCCGGCGCGGGCAGCGGTGGCGGCGGTTGCTCGACGTTCACCGCGAGATCGATCATCGGCTGCGAGTATTGATCCGCCGGGATCGGTTGATCGTCCACATAGACCGTCTGGCCCTCGTAAATCACGTTCATGCCGTAGTCGATGTAAACAGGGTCGGGTGTGATCGCGTCGACAAACGCAGCGACTCCGCCCCACGCCACCGGCCGCCACCACCACCACGGATTCACAGGATAGTGTCCTGCCCAACCGACACCCCAGCCAGGCGCGCCCCACCAGCGATCGTCGAAAACGTCATCGTAAAAATTGCGCGCATTGTCCCAGACTTCCTCCGCCCGATCGCCGCGGTAGTTCCACAAATCTTCGCGGTGTTTCTGCCAATCCTCGCGATTCTCGTTGCGCCAGTTCTGGCGGTCATCGCGGGCCGTCTCGAGATTGTTCCAGCGCTGATCGCGATTTTGTTGGAAGTCGTTTTGCCGTTGCTGGCGGTTCTCCGCGCGCTGGTTCCAGGCATTGTCCCGATGGTCCACGCGCTGTTGCCAGTTATCGTTGCGATTCTGCGACCAGTCGCCCCAGTTCGGCCGGTTTTCGGGACGTTCCGGGCGCTGGCCAACGCCGGGACGTTCCGCCGGCAATTGTGACGGACGATTGCTGAGCGCATTGCCGAGCGCGCTTCCCGCGGCGGCACCACCGGCGATCCCGAGGAAGTTACCGACATCTCCCGCACTGGGGCGTCCGCCCGGTTTGGTCGCGGGACGATTCGCCACGCCACTTCCGGGTTTGTTCGGGAGCTGTGAAGGGCGATTCGCGGTGCCGCCGCCCGGGCGCTCCCCCGTTCCGGCTCCGGGGCGCGCGGGCAGCTGCGAAGGTTTGTTGGCCACTCCACCACCCGGGCGCGTGTCAGGTTTGTTGGGAAGTTGCGAGGGGCGATTGCCCGCGGTGGGACGGTCGCTGGAAGGCAGCTGCGAAGCGCTTCCTCCGCCGATGGAGGGACGATCCCCACCCGAAGGACGTTGCGCGGGAGCGGAGGGAACACGCCCGCCGCTGGGCTTGGAGGGCTGTTGGGCCGGCCGCGAGGTCCCGCCGGAGGGACGTGAAACATTGCCACCGCCTCCCGAAGGACGGTTCTCGACAGAAGGGCGCGAATCGCCGGACGGACGCGAAACATTGCCGCCCGAAGGACGCGAAACATTCCCGCCGGAAGGGCGCGAGACGTTGCCGCCGGAAGGACGAGATACGCTGCCACCAGAGGGCCGGGAGCCACCGGAGGGTCGCGAAAAGCTTCCACCACCACCCGCCCGCGCACCACCACCACCTCCTCCTCCCCCTCGCCCGCCACCACGTCCTTCGGAACCCGCGATACTGGCAAAAAAGACGGCGAACACCGTCGCGACCACAAACCGGGATGGAAGTCGGCGCAACATGGCGTTAGTTCCGTTTGGCTCGGTTGATTTCGATGCGGCCGATATTTGGCCGCGGGTCGCCATCGAGCGTGCGATTGGTCGAATCCCACGTGAATCGGTCATTGCTGACTTTGCTGATCGTGTTATCCGCCGTGGTCCGTCCTCCCTCCGGAGTTACTCCCGTTTCGCGAAAGAGCCAGCGCTCGCCTTCATGCGTGATGTAGCCGTCGGCGAAGCCGCCTTCGCCATCGAATGTCCAAAAGCGCAGTCGTTCGTCGATCGGATCCCAGCCGATGATCTGCCAGCCCTCGAGGGTCACTTCTCCGCCATGTTTTACCGTAATGCTGCGGGTGAGGAAATTGCCGCCCCGCGACCACGCGTACAAGCTGCGCACCGAAAGATCGGTCGATTTGTCCGCCTCCTCCCAGTCGCCGATCAGCCAGGCCAGTTCCGCCAGCCGGTCGCGCGGCGTCAGCGCAGCCATCGGCGATTCGATCAATTGATTGATCTTCCACTTACCGTCCTTCTTCACGTGGATCACGGTATAGAGGGAGCTATTCGTCTCGCCATTTTTGGAGGTCACCGTCGTCGACCCTTTTTCGAGAACGCTTTCCGGTCCGAGCGCGCGAACGGTCTCCGGATTGATCGTCAGCTTCGATCCACGATTGGCCATCAACCCTGCGCGGATCGCCGCTGCGATCTGGTCGCGTCCGCTATAAGTGCGGCCTTCTTCCGTCATATAGTCCGCATCTTCGCTAAAAAAATCGGCCAGTGCTTTGACGTCAGCCTTGGCGTAAGCCGCTTCGTAGGCCTTGTCGTTGGCGACCACCGCGGCCTTTTCCGGAGAATTATCGGCCGGGGCTTGAGCGAACACGGCGCTCAGAATCGCCGCGTGGAGAAGAGCAATGAGGGCGAGGATTTTCATACGGCGTTGGTTTGGAAAAACGCCGCAGTCTCTCCCCTTGGCGCTGAGCGGTCTATAAGACCAAGGTCTCATTCCCGCCGGGACACCATCCTTGCTTAGCCTGTGTGGATTTCTATGAAACGCCACCCTCTCTGCTATCTCCTGGTCAGCCTTTGTCTGATCTCACCGGCTCCGGCGCAAAACGCCGGTCCGACCGCCGCCCAACTGGAATCCCTGGTCGCCATCCGCCGGCAACGCGTGGACTTGGTGCGTGAGGAGATGCGTCAAACGGATGCGCACATCGAATCCCGACTCGACACCCTCATCCGGACACTGACTTCCATCACCGACTCGAAAGACTCGCGCACCAAAGTGGCGCGGATGAAGGAGGACACGATGAAGGGGTTGTTCAAGACGATCGGGTATTACGACCAAAAGCGGGCCGTATTTGTCCAGGATCTGCGCAATCCACAGACCCAGCTCGACACCGCGGAAAAGGAGAAAGCCATCGCCTACTTCGACGCCCAAATTCAGAAGCGCATCGAACAGATCCTGGCCCTCAAAAAGTCGATGCCTGCGCACCAGGACTATGAACAGTACGTGGCCACCGGAGGAGGCTGGTACGGCACGGATTATCGACGCAATCCGAATTACGAACAGAACCAGCGCATGGCCACGCATGTCGATTCCCAGCGGGACGCGATCGTGAAGCAACTCGATGCCAGCATCGCGCGACTGGATCGCATGGGCCGCGATCTGCGCTCGCGTCGAGGCGCGATCAGCGATCCAGCACAGGGCCGGGAATGGGACGCGGCGATCGCCCGGAACGACACTTTGATCGCGGAGCGCCGCCAGCAAAAGCTCGAGGTATTGCAATCCTCGAACGTCGCCCAACGCGGCGTCGCGCTTAAAGAGGCGGTGGATCTGGATAAAACCATAAAAATGGAAACCGCTGCCTTGCGGCGCGACATGACCACGCTGTTCCAGCGCTACACCACGTTGGTCCAGGAGCTCACCGCGCTCCACGCCACCGAGAAGTCCCTGGCCGCCCTGCAACGACACCCCTGAGCCGGCGGCCCCGAGCTTCCTAATTCGCGATCCTTCGCCCCGCCCGGTCACCCCGGATGTCTGCCGGGAATAAGACCAAAGTCCGATAGGCGCACTCCGGCGCTGATGAAAGGATGCGAGCCGTTCAACAATGTCTGCCGTCCCCACCCAAGTTTACATCATCGACGACGAAGCGTCGGTCTGCACCGCGTATGCCCGGCTCATCCGCTCAGCGAAGATGCATCCCCAGATGTTTGCCTCGGTGGAGGATTTTCTGCGGTCGGAATTCACCGACGAAAACGCCTGCGTCATTTCCGATATTCAAATGCCGGGGATCAGCGGGATCGAGCTGCCCACCTTGCTCCTCAAGGCGGGACACAGTCTGCCCGTCATCTTTGTCACCGCGCACGACACACCGGAAACGCGCGAACTGGCGCAGGCGGCCGGCGGCGCCGCCTACTTCCGCAAGCCGGTCGATTCCCAAGCGCTGCTCGACGCGATCGAGTGGTCCCTCCGCGGCCCGCGCCACACTTGAATGCGAGCCTTCGCCCTCATGCCAGCCCCCTACTCCCTTTCACCGCAAAAGCCACCGGAAGCCGGGCGATTCGTCGTCTTGAGTTTTCCCGATGAAAGCTCGGCGTTTGCGTTGCGCGATTTGCTCTGCGATTTGGAAGACGAGGGTGTGCTCGAAGTGGGCGACGCCGTGATTGCCACGCGTCAGGGCAACGGCAAGGTGCGGCTGCATCAATCGCTGCCTTTGGTTTCCGCCCGGACGCTGGCCGGCAGTTTTGGCGGACTGGTGATGGGCATGATGTTGCTCAATCCGCTTTTCGGAACATTGGCGGGCGCGGCGGTGGGCGTGATTTCCGGGGCGTTAGGGGATGTCGGCATCGACGACGCCTTCATGAAAGACCTTGCGGCGTCCTTGCAACCCGGCACCTCGGCTCTGTTTCTCATCGTGCATAATACCCAGCGGGAACAATTGCTCGAGCGGCTCCGTCCATTCGCCGGCCGGTGCCAGGTGCTGCAAAACACGATGACTCCGGAGAACGAAGCCGCTCTCCGCCACCTGCTCGAAGGGCAACTCTCCAAATCCCCTTCCCCGCCCTCCAGCGCGGATAACCCGACCTCCAAACTCCACTCATGAAAGCTCCACCGCTCCACCGACGATCCCTCTCGCTCCGCGGCTCCCTGCCGGCGGCTCTGTTACTCGCTGGCGTCACCCTCCATCCGGCCTCGGCCCACGCCTCCTTCCTCCATGGCGATGCCCTCGACTCGCTCGCCAATGGCATCGCCTGGGTGGCCATCATCATCGCTCCTCTCATTGGCATCGTCGCCTTTTGGCTGGTGCACATCCTTCCCGAAAAAATCGCTGAAAAGAGGAAGCACCCGCAGGCCGGGGCCATTCAATGCCTGTGCCTGCTTTCGCTCGCCTTTGGCGGATTGCTTTGGCCGATCGCCTGGCTGTGGGCTTACACAAAGCCGGTCCTGTTCCGGATGGCTTACGGCACCGACGTCGTCGAGCCGCACGGGACCACGCCCAGCGAAGAGAAACCCGCTTCGGAAGTGGAACAGCTTCGCGCCCGGGTCGCGGAACTCGAAGCGCAGACCAAGAAAGGAAAGGCCTAATGGAAATCATCCTCCTCATCATCTATTCGATCATCGTTTGGCTGATCTTCTTCAAGTTCAAGCTGCTGCCGTGGAACATCACCAGCCAGGTCATCGTGGTCACCATCCCGATCTTCGCGCTGACGGTCCTGATTCTCTTCATGAACATCGTCGCGCCATCCTCGCACGACGTGCGGGCCATGAATTACGTCATCCCCATCGTCCCACGGGTCACCGGGCAAGTGACGGAAGTACCGATCGAGCCGAATCGGCCGATCAAGAAAGGCGACGTGCTTTTCAAAATGGACCCGGAGCCATTTGCCCTCGCGGTCAAAGCCGCGGAGGCGAAGCTCGCCCAGGATAAAGCGAAACTCGTCACCGCCGAGGCCAGCGAACGCGGCCTGCAGGATCAACTACGCAACGCCACCGCCAAAAAAACAGCGCTCACCCCGCGAATCGATCTCGCGAAAAAGCGCGTGGAGCAGTTCACCCAACTGGCTTCGAGTGGCGCGGGCAAACGCGCCGACCTCGAACAGGCCCAGGCCGATCTTGGCAATCTCGAGAGTGAATTCCTGGCCGCCGACGCCGCGGAATCGCAGGTGAAGCAAAAGCTCTCCGCGCGCCTGGAGGGCGGCGAGCTCGACGAGGTCGCACAGGCCAAGGCGCAGATCGCGAAATCGGAAGCCGATCTCGGGAGCGCCAAATACGACCTTGCCGGCACTACCCACCTCGCGCCCGCGGATGGGCGTGTAGTCAACCTCGCCTTGCGTCCCGGCGTTCGCGCGACGCAGTTCGCCACCATGCCGGTGATGAGTTTCGTCGAGGAGGATAACCCGTGGGTCCTCGCGTTCTACCATCAGAACGAGTTGCGTTATGTGGAGCCGGGCGATGAGGCGGAGATCTTCGTCGAGATGTATCCGGATCGCATCATCAAATGCAAAGTGGACTCCATCCTCTGGGCCACCGCGCAAGGCCAGATGCCGATCAGCGGCAACCTCCCCAACACTCAACCCCTCGCCGCCCCCGAGCAGCGCATCGCCGTGCGACTGTTACTGGAGCCCCGCGACCGCGACATCTTCCTGGCTGCCGGCGCCCGGGGCGCGGGTGCCATTTACACCCACCACGGAAAGATCATTCACATCGTCCGCAAGGTCTTCCTGCGGGTCTCCACCAAGATGGACTGGTTTGTCTTCAAACTTCACTAGGCGCATCCGATGATCACTCGCACTCTTTCCACTTCCGTGGCGTGTCTGGTTCTCGCGGGTTGCGCGATCAAGACCCCGCCCACCGGGGCAAATATCATGCCGCCCGAGGCGCGTCATCAGATTCCGGGTTCGTGGAGTGGTCCGCACGCCAGCGGCGCCGTCGCGCCGAATTGGATCCGGAACTTCCACGATCCCGAACTCACCGCGCTGGTCGAGGACGCCATTGCGCGCAATCCCGACCTGAAAGCCGCCGCCGCGCATGTCGAGGCTTCGCGCGCTGCCGTGCGCGTCGCCGCATCTTCGCTCTATCCACGCATGGCCATCAAAGGCATGGGCGAGCGACAGGGACGCGAATTGCGTGGCGATCTCGGCGTGGGCGTCGATCCGCCGGATCTGGGCTCGCTCGGCGTCGACTCCAGCGGCGGCTCGGGCGACACCCGCACCACCGATTCCTCCTCGCAGCGTTGGGTCTATGGCGTCGGCGTCGGCGCCTCTTGGGAACTGGACGTCTGGGGCCGTATCCGTTCCAAAAAAGCGGCGGCCAAAGCCGAGAGTGGTGCGCTCGAGGCCGATTACGAATACGCCCGCGAATCGCTCGCCGCCGCGGTGGCCCGCGCTTATTTCACCACCATCGAGGCGGCCCAACAGGAAGCCAACGCCCGCGAAACGCTCGACCTCTACCAGCAGTATTCGAAACTCACCGAGGAGCAGAAGAAGCAGGGACACGCCAGCGATTATGATGTGGCCCAGATCCGTTCACGCGCCGCGGGAGCCAATGATACCTATATCGCCGCCCAAGCGGCCCGGGCCCAGACCATTCGCGCGATCGAGGTCGTGACCAGCCATTACCCTGCCGGCAAACTCGCCACCCGACGCGATTTTCCCGCGCAGCCAAAATCCGTTCCTTCCGGCCTGCCGTCGCAACTGCTCGAGCGGCGACCGGATATCGTCGCCGCCGAGCGCCGTTTCGCCGCCACGGTCCATCGCACGAACGAAGCACGGACCGCCCGCCTGCCCCGTTTTGCCCTCAGCGCCAGCTCCGGCTTGGGCACCGCGCAACTCGACGGCGTCGGCGTCATCGAGGCGCTGAGCTGGAGTCTGGCCGCGGGCGTGGTCCAGCCGATCTTTTTCGGCGGCGAACTGAAGGCCCAGCAGGACATCCGCACCGCGGAACAAAAGGCCGCCGCCGCCACCTATGTCGGCGTGTCCCTCCGCGCCTTTGAAGACGTGGAAGATGCGTTATCCAATGACTACTACCTCCACAAACGCGAAGGCACACTCGGAGAAATGATCTCAGCGAACAGCGATGCCGTGAAGCTGGGCCGTCAGCAATTCGGCCAGGGCCATGCCGATA
>Ga0068855_100003794_pt1 | contig 18471 bp, 15 predicted proteins | sample KBSCornC52_FD_66592 | JGI IMG/M metagenome (GOLD analysis project Ga0068855, IMG submission 66592) | Corn rhizosphere microbial communities from Kellogg Biological Station, Michigan, USA - KBS Corn C5-2 | ecosystem: Host-associated > Plants > Roots > Rhizosphere > Soil ...
CCATTAGAGCGGCTTTCCGCGAAGCGGGACAGGAAAAACCGTGGCCGACCAAAACCGACATCGTCGCCGCTGGTCTCCCGGCCGGGCACCACCGCGGCTGCGACAAACCGGGATGCAAGGTGAGGCAGACGTGCGCGGTGTGCTCTCTCATCACGTGATAAGAGCCCGCCATGGTCACGGCGCGTGCGCTTCGTATCCTCCTCGGGCTGACGCTTTTGGTGCTCATGGCAGCGTGTGGCGGAAGCTGCCGCGGCACTCACGAAGCGACCAGCGTGCCACCGAAGACGCCGACTCTGCGGCTCTACCTCGTTTCGTCGCCGGCCGGCGCGCTCGAACCGTGCGGCTGCGTGAAGGACATGCTCGGCGGTGTCGATCACCTGGCGGCGTACGTGAAGAGCCAGGCGGACGAGGCACCGAACAGCGTGCTCCTCGGCGCAGGCCCGCTCTTCTTCATGAACAGCGAGCTCAGCAGCGAGCGTCAGACGCAAGATTCGTGGAAGGCCGATGCCCTCGCGCGTGCGCTCGCTACGGCGGGGCTCCGCGCTTGGGCGCCCGGCGCCAATGATTGGGCCGCCGGAGCCGAAACCTTTCGCGCGCTCGGTTCGGCCGCGCAGGCCAGCGCGCTCGCCGCCAATCTGAGCGCGCCGGGCGTACAGCCCGTGCGCGTGTTCGAGATCGGCGGCACCAAGCTCGGCGTCGCGGGCATCAGCATGCCGAGCCATCTCGGCAAATTGCCGATAGGGGTGAGCGCGAATGAGCCGCTCACTGCACTGAAGAGCGCGAAGGCCGCGCTCGACGCGCAGGGCGCGCGCGTGCGCGTGCTGCTCGCCGCCCTGCCGCGCGGCGAGGCCCTGCGTTTGATCGACCAAGTACCGGGCTTTCAGCTGCTCGTGGTTGGCAAGCCGTACGACGAGGGCGAGAGCAACGACCCGCCCACTCCGCCTGCGGTCGTCGGCAGCACGCTCGTGGTCGAGGCGCCGAATCACTTGCAAGCGCTGGGCGTGGTCGACTTATTCGTTCGCGGCGAGCAATTCGAATTTGCCGACGGCTCGAACACCGCGCAGGCCGCCGAGCTCGAGAGCGTGCAGGGTCGCATCCGCGAGCTCGAGCAACGCCTGTCCGCCGCGGACCCGAGCGGCAAGAGCAGTGCGCCCGATCTCGTCGCGCGGCGCGCCGATCTGCAGCGGCTCAAGGCCGAGCAGCAGCAACTGGCCGCACCGAGCGTGCCGGCGAAAGCGAGCTTCTTTCAATATCATCTCGTCGAAGTGCGCGAGGAGCTCGGCTCGCAAGCGACGGTGCACGGCCTGATCGACGGCTACTATCAGCGCGTCAACGAGCACAACCACGAGGTCTTCAAGGACAAGCTCCCGCCGCCTGCGCCAGCCGGACAAAGTCACTACATCGGCGTCGAAGCGTGCAGCACGTGCCACAAGAGCGAGCGCGCGTTCTGGGATAAGACACAGCACGCCGGCGCGTACGCGACGCTTGCCAGCGCGCACAAGGAATTCAACCTGGACTGCGTCAACTGCCACGTGACCGGCTACGACAAACCCGGTGGTTCCACGGTCGTGCACGTCGAAAACCTCACCGCCGTGCAGTGCGAGGTCTGCCACGGCCCGGGCTCGCGCCACGCCGAAGCGCCCAAGGCCGAAAACTTGATTCAGCTCCCCGAACGCGGCCTATGCGCCGCCACATGCCACCATCCGCCGCATGTCCATAGTGATTGGAACGTGAACGACGCCTGGCCCAAGATCATCGGCCCCGGCCACGGCGGCTGATCGCCTGTTTGATTTGGGTGGGCGTGGGCGCGGTTCGGCGCTCACCCGCGCGCGGGCCGTCGCGGGCAAGCTTCCACTCGGCTCGACGCGAGCGGCGCGACGCACCGCGTACGCCGAGCACGGGCTCCCGGCGCGCAAAATGGGTCGCCCGAATCTCAGGTTTCGGCGCAAAAACCTCGACTGGAATCGAGAGTCAGTGAAATTCTGAACGGGGCCGCTCCGTTGTCCATGAATTAATCCGTTCTCAGTGCGGATCAGAATGAATTTCAGTGTCCGAGACCGGTGGCCTACACTGGATCCTCCATGTACCTTGGGTGTCGATGACCCACTACGACGCCGCCCCCGAGGAGACCGAAGACCGCTTCTACGCGCAATTCGATTCGCGCGAGGTAAAGCTGATGACGCTCGATGAGCTCGTCGAAGCTTTCGAAGCAGGGGAGATTCACGAGAACACGTTCGTGTGCCGCGAGGGCGAGAGCGAATGGGAGACGTTGTCCGTCGTCGCCGGCTTGGGCGAAGAAGAAGCGCAAGAAGCCGCGCCGGAACCGGTTCTCGAGCGTCGTCCGCCGATGCCGAACCGCGCGCCGCAAGGCGTCGAGACTCGTCCGCCAATGCCGAACCGCGCGCCCGACGTGGGCTCGACTCGTCCGCCGATGCCGAATCGCGCGCCGGATCTCGGTGGCACGCGCCCGCCGATGCCCAATCGCCGCCCGGAGATGAACACCATCCCGGCGTCGCGTCAGATCCACGCGCAGCCGTCGTTCGCGCCTCCCGCCCTTCTGCCGTCCGCTCCGCTCAGCTTCGCGCCCGTGACGAGCAACCTCAATTACTCCGCCGATTTGGATCTCGACGAGCTCGCGCTCCGGCCGAAACGCCGCATGGGCCGCGTGTTCGGCGCGGTTGCGGCGATCGCCCTGATCGGTGGCGGCGCGGCCTTCGCCGCCAATGGCGGGCTGCACTCGTTCGCGCTGCCCAGCATGTCAGCGCTCGAGAGTGCCGGCTCGAAGAGCCAGGCGTCACTCACGCTGTCCAACGTCGAAGCGAAGCCGAGCACGCCCACGCCGGTCGCCGCGCCTGCGCCTGCGCCCTCGCCAGAGCCCGTCGCGGCTCCGAGCCCAGCTCCGAGCAGCGCGCCCAGCGATTCGCCGTCCAAACCCACGGCCACCGCCGGCTTCAGCGATGACATGAAGCAAGCGCTGCTCGCCGCCGACAACGATCGCAAGACGAAGCACGCCTCCAAGATCAAAGGTCGCGCGCCCTCGGCTGCGGCTCACCGCAGCAGCGGCGGCGGCGCTCGCCCCTCCGGCAGCTCCACCGGCTTCAAGAGCGGCGGCAGTGCCTACGATCCGCTGAACGGCAAACTCTGATTTAGAGCCTGAGGCCGCAGAACTTCCCGCGTCCAGAGGAAACTGCGGCCCGCGCACTTGCGGCAGAGCTCTCGACGGCGCGCTCCTCGCTCGGTGACCGCGCGCTAAAGCCGGGCGGGTCTCTTTCAGCGCCAGTTGTCGCACTGCTACGTCGGCGGCGCCGCAGTGGCCTGTGTGCTTGAGCCGGTGCCGTCTAACCGATTCCGCACAGGCCGAAGTGCGAGCGCGAAAAGGTTTCCGAGCTTCGCGTCAGGGCCGCCGTCTGACCTCGCACCGTGCAGGGCAAGCGCCGCTACACCACCTTGGGCGGCAAGCTCACCAAGTGTAACGTTCGAGGGCCATCCCACCAACACACGTATCCTTCTTTTCGCCGACGATGACGAAACCGGACGCGTTGCTCGCGACTTGGCGGTACCGCCAGTGGCTCAAGTCGAACGTGAAGCCAGGCGTGCCGTCCGACGCCAACTCGACGAGCTTGGCGGACCCGGCAGCTAGCACGCCGTCGTTCGCCGCTGCAGCCAGTCCGCCTTCCATATCGCTTCCAGCCTGAACCCAACGGAATCCCCCATCTACTGCTAGGGAAAGGACATAGAGACCGCGCCCGGTGCGCATTGCTTTGCCAGGGCCCGGATCGAAATCGACCTCGGCGGCCCCTGCAGACCCGGTAATATATATATCCCCCGCAGAGCCAAATACGACCGAGCTGACTTGAGGGTTCGGCAGGTTGAAAGAGTTCACTCCGGTTTGGCCTGCCAAGGACAGCCAGCGGTCCCCGACGCCATCGAGATCCGTGCGCAAGAACAGCGTAGTCCTAAACCCGCTGAGCTGGATCTGAGGCGCCACGTTCCGGCTCTGGCAATTGCCTCCGATCGTGCCGACGGCCCACAGGTGATCTCCGCTCACGGCGATCCCTGTCAGCTCGGAGGCACAGGTGCCGTGCGTCGTCGACTCGGCCCATCGAAAGTTGCCATCTGGATCGAGGCTGAGCAGAAAATCACTTAGGTAGTCGGCGTTAGGTTCGGGCAGTTCAGCGAGATTGGTCGTGCCGGGACCCGGGTCGGCGTCCATCTGCTTGAAAAAACTGCCCGCCAGGTACGTACGACCAGAGTCGTCGATCGCCAACTGCCGCAAGTTTACGTCGTCGTTCCAACTGCGAGCCCAAGCGAACGAGCCGTCCGCGTTGAGCCGGACGACAGCCGGTTTGGGTCGCGGGTCCGTGTCACCGTGCAGGTCAACGCCAGCGCTCGGATCGAGATCGAAACTTCCACCATTGAACACGCCCCAGAAGCGAACTGATCCGTCCGGCGCAACGGTTAAACTTCCTAGGGTGAAAGCATGGACGTCGCCATCTGGACTATTTGAAATCAACGTGCTGGCCCACGTCGTCGTCCACGCGTAACTGCCGTCCGCATTGAACTTGGTTAGGAACGTGTCGAACGACCCGACCGGCACATGGACATCGCTTCCCGCTGTGGGATCGAAGTCATGGGTCTCGCCGAAATTACCGAAGATGAACAGCGTACCGTCGGCGCCCAATGCCACCCCGGGACGGACTACATCCCCGAGAGCGTCGACTGCGAAAGAGTCTTGGCACCAGCCTGTCGGGCCCTTGGGGACACAGGCTTCGCCAGCTTCAATCGCCGTCTCGCAGTCGTTGCTCGTATGATCGCAGTTTGCGTAACCGGGCGCGCAAATGCCGATCGGACACTGCCCATAGCAAGTGCACAACGCGATCGAGTGCGCTAGCGGGCGAGCGGCAACTCCGCAGCCGCCGCAGTTATCCGGAGTGCTGATGTCAGTGCCACAGCCCGGCTGATCACAACTCGCGCTCCCGGTCGCGCAGAGCTCTGGCGTGCAACGACCGCCCGCACAAATTCCGGAGCCGGCCTCGCATTGACCAGCGGTACAAGCTTCGGAGCCGACCTTGCACTGGATGTCGCAGCCGCCGCACGTCCTCCAATCCCAGAAGTCGACCGGTACGTCATTGCAAGACGCGGTACACGATACCGGCGCATGATCGTCCCCCTCGTAGAAGGCACAGCCGAGAGCGCCGGCCTCGCCGCCGGCACCATCTCCACGCGTACCGGCCTCGCCGCCCGCACCGTCTCCGCGCGTGCCGGCCTCGCCGCCGAACACTCCTGCGGTGCCTGAAAGCGCGCCCGCTTCGCTGACGACCCCCGGAGCACCGGCTTCCACACTGGCATCGGGCACGCCCGTTGAACCGCCCGCAGCCAAGCGGCTGCTATCATCAGCCCCCCCACCGCATGCCGCCCAACTGATTCCCACGATGAGGAGCAGCGCGACCCGACCAGCCCCAGACCCGTGTTTCATCGACCAAGTGTATGCCGCAGGCCAAACGACGCGGCAAGGCTCGCTCACTTGAGCCGCCACGCGCCCGAGAAACTCAGCCGCTACGAAACCGCTGGCTTGATGATGGTCACGCATCGCGCCAGAGGTCGTCGTTGCCTTCGGCGTCAATGCGCGAGTCTTCCAAAGCGGCGACCTGCCGCCCCCGTGAGCCGCGTTCCCGCCACCAACGAGGTGCGCACTCCTTTCGAGGGGAGCCGCCGTGCCTCCGAGCCCTCTCCCGTTCTCGCCACACTTCTCCGCTCCCGCCCCGGAATCGCCGCTCCCGCTCTCCAAAACGCACCTCGACGCCGAAGGCTGCGCCGTCGCGTGCCGCGCAATGTGACCATCAACAGCCAAACCCCAAAAAAGACGGACGCTTTGCGCGCAGGGGGCCACTCGTGCCAGGCGGATCTTGCCGCGCCCGCCTGAGCCGATTACCACCGCCACGTGGAAAACCCGGTCAAGAATGCGGCTCAGAAAACCAAGGGTGGATCGGCGATCCGTCCGACGCGCGCTGAAGATTACGCGGAGTGGTACCAGCAGGTCGTGCGCGCGGCCGATCTGGCCGAGAACTCTGCCGTTCGCGGCTGCATGGTGATCAAGCCGTGGGGCTACGCGATCTGGGAGAACATCGAGCGCGTGCTAGACCGAATGTTCAAGGATACGGGCCACAAGAACGCCTACTTTCCGCTGTTCATCCCGAAGTCATTTTTGGAAAAAGAGGCCGAGCACGTCGACGGCTTTGCCAAAGAGTGCGCGGTCGTCACGCATCATCGCTTGATCGCCGGCCCGGACGGCGGCCTGATTCCCGACCCCAAGGCGGAGCTCGAGGAGCCGCTGATCGTGCGGCCCACGTCCGAGACGATCATCGGCGCATCCTTCGCGCAGTGGGTGAAGAGCTACCGTGACTTGCCGCTGCTCATCAATCAATGGGCCAACGTGGTGCGCTGGGAGCTCCGCACCCGACTGTTTTTGCGCACCACCGAGTTCCTCTGGCAAGAGGGGCACACGGCGCACGCAACGGAAGCGGAAGCGCGCGCCGAGACGATGAAGATGCTCGACGTGTACGCGGACTTTGCGGAGAACTATTTGGCCATGCCGGTCATTCGCGGGCCGAAGACCGCGAGCGAGCGCTTTCCGGGCGCGGTCGATACCTATGCGATCGAAGCGTTGATGCAGGATCGCAAAGCGCTGCAGGCTGGGACGTCCCACTTTTTGGGGCAGAAGTTCGCCGAAGCAAGCGGCATTCGCTTCCTCGACGCGACCGGCACGTTGAACTTGGCGTGGACCACGTCGTGGGGCGTGTCCACGCGCCTCGTGGGCGGCCTGATCATGACGCACTCGGACGACGACGGGCTCGTCTTGCCGCCGCGCGTTGCGCCGGCGCACGTGGTGATCTGGCCCGTGTTCCGCGGCGACGAGACGCGCGCGGCGATCTTGGAAGTGATCGAGAGTGTCTCGAAGGCGCTCCGAGCCGAGCGCTATCACGATCGGCCGCTCGAGCTCGAGGTCGATTTGCGCGACATGAGCGGCGGCGACAAGCAATGGGAGTGGATCAAAAAAGGCGTGCCCGTGCGCATCGAAGTCGGCCCGCGCGATCTCGCGGCCGGTACCGCGATGGTCACGCGCCGGGATAAAGGCGCAGCCGGCAAAGAGTCGGTGCCTCTTTCGGAATTGCCGAAGCGCATTCCGGAGCTGCTCGAGCAAATTCAAAAAGATTTGTTCGCGCGCGCACTCGCGGAGCGCGACGCGCATACCGTCGCGATCGACGAGCGCGCACAGTTCGATCGCTTCTTCACGCCCAAGAACGCGAACAAGCCCGAGGCCCACGGTGGCTTCGCGCTCAGCCACTGGTGCGGCCAAGCGCGCTGCGAATCGGCGATCAAGGATGCCTTGAAGGTGACGATCCGCTGCATTCCGACGTTCGGCATCGCCGGTGCGCAGGCGGCGGCGCGCATCACCGAGCCGGGCCAGTGCATCGTGTGCGGCGAGCCGAGCCAGGGCCGGGTCGTGTTCGCCAAGAGCTATTGAGCGGGCGCCCTGAGCGCGCCCGGCTGCCCGCGGGCGTTCGAACCGCCCACCGGCACGATTGTACAAATCGATCTGCGGCTCTCCGGCATTACTGCTGCGCCCAAGGGCGTGGCCGCGCCCGAAATTCGGCGCAGCGCGACTTTTCCGGAGAATCAGCCCGATGCCGTTTCGTCTTTCTGCCGCTCGCCCCTGCGCATTTTTCGCTGCCGCGCTCCTGCTCGTGCTCGGGGCCGCGGCCTGCGGCGGGAGTAACAACCCCACGTACAGCTCGGGCACGGACGGAGTTCCGCCCTCGGGTGGCACCGTGTCCGAGATCGGCGGGGCCGCGCCCGCGAGCGGTGGCAGCGCGAATGGCGGCGTCGCCGGCAGCCTGGGTGGCGCGAGCGGCGCGGGCGGTGTGAGCGGCGGCGCGGCGGGCGCGGCGGGTGCGGCCGGCGCCGCTCCCAACCAGTATCCGACCACGTGTGAAGACCTCGGCAAGGTGCCGGCGATTCCGCCCGCGTGCGCCACGATCCTGGCGACGAAGAGCGCACCCGGCGGTGTGCTGACCGACGAAGCCGCGCTCGATTCGCCTGCCATCCAAGCAGCCATCAACGCCTGCCCTGCGGGTCAAGCCGTGAAGCTTGCGGTGAGCGGCGAGAAAAACGCGCTGCTGTCGGGCCCACTGACGTTGAAGAGCGGCGTCAGCCTTTGGATTGATATCGGCGTGACCTTGTTTGCCTCGCGCAATCCGCGCGATTTCGACGCCAAAGCCGGGCAATGCAGCACCGGCACCGGCGGCTCGAGCGCGTGCTTCCCGCTGATCGCCGCCAACGCGACGACTGGCGCAGGCGTCGTCGGCGAGGGCACGATCGACGGTCGCGGTGGCGAGCCGATCATCGGCCAAGAGCCGCTCACCTGGTGGGTGCTGAACGACGACGCGCATCTCGCCGGAAATCTCGCTGCGCCACGCCTCGTGCAAACCTCGGGCGGTAAGGATTTCACGCTGTATAAGGTGCATTTTCAGAACGCGCCCAAATTTCACATCGTGATCGGCACGAGCGGCTTCGTCGTCTGGGGCATCACGATCAAGACCGACCCGACCTCACCCAACACCGATGGCGTGGATCCGTCGGGCGCGAGCAACGGCGTGATCGCCTACAATACGATCAGCACCGGCGACGACAACATCGCCATCAAAGGCTCCGGTCCGGCGATCGACAACATCATCGTGGCGCACAACCACTTCGGCAAAGGCCACGGCATGTCGATCGGCAGCGAGACCAACGGCGGCGTAAAAAACGTCAAAGTTTGCGATCTCTCGCTGGACGGCACGGGCAACGGCTTGCGCATCAAGTCGGATGCGAGCCGCGGCGGGCTCGTGCAAAACGTGAGCTACACCGATGTCTGCATGCGCAGCGTGAAAAATCCGTTCGTCTTCGACGCTTTTTACAGCAGCGCGGCCGGCACGTTGATCCCGAATTTCCAAAACATCAGCCTGCACAACGTGCACGTCTTGGGCGGCGGCAGCGCGGTCTTCCGCGGCTATGACGCGACGCACATCACCACCTTGAGCATGGATAACGTGATCGTCGACGACGCGCTCACGTACAAGGAGCAAGACACCGCGTTTACCTTCGGCCCCGGCCCCGTCAACTTCACGCCCCCGGCCGGCACCGGTATCACCATCACCAAGAACATCACCGGCACGGCAGCCCCGAAGGATTGCTCGGCGGCCTGGGTGACACTCTGATCGTTTTGGCGCGCGACGCGTCTTCCCGTGACGCAGGTGAGGCCGAACCCCGTCTGCTCAGGCAGACCAGCCGCTCGGCGCTGAGCCGCCCGGGCATCGATAGTGCGGCACGATGTCCGGGTCGGCGGGGGTAAAGTCGGAGACGAACTCGCGGCGAGTCTTGGAGTAGTACAAGCAGCCGAGCTCGCTTGCTGGCCGCAGAGCGATGAAGGCGTCGGCTTGCTCGAGGGCCGCGAGCCAATCGTGCTTGAGCGTGACTAGATCGGGCTGCTCGCGCAATCGGAGCCGTGCCATATCTTCTGGACGGTTGCGGCCTCGTCTGCGCAGGAGCGTCAGCAAGAACGGCGGAGTAAAGCCCGGATCTTTCCCGGCGCCCGCCCAGCACAATGCGCCGAGCGACAGGATGCTTTGGTGCGCGAACAGGATATCCAAGAAATCGCGCGGTTCGTCACGCCCCACGAGCGCCAGCAACTTGTTGATCGCCAGATCGATAGGGTGGAGCACGTAGCCGGCGATGGCGTGGCGGACCGGCGGCAAGAATCGCCAGGCGGAGTCGTGCGCCCAGTCCACCTTGGTTGCATCCCGCGCCTTGCTGACGACGGCACGCGCGAAACCCGCCCGCTCGACGCTGACTTCGACGACGAAGCCGCTGGCCTCGAGCCGAGCGCGATCGGTTGCAAAGGCTGTCCGTACGCGCTCGACGGAGTCTTGGAAATAGACGAGGTCGTTGCTGTAGCGCTGAGACGTAGGAGCGAGATGCATCGCTGCGCCTCCGGCCAGGTAGCTATCAGGGCTGCGGTCGACAGCCAGCAGCGTTGCGATCTGTTCTTGAAAAGGCGTTAGCGGCAGAGTTTGCTGCCCATTTCCCAGCCCACTCGCCCACCGTGCGTCATGAGTTGTTTGGCGACCCAGGGTACATCTGCCAGCGTGATCGGGAAGTCCGGGTCGAACGACCAAAAACAGAGCGTATGAAAGCGCCGAAATGCCCGGCGCGCCTCGCGCACTTTCACCATGTTACGCGCGGCCTCAGGGCTCAATGTGCGCCGGCTCGAGCGCCCACCGCGTCGGCCGATAGATTGCAGGTATTGGCGAACAGCCGAGCGCATGTTTCGAAGCGTAACCCGCTTATGATAAATATCAAGTAATCATAACTAGTTATGACGATCCGCGTCGCGTTCCGCGATCACCCGCGCATCCCGCGCCCACGCCCCAAAAGAAGCTGATATTTTAATGGTCACGCGTCGCAACGCGGACGGCCCAGCCTTCGGCGTCGAACTGCGGCATCCGAGAGGAGAGCTCACCACCGAGCCACCGAGAGGGAGAGCTCACCGCCAAGCCGCCAAGAGCGCCAAGGTCGCCAAGCGAGAATTTGGGGGTAGTGCGGCGAGCGCCGTCGCATGGAATGCCGATGTTCTTTCATCTGCGATTACCAACTCCCATTTTTTTCACGTGGCTCGTCGCGGGTTAAAGCGAGGATTTGGGTCGTTGCGGCGAGAGCCGTGGCATTCGACTCCGCGCGACTCATTTACGATTACCCCAAATCCCATTTGTCGCGCCGAAATGCGGCTTCGAAGGGTCGAACCGGGACGACCGCGCTCTCAGCGGCCTTGGCGCTCTTGGCGGCTTGGCGGTGAACTCCGGGAGCCGTCACGCGACGCCCCAACACCTCACTCTGCCGCAACACCGCCGGCTTTGGAGACGTTGAAGCTGAATTGGCGTTTTGGTCCGGCAAGGCTGACCCGGATTTCGCCGGATGTTGATTTGCTCGAGCGGGCCCGTGAACCGTTCAAACCCGCCCCAGCCGCGCGGCTCAGGTCCGTGCGGCGAGGCTCCCGAGACAATCATAAGCCGCATATTTGTAGGAATCGGCGAGCGTCGGATAGTTGAAGACCATGTCGATGAAGACGTCGACTTTGGCGCCCAGGGTGATCGCGGTTTGCCCGATGTGTACGAGTTCGGTCGCGCGCTCCCCGATCACGTGCACGCCGAGCACCTGGCGCGTCTTGGCGTCCACGATCAGCTTGGTGATGCCCTCCAAATCACCGGTGATTTTACCGCGCGCATTGTTTTCGTACAGCGCGCGGCCGACCACGTACTCGATCTTCTTTTCGCGACACGTCTCTTCGGTTTCGCCGAACGAGCTCACTTCCGGGATGGTGTAGATGCCGTACGGCATGTCGGCGGCGACGGCCGTCTTGTAACCGAAGCCAAAGGCATGGCACATCGCGACGCGACCTTGCTCCATCGACACCGAAGCCAGCGCCGGAAAGCCGATCACGTCGCCGGCCGCGAAGATGTGCGGGATTTTCGTGCGAAATTGCTGATCCACCGGGATGTAGCCGCGCGAATCGGGTACGAGCCCGATGCGCTCGAGGCCGAGATCGGTGGCGCAACCGGTACGGCCGGCCGCGAACAGGAGCTGCTCGTTCTCGATCGTGGTGCCGTCTTGCAAGGTCGTGCTCACGCCGGTCGGCGTGCGCACGGCCTTGGTCCAGCGTTGGCCCTGCACCAAGCGCACGCCCAGCTTGATCATCGCGGCCTTTAGGCGTTGCACGATTTCGGCGTCGAGGAAGGGGAGGATCTCCGCGCGCGCGTCGACCAAAGTGATGCCGACGCCCAGCGCCGCGAACATGCAGGCGTACTCGCAGCCGATCACGCCGCCACCTAAAATCGTCATCGACGTCGGCAGATCGTGAATGGTCAGGATTTCGTCGCTGTCGTGGATCCAATCGTCGGCGAAGTCGATGTCGGCCGGGCGATGGGGGCGGGAGCCCGTGCAGATCAATACGAAATCTCCGCTGATCTGCAGTTCGCCCGCGCTCGACGTGATCGAGATCGTGTGCGGATCGACGAAGCGGCCACGCCCTTGGAAATAGCGCACCTGGTGCTTGGCAAAATTCTGCCGAAACGAGCGCGCCTCTGCCGCGGCGATCGCGTTCTTGCGCGACATCAAGCGGGGCAGGGTCGCGCCGCGATCGAGCTCCATGCCCACGCCGTAGAGCTCGCGCGCGTGATACCCGGACAAGTAGAGCGCGGTTTCGCGCAGGGTTTTGCTGGGCAAGGTGCCGGTGTGCACGGCCGCGCCGCCCGGCTCCGGCTCGCATTCGATGATGGCCACTCGCTTCTTGAAGTAGGCCGCCTGCGCAGCCGCTTTTTCACCAGCAGGTCCCGCACCGATGACGACTAGGTCGAAATGCTCGAGCTCAGACACGGAGTTCAGCCTATCCGGAGATCCGGCACCCGTAAACGTGCCCGTGTCCGCGCCCGGCGCCTGCGCGTGAAGCGCGCGGTTTCTCGGCACACTGAAGGCGATTTTTCCCGGTGTACACTGGGCGACCCACGGAGACTCAGGATGAAGCCAGCGGAGCACTCGCAAATCGAGCAGTTCATGACCTCGGAGCTGTTCAAGGTCGGAACGACGGCGGTGACGGTCGTGACGCTGGCGACAGCGCTGTTCATCGTCTTGGTGAGCTACTTGCTTTCGCGCGGCGTACGCCACGCATTACACCGCTTCTTCTTGCGCGGGGGCATGGCGCCTGGTGGCGAAGTTCGCGCCATGGAACGGCTCGCGCACTACTTCATCGTGCTGCTCGGCATCACGATTGCCCTCCGCACGACCGGCATCAAGCTCGATGCGCTCTTCACCGCGGGCGCGGTGTTCGCGGTGGGCTTCGGCTTCGCGATGCAGAACATCATGCAGAACTTCGTGTCCGGCGTGATCTTGCTGTTCGAGCGCACGATCAAGCCGGGCGACGTGATCGAAGTCGGCGGTCAAATCGTGAAGGTGCAGCAGATGAGCATCCGCACGACGATCGTGCGCACGCTGGACGAAGAGGACGTGATCGTACCAAACTCGTCGCTCGTGCAAACGAACGTGAAAAACTTCACGCTCGAGGACAACATCTACCGCGTGCGCGTCAACGTCGGCGTCTCGTACAGCGCGGACGTGCCGCAAGTAAAAGCGCTGCTGCTCGAATGCGCGCGGTCCATGGATTATCGAGAAAAGGGCTTCGAGCCGCGCGTTTTGCTGCTCAATTTCGGCAGCTCTGCGCTCGAGTTCGAGGCCTCGGTCTGGATGCGCGATCCGTGGAATCATCGCATCGCCGGTTCGCAGCTGCGCGAGGCGATTTGGGCGACCCTACGCGACAAGCAGATCGCGCTCGCCTTCCCACAGCTCGACGTTCACTTCGATTCGCCGGTCGCCGAAAGTCTGCGGCTGCTCTCGGGGCGGAAGACCAGCGCCGCTTGAGCTGCCCGGCGCGCTACTGTGCGGGCGCGGGCGCGGAAGGCCCGTCCAAGAAGCGACCGCGCCGGTAGCTCACGATGTACACGACCGCGAACAACAAATACGTCAACGCGACGATGCGCCACACGCCGACGTAGGTGGCGCCGCTCGAGAGTACGAAGGCAATGCTGGTCGGCAGCTGAAAGCCGCCGATCACGAGGGTATCGAGCCAGAGCGCGCGCAAGGTGGCGCCCGCGCCTTGAATCGCCGAACCGAGCACGATGCCGATGCCGAGCCCGACGTAGCTCATGCCGACCCACTTGAGATAGCTCAGCGCGGGCCGCAGCACCTTGGGATCGGAGTCGAAGAAACCGACGATGCTCCGGCCGTAAACCATATACACGAGAGCGAGCGCTGCCATCATGGCGGCGTTGTAAAATGCGGCATACCAGCCGCTCCGCTTGGCGCGTGCCAAGTTGTGCGCGCCCAGGTTTTGCCCGACGAACGTCTGTGCGGCGCTGCCCCAGCCGAGCCCCACGAACAGTGCCATCGTCTCCAGGCGAAAGACGATGCCGAGCGCGGTGGTCGCACTTTGATCGGTCGGTGTGGTGAAGGCACGCGCGACCAGCGAGTGCGTGACCAGCATGGCCAAGATGCGGACCACGAGCTGCGCGCTCGACGGCCAACCGAGCCGCACGATAGCCGTGATCGTTTCGCGGTGCGCAGCCATGCGCGAGTTGCTGCGAAACAAGCCGAAGCGTTTCATCATCACCGCCGTCAGCGGGATGAGCGCCGTGCCGCGCGCGATCAAGGTTGCCCAGGCGGCGCCCATCAGCCCCATGCGCGGTACGTGCAGCAGCGCGGCGATTGGCCGGCCCCAGGCGAGCACTCCGGGCGAATCGCCCGGGCCGTACACCATCACCACCGCGAGCAGAAAGTTCAGCACGTTCGAGCCCACGAGCAGGGCGACCGGCGTCTTGGCGCTACCGAGGGCGCGCTGCACGCTGGTCAGGTGCATCAATAAAAAGATCGTGAACGAGCCGCCGAGCATGACGCGCAGATACGGCACGCCCAGATTCGCGACGTTGCCTTTGGCTCCGACCAACGTGCGCAGTACGAAGTTTGCGCCAAAGATACCGAGCACCCCGAAAATTAGCGACAAGACCGCGATCACGATCAAGGATTGCCACGCAATTTCCTTGACCGCGTCGGGGTTGCCTTCGCCCACTCGGCGGCTCACCAGCGTCGCGGTCGCGACGCTGAGGCCGTAGCTCACGATCGTGCCCAGCGCGGCGAGCTGATCACAAATGCCGATTGCGCCGAGCGCCGGCCCGGCAATCTCGCCACCGAGCCGCGAGATCACGAATGCGTCGATCAGATTGAATGCGGTTTGCAGCCCCATGCCGAGCGCGAGCGGGGCGCCGAAGCGCACCACCGCGAGTCCGAGCGGTGCAGACAGGATCTTGTCGCTCGCGCTTTCCGCCACGGCCTCAGGCCTCACCGATCGGCTCGTCGGCTCGCTCGCGTTCGAAGCAATGATCCGGGATTTTGCGTTTGCGCCGGAGCAGGGCCGAGCGCGCGACGAAGCCGTCGGTGACCGGGTCGTGATAGCCGCTCGGCCGGCGCTCGTTTTCGTCTTCACCCGCGGCGTTCAGGGCCAGGCGCGGCTCGTAGTGCTGGCCGATGCGCGACATGAACAGCTCGCGCACGTATTTACCGATCAACGACGACAAGCTCACGAGCGGGTCGGCGGCATCCGCGTCGCGCACGAAATGGATTTCGCCCAAGCCGGGAAAGCGATAGCCGCTGCGCGCGCGACCTTCGCCCATGATCGCGTGCAGGCGCCCGGAGAGCGGACCGAAAAATTTCGAATACTCGGCGATGCCGCCGACCTTGCCGCACACGGCCTCGATGTCCGCACCCGCGTGCGCGCGCAGCGCGAGCACCAGCGCCTCCATGGCGTGCAAATCAGCGACGAAGCGGTTGGTTCCGCGTGCTCGCGCGTCGTTCAGGTGCTTGGTGCAGAGCACGCTGCTGCGCACGGCGAGCAGCTCCACGCCGCGTTCGGCGAGCGCTTGGCAATGTTTGGTCACGCGGGCGACGATCTTCGACTCCGCTTGAAATGCCTCGTTTTGCTGGTGCCAGCATTGGCTGGCGACGTGCGACGCGCAGGGCTTCTTCAGCTTCTCCGAGCCCTCGAGCGAGAGTTGCTCGAACAGCTCGGCGGGTGAACTCACCCGCTCCGGCGCGAGCGCGCGCGCCCACGCTTCACCGAGTGCGACGTTGGTGTGCGACAAGAGCCGTTTCGAATCGTCGAGATCGGCGCGAATCGCGCGCGGCAGCTTGCGGCTCAGCGTGCGGCGCCCTTGCTCGTTTACGCGAGCCAGGACGGCGGTCACTACCAGCGGCCCGAGCCGGGCTCCGAGCCCATTTTCATCTGCACCAACGCGAAATTCGAAAGACAATGCGGCCCGAGCCTACACTCTCTCCGCCGCACACGCCTGAGCGAAATGCGCGGTTCAACCGCCTGCCACGGGCGGGATCAACGCGATCACGTGCGCGCCGTGCAAAGCATCCGAATCGTTCGCAAAACTCTCGTCGAGCGCGACGCGCACTGAGACCATTTTGCCGGCCAGCGCGGGCCGCGCCCGTTCCAGATGAGCGACGAAGTCGCGCACCGTCTGCACCTCGGGGGGGAGTTCGAGCAGCTCTTCCTCGTAGCCCACGAGCTCGCGAAGTGCCGCAAAGTACAAGACCTTGACCACGGCTCTAGCCTAGCGCAACCGGGCGGTGTTATCTCTTCGGGTTCTCGGAGGTTTGGCCATGACGGAACAGAAGACTCGGCTCGGTCGGGACGTGTACATTGCGCTAGCGGCCGTGGGCTGGGCCGACGGCAAGCTCGACCAGGATGAGGCGGACGCGATCGTGCGCACGGCGCTCGAAGAGGGGCTCGACATCGACGAGATCGCCGAGATCGAGGAAGCGACGCAGAAACCGGTCGACATCGGCGTGATCGATCGCACGAACCTGTCCAAAGAGGATCGGCTGTTCGTGTACGGCGTGGCCTCCTGGATCAGCCGCTTGGACGGCGTCGTGACCGAGAGCGAACAGCAGGTCCTGGCCAAGCTCGGTGACGCCTTGAAAGTTCCGGAGAAGCCCCGGCTGCTCGTCGACGGCATCGCGCAAGACGTAGCAAACCTGTCCGACGATCGCCCCGCGCGCTACGATCTGCTCGCCCTGCGCCGCATCATCGGCGAGCGCCTCGCGGCGTCGGCGAAGTAGAAGAGGAAGAGGAAGAGGAAGAGGAGAGGGAGATTTACCACGGAGCCGCGGAGATCGCGGAGATCAGAGGAGGGGGATTTGGGGGTGGGGGATTTGGGCGAGCCGCGCTGTGACCGCTCGGCTGGGCCGCGGCGATTCTGCGATGAATCTGCGTGTCGGCGGGGCGCGAGGACATCGCTTTCGTGCTCAGGGATCACGCACGCCGGCCGTGCTTGGATTGGCGGTGATCTCTCCCGGCCGGGCCCGCGGCGGGGCGGAGGCGGCGCTTGCCGGCCCTCGGCGCGCGCAGCGAACTCGATTTTAAACCTAGGTACATAAGCGAGCACGCCGAGTCGTGCTTGGCCGAGCGCGACGGGGGGCAACCCTCCAGACGGATCGAGTGGCTCGTCAGTGAGCTCGCACTGCGGGCGGGGCGAGGGGACTATGCGAGCAGTTCGGTTTTGGCGACTGGGTAGCCGTCGGGGCGGCGCACGGCGTAGGACAGCGCGAGGATTTCGACCAGCACCACGCGGTAGACGGTGTGCACGTCGTCGACGTCGATTTCTTCGGCGTGGGCGTCGAGCGTAGCGTCGATGTGCTCGTGAATGTAAGAGAGCACGTGTGGCTGTTCCATGGCGATCACGTCGTCGCTGTCGAGGGATTCGGCGGGGTCGGCGCGGCGCAGCTCTTCGTCGAGCGTGAGCAGCTCGTCCGTTGCCAAGAGCTCTTCCTCTTTCACTTCATCGATGTACGTGCCGTGCGTGCGTTCGAAGGCAAGCCAGACGGTGAGCGCCAGGAAATAGCCTAAAGCCAGCGCGGTTTCATCGAGCGGCTTGCCGAGCGCATCCGCTACGTGAGCGGCGAGCGCGGGCTGCGCGCGCTCGAAGCGCTCGAACGCCTCGTCGAGCTGCGAGCGCGCCTCCTCGTCGTCCTCGGCGAGGTTGTCGCGTACGGACTCCAGCGCATGCGATGGGAGCGTCGCGTATGACGGAACGGGACGGATGGCCGAACGACGAACCCACACGATAGCCAAAGGTCTAGCATGCCGCGCGGCGCATGTGAAAAGGTCAGACGTGCGCGCGGATAAATGCGAAAAGTGCGCACGAATGACGCGCTCGAGTCAGCCTGACCCGGATCGAGAAACAGCGTTCGGTCGCAGAGACGGCGCGCGTTCGGGTCGAGCGCTGCGGTGGCCGCGGCTCGCCTTGGGCTTCGTGGGCGCATGTGTGTTTCTGCTTACCGCGAGCTTTGCGTGGAGTCAGCGCGCGACCGGGCGCGTGCTCTCCGGCGTGCGTTTGGCCGAGCTCGACGTTTCGCAGCTGACGCAGGATGCGCTGCGCGCGCGCTTGAACGCGTGGAGCAAAGAGCGGGAAAGCGCCAAGCTGCAAGTGTCGCTCGCGGGCGTGGCCCTCGGCTTCGAGCCCGCGAGCGCCGGCCTGCAGATCGACGTGGATGGAGTCACGCGGCGCGCGCTTGCGGCCGGCCGAGAGGGCACGCTCGGCGCGCGCTTCACGAGCTACGTCGCGGCTTGGTTCCGGCCGCGCGTGTTGCCGCTGCCGGTCGCCTTCGACGCCGCGCGACTCGCCTCGCTGTTCGATGCTTGGCAGAGCAAAGTGCCGAACCCGCCGTTCGTCGGTGGGCTGTCGGTGAACGGTGCGAGCGTCACGCCGCTCTATCCGCATTCAGGCACGGTGCTCGATCGCGGTCGCGCGGAGGCGCAACTGAAGG
>Ga0068855_100003799_pt1 | contig 18464 bp, 16 predicted proteins | sample KBSCornC52_FD_66592 | JGI IMG/M metagenome (GOLD analysis project Ga0068855, IMG submission 66592) | Corn rhizosphere microbial communities from Kellogg Biological Station, Michigan, USA - KBS Corn C5-2 | ecosystem: Host-associated > Plants > Roots > Rhizosphere > Soil ...
CCCAGCGCGCCCATGACGTTCCACGTCTCGTCGCGCCGACCCCAGCCGGTCTCGGGGTTGGCAAGCCCGCCCAAGGTGTACATCACCGTGTCGAGGTCGGGGCAGATATAAAGACCCAGATGCTCGAAGTCGTCGGCGGTGTTCACCGCGACCGTGAGCTCGTCGGCCGGCAGCACGCCGGCGAGGCCGAGCGCGAGCTTGGCGCCGCCGACGCCGCCTGCGAGCGCCAGGATGGAACGGGAAGGGCCGGACATGGCCCCAGTCTAGCGCGAAAGCCCCAGGTGTTTGCGGAAAACCACGCGCTTGCGCAGGAGCTGTTCGCGGAGCGACGGCTCGACGGCGACGATCGGGCTGTCGGCGGACTCGGCGGCGATCAGCGGGCCTCCGGTGCCCTGGCGGGCCAGCCGGGCCGCGCCGATGGCCGGCCCCGCCTGCGCACCGGCCTGGACCGCGACCGGCTGGTCGATCGCCGCGGCGATCAGGCGGGCCCACAGATGGCTGCGCGCCCCGCCGCCGGTGAGGACCACGCTGCCGATGGTCGCGCCGCTGCCGGTCAGCGCGTCGTGGCCGTCGGCCAGCGCCAGCGCCACGCCTTCCATCACCGCCTGCACGACGGCGGGCGCGGTCGTGCCGTGGGTCAGGCCCGAGAGCGTGGCGGTGAGGCGCGGGTCGTCGTGCGGCGTGCGCTCGCCCGCGAGATAGGGTGTGAAGACCGGCGTGTCCTCGGGCGACAGGTTCGCGGCCTCGGCCTCGCCGATCAGCGCGCCGATGTCGGACGCGCCGAGCAGGCGGCCGGCCCAGACCAGCGACTCGCCCGCACTCAGCACCACGGCGTGTTGGGCGTAGAGACCAGCGACGGCGTGGCGGTGCGTGTGCATGCCGCCGCCCCTGGCCGGCACGAAGCGGTCGTTGGCCAGGCAATAGACGCCCGAGGTGCCGAGGCCGATGTAGGCGTCTCCCGTGCGCACCGCGCCGACCCCGATGCCCGCGCACATGTTGTCGCCGCCGCCGCCCACCACCGGCGTGGCCTTCGGCAGATGCCAGCGCGCCGCGAGGTCGCGGCGCACGCGGCCGGCGACCTCCGCGCTCTCGACCAGGCGCGGCAGCCGCGCGCGATCGATGCCGCAGGCGGCGACGATCGCCTCGTGCCAATCTCCGGCACGCGTGTCCATCAGCAACGTGGCCGAGGAGTCGGCCCGATCGCTCGCCGCCTCGCCGGTGAGGCAGAGGCGCACGTAATCCTTGGCCAGCAGCACGCGGCGTGTCCGCGCCAGCGCATCCGGTTCGTGGCGCGCAAGCCACAGCAGCTTGGGTGCGGAGAAGCCCGGCATGGCGCGGCAGCCGACGGTGTTCGCGAAGTCGGGGAAGCGCTGCTCGAGGTCGGCGCACTCGGCCGATGCGCGGCCGTCGTTCCACAGCAGGGCCGGGCGGATCGCCTTGTCGGCCTTGTCGAGGAGGGTGACACCCAGCATCTGGCCCGACAGGCCGATGGCCTTCACCGCTGCCATGGTCGTCGGTGCCTGCGCGGCGAGCGCGTCGAGGGTGATGGAGACGGCGCGCCACCAGTCCTCGGGATCCTGCTCGGCCCACAGCGGCCGCGGTCGGGAAACCTCGAGCGGCGCGGTCGCTTCGGCGAGGGTGCAATCCTTCTCGTCGATCACGACGGCCTTCACGCCCGACGTGCCGATGTCGAGACCGAGATACATCAGCCCGTGCCGCGCAGCACGCCCAGCGCGGCGCGCGCAGAGGCCTCGTCGGAGACCAGCACGTTGCACAGCCGGGCGCGCAGCACGCCGGCCAGGATCGCGGTCTTGTTGAGGCCGCCCGAAGCGACGATGGCGATGTCGACCTTGCGCAGCATCTCGATCGGCAGCGCGATCACGCGCTTGTTGACGGCATGCTTGAGGGGCTGGCCGCGCTGGTCGAGAAAGGTGCCCATGATGTCGCCGACGGCGCCGGCGGCGCGCAGCGACTCCACGGTGACATCGGCCGGCAGGCCGTAGCGGATCAGCAGCGAGCGGCGGCTCAGGTCGCCGACGCTCATCAGCGCCACGTCGTTGGCCGCCAGCCGCTGGAAGGTCTCGCGGAACACGTCCTGCGCCAGGATGGTGTCGCGCGACTTCGGGCTGCCGGCATAGATCGGCGCGGCGAGGTAGTTGCACTGTGCGTTCAGGCGGCGCGCGAATTCACTGGCGATCTCGAAAGTGTTGATCTCCGAGCCGTAGGTCAGGCCGCCCATCATCGAGTTGATGCTGAGCTGGGGCAGGTTGGCGCCGGCCATGTGGCGCACGGTCTCGCGCAGGGTGGTGCCCCAGCCGATGCCGAGGCCGCGCACGCGGGCCTCGCCGAGATGGCGCGAGAGATAGTCGGCGGTGGCGCGGCCCAGCACGACGGGAATCTGCTCGGCGTCTGCGGGCGTCGGCACGATCACCGCGTCCTTCAGCCCGGCGGCGGCGACCAGCTCGCGCTCCAGCGCCACGCAGCCCGACAGGCGGGCGTTGACCTGGATGTTCACCAGGCCGCTCGCGCGCGCCTCGCCCAGCAGCCGGTTTGCCTTGAGCCGGGTGATGCCGAGCTTGGCGGCGATATCGGCCTGGGTCAGGCCTTCCATGAAATAGAGCCAGGCCACGCGCACGCGCAGCTGCTCGTCCTCGTCGGTCATGGCGACTGTCATACCTCGGAAACACTTGTATCGTCTTCTATACAAATGTTCACCGAGTTGATAAAGGTCGGCCATGGACGGGCAGGACCTCCAGCTCCGCACCGCCGTCGCGGCCGCCGCGACGACGCGCGACGTCACCATCGCCGCCGGCGCCCTGAGCGCGGTGCCGGAGGTGTTGGCGCGCGCGGTGCCGGCGGCGCGCTATGTCGTCGTGGCCGACGCCAACACCTGGGCGGCCGCGGGCGGGCGCCTGTCGCACCTGCTCAGCGCCTCGGGCGTGCCGGCCGCGCCGCCGATCGAGCTTTCCGGCGGGCCGCGCGTGAAGGCCAGCGCCGAGACCTCGCACCGGCTCGCGGGCCAGCTGCGCGACGGCGGGCTGCTGCCGATTGCCGTCGGCTCGGGCGTCATCAACGACCTGGTGAAGCATGCCGCGGGGGAAGCGGGCACGCCTTATGTCTGCGTGCCGACCGCGGCCTCGATGGATGGTTATGCCGCCTCGGGCGCAGCGCTGCGCGACGGCGGCTTCAAGCGCACCCTGGCCTGTGCCGCCCCGGTGGCGATCGTGGCCGACCTCGATGTGATCGCGGGCGCGCCGCCGATCATGGGCGCCTGGGGCTACGGCGATCTCGTGGGCAAGCTGGTGGCCGGGGTCGACTGGATCGTGGCCGACGCGCTGGGCGAAGAGGCGCTCAACCCCGGGCCGCTCGCCCTGGTGCAGGACAATCTCGCCGGCTGGCTCGGCGATCCCGCGGGCGTGCGCTCGGGCGATCGCGCCGCGCTCGACGGGCTGATGCGCGGCCTGGTGATGTCGGGCCTGGCCATGCAGGCGCACGGCAACTCGCGCCCGGCCAGCGGCAGCGACCACCAGTTCGCCCATCTCTGGGAGATGGAAGAGATCAAGGTCGACGGCGAGCCGGTGTCGCACGGCGCCTGTGTCGGCGTCGGCTGCCTGTCGATGCTGGCAGCCTACGAGTGGCTGCAGCGCCAGGACATCGCCGCCATCGATCCGGCGCGGCGCGCGGCGCAGACGCCGCCGGTCGAGGCGCTGAAGACCGAGGTCGCGGCGGCGTTTCCCCTGTCATTCATGGCGGCCAACGCCACGGTCGAGACGGTGGCCAAGGCCGCCTCCCCGGCGCGCGTGGCCGAGCGGCTGCGTGCGTTGCAGGCCAAATGGCCGGACATTCGCGCGCATCTCGGCGTGCACCTGCCGAAGGCCGCGACGGTGCGGCAGTGGCTCGATACGGTGGGCGGTCCCTCGAGCGCCGCCGCGCTCGGCATTGCCGCCGACAAGCACGCCCGCGACCACGCGCGCGCGCGGATGATCCGCCGGCGCTTCACGGGGCTCGACGTGCTGCACGATCTCGGCTGGCTCGAACGGGCGGTCGCCGACCTGTTCGGCCAAGGCGGATTCTGGTTCAACGAAGGGAGGAAGACATGAAAACGACAAAGCGTACACTTCTGGCGGGCCTGTTGGCCCTGGGGGTCGCCTCTGCGGTGGCGAGTCCCGTTTTCGCGCAGCAACGCACCGAGATTCAGTTCTGGCATGCCTTGAGCGGCGTGCTGGGCGAGCGCGTGGACGAGATCGTCAAGCGCTTCAACGCGTCCCAGGACAAGTACACCGTGGTTGCCACCAACAAGGGCAACTACGACGAGGTGATGAACTCGACGATCGCGGCCTACCGCGCCAAGAAGGCGCCGCAGATCGTCCAGGTCTCCGAGCGCGGGTTCATGAGCATCCTGCTGTCCGGCGCGATCGTGCCGGTGCAGGACCTGATGGCCGAGAAGAAGAAGCAGATCGACTTCGGCGACTTCGTCAAGCCGGTCGCGAGCTACTATCAGTACAAGGGCAAGCTGATGAGCATGCCGTTCAACTCCTCGACGCCGATCCTGTTCTACAACAAGGAGCAGTTCGAGAAGGCGGGCTTCCCCAACGGTCCGTCCGAGATCTACGGCGAGTTCGACAAGCAGCTCTACGCGATCAAGAGCAAGGGCATCGCCGAGTGCGGCACCTCGATCGCCAACGACTACTTCTGGAGCATGCTCGAGAACTACAGCACGGTGAACGACCAGCCGTGGGGCACCAGGTCCAACGGCTATGACGGGCTCGACACCGAGTTCGTCTACAACAAGAGCCGCGTCGTCGGACAGGTCGCGCGCCTGCAGAAATGGATCAACGACGGCGTCGCCCTGATCGCGGGCCAGGGCCTCAGCCCCGAGCAGCTCTTCACCTCGGGCAAGTGCGCCACCTATTTCGCCTCGACGGCCGCGCACGGCAGCATCGAGCGCGATCCCAAGATCAAGTGGGGTGCCACCTACCTGCCGCACGAGGCCGACCTCACGGCGCGCAACAGCTCGATCGGCGGGGCCACGCTGTGGGTGATCAAGGGCCACAAGTCGGTGGAGTACGACGGCGTGGCGGACTTCCTCGCCTTCGTCGCCAGCCCCGACCTGCAGCTGTGGTGGCACAAGGTGACGGGCTACGTGCCGATCACCAACAAGGCCTACCAGATGGCCAAGGCGGAGGGCTACTACAAGGACCACCCGACGCGGGAGATCGCCATCCTGCAGCTCAACCGCGGCACGCCGACGGCCAACTCGCAGGGCTTCCACTTCGGCAACTACATCCAGAGCACCTTCGCGCTGCGCGAGGAGATGGAGGCGGTATTCGCCAACAAGAAGACCCCGCAGCAGGGCCTCGACGACGCCGTGCGCCGCGGCAACGACCTGCTGCGGCAGTTCGAAAAACTCAACGCCGGCAAGTACTAGCCGACGACGATGAGCACGGCGGGACTGAAACGGGCACACTACAAGGAGGGGTGGATTCCACTCCTCCTTCTGCTGCCGCAGTTGCTGGTCCTGCTGCTGTTCTTCTTCATCCCCGCGCTGCGGGCGCTGTCGCAGTCCTTCGTCATCACCGATCCGTTCGGCGGCAATTTCCAGTTCGTCTGGTTCGACAATTTCCGCGCGCTGCTGGCCAGCCCGGAGTACCGGTCCTCGGTCGGGGTCACGGTCTGGTTCACCCTGGCGCAGAACGCGCTGACGATCTTCATTGCCCTGGTGTTCGCCTTCGCCACCGACCGCGTGGTGCGTGGCCGCGGTCTCTATCGCACCGTGATCCTGCTGCCCTACGCGATCGCACCGGTGATCGCCGGTATCCTCTGGGCCTTCCTGTTCAATCCCTACGTCGGACCGCTGGCCTTCGTGCTGAAGGGCATGGGCATCGCCTGGGATCCCAACCGCAGCGGCGTCGATGCCTTTCTGCTGGTGACCCTCGCCGCGTCGTGGAAGCACATCTGCTACGACTACATCTTCCTCGTGGCCGCGCTGATGGCCGTGCCGCCTTCGCTGCTCGAGGCCGCCGCCGTCGACGGCGCGGGGCCCGTGCTGCGCTTCTTCAAGATCGCGCTGCCGATGATCGGGCCCACGATCTTCTTCCTGGTGGCGATGAATTTCGTCTACGGCTTCTTCGAGACTTTCGCGATCGTCGACGCGGTGACGCATGGCGGTCCCGGCGGCGCCACCATGATCCTGGTCTACAAGGTCTATATCGACGGATTCGTGCACATCAACCTCGGCTCGTCGGCCGCGCAATCGGTGCTGATGATGATCTTCGCGCTCGCGCTTACCGTCGTGCAGTTCCGCTACGTCGAGCGGAACGTGAATTACGACGTGTAGCCATGGTCGAACGCACGCGCGGCATCGACCTCGTCTGCCACGGGATACTGATCCTGGGCGGCCTGATGGTCTGCGTCCCGATCTACTTCGCCTTCGTCGTCGGCTCGCACACGGTGAGCGAGGTGCTGACGATTCCGCCACCGTGGCTGCCCGGTACCGAGTTCTTCGCCAACGTCGCGACGGCGTGGCAGAAGGGCAATCTCGGCCGCCTGTTCGTCAATTCGTTCATCGTCGCGGTCGGCATCGCCGGCGGCAAGATCGCGGTGTCGCTGCTCTCGGCCTTCGCCGTCACCTATTTCCGCTTCCACTTCCGGATGGTGGCCTTCTGGGCGATCTTCGTGTCGCTGATGCTGCCGGTCGAGGTCCGCATCCTGCCGACCTATGAAGCGGTGGCCAACGTGGCGCTGCCGCTGCAGTGGCTGGCCGACGTGGCCGGCATCGAGGTCACGCTCGACTGGAACATGATGAACAGCTACGGCGGGCTGATCCTGCCGCTGATCGCCTCGGCGACCGCGACCTTCCTGTTCCGGCAGTTCTTCCTCACCGTGCCCGAGGAGCTGTGCGAGGCCGCGCGCATCGACGGCTGCTCGCCGCTGCGCTTCTTCCGCAGCATCCTGCTGCCGCTGTCGCTGTCGAACATCGCGGCGCTCGCCATCATCCTGTTCCTCTATGGCTGGAACCAGTACCTGTGGCCGCTGCTGTTCACGACGGACAAGAGCATGGCGACGGCGGTGATCGGGCTGAAGAACCTGATCCCGCAGGCCGACATGGAGCCGGCATGGAACATCGCCATGAACGCCGCGCTCCTGGTGATGCTGCCGCCGGTGGTGGTCGTCGTGGCGCTGCAGCGCTGGCTGGTCCGCGGTCTGGTCGACAGCGGCAAGTAGAGGGAACGAAAGACATGGTCCTGATCGTCGGTCATCGCGGCGCGCGCAACCTGTGGCCGGAGAACAGCCTCGACGGCTTCCGGCGCACGCGCGACCTCGGCATCGAGGGCGTCGAGTTCGACGTCCACGTCGCGCGCGACGGCGAGCTGGTGGTGATCCACGATCCGACGCTGGATCGCACGACCGAAGGGCGCGGGCCGGTCGCCTGGAAGACCTCTACCGAGCTCGCGGCCACGCGGCTGCGTGACGGCACCGGCGAGGGCGTGCCGACGCTCGACGCGGTGCTCGACGTCTTCGCCGGCAGCGGCATGGAGCTGCACATCGAGATCAAGACCGATGCCGAGGGCCGCCTGTACGAGGGGCTCGAGCAGCGCCTGCTCGACGTGGTCGCGCGCCGCGGTCTGCAGTCGCAGGCCATCCTCACCTGCTTCGTGCCGGCGTCGCTGGAGAAGATCCGCCGCCTGTCGGCTAGCCAGCGCGTGCTGGCCTCGGTCAACCAGCGCTCGGCCGACGGCATGGGCGGCCTCGCCGCCGCGCTCGACCGGCTCGCCGCCATCGACGGCTGCCTGGTCGCGGTGGAGAAGGACCTGCTGGCCGGGAATTTCGATTTCTGCCTGGAACGGCTGGGCCGCGACAGGCTCGGCGCCTGGGTGCCCAACGAGGCCTCCGACATCGAAGGCTGGCTGGCGCGGCCGATCCGCCAGATCACGACCGACCGGCCCGACATCGCTGTGCAACAGCGCCGGTCGTCGCAGACGCCATTACACAACGATTGAATCGACGGTCCGCCGCCTCTAGGCTCCCCCTCCGAACAAGGATATCGGGAGGGAAAAAAATGAAGCTCTTTGCCGCCATGGGCATGGCTGCCTGCGTCATCGGCTGGACCGGGCTTGCGCATGCGCAAGCCAAGGTCTGCGAGAAGCCCCGTCAGATGGAGGGCTTCAAGACCTGCGCCGACGTCGCCAAGGCCGAGGCCGAAGGCGCGTTCGTGCTCTATTCGACCGATCCGGAGCCCGGCCAGGCCAAGCTGGTCGGCGCCTTCAACAAGATGTTCCCCAAGATCAAGACCACGTACTTCCGCCTGCAGGCCGGCGCGCTCTACGCCAAGCTCCTGTCGGAGCGCCAGGCCAAGTCCTACCTGGTCGATGTCGTGCAGATCTCCGACATGGGCATGATCCTCGACTTCCAGAAGAAGGGCGGGTTCACCCAGTACGTCTCGCCCGAGATGGCGGCCTTCAAGCCGGAGTTCAAGAGCAAGCCGGAGGGCTTCTGGACCTGGGGCTCGGTGATCATGGGCGGCATCGCCTACAACCCCAACCAGGTCAAGGAGTCCGAGGCGCCCAAGACGTGGGAAGACCTGCTCGATCCCAAGTGGGCCGACTCGATCAACGTCAAGGTGTCGAACTCCGGCCTGCAGCATGGCGTGTGGTTCATGCTGAAGCCGATCCTGGGCGACGACTACTTCAAGAAGTTCGCCGCCCAGAAGCCGCGCGCCTTCGACTCCTACGTCCAGCAGTACGGCCGGCTGGTCGACGGCCAGGACAAGATCATCATGGGCGCCCAGTACTCGGGCTATCTCGAGTTCAAGGCCAAGGGCGCGCCGCTCAACTTCGTCTTCCCCAAGACCGGCGTGCCGGCGGTGTCCGAGACCTACGGCATCGTGGCTGAAGGTCCCCATCCCAACGCGTCCCAGCTGTTCATGGACTGGTTCCTCTCGCCGGTCGGCCAGAAGGCGCTTGCCGATGCCCTGGTGCTGCACTCGCCGCGTGACGACGTGCCGCCGCCGGGCGGTGGCGTGGCCCTCAAGGACATGAAGCTCCTGATCCCGGCCGACTGGGACGCCTTCCAGAAGGACCGTCCGTCCTTCGCCAAGGAATGGGACCGCATCGTGGGCGCACGGCGCTGAGTCCGTCTTGGCGCTGATCCCGACGGGGGCCCTGCGGCCGCGGTTCAACTGGCAGCCCGTCGTCACGGGTGTCGTGGTGCTGCTCGTGGCCTTCCTCGTCATCCTGCCGCTGGTGTTCCTGGTCGAGGAGTCCCTGAACACCGGCGACCCGATGGCGTTTCCGCCGGAGCAGTACGGGATCGCCAACTACGTGGCGATCTTCGACGAGGACATCAACGTCCTGTTCAACACGCTGATCATCGCCGTGATGGCGACGATCATGGCGATCCTGATCGGCTTCACGCTGGCCTGGATCCTGACGCGCACCAACGTGCCGGGGCGCGAGAAGCTCGAGCGGCTGATGGAGCTGCCCTACTACATGACGCCGCTGGTCGGCGCGCTCGCCTGGGCCGTCATCGCCGGCCCCAAGAGCGGCTTCGTCAACCAGCTCTGGAAGGCCTCGGGCGGCACCGGCAACCTGGTCGACATCTACGGCTACTTCGGCATCGCCTGGGTGATGGCGTTGTTCGAGGGCACCGTGGCCTTCGTCATGATCGCCGCCTCGATGAAGTCGATGGACCCCGCGCTCGAGGAATCGGCCCGGGTGATGGGCGCGTCGAAGTTCCGCACCATGCTGACGGTGACCCTGCCGCTGGTCATGCCGGGGGTGCTGGGCGCCACCCTGTTCGTGTTCGCCGAGATGCTGGGATCGTTCGCCGCTGCCCTGGTCATCGGCATTCCGGCCCGTATCTACGTCATCACCACGGCGATCTGGGATTCGACCCTGTCCTATCCGCCGGACTACGGCCGCGCCTCGGCCATGGGCCTGTCGCTGTTCGTCGTCATGTTCGGCATGCTCACCTTCTACCGCTGGCGCATCAACAAGGGCAGCTTCGCGACCATCAGTGGCAAGGCTTTCCGGCCGCGGCCGATGGACATGGGCAAGCTCTCGTGGCTGCTGCTCGGCCTCTGCTGCCTCTACATCTTCGTGTCGGTTGTCCTGCCGATCGCGGCCCTGCTGTTCACTTCGCTGCAGCGCTTCGCCACCGTGATCCTGAGCCAGTCCGAATTCACGCTCGCCAACTATCGCACCGCCCTGTCGCTCGGGCCGGTGCGCATCGCCCTGGTCAACAGCCTGTCGCTCGGCTTCGGCGTCGCCAGCGTCGGCGTGGTGCTGATGGCCGTGCTGGTCTGGATCATCTATCGCTCGCGCATGGTCGGCCGCGGCGCCGTCGAATATCTCGTGATGTTCCCGCAGGCCGTGCCGCGGCTGGTCTTCGGATTGGCGCTGCTGTGGGCGTGGCTCAATATCCCGATCCCGATCTACGGCACGCTGTGGCTGCTCGCCATCGCCTACCTGACGGTGATGCTGCCACTTGGCGTGCGCACCATCGCCGGTGTCGTGCTGCAGATCGACAAGAGCCTCGAGGAATGCGCCCGCGTCTGCGGCGCCGGCTGGCTCTACCAGATGCGCACCGTGACCATGCCGCTGCTCAAGCCCGGCCTGCTGGCGGCGTGGCTGCTGATCTTCATGGCCTGCGTGCGCGAGCTCGGCACGTCGGTGCTGCTGATGGGACCCAACGCCAAGGTGATAGCGCCGTCGATCGTCAATGCCTTCGCCAGTTCCGGCACCGAGTTGACCGCGGCGATGGCACTGATCCAGACCGCGACGGTGGTGGTGGCGCTCATCATCCTGTTCCGGCTCAGCCGCGGCGCGACCAGGGAGTTGCAGTGAGCACGACCCGTATCGAGATTTCCGACCTCGTCATCCGCTACGGCGAGGCGACTGCCGTCAACGGCGTCAGCTTCACCGTCGGCCAGGGCGAGCATCTGACCCTGCTCGGCCCGTCGGGCTGCGGCAAGACCACGACGCTGCGTGCCATCGCCGGGCTCGAGCAGCCGGCATCGGGCAGTATCACCATCGATGGCAGGGCGATGTTCGACGGCGCCAAACGCATCAACGTGCCGACCGAAGACCGCGGCGTGTCGATGGTGTTCCAGTCCTACGCCGTGTGGCCGCACATGACGGTGTTCGACAACGTGGCCTACGGCCTGAGGGTACGGAAGCAGGACAAGGGCGAGATCAAGGCCAACGTCGAGCGCGCGCTCGACCTGGTGCAGATGCGCCATCTGGCCGATCGCGGCGCTTCCAAGCTTTCGGGGGGCCAGCAGCAGAGGGTGGCGCTGGCTCGCGCCGTCGCTTTCTCGCCGACGGTCGTGCTGTTCGACGAGCCGCTCAGCAACCTCGACGCCAAGCTGCGCGCCGAGATGCGCGTCGAGCTGCGCGAGCTGCAGCGCCGGCTCGGCATCACGGCGGTCTACGTGACGCACGACCAGGAGGAGGCGCTGGCGATTTCCGACCGCGTGGTCGTCATGAACGTCGGCGTGATCGAGCAGATCGGCACGCCGGAGGAAATCTACAACAGGCCGAAGAGCCACTTCGTCGCCGATTTCGTGGGCTCAGCCAACATCATCAAGGGCAAGCTCACCGGCCCGGGCACGTTCGCGACCGAGGGCGGCGTCCCGCTGCGCGTGACCGCGCCGCATGCGCCCAGCGGGGCGGAAACCGAGGTGGCGCTGCGCACCGCCTACATCGGCGTCGCGGCGAACCCCGGCGACAACCAGGTGGCGGGGACCGTGCACCAGCGCCTGTTCCATGGCGACTTCGTGCAATACATCGTCGATACCCCGCTCGGCCGCCTGATCGTGCGCCGGCCGCCGACCAACCTGCTGGCCGAAGGTGCCCAGGTCACGCTGTCCTTCGCTCCCGAACACTGCGTCCTGCTGCAGGTGTAGACTCTCCCGCCGGGGCCGGCGGGAACCAGGGAGTCCCGGGGATTTTCCTCAATAGGGTGCAGTCCCCGCCACGATCACGCGGTGCATCAGCCGGCGCTCGCCCTCGGGGTAGTCGGCGTTGGCCTTGTGCATGGTGGAGCGGTTGTCCCAGATCACGATGTCGCCCTGCCGCCAGACGTGGCGGTACTGGTACTTCGGCTGGATCGCGTGGGCGATCAGTCCGTCGAGCAGGCGATCGCTCTCGGCGCGGTCCAGGCCCTCGACCTGCTCCATGCGGTTGGGATTGAGATAGAGCGACTTGCGCCCGATTTCCGGATGCGTGCGCACCAGCGGATGCGTCGCCTCGGGCATCGCCGCCATCTCCTCCGCCGGCCGCACCGCCACCTTGCCTGTCCGACGGCTCGACCGGTATTTGTGGATCACCCTCAGCCCGTCGAGGCGCGCCTTCGTCTCGGGCGGGAGGTCGTCATAGGCGGCATGCATGTTGGTGAACTGCGTGTCGCCGCCGCGGCTCGGCACAACGACGCCGTAGAGCATGGTGAGCGAGCAGGGCTCGCGCATGAAGCTGTCATCGGTGTGCCAGGTGGCGCCGTTCACGATCTTCTTGCCGTCACCCAGCACGTCGCGATCCTCGCTCGAGATGATGTTCACCTCGGCGCACTCCTCGGTGCGCGCGAGCTGTTTGCGCAGCATCGGCTCGCCGAAGCGGGCCATGGCGTCGCGGAACGCCGGCGGCGCGAGCTCCTGGTCGCGGATGCAGAGCACGAGGTTCTCGTTCAGCGCCGCGCGCAACGCCGCCTGCGTCGGTGCATCGGCCGGCCGATTGAGGTCGAGGCCGCTCACGGCCACCGCCATGTGATCGCAAAGCTTGCGGGACTCGAAGGTCATGGTGTCCTCTCGAAGACGTCGAATTCGCCGAGCGTGCCGTGAGGCCGCCAGGATTTGCGCCAGCCCGGCACGGTCTTGTCGAGATACTCTACATCCTCGTCATGCAGCATGAGGTAGTCGAGATCGGCGGAGTCGATATAGCTGCCCAGCGTCCCGGTCTTGACTGCCTTCAGCGCATCGACGTTCATCTTGCCGTCGAGGTTGACCACGCGCGTGGGGTAGAGGAAGCCCAGCCGTCCGGATTCGGCCATGCCGATCCGCGAGGTGCCGGTCGCATAGGGCGAGCGTACGATCTCGTAGGCCTCGACGCCGAGATGGCTGCGCCACGGCTTGTGGAAATCGCGCGCGATCCAGTAGAGGTTGGACCCCACGGTGGCCGCGGTGACGAGGACGACGGCAAGGACGACGGCCGGTCGGCGGTCGGCGCGTGCCGTCGCGCGCGCGATCAGCTGGGCGCCCACGAGGAATACGAGCAGCTTCAGGGGCAGGAAGTAGCGCTCGAAGAACTGCCCGGCGGCGCTGGCCAGCGGGTAGTAGAGCAGCAGGCAGGCGACGGCGACGGCGAGGCCGAGCAGGATCTTGCCGGCCGGCGGCATCATCACCGGCCGGGCCGGCCGGCGCCAGTGGAACGCCAGCAGCACGGCGCCGATGATGGTCACGGCGACGGCTCCCCGCAGATGGTCGTCGACGAGCGCGCGGATCTTCAGGAAGCCCAGGGGATCGATGCTGAGCACGACCTTGTGCACGATCGAGACCAGCGGGACGTAGCCACGGATGGCGACCGACGTCGCGATCCCGCTTTGCGGCATCGGATTGCCGGAGGCCCACTGGCAGTAGGCGAGCCAGGGCACGACGAAGGTGCTGGCCACGACGACGATGACGGCGATGTCGCGGACCGGCTGCCGCCGTCCGCCGGCGAACAGGGTCACGGCCAGTAGTCCGCCGCACAGGAACAGCGTGTCGTTGCGCGCCAGCATGGTGAGGCCGGCCAGCGCGCCCAGGCCCACGATCCGACGCAGGGTCACCCGGTCGGCCGGAAGGCGGAGGTAGTCGTGGAAGGCCAGCATCAGCCCCAGCGACAGGGTGAGGGCGAGGCCGGTCTCCATGCCGTTGAAGTAGCCGCGTGAGAATTGGGACTCGCCCAGGAACAGCGCGACGATCAGCGCGATCACGGGGGCCTGCAAGGGCGCGGCCGAGGCCCGGCGCACGAAACAGGCGAACAGCGCCGCGCCGGCCAGCCAGAGGGCGACGCTGGCGACATAGATGATCGCAAAGGCCAGGCGGTCGGAGTGGAAGAGGAACGGCAGGGCGCAGAGGAAGCCCCACAGCGGCTGGAAGCCGGTCGTCCAGTGCACGCCGTCGATGGTGATGCCGAGCCCCCGCGCGATGTTGCGGGACACGGTGAAGAAGTAATAGGCGTCGTCGCCGCCCTCGGCGAAGCTCACGGCCACGAGGTCGGGGCTCATGACGCGATGGGCGAAGTCGACGCCGTACGCCCCGACCAGGAGGGCGATCAGGGCCCAGGCGACGACAGTGGCGAGTTTCATCAGATCGACAGCCGGTTGAACACGAAGCGCGGCAGGTGCCGCACGATCAGCATCACAAGCTGCCATAGGGCCGGCGCGTACACGACCGCCTTCCGGGTGTCGATGCCGCGGACGATGGCGCGCGCCACGTCCTCGACCGGGGCGACGCGGCGGCCATGCGCCTTGTGATCGGCCGACATCGGCGTGTCGGTGGGCCCGGGCTTCAGCAGTACGACGGCCACGCCGCTGCCGGCGAAGCGGTGCTCGAGGCCCTCGGCGTAGCGCGAGAGCAGGCCCTTGGCGGCGCCGTAGGTGTAGTTGGCCTTGCGGCCGCGGTCGCCGGCAACCGAACCGATAATGGCGATGGTGCCATGGTTGGCCTTGGCGAAATGGCCGGCGAAGGCCTCGGCGAACAGCGCCGGCGACACGGCGTTGACCTCGAGCGACTCGCGGCAGATCGCGATGTCGCCGCAGGTGTCCTGCCGGGTGAGCACGCCGTGGGCGATCATCACGATGTCGACCCGGCCCGCCGCCGTGGTGGCGTCGGCCACGCGCACGATCGCGGCGGTGTCGAGGAAGTCGGCGATCATGACCTCGACCGTCGATCCCGCGCCGCCGCGCACGCGCAGGTCGGCCGCGACGCGCCCGGCCTTGGCGGCATCGCGTGCTACCAGCACGAGGTCGGTCGGCCCGCGCTGCACCCACAACCGGCAGCACTGTTCGGCGATCGCGGCGGTGGCGCCGATGACGACGATTCGGGTCCGGTCATTCATGTCTCAGCTTCCCATCAGTCGGCGCGACATGGCGGAACTCATGCCGGGGTCGCGGTAGGGCAGGAACTCGGGCAGGCGGGGATAGCCTGTCTCGAACATCTCGCGCGGCATGCGGGCATCCTTGGCGGGATAGAGGCGGCCGCCGGCGGCGCGCACGATCGCATCGAGGCGCTCGAACAGGCCGAGCACGCCCGGGCTGTTGCGGAAGTCGAGCGCCAGCGTGATGCCCGGCTGCACGAAGCTCAGCAGGCCGGGCGCCGGGCGGTCGCCGAAGGTCTTGAGCACGGCCAGGATCGAGCCCTCGCGCGCCTGGGCGATGGCATCGAGCATGTCGCGCACTGCCTGCGGGCCGGGTCCCGGCGGCACGACGCACTGGTACTGGTAGAAGCCGCGCGGGCCATAGAGGCGGTTCCACGCGCCGATGCCGTCGAGCGGATAGAGGAACGGCTCGTAGTGGACGATGCGCGGACCGGCGCGGCGGCGGTTCAGCGCGTAGTAGGCGGTGTTGAGCGAGCGCAGGGTGAGGCGATTGACCAGCGACACGGGCGGCGTGAATGGCACGGTGCGCCGGCCCGGACGCCACGGCCGGCCGGCCTCGTGCGTCGTCGGGCGCGCGCGCAGGAACAGGCCGCGCACATCGATGCCCGAGGTGCAGTCGATCCACGACACCGTGTGCTCCCAGTCCGCGACCGAGTCCTCGGACAGGCGGAAGAAGGCGTCGAGGCCGGCGAAGGGCAGGGTCTCGGCCTCGAGCCAGGGGCCCGGCGTGCGCTCGAGCTGCAGTTCCGCCTCGACGACAAGCCCGGTGAGGCCCATGCCGCCCACGGTCGCGGCGAACCAGTCGGGACGCAGCTCGGGGCCGCACGCGATCGTCTCGCCGGTCGTGCGCACCAGTCGCAACGAGGTGACGTGGTCCCCGAAGGTGCCGGCGGCATGGTGGTTCTTGCCGTGCACGTCGTTGGCGATGGCGCCGCCCACCGTGGCGATCTGCGTGCCGGGGACCACCGGCAGGCTCCAGCCGCGCGGGATCATGAGGCGCTGGATGTCGCGCAGTACGACGCCCGCCTCGCACACCAGGCGGCCGGTCGTGTCGTCGAACGCGATCAGCCGGTCGAGTCCGCGCGTGCTCCACAAGGTGCCGTCGGGATTGAGGCACTCGTCGCCGTAGCTGCGGCCCGCGCCGTAGGCGATGCCGGGCGCGCGGCCGGCCAGGGCGTGCGCGACCCCGTCGCGGTCGGCCAGCTCGACGACGTCGTGAGGCGCAGCCGACAGGCGGCCCCATGACGACACCGGCCTCATGTCGCGGCGCTCCGGAAGACGTAGCGCTTGTCGAGGTGGTACTTGGTCCAGTAGCCGATGCCGAGCCCGATCACGCCGCCGAGATAGCGCATCTCCTTGCTGTGGAAGAGCGCGTTGAAGCCGAATTCGAAACCCCAGAAGATCGCCGTCGTGACCAGGCCCATGACGGTGTAGAGGCCGAAGGTCCGCACGTCGTGCAGGGTGTCGCGGGCGTGGAAGCGGAAGATGAACGCCTTGTCGAGCATGTACTTCACGACCAGCCCGACGCCGGTGCCGACGAACACCGACAGGGCGACCTGGAACGGTCCGTGATAGGCGCGGATGGTGAGTTCCTGAGCGCCGATGTTGCCCGCCATCGCGATGAGCGCCAGGGCCGTGTAGAGGATCGCCAGCCGCATTGTTTGCCAGTATAAGCGACGGAGCGGCATGAAACTTCCTTTTAATATACGGCTGCCGGAGCTTTTGCGGCTCGCGCGACCCAAGCAATGGGTCAAGAACGGCTTCGTCCTGGCGCCTTTGGTTTTTGCCCGCGAGTTCCGCGACATCGAGGCCCTGTCCGACGCGCTGATCGCCTTCGGCCTGTTCTGCGTCGCGTCGTCGGCGACATACGTGATGAACGACCTGCGCGACATCGAGCGCGACCGCAGCCATCCGGTGAAGAGCTGGAGCCGGCCGCTGGCCGCCGGCACGGTGAAGCCGCGGACGGCGATCGCGCTCCTGGTGGCGCTCTATGCCGTGCTGGTCGCCGGCGCGTTCTGGTCGCCGCGCACGATGGTCGTCATCGCCGGCTACATGGCGCTCAATCTCGCCTACTCGTTCTGGCTGAAGCACCAGCCGGTGCTCGACATCTTCTCGGTGGCGTCGGGCTTCGTGCTGCGCATCTTCGCCGGCGCGGTGGCCATCACCGTGCCGGTGTCCAACTGGATGGCGATCACGACGCTCTGCCTGGCGCTCTATCTCGCCTCGATCAAGCGCCGGCAGGAACTGGCGACCGCGGGCAGCGGCAGCCGCGAGGTCCTGCAGCGCTACTCGGTGGCGCTGGTCGACCGCTACGCCGAGATCTCCGCCGTCGGCGCGCTGATCTTCTACAGCCTGTTCGTGATGTCGTCGGGCAACGACCACATGGTGCTCACCATCCCTTTGGTAATCTTCGGCCTGTTCCGCTACTGGTACGTGGTCGAGGCGCTCGACGGCGGCGAGTCGCCGACCGACGTGGCGGTCACCGACAAGCCGCTGATCGCCACCGTCGCGCTCTGGGTCGGCGTCTGCCTCTACGCCCTGTCGTAGCTTCCGAGCGCGTCGGCCAGCCGCCCGAACGCGGCCTTGCCGCCGGGTAGACCGAACCGCAGCCACGACGGCTCGCGCGCGAAGCGGCGGACATGGATGCCGCGCGCGGCAAGCGTATCCGCCATTCCCGCAGCATCGGCGTGGCGTGCCAGCCGGAAGAGGGCGGTGCCGCCCAGCAGCGCGAAGCCCGCGCGCTGCAGCAGCACGTCGAGGCGTTTGCCATCCGCATCGAGACGCGCCGCGGTCGCACGCAGCCAGTCGTCGTCCGCCAGCGCCCGTCGTCCGATCTCCAGTGCGGGTCCCGGCACTGCCCATGGGCCGAGCTCGTCGCGTATCCGCGCCGCGAGACCGCGCTCGGCGACGGCGAAGCCCAGGCGCAACCCCGCGAGTCCATAGGTCTTGCCGAAGGAGCGCAGCACCACGGCCGAGCGGCCCGCGACGCTTGCCGCGCGCGGATGGAAATCGATGAAGGCCTCGTCGACGACCAGCAGGCCCGCGACGGCGTCGAGATCGGCCGGCGGTATCAGCCGTCCCGTCGGGTTGTCCGGATTGACCAGCACTGTCGCGTCGGCGTTCCCGGCGAGCAGAGTGTCGACGACGCGCACGTCGTGCCCGTGGCGCCGCCAAGACACTTCGTGTTCCTCGTAGGTCGGCCCGACGATGGCGACGCGCGACCGCGGCAACAGGCGCGGCAGGAGCTGGATCAGCGCCTGCGTACCCGGCGCGGCGACGATCATGGCCGGATCGACATCGTATCGCCGTGCCGCGACGTCGATCAGCGCCTGT
>Ga0068855_100003800_pt1 | contig 18460 bp, 16 predicted proteins | sample KBSCornC52_FD_66592 | JGI IMG/M metagenome (GOLD analysis project Ga0068855, IMG submission 66592) | Corn rhizosphere microbial communities from Kellogg Biological Station, Michigan, USA - KBS Corn C5-2 | ecosystem: Host-associated > Plants > Roots > Rhizosphere > Soil ...
AGCCGCCGGGGTGAAGGCCGCGATCGTCTCGCTGCTGGTGTTCGTGCCGGCGGTGAAGCTGGCCCGCGGCGCTTTCGGCCTCGGCTGGGCTTTCTTCGGGATCGAGGTCGCCGCGCCGTTCGCGGCCAACAAGCCGGCCTCTCACGTGCTCAGCGACCTGCATGAGTACGGCGCCTATGCGCTGCTGGCCCTGAGTGGCGTCCATGCGCTGGCGGCCCTCTGGCACGGCGCGGTGCTCAAGGACGGCGTCCTTGTGCGGATGACGCCCTGGCGGCCTAGACGCCGAGGCTGATGCTGCGCGCCTTGATCAGCTCGCCGACAAAGGTCTTCACGAGCTGCGCCTTCTGGGCGTCGGGCCGGAACAGCAGGTAGGACTTGAAGTAGACCTCGGGCTCGAAGCGCCGGAAGATCACGCCGCGCTCGGCGAATCCCTCGGCCGCCGCCGGGTTGACGAGGCCCACGCCGACGCCCTGCAGCGCCAGCTCGCAGATGGTCGAGGCGCTCGGCGTCTCCACCACGATGTGCGGCACGGCGCCGGCTTCCTCGAACACCTGCTGCATACGTTCGCGCGCCCGGTCTTCCGGGGCGAGTGCGATGAACGCCTCGCCGTGCAGATGCTCCGGCCGGATCACGCTCTTGCTGGTCAGCGGATGGCCGTGCGGAATGGCGCACACCGCCTTGAAGTTGCCGAAGATGCGGTGGTCCACGCCGGAAAGGTCCACCTCGTCCGCCGCAAGCCCGATGTCGAACTGCTGGTTCGCGACGAGTTCGCGCACCAGGGAGGAGGAGACGATCTGCAGGGTGATCGCGATCTGGCTGTTGTTTTCTCGGAAGGCGCGGATCGCCCGCGGCACCACCGTCGAGCCCAGCGCCGCCTGGCTGGCGATTCGGATGCTGCCGGAGCCGAAGTCGCGGATCCGCGCCGCGGCCGAGCGCAACCGGTCGAGACCGAGAAAGCTCGCCGTCACGTCGCGGAAGAACAGTTGGCCCTCCGGCGTCGGCACGAGCCGGCCGCGCACGCGGTCGAAGAGCAGGAACCCCAGCGCCTGCTCCAGGTCGGCGATGGAGCGGCTGATGGCAGGTTGGGTGATCTGCAGGAGCTCGGCGGCGCGCGACGCCGAGCCGCTGATCATCACCGCGCGGAAGATTTCCAGCTGCCGGAAGTTCATGTCTTTGGTCATGCTATAACCTGGGTGCATTGAACCGTGCGGTTACGTCAATTGTCTTTCTACCTCGGAAGAGGGACACAGCGACTACGGGGGCCGTTTCAGCGAGTCTAGACTGTGTCCCCGAAGTGCGGCCCAGGCGCGCGAGCCCGCTCGCGGCGGACCATGGAGATGCCAAGGCGCGTGGGGCCGCTGCGGTCCCGACCGGCCGGGCGCGGTCTCCTTCGGCCCGACGAGATGCTTCCGTGATCGGGCAGGCGGCCAGCGCTCTTTCGCCGGACGTCGGAATGGTTCAGCCCCAGCGTCGGGCCAGGAAGGACAGTATGAAGGATCTGACCCGCGTCGTTCACCTCCCAGACGTCTCGCACGAGGGGTTCGCGGCCTTGACGGCGCCCACCTACCGCGCCTCGACGATCGTGTTTGACGACGCCTACGCCTACGCCAATCGCAAGCATCGCGGCCCGGATGGCTATACCTACGGGCTGCACGGGACGCCGACGACCAAGACCCTGGAGGCCTATCTGACAGAGCTCCATCGGGGGGAGCGCACGGTGATCGTGCCGTCCGGCCAGGCCGGAGCGACCATCGTGTTCCTGACGGTGCTTCTGCCGGGCGACAAGGTGCTGATCCCGGACACCGCCTATCCGCCGGTGCGCGGCTTCTGCGTCAATTACCTGCAGCCTCGCGGGATCGACCACGTGGTCTATGACCCGCTGATTGGATCCGGCGTCGGCGACCTGATCGACGCGCGGACGAAGCTGGTTTGGGTGGAATCGCCGGGCTCCACGACGATGGAGTTCCAGGACCTGCCGGCCATCGTGGCGGCCGCCCGCGCCAAGGGAGCCCTGGTGGGGTGCGACAACACCTGGGCCACGCCGCTGCTGTTCAAGCCGCTGGAGCACGGCGCGGACTTCGCCATGGAGGCGCTCACCAAGTACGTCGGCGGGCATTCCGACCTGCTGCTCGGGTCGATCACCGTGCGCGACGTCGCCATGCACCGACGTCTCAAGGACACCACCCGGATGATCGGCATCGGCGTCTCGCCGGACGAGTGCCAGCTGGCGATCCGGGGGATCCAGACCCTCGGGGTAAGGCTCGATCACGTTGGCCGGGTGGCGAGCGACTTTGCGCAACGCATTGTCGGCTTGCCCGGCGTCGAGCGCGTGCTGCACCCCGTCCTGCCGACCTGCCCGGGGCACGAGCTGTGGCGACGCGACTTCGCCGGGGCGAGCGGCCTGTTCAGCGTCGTGTTGAAACCAAACGTCGGACCGCGGCTCGACGCGGCGCTCAGCGCGCTCAAGACCTTCACGATCGGCGCCTCCTGGGGCGGCGTGCGCAGCCTGATCGTGCCGATGGACATCCGGCCGGACCGGGTCGCCACGACATGGCGCGAGGAGGGCTCAATCCTGCGCATCAGCATCGGACTGGAAGACCCGCGGGACCTCTGGGACGATCTCGAGCAGATGTTCGGCGCCTTCGCCGCCGCAGTCCCGGGCGAGGTCGCCTGATGCCGCGCGCGCGCCTTCTGCGGACGGCGGCGGTGGCCGCGGGGCTGCTCGCGATCCTGGCAGGCTGCGCGCCGCAGGCGTCGCGCAACCGCGGCCACAATACCCTCGCCGCCGTCCGGCAGCACGGCTACGTCGTCTGCGGGGCCAGCCAAGGCACCGTCGGCTTCGGCGCGCCCGACAAGGCGGGCTACTGGCGTGGCCTGGACGTCGACACCTGTCGGGCGGTGGCCGCGGCGGTGCTGGGCGACAAGGACAAGGCCCGCTTCGTTCCGCTCAGCGGGCAGCAGCGGCTGGTCGCCTTGCAAACCGGCCAGGTGGACGTGCTGCCGCGGACGACGACCTGGACGCTCTCGCGCGACGCCAACGGCGTGAATTTCACGATCCCAAACTACTATGACTTCGTCGGCGTCCTGGTCCCCCGGAAACTCGGCGCGTCGGCGATTGCCGGCCTCAAAGGGGCCTCGGTGTGCCTGCAGACCGGCTCGACGACGGAGGTCACCTTCCAGCGCGTGTCCGAGCGGAATCACCTGGGGCTGAAGGCCATCGTGTTCGACAGTCCGCAGGCGACCCGGGCCGCCTTCTTCTCGGGCCGCTGCGACGCCTTGATCACCGATGCGTCGGCGCTGGCCTCCGTCCGCTCGACGTTGGCCAAGAACCCGGACGACTATGTGATCTTCCCGGCCGACGACGAGATCGAGGCCCTGACGCCCGCCGTCCGGCAGGGTGACGATCGCTGGTTCGACATCGTCAAGTGGAGCTTTGAGGCGATGGTGACGGCGGAGTCGCTTGGCATCACCCAAGCCAACGTGGACATGATGCGCGACTCCCCCGACCCGCGAATCCGTCGCTTCCTCGGCGTTGAACCGGGCAACGGCAAGGCGCTCGGCCTCGACGAGGCCTGGGCCTATCGCGTGATCAAGCAGCTGGGCAACTACGGGGAGGTGTTCGATCGCAACGTGGGCAAGGACAGCTCCCTGAAGATCGAACGTGGCCTGAACAGGCTCCAGCGTGACGGGGGGCTCATGGTCCCCCTGCCGTTCGACTGAGCCCGGCGATGCCCCCGCGGCGGATCAAGGGGCGAGACTGGTCCGGGGCGCGTCTGCGCGGACTCGCGCTGCAGGGCCTTGCGCTCGCGGCGGCGCTCGGCGGTGTCGGCTGGCTGGCTCAGAACGCTGCGTTCAATCTCGCCGACCGGGGCATCGCCGGCGGCTTTGGCTTTCTCGGGCGCGCCGCTTCGTTCCCGATCTCCGAAAGTCTCCTTCGCTATCGCCCCAGCGACAGCTTCGGCTGGGCGTTCGTGGTGGGCCTCGGGAACACGCTGCTCATCTCGGTGGTGGCGGGAGTCGGGGCGACCGTGCTCGGATTCGGGCTCGCCTTGATCCGCCGCTCGGCCAACCCCATTGCCGCCGGTTTCGCGACGGTGGTGGTCGACAGCCTGCGCAACACCCCCGTCGTGGTGCAGCTGCTGTTCTGGTACAGCCTCTTCACCCTCGCGCTGCCGGGCCTCGAGGCGGCGCTGCATCCGGCGCCGGGCGTCCTGCTGAGCAATCGCGGCGCCTTTCTCCCGGTGGCCCACCTCCGTGGGTCCGAGCTTCTGGGCCTCGTGGCCCTAACCCTGGCCGCCGGCGGGCTCGGGGTCCTGCGCCTTACCCGACGGGGCTGGTATCGAGCGCTCGCCGCGGTCGCCCTGCTGCTTGCGGCGGCGGGGGTCGCCTTCGCAGGGGGGCTTGGCCTACAGATCAGCTCACCGCATCGCGTGGGCTCGGACGTGGTCGGCGGCCTGCATATCTCGCCCGAATTTGCGGCCATCAGCGTGGGGCTTGTGCTCTACTCGGCCGTGTATGTGGGCGAGATCGTTCGCGGGGGCATCGACGCCGTCCCCAAAGGGCAGTGGGAAGCCGGTCGCTCGCTCGGGCTCTCCGAGGGCCAAACCCTGCGCCTGATCATCCTGCCGCAGGCGCTGCGGATCATCATCCCGCCGATGACCAGCCAGTACATCAACATCATCAAGAACACGACCCTCGCTCTGGTGGTCGGCTATCCGGACATCTCGCTGGTGGCCGCGACCACGATCAACCAGACAGGCCAGGCCGTCGAAGGCGTCGCGATCCTGATGTTCGTGTTCCTGTCCATCAGCCTGGCGGCGTCCGTGTTGATGAACCTCCTCAACCGCCGCTTCGCTCTGGTGCAGCGATGAGTGGGACTTCCGCGCCGCCGGAAGCCCTGGCCCGGGCCGGCGTCGTCGCGCCGCGGCCGCCGCCGCCCCGCGCGCCGAAGCCGCTGTGGCGCAGCCTGTTCGGCGACGCTTTGAGCACGGTGATCAGCGTCCTCGGGTTCGCTGGCCTCGCGACCCTGCTGCCGCGGCTGCTCTCCTGGGCGGTGGTTCACGGCGTCTGGACCGGCGGCGCCGAGGCCTGCCGGGAAGGCGGCGCTTGCTGGGTCTTCCTGCGCGCGAAGGCCCGCCTCATCCTGTTCGGCATCTATCCGCCCGATCAGCAATGGCGCCCGATGGCGGCGATCCTGATCATCCTGGGCCTGACGCTCTGGTCGCTGGCGCCGTCCCGCTGGAATTTCCGGACGCTCGCCGCCTGGGTGCTGGGGGCGGGTCTCGCCCTGCTGCTGATGAGCGGGGGCGTGCTCGGCCTGGAACCCGAGCCCACCAGCGCCTGGGGCGGCCTGCCGATCACCCTCCTGCTGACGCTCCTTTCGCTGGCCTTCGGCTTCCCAATGGCTGTCGCCCTCGCGCTGGGCCGCCGGTCGGAGATGCCCGTCGTGCGCTGGCTCTCGGTCGGGACCATCGAACTGGTCCGTGGGCTGCCGCTCGTCACGATCCTGTTCGTCGCCTCGATCCTGCTCCCCATCATGCTTCCCGACGGCGTCGATATCGACAACCTGGCGCGCGCGCTGGCCGCCCTGACGGTGTTTTCCGCCGCCTACATAGCCGAGGTCCTGCGGGGCGGATTGCAGGGGGTTCCGATCGGCCAGGTCGAAGCGGCCCGGGCGCTCGGGATGAGCTGGTGGGGGACCACGCGCCGGGTGGTGCTGCCGCAGGCGATTGGAAAGGTGATCCCCGCCCTGACCAACACGGTCGTGGTCATTGTGAAGAACACCAGCCTGGTGCTGGTGGTCGGCCTGTTCGACCTGCTGAGCGCCGGCCGGGCGGCCCTGACCGATCCGCAGTGGCCCGAGCCGTACGTCGAGACCTATCTCTTCGTCGCCCTGATCTACTTCGCGATCTGCTTCAGCATCTCACGCTACACGTTCTGGCTGGAACGCCGGCCTGCCCTCGGAGGCGCCCGATGACCGACACCCCCGCGGCCGTCAGATTCGACGGCGTCAACAAATGGTATGGCGACTATCACGCCCTGCGCGACGTCACGCTCAGCGTGGCCCCCGGCGAGCGGATCGTGATCTGCGGCCCCTCGGGATCGGGCAAGTCGACGCTGATCCGCTGCGTCAACGGCCTCGAGCTCCATCAGGCCGGCCGGCTCTGCGTCAACGGGGTGGAGTTGACGACGGACGAACGCAGCATCGACAGGGTCCGGCGCGAAGTCGGGATGGTGTTCCAGAGCTTCAATCTCTTCCCGCACAAGACCGTGCTCGAGAACTGCACCCTGGCCCCGATAACCGTGCGGAGGACGCCAGCGGCCGAGGCGGAAGCCGTCGCCATGCACTTCCTGGAGAAGGTGCGGATTCCCGAGCAGGCGGCCAAGTACCCGGGCCAACTGTCCGGCGGCCAGCAGCAGCGCGTGGCCATTGCCCGCGCCCTCTGCATGAACCCGCAGATCATGCTGTTCGACGAACCCACATCCGCTCTGGACATGGAGATGGTCAAGGAGGTCCTCGACATCATGATCGCGTTGGCGGGCGAGGGGATGACGATGCTTTGCGTCACCCACGAGATGGGCTTCGCCCGGCGGGCGGCGGACCGGATCCTGTTCATGGACGCCGGACAGATCCTTGAGGACGCCGCGCCGGAGGCGTTCTTCCACCGGCCGCAACACGCCAGGACGCGCGCGTTCCTCGGCCAGATCTCGCACTAGCGAATCGCGCTCGCGCGGCTGCGGCATCTCCCCGATCGACGGCGACGAGGAGCCTCCATCGAGACGAGCCTATAACATCCGGACATGGAGTGCTGACGTCCGGTCAATTGTCTTTCTACTGCAGGACTCACATCGTCACGTCGTCGAGAGGAAACAAAGAGGGGGAATGGCGATGCACAAGAAGGCGGGCTTAGCGCCGCGAAGAGTCCTGATGGCGTCCGCCGCCGCGGCTGCGCTCGGGATGTTGTCCGCGACAGCGCATGCGGCGGCGCCGGCGGCTCCCGACACCGGCGGCCAGGTCGACGAGTTGGTGGTCACCGGCTCGCGCTTCGGCCCGCGGGTGGTGACGGACTCGCCGACCCCAATCGACTCCATCTCCAAGGAGGAGCTGGCGAAGTCCGGCGCAACCGACGTCCAGGGCATGATCAAGGTGGCGGTGCCGAGCTTCAGCACGCCGCGTCCTTCGGCCGCGGGGGTGCTCGACTTCCTGACGCCACCTACCCTGCGCGGCCTCTCGACGGGCCAGCTGCTCATGCTCGTGAACGGCAAGCGTCGGCATACCAGCGCCGACCTCAACACCGGCGTGCAGATCGGCCGCGGCGACGTTTCCTACGACTTCAATTCCATTCCCGCGGCCGCCATCGGCCGGGTCGAGGTCCTGCGGGACGGGGCCGCCGCGCAGTACGGGTCCGACGCCATCGCCGGCGTGATCAACGTGCAGCTCGACCGCAGCCTCGGGTTCCTGGGCCAGCTGCGTTACGGGGAAACCTCCAAGGGCGACGGGCAGGACACCCAGGTCGCGCTCGGGCAAGGGTTCGCCCTTGGCTCGGGCGGTTTCGTGCGGGTCACGGGGTCCTACCAGGACCACGATCACACCAATCGCGCGCTGCCGGACACCCGCCAGCAATATTTCGGCCTCTCGCCAACCGGATCGCTCGTTCTCCCATCGGGAAGTTATGGGTCGGGCGTCGGCCTGACCCCGTCGAACGGGGCCCTCGATCCGCGCGAGTCGACCATTGACCGCAACATGTGGGTGTTCGGCGAGCCGGATTACCGCAATGGAAGCGTCTTTCTGAATTCCGAGCTGCCGTTGGCCAAGGACATCACGGCCTACGCCTTCGGCGGCTATAACCAGCTGAAGGGCACGACCTACAATTTCTTCCGCCGGGCGGGCCAGGACGAGACGGTCCGCGCCCTGCACCCCGACGGGTACCTTCCCTTCCAGCTCACCACGATGGAGAACTACTCCATCGCCGCCGGCCTGAAGGGCGACGATCTGGTTGGTTTCCACTGGGACCTGTCGACGGTCTACGGCGGATCGGAGAACCGCTACAGCTACACCAACACCAACAACGTCTCCCTGGGCGCAACGAGCCCGACGTCGTTCGACATCGGCGGCGCGCGTTTCCGACAGTGGACCACGGATCTCGATCTCACCCGGGAGATCCCGGTTGGCGACTCCGAGCCGCTCAAGCTCGCCCTCGGCGTGGAGTACCGCAGGGAGTTCTATGATCTGCTTGCGGGGGAGCCGCTCAGCTTCGCCAATGGCGGCGTCCCCATCCTGGATGGCCCGAACGCCGGCAAGCCGGCGCCTGTCGGATCGCAGCCGGGACCCGGCGCCAGTCCGGCAAACGCGATCCATGGCGAGCGCGACAGCAAGGCGATCTACGCCGAGCTCGAAAAGACCTTCGCTGACCGGCTGACGATCTCGGCCGCCGTGCGCCACGAGGATTTCTCCGACTTCGGGACGACGACCGATTACAAGGTCGCCGGCCGCTATGAGATCGTCGAGGGATTCGCGGTGCGCGGTTCCTACGGCACGGGCTTCCGCGCCCCGGCGCTCGCTCAGTCCTTCTTCGGCCAGACCAACAGCAACTTCATCAATGGCCAGCAGGTGAAGGTCCAGATCGTCTCGGTGCACGAGGCCATGGCGCCGCTCGTTGGAGCCCAGCCCCTCAAGCCCGAGACCTCGAAGAACCTCTCCCTGGGCGCGGTCTTCCGGCGTGGCGACCTGTCCGCGACCATCGACGCCTACCGCATCGAAATCCAGGACCGGATCGCCATTTCCTCGAACTTCTCGAGCGCCGCCCTGACCGGCTATCTGGCGGGGCAGGGCTTCCCCGGCGTCGCGACGGTGGCCTATCTGACGAACGCGGTGGACACCACGACGCGGGGCCTCGATATCACCGCGCGCTATCGGCGCGACCTCGGGGACCTTGGCGCGCTGACCACCACGCTGGCGGCCAATTTCAACGAGACCAAGTTCGACCGGATCGCCGGAACCCCGCCGGCGCTGGCGGCCCTGGGCATCACCACCCCCTTGTTCGACCTGACCCAGCAGGTCCGGTTCAGCGACAGCATGCCAAAGAGCAAGGTGACGCTGAACTTCAACTGGGCCCACGACAAGTGGGCGGTGAACCTGACCGGCACCCGGTATGGCGAGGTGGCCCAGGTCGCCCTGACCAACCGCAACCCGGCTCAGGTGGCGGCTCTCATCCCGGGCTACGACGTCAAGCTTGTGCCGTCCGCGCCCGGTTCGGCCAACATGGACATCATCCAGAAGTTCCGCGCCGATATCGTCACCGACCTGGACGTGGCCTACGCCATGACCGAGCACCTCACCCTCTCGGCAGGCGCGGCCAATCTCTTCGACATTTATCCGGAACGGCAGATCGCCTCGACCGTGGCGAGCGTCGCTGCGGGCGCCAACGGGGCCGACAATAACGGCATCTTCCCCTATGCCTACATCGCCCCGTACGGGACGAGCGGCCGCTTCGTCTACGTCAGGGCCGCCTATCGCTTCTGACGCCTGGTCCCGCCGCCGCCGCCGGGCCAAGGGCGCGGCGGCGGATTCTCCCCGAACAACCCGGAGCCTGCGCGAGCGTCTTGGCCCCACTCCTGTCGCGAGAACACATGTCCAAAATCCGCCAGCGCCTTGAAACCCTCGGCGTGGTCCTGCCGAATCCGAGCGCCCCGGTCGCCAACTATGCGCCCTTCGTGCGGCATGGCGGTCTCGTCCACGTCTCAGGCCAACTTTCCGTGGACGACCTTGGCGGGGTCAAGGGGAGAGTCGGCGTCGACGTCGACCCGGTTCGCGCGCGCCAGGCGGCTCGGCTGTGCGGCGTCAACCTGATCGTTCAATTCGAGCGCGCTTGCGACGGCGACCTCGATCGTCTCGAACAGGTGGTCAGGCTGGGCGGCTATGTTCAGGCCGGGCCCGAGTTCACCGACATCCCCCAGGTCCTGAACGGCTGCTCCGATCTCATGGTCGAGGTGTTCGCCGACGCCGGACGCCACGCCCGCTCGGCGGTCGGTGTGTACAAGAACCCGCTCGGCTTCGCTGTGGAGGTGGACGCCATCATCGCAGTGCGCGGGTGAGCAACGTCGTCTTCAGCTCGGAATACCAGGCCATCACGACCTTTCTGACCGAGTTGCGGATGGAGGCTGGCGTGTCCCAGCGCGAACTCGCGCGCCGGATCGGTCGCTCGCAGTCTCATGTGCAGAAGATCGAAAGTCGCCAGCGGCGGGTAGAGATCATCGAGTTCTGCCGGCTCGTGCAGGCGCTCGGCTTTGACCCGGAGCGCGCGTTCAGTGGGCTGGTTCGTCGTGTCCGGACCGGCCAGTAGGTCGAAGCCGGTCGGGTGAAGGCGCGGCAAACACCTCCGCGTTGCGCGACAGGCCCGATGCGCGGTGCGGACCTTGGCCGAGCGGCTCGCCGCCGAAGGACGTCAGGCCGAGCGCCTTCAGGCCGGCGGCCTAGCTCACCGCGGTGCGCCAGGACGCGGCCGGGCCACCCCAGCTTAGCTGGCGCCGCCGCCGGTCGGCGGGCCTAGGGGATCGGGCGTGGCCCGATCCGTTCAAATGGGTTCGAGGCATTTCCTTTGGCGAAGCCGCCGGCCGCGATTGGCCTAGCGGCCTCGGGATTGGCCGGCGCGCCCGCAGCGTCCTCGGCCGGTCGGAGCCGACGGCGCCACCCGCATGATCGACGTGACGCTGATCATGTTGGCGATCATCATCCCGTCGATCCTGCTGGCCGTCCGGATGGCGTGGCGCAGCCCCGCTTCGAACGCCAAGGCCGGGTATCCGCCAACTGGTCTTTCTCGGGACGCGGGATATCGCAGCGGCGTTTTCGGCGCTGGTCGCCCAGCTGCGATTGGCCGTCAGGCGGCGGCCCGCGAGAGCCGCTGACCCGCCGCGGCGTAGGCGGTGAAGATCGTCGCCTGGCGCTCCATGAGGCCTGGCCGCAATCGCGATATCAGAAGCGCCAGCTTAAGCCTGCCCCAAGCACGACGGCGTGTCCGCTGACCGTCCCCCGCAGGGATATGGGCGTCGCCGCGGGCGTGCCGCCGAACGCCGCCTCGTCGCGGCGCACCCGGGTGTCGGCGAAGGCGATATAGTTGGCGTTGGCGTCGAGGGTCATGCCGCCCGCCAGGCGGTGGCTCGCGCCGACGCCGAACAGCCAGCGGTCGCCGTCAGGGACCCGGGTGCTGCGGCCGCCGTCGGGGGTCGGCGTGGGGTCGTACTGCACGCCGGCGCGGAACGCCCAGTCGGGCGTGGAGGCCGGCTGGTAGTCAAGTCCCGCAGCGACGCTCGTGGTGTCCCGGTAGTCCTGCGGTATCTCCTGGGTTGCGCCAGGCACGCTCACCGCGATGGCGGCAAACTCACCCCAGCCGATCCGCTGGACCTGCATGTTCACCCATAGCCGATCGGACGTTCTGAGCCGCGCGCCGAGGGTCGCGATCCACGGCGTGTTGAACCGCGCGGTTCCCGGCGCTGTCATGTTCGCCGCTGCAAGCGGACCCACAAGGCCGGTGACCGAGACGTCGCCCCGCAAGGTATGGCTGATCTTCGAACGATAGCTGGCCGCCAGAGTCAGCCGCTCGCCCGCGTGATACTGCGCCCCGGCGTTCCAGCCGAAATCCCAGCCGCCGCCCGACAGACGTTGTTGCGCATCGGGGAGCTGGGGCGAGAGGTTGGGCAGGGCTTGCGTCAGGGTGGCGCTTGCGTACTGCGCATCCAGCCCCACGCCCACATCGAGGCTGCCGGTCACGCGCAGAGCGGCGAGAACCCCGAGGTTGGCGTCGGCCACGCGCGACTTCACGGCGTCATATCGCGTCCAACTCGCGGCGCCATATTTGTTGGTGAAGTCGAAGGGGGCGGTGACGGAAACGCCGATCGCCACGCGCTCGCTCAAAGGATAGGCGGCGCCGGCGCTGGGCGCGAGTCCCGGTTGCAGAGGGTTCGACTGGCCAAGCTGGCCGCCGACCGCTGCGCTCGGTTGGCCGGGCCGCTGAATTGTCGATCCGGCGTCGTCAACATCGGCTGCGACCAGGATGGCCTCGCCGCCGACATAGGCCTCTGGGCCCTGTAGTCGGGCGATCGCCGCGGGATTCCACCAGGCCGATTGAATTCCGGCGTCGGCCGCCTCGCCCGAATAGGCGCGCCCTGCGCCGCGTGCGGACTGTTCCTGCAGATAGAAGCCCGCGGCGTGGGCGGAGGCCGCCGTGAGCGCGCCGGCCAGGACTCCGGCGCCGAGCCGCACCCGGCGGCCTGCCTTTGGCCGGCGCATCGCCGGTTCCCGCGCGCTGCGAGGCAGACGTCGAAAGCAGACCATCTTGGTGCTCCTACGGGCAGGAGCGCGCCGTAAAGCGAGGTTTCAGGACGGGCTCAGGGCTGCGCTCGGGGTTGGGATCGGCGAAAGGCGTTCGCTGGCGATCGACTTGGGGTGGGTCCAGGCGCTGGCCATACCGACCGAGGCCTCATGCTGGCGGGAGACGAAGGCCCAGTTGACGAGTTCGTCCCACCAGCCCGCCAAATAGGCGGCGCGATCGCTACGGTGATCGAGGTAGTAGGCGTGTTCCCACAGATCGCAGACCAGGAGCGGGACCAGTCCTGGGATCCGCATCGCCGTGTCGCCATCGTGGGTGGTCATGACTTGCAGCTTGCCCTGGCGAATCGTCAGCCAGATCCAACCCGAGCCAAAGTGGTTCAGCCCGTCTTCAACAAATCGCCGGCGCAAATCCGGGAGCCCGCCGAAGGCGCGCGTCACGGCCAGTGACAGTTGCTGCGAGGGCCGCGTGCGACCCGGGGTCATGCACTCCCAGTAGAACGCGTGATTGAGCGCTTGCGCCGCATTGTTGAACAGCTTCCGGGCGTTTCGCCGCCCCGCCTCCTCGACAACGTCCTCCAGGGATGACGTGTGCGTCCCGGTCCGGGCAAGCAGCGCGTTGGTGACCTCGATGTAATGGCGATGATGCTTCGCGTGGTGGGTCCGCAACGTCGCCTCGGACAGCACCGGAGATAGCGCGTCGTAACGATAGGGAAGGTCCGGGAGTGTGAACATCGCGCGCCTCTCGTGCGGTGAAGGCGATGGGAGGCTGCAACCCCGTCAAGAGCCACCTGCCTTCCGTCCCTCCAAATATATATCGTGGCACGATATATTTCAATTGCAGCCATGCATTAAGGAATACCGCCGGCGCGTCTTTAGGCCGCGCCCGCCGGGAAACCCCCCGGCTTCGGCCGCCGAACAATTGCTCGCAAACCTGCGGGCCGACTCCTTCCGCAAGGCGGCCGACCGGCGCAGGCAGGCAGGTCGCGGCGCTGCTGCCGCCGGCGAATGCGATCGGTCCCCTGAGCTGCGAGCCGGAGCTTCCAACTCGGGAAGCCGCGAAGGGCTAAGGGCTTGGAGGATGAAGGCGCGTGTCGAGTGCAAACGCTTCCTGGCCGAGGACGCTGTACCGGCCGGCCGCCACCGTCGCCACGAACACGAGGTTCCAGCTGTGGGTGAGGTTGAAGCGCCGCGGAACGTCACCCTTCTGCTCCATCTCGTAGATCGTGGCGTCGCTCAGGGGGGCCCGGCGGCGCAGCTCCTCGCGCCGGATGGTCCGCGACGGCCCGCGCGTCAGCATTGCCGTTTCGGCCATATTGGTCCGGGGCGCATCCGTCATTTGCGGTCTCCGTGGGTAGCCGGCGAGGATTTGCGGCCTCGGACGTTCGACCCTAGAGGTCGGGTGCTTTCGCGCGCAATTGGCAGGCCTACGCAGTCGCCCGGCGTCATGACCGGCCTGGTCGATCGCAGCCCCCGCGTCGGAGACGCCTCCTCGGAGATTCCCTGGAAATCCGGTTGCGGGCCGATGCCGATCCGGTCCGAAGCGGCGCGTCGCCGACGGCCGGGGCCCAAGCCCGGCCGACGCTCATTTCGCGGGGCACTCGCGATCCTGGGGCACGCGGCTCTGGTCGGCTGCGTCGCGGTAGCAGTCGATGATGGACTGGTTGCGCCGAGCGGTGTCGTGGGCGCGGGTCCAGGCGAACGCCAGGACCGCGCACATCACCGCCAGGCCGCCGCAGAGGGCGGCCAGGACCGGGATGATGGGCGGGATCTCCCGGGTCTTGGCGGCGGGCGGCTTCGGCTGGCGATCCGGCGAGCGGTCCATGGAGGTGAGCTTAAGAGGAGAGGTCGAGGTGGGGAAAGCCCGCCCCAGAGCTCGATGTGGCGCGTCTCGATCTCCGCCGTCTGCGGGCGCGCCCCGCAACGCCGCCCTCAAGGGATCTGAAGCCGGCGAAGTCAGGGCTGGGAGGGGGAGGGAGGCCCCGGTCTGCGGCCCCAAGAGGCGGGTCGCAGAGGCGGAGTGACCGCGGTGGAACCTCAAGCAGCGTGTGAGGGTGTGGAGGACGGGGGATGGGGCGGACCGGCCGGGCGGCCGAGGCGAGCTTTGGCGCGATCCGACCGGCGCGACCTTGAGGCGAGGGTGACGGCCCATGGCCCCGAGGCGCTGGACGATGGCCAGGCGCTGGCCTTGCTCTGCGGCCTGGACGAGGCCGCGGCCCGCGCCCTGCTGCAGACCTTCGGCTCCGTGCCCGAGGTCGTCGGGGCCGCGGCCGCCGACCTGGCGCGGGTGGCGGGCGGCCACGCCGCCGTGCGCTTGAAGCTGGCGCAAGACCTGGCCGGACGGATGCTGGCGCGACCCTTGAAGGTGCGGGCGGTGATCGGCTCCTCGTCCAGCCTGCAGGCCTATCTGCGCACGGTGATGACCGGCGCGCCGCGGGAGCAGTTCCGGGTGCTGTTCCTGGACAGGAAGAACCGGCTGATCGCCGACGAGGTGATGGGCCAGGGCACGGTCGATCACGCCCCGGTCTACCCCCGGGAGGTGGTGCGCCGGGCGCTGGAGTGGCACGCCAGCGCCGTGGTGCTGGCGCACAACCATCCGTCGGGCGACCCGACGCCGTCCCCCGCCGACGTGGAGATGACGCGGGAGGTGATCGCGGCCGGGCGTGTGCTGCGCTTGGCGGTGCACGACCATGTCATCGTCGGCGGCCAGAGCTGCGCCAGCCTGCGCGGCCTGGGCCTGCTGCCATGACCGCCGGGGCCCGCCTGCAGGACATCGTGCGGCGCCTGGGCGGCGACCTCTACGACGGGGGCCGCCGGGCGCTGGTGCCGGGGCCCGGACACGGATCGGAGGACCGGTCGGTGTCGTTGCTGGTCAGCGGCGACCGGATCGTCCTCCACAGCTTCGCGGGAGACGATTGGCGGGAGGTGGCGCGCCATCTGCGCCTGGGGCGCGCGGGCGGCGACGCGCCGGAGCCTGGCGCCGCCGCGCCGGCGCTCTCGCAGCCGGAGCGCCTGGCCTGCGCCGCAGCGCTCTGGGACACTGCGCGGCCGGTCGCCGGGACCCCGGGGGCGTGGCATGCGCGCCGGCGGGGGATCCGTCGCGCGCTCCCGGAGGCGTTGCGCTTCCATGCGGGCGTTTCGTCGGCGGTCTATGCCGACGCGGGCCGCCGGCGTCCGGCCCTGCTGGCGGCGATCCGCGACCCCGCTGGGCGCCTCTGCGGCGTCGAGGTGGCCTATCTCGACCGGTCCGGAGGGCCCGCGGCGATGCGCCTGCCGCGGAAGATCATCGGCCTGGCCGCCGGCGGCGCGGTGCGCCTCGATCCGCCGGGTGAAACCCTGCTGGTGGGGGAAGGGGTGTTCTCGAGCCTGTCGGCCGGCGTGCGGTTCGGACAGCCCGCTTGGGCGCTGCTGTCGGTCGGCAACCTGCGGCGCTGGTCGCCGCCGGCCGGCGTCCGCCGCGTGATCATCGCCGGCGACCGCGGCCGGCCCGGGGAGGCCGGCGCGGCGGCCCTGCAGGCGCGGCTGCGCGAGCTCGCGGTGGCGGCGGTCGTGCGGTTGCCGCCCGACCCCTGGGAGGACTGGAACGCCTGGGCCTGTGGCGGGCGGACGCCGGCGTGAGGCCGACCGCCCTGCGGGAGGAGAAGGCGGGCGGGGGCGGGTGCGCCCGAGGGTGGGAAGTGGTCCTGCCCGGCGCTGGAGCCCGACCCCGATGACCGATGTGCAATCCGCCAGCCCGACCCCGATGCCGCGTGTGACCGTGCGGCTGGGGGACTTCGGCCTGGCCCGCGAGAACCTGCGGTTCAACGAACCGGCCGACGACGGCATCCCGCAGCTCGCCGACACCCTGCTGGCCGCCGGCGTGCTGATCCCGCCGATCGTCCGTCCCGGCCGCAAGGGCGAGCAGAAGTATATGGCCCTCGACGGGCGGCGCCGGCGGATCGGCCTGCTGCGCCTGCGCGACGCGGGCCAGATCGACGACGACTATGAGTTCGAGTGCTTCCTGGCGGCCGACAAGGCAGCGCAGGCGCGCGCGATCCTGCTGCCCAACACCCAGTGGGCGCCGGTCCACGTCGCCGACGTGATCGCGGCCATCGGCAAGCTGCGGAAGGCCAGGATGGAGACCGCGCAGATCGCCGCGGCCCTGGGCTATGCCGAGCTCGACATCCGCCGCCTCGAGGCGTTGTCGGGCGTCCACGCGACCGTCCTGAAGGGTCTGCGGCAGGGCCGGCTGACCCTGAAGCAGGTGCGGCTGTTCGCGCGGCTGCCGGACAAGCGCAAGCAGGCCGAACTCGCGCAGACGGCGCTCGACGGCTATTTCCAGGACTATCAGCTCCGCGCCCTGATCTCCCAGGACCGCGTCACCGCCGACGACGCCCGGTTGAAGCTCGTCGGGCTTGGGCGCTACGGCGAGGCCGGCGGCCGCCTGGCGGTCGATCTCTTTGGGGAGCTGCCCGACACCCTGCTGGACCCGGATATCCTGCAGGATCTCTGGCGCCGGCGCCTTCAGCCGGTCGTCGACCACCTCGCCGGCCTGGGCTTGGCGGTCTATGTCGGCCGCGACGCCGGGTTTCGGCCGCCGGAGGGCTTCGAGCCGTTGCCCTACGTCTATCGCCCGGACCTCTCCGCGGACCAGATGGCGGCGCTGGACGCCGCCAAGGCGGACTACGGCGCGCGCCTGGCGGCGGTGCGCGGCGGCGACCTCGCGGCGGACGCAGCGCCCGGCGAGCTCGCCGAACTCTTCGCGGCGCAGCGGACGGTGGCGGCCGCGCCGCTGAGCCGAGGGCGGATCGGCGCCGTGCTGCTCGCGCCGGCCGAGGACCTCGGTGTCGAGGCGGCCTTCTATCTGCACCCGCCGACGGCGGAGGAGTTGGCGGCCGAAGCCGACGCCGCCGCTGAGGACGAAGCTGAAGAGGCAGAGGCGGAAGGCGCGCTCGGCGGCGGGCGCCACGGCTTGGCGCGCGACGAGATCGCAACGCCGGCGGTGACCGTGGAGGTCGAAGGCGCGAGCCATGTCCTACATGAGACGCGCACCGATGTGGCGACGCGCGGCCTGATCCGGGATCTGGCCGACGACCCCGGCGCCGCCCTGACCGCGGTGATCGCGCAGCTGTTCAAGATGCTGGCCCTGCACGGCCACAGCCGCATCGAGGACTGCGCCCTGGCGATCACCGCCAAGGCCTATCGCCGGGTCGGCGCGCCGGAGATTCCGGCCCTCGACGGGGCGGTGCGTGGCCGGCTTGACGCGCGTCGCGCCGCCTGCCTCGCCTCGGGTCTTCGGCCCATCGCCTATGTGGCGGGCCTGCCGCACGGCGAGAAGATGGCGCTGCTCGCCGAACTGGTGGCGATGTCCCTGGACCTGCACGAGGCGCGGACGGGGTCCGTGCGCCGCGCCGCCCGCGCCGAGGCGGCCGAGATCGCCGCGCTCTGCCATGCCGACATCGCCGCGCACTGGACCCCGGACGCGGCGTTCCTGGGGGTGCATCCCAAGAAGCTGCTGCTGGCCATGGCCGACGAGATGGCGGTCGAGGACGATCGGGCCAAGACCTTGAAGAAGGACGACCTGGTCGCTTTCGTCGCCGAGGCGGCCGCCGAACGCCAATGGGCGCCGGCCGTCCTCAGGTGGGGCGAGGCCGCGGCGGAGCCTGACGCCCCGGAGGGGCGCGAAGGAGCGGACGAGGCGGCGGCCGAACCCGTCGCGGCCTGATCGGCGAGGCCGGTGTTGGAGCCCTCGCGCCGCCGGCGCGGGGGCTCTCGCCGTGCCGGGAGGCGGAGGAAGGACGTCACGGGGCGAGCCCGTCGGAGCTGGAGGGAGGAGCCTTTCCGCGGCGGGTGATCCGGATCGCATCGATGACCGCCTTGCCCCTGTTCGCCGCCCTGCCGCGCGTCCTCTCGCCGCCGGAGGCGAAGGCCGCCAACCTCCTCGCCGCCGCCCGCGCCCTCGCACCACACCTCAACCGCGGTCGCCCGCTGGATCGCGGCCTGGTGGCGGGCGTCCTGACCACGGCCTTCGGCGCCTCCGACGCGGAGGGCGCCTGGATCTGGCGCGACGCCTACGAGGCTGTCGAGGCCGCGCTCGTGCTGCATCTGCGCCGGCTGGCGCCGCAGGTGGCGCGGCTGGAGGATGCGCCGGCCGAG
>Ga0068855_100003803_pt1 | contig 18455 bp, 3 predicted proteins | sample KBSCornC52_FD_66592 | JGI IMG/M metagenome (GOLD analysis project Ga0068855, IMG submission 66592) | Corn rhizosphere microbial communities from Kellogg Biological Station, Michigan, USA - KBS Corn C5-2 | ecosystem: Host-associated > Plants > Roots > Rhizosphere > Soil ...
TGTAATCGTCTGCCCATTTACCCATTTCAGCCTCTCCGGCTTTCTTTAACATGTATTCTTCTGAAAATACATTATACGCCTTCCCAACAACCCCAAAATGAAAATTATTCAGATCTTCTGCCCGGCCTGTATTACCATCAAATGTAAATTCGGTTTCAGGTAAATCACCGGTTCCTTTCTCCTTATCTTTTCGATAAAAAGCGATGCCTAAAATGTGATAAGGCATATTATTAACTACGCCATCAGGGTCTTCATTAGCCGGACTGCGATATTTATAATCCCATTTTGCATATTGTTTAACTCTGTTTTTGAATCCCCAGGGATTAAACCAGTGTATACCTTTTGATTCCTGCGCATTTTCTTTAAGCAAATTTCCAAACCAACCATTCGCATCGAGGGGTCCTCCTAATTTACCAATTAATTTCAACTTCCCATCCTGTTGCATGAATACTCTCAAATCCTTATCCTTTGGATCATAATGTACTATATATCCTTTATTATCTATTACGCTGCTATCACCCAATAAGTCGCTAAACCAAATTGGATTATCATTAAGCGTTGCATAAGGACTGCCAAGGGTTGGAGAAGGATCTACGTTCCAGCGATGACCAGTTCTCGAATCATATTCCCAGAACTTTGCTGTAAAAAGGTTTCCATCCTGATTAAGTTCCGTAGATTTCTCCTGGCTATTAAATCCATAACGATAGCTACCATTTGCAGTATAAGTCCTGCCAGGCATTGTCATACCAAAAGGATAATAGTCATTTGCCGTCATTACATCTGCGGTGTAATAATCAATCGATATACCATTGCTGCTACTTTGTATTTTTTTGTCTCCAACGGTCACCAACACGTTTCCTACATGGTTGCATAATTCAAAGTTCTTTTCGTTGCGCGTAAAAGTACTTATTGTTGCTGTGCCATAACCATTCATAAGCCCTGTGGTTGTGGGTGCTGTTGTAACCTGGCTAACCAACCCCAACCGACTGCTGCTATACAAGTGTATTTCTTTTTGTTGAGGCGTTGAACCTGTTGGTTGCGCATACACACTCTGTACGTTTCCGCTGCCATCCCGAACATAAACGGTAGTTATTCCGCCTGCCGTTTTTGTAATACGGTTACCTGTTGCATCGTACGTATAGGTAATGCTATTGCCATTTTTTGTAATGCCGGATATTTTTCCATATGCCGTCCATGTAACATTGGTAATGCCCTCCGCTAAATCTGTTTTCAAATTACCAGTGGCATCATATGTATAATTGCCGGAGTTTTGCGACTCGATATCCTCTGTATAAGTGCTGGTAACATCATCATGAACATAATTAAGCCGGTTTTTATTAGCATCATAATTATATGTCAGTGCATCCATATTCAGCGGACTGCCAACTGTTGGTGCGCCTTTACGATTATAGGTAAGTATATTTCCATTCGGGTCATAACTAATGGCTTCCGCATAATCAGGTATGAGGGATGCGGTCCATTGGTTAGTTGACACATCGAGTCCTTTGTATGCCTGCATGCTCACAAGACGGTTTAACTGGTCGTACCGATAATTGTAAAACAACGGCAATGCATTGGTTGTGGAAGCAAGCCCTTTAGCCAAACCAGCATTATTGATACCGATGCCACCAATGTTCCCATTATATAACGATACAAAGTTGCTGCCAGTTCCAGGGCGGGCAAAGGCAGAAGTGCCTCCGATAGGCTTGTAATCTATCCAGGTATTGTTGTTTTCAACAGCATCGTAATAATGCAAGCCATAACCTAGTACATCTCTTGCTACATTACTATTATTACTTCCGGTGTAGCCATCTTTACCTATATCATAAGAACCATCACCAATAGCGGTAGTATTTACACCTTTCAACCATCCCTGCAGTGTATAGGCATAGTCTATACCCTGCACCCTTAATTGTCCCAATTCTGCGCGGGCCAGGGAACCATGTTTGTAATAAGAATAAGCAGCATCACGCTCCCAGTAAATGTTGTCACGACTGGTTTCAGTCATTGTAAGCCTATTCTCTGCATCATAACTAAATCGATGATAAAATGCATCGGGCCGGCCCGGTTGATAACTGACACCGTTCACTTTACCACTGATCAAATCGTAATTATATGTTATTAATTTAAATCGGTCACTGGTACTGTTACCCATGTCCTGCACTCCTTTATAATCTTGCAAAAGGGTATCTACATTGCCATGAACATCGTAGGTAAAGAAGGTTGCAGTATAATAGTCGTCGCCAGCCATTTTTTTAGTGCCCTGATAACTTACGCGATTGCGTAGGTTTTGTTGGGCTATGTATGTTCCATACAATGGATCAAATGGAATATCATATACAGTGAAGGTAATTTGCTCTTTGGTACCACCGGTTGAGTTGATCCAGCTATCCAATGCTACAGGATCCTGGCTAATGGTTTGGTTCATTCCGGAAGTTTGCGGCTTCTGACCAACTTCAGTTATACGACCCTGGGCATCATATAGAGTATAGCGGTAACGGCGGGTTGACCCACCTTCCGGAGATTCTGCGGCGTCGGCCTGTCTCGCATTCTGGCTTATAACTAACCTTCCCAACATATCATACCAGAAATATGAAGTATTGGCATCCGGACTATTTTGAGCTACCAGTGCATTTAAGCTGTTATACCGGTAGCTGGTAAGCAAATTATGTGCAGGGGCAACCCTCGTGTCGTTTGTTCTGCCGTCTTTTACACTTTGCAAAAAAGCAGCACTAAAGTCAGGATGCACACCTTTAGGCGGAACTGTTGTCACAAGGTTACCAGCCATATCATAATAATACAGGGTATAATGATATTCCTTATTGGTATAGTTTACCGTAAACGATTCAATACTTTGTGCACTCAAACATTTGGCACGATACAGCTTTTCGAAGTTGGCAAGTAACGAGTCTGTTCGTTGCTGTAAGATCTGATCAGCCATTGCCACGGCCATGTTATATACCTTCTGGCACGGATCATCTTTTACAAAAATGCCACCTGTATCAGTCAATGGTTTGGCATCGGCACAGATGATCTGCTGGGTAGCACTGCTATTGCTGCCGTAATTGGCAAGGTTGCATGAGCCGGCAGCAGCAGCCTGCGCATAATCCATCCACGTATACTGCATTCCTGTTCTGAAGTTCAGGAACTGCGCAAATAATACATTATCCCTTATGTTGGTTGGTGTAAGATCGCTTCCTGTAAATACAGGGCCAGCTTTATAAGCTTCAGAGAACTTCGGCAGCGACTTAAATTCAGCCGTTAAACTACTGATCTGCGCACAGGTTAAGCAACTGCTGCCTGCTACAAATCCGCATTTTAAGAACTCAGGCATAGGTTGTGCGCTTGCTAGCGGATATGGATTGATCGTATTACAAATCCTTTGGGGACAATTGTAATTATAATTACTTCCGCTGGCAGATACAAATACACATCCGCAGGGAGCCGTAACACTGGAAGACAATGTGGTGGCCACCATAACATCGCTACATACTGTCGTTTTTATTATGGAACAGCCTGTTGTGAGTGCATCGAACAATGCTTTGGTAAGCGTATCGCCGTATTGACCTCGTAAATACAGGTTGAATGACACCAGGTTTGAAGGATCTTTTTGAGCAGCCAGCGCTTCGCTTTTCAGCTGGGCAAAGCGGCTGCAATTACAGGTATCTATTGCTGATATTACCTGTTTGGTAAATACGGGCCCCTGGCTGTATGGTTTGGGGAACTCAATTACAAAAGGATTACATAGGTTGTCCCATGAAATATGATATGTATTGAATACATTGGTTATTACTTCTTCAAAACTACGGGGTGTACCATCAGCAGGTGTAGCAGGGGCTACAGTAGACGCACCAAACGGATTCTTATCATCGCTTCCTTTCTGACAAACCAATGCCATACCGGCAGTGATCTGATTAACGATCGTTGCGCTATCGGGATTACCGGTCAGGGCGGTACATTGGGTCAGCGATTTAACCCATTGCGTAACATAGCTGTTGCAACGGCTGGCATAGGTTTGCGCTGGCGCTGTTGCATCAGGTATACTATTGATATTGGGCGAGCCGCCGGCAGTAGTTGGGTACCACGTCCAGTTATTGTCGCCAACATTTGATTGCTGGTTGGTGCCAAACTGTTGCGCCATTTGACTATTGCTGGTAGGGAAACGCAACAAATATCCCTGGTTCACCAGTGTTTGCGCATCACTAAGTGGCGAATTGTCTGTAATGTATTTATTTACCTGGTTATCACGCTCGGTGGAATACAGGTTCCTGAAGGTTATCCATGCCTGATCTTTTTGTGCAGTGGTTAAACTGCTGAATGAAGGCGATGTAGATGCCGAAGGCGTTTTGGGCGCCTGTGTATAACAAGTATTTTTTTGCGTAGGATCTGTTATGGTTTTGCAGGCTGCATCACCATAGGCAATTTGCCAAAGGCTGAGGTTTTGCTGGTAATTGTTGTTTATCATTGTTACCATACCGGCCTTAGACGTAGTGGCCTTTGTATAAAACGGATCGGTGAGGCTGGGATCATCAACGAAAATATATCCGTTTGCAACAGCCGCGGCATAAGTAGTAGTATTATTAAATGTAGTGATCCAGTTGTAGCTGTCTGTAAGGTTATTTTGTGCGTACACCAGTTTATTATATTCGGGGTGATAAGGCAATAATGCATCTGCCCACGAATAATTAAACTGATTGGTAAAATCATCTGCACTAACAGAACCCAGATTGGTGCGGGTTCCGTCAGGCTGAATACTAAAATCAACAGTACCATAATTGGTGTAATAGAGGTCAGGCCCCTGGGTGCTGCTCAGCGGCGTTTTATAGAACGGCTGAGCAAATGAAGAGGCATTGGCTGTAGAGAAAATATTGTATTTATCGAACATGCTTCCGCTGCCGGTTTGCTGAGCGTACTGCCCGCTGTAGGGTATCATATCCGCAAGCATTAGTTGCTTTTTGATAGCCAATGCCTGAGAAGTGGTATTACACAGCTTGTCGCACCGCAGTTTGGCCTCATTATAGCTTGCCGCTATTTGTTTTTCTACATCGGCGGGAACAGGCGACGGATTACCGATCGAGTTCAGGAAGTTGGTGCGATAATCGGTTTGAGTGCCGAGTTTCGCGAGGCAGTCTGAACAGGTGTTGGCCGGTGGAGTGTTACCACAACCAGATGAAGAAACTAATGCATTATAAATAGTGGTGATCAAAGTCTGTTCCGTATCGCAAAGTCCTTTGGTTATGTACAGGTCTTTATCTGCCTGCAGAGATGCTTCGCTGATCGTTAAAGTTTTTCGAACAGAATACGAACCGGGTTGCAGCGATTCGCAGAATTGTATCACATTGTTGCTAACATTATCGCAAGTGCTATTGGAAACGTTTATATACGTGTCTTTCGAAAATGTTGGTGAAGAAGAAGTGCTGTTGCAGTCATCTCCCGAGCGAAGGCTTACATTTTTAAACTTTCTTACGATCGGGTCGTGATCGCCTGACTCATCTGTGATAGTAATTTCCAGGTCGTACAGGCAATCATAACAAATAGAAGCGCCTGTACAGGAGGTAAGGCTTAATTTATCTGCATTTAATTCGTACCGGAACGAATAATTGGTGGTAGCGGGTACCAGCAGGGTGTTAACAGATTCGATACTATTGTTCTTAACTACATTCGAATTATTGTCTAACAGGTTTCGGTTAATGTTGGTACCGGTCTGGTTGGGATATTGTGTAAGGTCAAGTGCCACCAGGTTAGTGGGTGCGTCACCGGCGAGAGCAGAAGCTATGGTGCGGCCATGCATATCTGTATAACTCACCGTCATCTGCCCATTGGCATCTTTCACCATATTTTTATAATAATGGGTGTAGTTGCCGGCTTCTGTCCCAAACAACCCATCCAGCTCTTCCTGTGCGGGTGTTCCATAATAATATTTGGTTTCGTGCCCCTTGCCCATTTGCATGGCAGCTCCTACACCACTTTGGGCCATAACACGGCCTGTTGCATCAGGCATATATCGGGTAACTGTGTATGGGTATCCTTCTGCATCGGGAATATGCGCATTTGTACCGGAACTCAGTTCAGGATTGCTGGTGCTGTAGTATTTTGAAGCGCCGGTATTAGTGGCTAAAGCAGGGGTTATGCTAATAGCTGTTGCAATGGGCTGCATATCGAAGAACTTCGCCGGGTCATCGGTCAATGTCTGATCGTTAGGCAGATTCAATTGCGTATTGCTTTTAAAGAGGTTCAGGCCTCCGATATACGAGATGTTATTATTTATACCTGGAACAGGCAACACCTGTACCGCCGGTCGCCCCTGGCCATCATAAAAAGTTTCGGCCGTTACAACAGTATTGGTAGTATTATCTTTTGTTACAGTTTGGCGGCTGCGTAACGATCCGTCGTAATACCGGACGATTGCTTTTCTCTTACCGTCCTCGGAAAAGGTGATGGTAGCCTGCCAGTTTAACGCATTATTGTGGCCATTGAAAGATTGTGTGAGAGGTGTTGGCAAAGCCCAGGGGCCATCAGTACGGCTACCTGTTTTGTTTATATTCACTGCCCTGATCCTGCAATACAACTTGCCTGTACCGCCATACAAAAGCGGTACCTTATACGAAGTAACGCCCGCCGGTAACTCAACACGGGTCCCATTGTTTTGAAATAAGAGATCAGTATTTATGATTGTCGGCGCCAGTTCATCTTCGAGCCACGTCCACTCCAGTTGAGTATGCGTATTACCAGTATTATTGGGCCACATCCAGGTAACACTTAATTCATCGTCACCAGGTGCAGGGGTTGCGGTGGTAAAGGTAATAGGCGAAGCACTGCTATTTAAAGTAAAATATCTTGTTACCCGCATTTCATTTTGCACGATCAAGGCCCTTTTGGTATCATAGTTTCCCAGTGTGGGGGCATTTATAGATAGCACGGTTACCTTTACATATTGAGCTCCTGCAAAACTGAAATACTGTTTTGCATCGTATTTAACACCTGCCGAAGGGTCATACGTTACCGTAAGTACCTGATCAATCGTAGTTGCAGATGCAGCATCGGCTCCATACGCGATTCGCACAGTGACCGAAGCTGTAAAATTACCTGGTATATAATCAGGTGTTTCTTCAAAGAGACTAAGGGTAACAATATTCCTGATTGTCTTTGTCGATTCATTCGCCGATACGTAGGTAAGCTCGGCAGTAGCATTTACTGCCAGGGGCGATGAATTTTGAACAAGCGTTGAACCGGCAAGAACAGAAAAATAACTCTGTTCAATGCCATGATCGCCTGTGGCCCACGCAGCATTATGAACAATTAAAATAGCAAAACAAAGCAGTATGGCGGGCAATTTCAGCCTTGCCCGTTTGTTAACATTGTTGATCATTGAAAAAAAACAGTTCGAATATTTTTTACGCAAATTGCTTGTCATAAGCGTTCGTCTTGATTGCATGAAGTAGAATAATGGTTCATTAGTTAATGGTAACAGCATATCCTTCATAGGCTTTCACCGGCGTATAATTGCCCTGTTCATTTTTTATAATCCTGTCGGCAATGGTAGCCGGCACAGCCATAGCGGCATCATGTCCGATCTTTCTAAACACAAATGCAACCTGTTGCTCTTTCACCAGGTAATGCCCTTTATCGGCAATGGTCACCAGTTTACCAGCCAGATGTGCTTTTTCACTCAGATTTTTATAATCATCGTCCTTTACAGGTAACAATGTTCTTTTTATCGTAATTACTTTCAACGGATCTTTTGTTGCCTTATCATATTGCAGCTCTACTGATTCTTTCGGAAATGAGGTACCGTACACCAGATTCCTGCCGGTCAATGTAATACTGCCTACCGGTTGTTCCGGCGCTGATGCCTGCGCAGTAAAATTTTGAGCCATTTGCTGAAGAGAAGAATCCTGCTGTAATATGCCCGTCATGGCATTCATGCGCTGCAATACCGGTTGCGCATTGGAGTACAAGATCATTCTTTGCAGGTTACTGCTCACCAGCAAAGCCATGGAATCGTTCACCAATTGCTCTGTTTCACCAAACCGGATGTAGGTTGTTCCGGGTTTCATATAGAATATGGCTTCAGACCGCGCAGTGTCCTCCTGATCGGTAACAAAATTGGTGGTATTCACAATTTCCATCTCAAGGGATAAAGGCATTTGTTTATATACATTGCATATGTGCACAAACTCGCGCATGACGGCCAGCGTATCTGTGCTATTGCTGTTGCGACGCTTTTTTTGCGCCTGCAGGCCCGAGCACAGAACCGTCAGCACTACAGCCAGCGAAATCTTCAGGTATATTGCTCTATTCATTACTGGATGTCTTTTATAGTTCGTTGTTGAAAACTTCTCGATTCATTTATGGTTTTAATTCCTTCTCTTGTTTCAGCTTTGGTACGTATCAATCCGCCTTCTTCATCGTATTCATAAAAGGTGGCGTAGTTATTTGGATCCAGTTCAGCCATAAGCTTTAAATTAACCGGATCGTACACGTAGCTTTTCATATTTGAATTGAAAGGATGAATACGTATATCATCGAAATAGATCATACTGCTGCTGCTATTTACCAAACTCATGGTCATCGTTGTAGCGGTGGCAGGCGCTGTAAATTCTCCCTCTACGCGTTGCCATCCGTCGATGATGGGGCCGGTTGGTTTTAATATGGTGGGTTGGCTGCTGCCGTCATTGAATTGCAGGTTTACCTGACTATTGGTATAACCGGTTCCTGCACAGGTTGAACACTGTTCATGCACCCATGCACTGAAAAGCATTTTTTTGCCCGCCGGAACACTAAATGCGGGATTAAACATAGAATCCGTAGCGCCTATCGGCTTTGTATAGTTACACCAGTTATCTACCTGCTGCACAGTTTGATAAAGGCCCAGGAAAGACACATTTGTAATGCTTACGGCCGTCATCCAAAGATTAACATAAGGACCTACACAACCATATGCAAACGTATTGCTATTAGGGGTATAGGAAACAACGAATTCATACAAATGGCCCGCACACATATATAAGTTGTTACTCTGTACATCATTTGTGAAAGTAGGCGTAGTGGAACACTGATAATAATTATTTCCGGTAGCGTGGTTAAACTGTGCATCGCCGCCCCGCAGCGGAAACGTTAAAAAGTTGGTGTAATTCAACTCACCCGGTGTTGCATTTACCCTTACCACTATACGGGAGCTACCACCACCCGGATACGGCAGGGTATTATTGATGGTATAGTTGCCTGTTGTTTGAGGAATAAAGTAGAAGTTCATTACCATGGTTGGTACCGAGGCTACAGTATAACACGGATTATTGCCATCAAAAGAAAAAGGAAAATCGTATCTGATATTAGTCTGTAAGGCATCCTGCACGCTGTCTTTGAAGGTGGTGCCGCAATATCTGTACATTGTATTGAACCTGTTTACACCCTGCCAGCCCCCGAGATTAACAGATGCAGGAGCAAACAGCATATTGTAAGAATCAATATTGGTCGCTTTAACAGCGAATTGCTGTTGCGCCGTGCTGTTCGCATTTACACCCAGCATATATTTTCCGGTGTGGGCATTAAAGCCAGCGACATCTGAGGAAATGATCTGGGTGTTGGTAAGGTTGCTAAAGTTCGCATGCGGTTTGGCACAGCTGTTAACCGAAATGCTATTCACGGCCTCAGCATAACTATTGTCTTCAAATCCTTCATAAGCCATTTCATCGTACCGGCTGTTATTGGCAACCGCCGTTGGCAGTGTTCTGTGATAACCATATTGGGCTGCTGTATAAATATTCAGGGCATCTTTACTTTCCAGCTCCATACCTTTAATATTGAACCGCGTCATCTGGCTTTGCCATATCCACCTGGTATTGCTCAGGTCAGGCACCAGGTTACTCTGGGCGTTGAAGTTCCAGTAAAGTGAAAAACCGCTGAGGAAGCCATTTTTTGCCAGGTTCGTAATGCTTAAAGGATCTGATTCTACTCTGCTACCATAAAATACCATGTTTCGGTAAACTCTGAAATTACCCAGTAATCCTTTAAGATAGGGATTCGTACTCTTTTCGAGGTACCCGTTACAATCAGGAACCTCCTGATACCCGCAGATAGCGCTGCTGTAAGTGAGGCTGTATTTATTCATCACCTCATTATCTGTTTGCCATTTTTCCTGGTATTCTACCGCTGAAGCGTTCACCACATTACTACTACTGTTGATAGTAAGTTTATTGGTACCTGCATCAACCGGATTGGTCATAAGGGCAACATTGGCTACGGGAGCTTCAAGCAGATTCCGTTTTCCACTGCGTACGATACGGAACGTTACCCCTTGTTGCGTAAACAGGTTTCCAACTGAATCGATGTAAACCAGATCTTTTGTTGGCACCGTAAGCGCTGTGCTGTTTTTATTTTTATCAACCGCCCAAATGCGTGCAACCCCTCCGGAAGCAGACACACAACCTGCAGATCCTCCGCCAGCTGTAACATATAACTCATCGCCACTTTCAATAACACTTTGTTCGAAAGCGCTTCCATTTGTCATCTTTCCATCGTAAAAATTAATACCCGAGTATACAGCGTTTATGTTTTTATAGGCCGCGCCCATCCCACTGTAAGCCCACCAGGCCGGGTATTTCACAGCATAAACCGGTTTATCGAATTCATTATTGGTTCTTGTAACCAGTACATCACCGGTTTCGGCATCATATACCATGTTTTTGGTTGATACCTGGCTACCTTTATCGATTACTACCACACTATCCAGGATACCATGATAATTGATCACTTTGGTTGCAGTTACCGCCCTGTACGTGTTTTCACTTTCACCGGCTACAGGCCAAATGAAAGGCAACCAGAAAGGCAACAGCACAGGGAACAGGTCAACCTGCGCCTGTACTTCGTAACTGGTGCTTTTAACAGAGAACTCACGCGTGTCTGTCATCAGTTCTACATCGATACCCATGTTTCCCTGTCTTACAAGACCACTCTGTGTATTATCTGCAAAATCAAATTTTTCATTAAGGCCATTGACGCCTGTATTACGGTAGAAGTTCTCAGTATAATTAATTCTTGTAGTAGAATCGTTCTCGGCATACGACGACTGCGATTTCATTTTTCCATGCATATCATTTGTCTCAACTACAAATCCCTGCGATAAAGCGCGGCTGTCAAATGCATATTTGTAAAAGAAATTCAGAACCGATGCCTGATGCATCTGTCTGTCAGAAGTAGGATCAAAAGACGTATGATTATAGTAAACAGGGAAATCTTTTGCCGTATAATATTCGGTTACCTGTTTACCGATACCTGATCTTGATTTGGAAGTTGCCGTATTTTTATTTAATGACCTTACGGTAACCTTACTATATCCCACACCTGCTGCGGGGAAAAAGGCGTCCAGCACAGGCATTTCAATAGCGCCATAAGAGGCAGGTCCGAGCGGAAGTTTATTGGTTACCTGCACAATGGATTGAAACGGATTTTCATCACTGCCAATTGAAGGTTCATAAGATGCCACACCACTGCTGATCGTTCTTGTTACACCATTAAATACCTCTGTTGTTGTATAGTTATATTCCTGGCCGTACTCCGACGTATACTGATGCGTCATCGCCTGCCAGTTATCTTTTAGTTTTACAGTTTTAACGCGTTGTCCTCCGCCATATTTAAACCCTATAGGATTATTTAAACGAACAAAAGAATTACCCGAATTGATGCTTTGCGCTTTGCCCTGACTGCGCAGGTATTTCACCTGATCTTTAAAAGCGCTCTTCAATGCATCGAGCATACCGGCCAGCATTTCACCTATCTGTTTCAGTCCGCCGCTTTCTGATACATCATATCCCGGATAAGCCTGCCCGGGCAATTGCTCTCTCAAATATTCAAGCGCAGAAAGTGTAAGCGGAGTAAGGTTGTTGGTGGTTTTGTTGATCCTTACCCAAATGGTGTTGGCGTCATAAACGCCGTAGTCGGCTATGGTAGCATATGAGTTTACATACTCTACACCTTTGGGCATGTTTACCGACAATTTGAAAACAAGCTGCGAAAGCCCCTGCAGATATTTTTGATATACCTCTGTTTTATTGGCACAAGACTGAGGCACTTTTATAAATACATGATCAAAATCGGTAAAACCGGCGGTAGATTGGGTTGGACTAACACCATATAAATTATTGGTGATGGTATAAGGATCGCTTCCCAAACCAGCCAGTTGCATCATATTGCAGGCCCGGCGATTTTGAACATATGCATAGTCGTCGCTTTCATAGGTTACCTCTATTTGTCCGCCGGAAGGTAACAGGATCTTATTAAGCGACCAGGCAGCTGCATTCTGATCACTGGTGGCTTTATCCTGCAGCGAATAGGGATAATCCCTGTTTCTTATGCCATTGGGGTTCTGAGCTTTTGGCTTATAAGTACCCCAGCGGTCTGAAGCATTCGGTGCGTATGTCGCGTTGCTATAGGCAAACGCATATTTATTTTTATTAACCCTGTCTTTACCGTTGAATGTAAAGTAAACGCTGTCTAACGTGAGTTTGCCACCACCTGAAGCATTATCAGGTGTACCGGTGCACAACGAATAGCTATAAGAGAACCAAACAGTTTTAATTGGTTTTGCATTGGTCAATCCATTTTTCTTAAGATCAGCCTTATTATACAGATCGATCTTTTTTAACCGTTTTAATGAATTGTCGCTGCTGTTCACTCCCTTGAATTCATTTACCGGCCCTTTGCCATCGGCCCTGTCTTCAACGGTAAACAATGCGATCATTGTTTTTGATTCAATGGAGTGCAGGTACCACGATTCTCTTAGGCCATAAGAGATGATGCCCTTATCATCTTTTCTTTCGGAAAGATGACCATCATTAAAGTTAGCGTAGGCATTTGCATCTTTGGTATGCGGGCTGCGCCATGAATGGTCATTGAACTTGCTGTAATTGAACTTAACCGCATCGCCCAGATCGTCTTCGGTAATACCATCGCCGGTTACATCTACATAGTCGGGCGACAATAATCCCGTGAGCAGGAATGAATGTGCATAGGCAGGTGTTGTAGTAACCTGGTACATTCCATCTTTTTCCTGTCCGTTATTTAAAGTAGTCGGTTCGCTTTCTGATATATTTACCAGGTCGTCGCTGTTTCCTGTATTATTAACTGAAAAAGTGAAATCCTCCTGTATTTTGTTATATACAGGTATTCCATACACATAACGTCTTCCGCTTATTTCAGTCACTTTTATTTCAGAGATATGATGCGCCTTATGATCAGCATCCACTCTGTCATATGCGTCATAGTTCAGATTGTTATTACCGTCGAGAATAGAAGTGGGATTATAACTTTTGATCTTTTTGTCGAGCCCTATAACTGCCGCATCCTTAGCTGTTAAAAAGCTAAACACCTGCGTTCTCTTTTTACGGTCGGTAAGATCCGCCTGTAACAAGGTAGTAGTACCGGTTAAAAGATTCGATTTTGAAAACTGTTCCAGAACCGGCTCAATGGTAGGCTGAGCACCTGTGCCGCCCAATTTAAGCCGCACCAGGTCGGTACCTCCTATTTTTTTGTACTGATCAGTGAGCAATACACTTGTTTCACCAGGGTTTCTGAAATAGATATTTTCATAAGTACCACTGGCGCTTTTGAAGCCAATAGCCTGAGGCAATTTGTTGCCAGATCCCCACTCACTTATAACAGTAGGTGTTTTAATGGTATTGAAGTTGGCGCCATAGTGACCAGGTATACCAATATCGGCGCCAAGACTCAAACTGTTGTCTTTCGAACGGGTAGTATTATCGCGCACGTAACCCAAATCGTTACGGTAAGCTCTGACAGAGCCGCCGGTTCCTTCACCCTGAATAGTAAATACATCGTACGAATACTGAGGCGCTGAGATGATCGGTGTATTGGGAGTAACCTCATTATCATTCAACCGCGTAAAATCCATTACGGCATTAGGATTGTTTTTTGCATTCTCGTAATACATATAACCCACCATTGGCTTATGCTGTTCAACAGTTGCCGGTTTGGAAATTTGTCTGTACACCTCTGCTTCCAGTGAGCCATACACGCCAAAAATTGCACCGCCTATCTGGAAGTGCCCTGAAAATGCTTCGTTATTCATGGGCATGCGCACTGAAGGCACGTAACTGGGTTTCGAAAAACTTATTGTACCCGAATAAAGCGATGCACCCATTGAACTGGCAACCCCGTTTTTATATATAGTGTTTCCTTTATCGTCTTTACCTGCTTTCTTCTGAGCTAAATAATTATATGACATCTGCTCACTAAGCTGCAGTTGTTTAATACCGGTCCTGGAATTGTAACCTGTGCTTAGTCCTATGCCGGCATTGAATTTTTTGTCATTCTGGAATGAAGTACCGGTTAAAGAAACATTGGGTGAAAGGGTAAGTCCGTTTCGTGAACTGATGTCAGCACCAATGCTAACTCCCAGGTTCAGTGAGGCAGAAGATTTTTCAGAACCAGCCTTTGAAGCAAGGGTAATATTGGTGCCACCTTTAATACCTAGATCAAGTGCGGGCCCGAGGTAGTTATTGAATGAAACACCCAAAGAACCTATAGATACATCTATACCTAAATTAAAAAGGTCTTTAACGCCTACAAGCTCCAGGTCAGGATTAAGCTGTACGCCAAATGTTTTATTGGGTTTTATGTCCTGCTTCTGGATCATAATATCATCTCCATTAAAATCATCGGGTATTCCGCGCATGTTGCGGCTAACTGTTCCGGGGTTGATATTCCAACCTAAACCTACCCAACTGGCCTCCTGTTCCATACTAACGCCACCATCATAAAACAGGTTTACGGGATAACCGCCCACATCCAGTAACGGAATGTTATAGTTGAAATCACCGGTAAACAGGTTTACCATATTATCGGTGCCTACCGATTTAAATGAACTCATTTCGGGCTGGCTTGGGCCGCCGATAAATTTCTTTACAGGAGCATCGGCCTTTACCTCTTTTTTTACAGGTATTTCCCTTTTTACAGTTTCATTTTTTATAGAAGGAGCAGCTACACTACTCAACAACGGATTGTTGTTTACGGGCGTGTTCCCTACAGGCGACCTGAAAAATGAAGGATAACGTTCTGTTGAATAACGTTCAATTCTCCCGCTTCCGAAAGCAGGCATAAAATTGAACGAACAGATAACGGAAAGGATACAGGCTATGTGCTTGGAATATTTTACAGACAGTAACTGGATCATACTTTAATCGCAATTAGTTTGGTTATTTTATGCTAAAGGAAGTGGTATATATGTTGTTTTGCTGATCGGTAATCTCAATAAAGTATACCTGATTGCGGTGATATAAATGGTTCAATTTAAAGTTGAGGTAATTGTCGCCATATATGATCGTTTGCTTTACTTCCTGTATTAGTTTTTTGTCGGCATTTAAAAATCGCACTACCGACTCATGTGTTTTATCAAAAGAATAATATTTAATACCCAGCTCGCCGGTCGTTACAGCGTGCGTACCTGATTCGTTGACGTTTCTGCCTATTGAAATGAAACTGGTATTTACAACGTTTTTCTTTGTAGAATCAGCAGCAACGGAAAACGTCCAGGCTTCGGTAGCTGCGGCGTAATTGTCGCCATTACGGGCAGTTACCTGCCAGGCGTAGGTTTTACCGGCCTGCAGTTTTGAATACGCAGCCGGGTAATTTTCATACGGCGCTTTTATATGCGCCGATGTATACACCGGTGTATTATACATAATCGCTTCTGCGGCAGATTGTCCCTGTAAAATTTCCGCTACACTGAGATCGTAGCTCAGGTTATCGAACATATCCATCGGCGCAGGCGGTATCCACGTTAATTGTGGCGCCGGAGTTTGAAGCACTGATCCATTGGCGGGTGTATTGAGCAATGGGGGACTTAAAGGCGAAATGTTTATTCGTGCGCATTCGGTTGCTATGGTTTCCATCAGCTCATGATTATACCGGTTGATGGTATAACAGGCTATGTAAGATCCAAGCGGTAAAAAATTACCGGCTGCATTGGAAGCGCCATAATTGTATTGAACGGGTTGAATATCCTGGATGGTTAACACTTTAACGCCTTTGGCTAACAGAATGCTTCTTGTTCCGGCCGATAGAACAGATTGACCGGTTACCGCGTCTTTCAGGTTCATCAGAATAGTTACATCCGACACTGTACTGCTGTTGTTGGTAAGCACCAGGTTCCACAACTGATCTTTTTTGATCATGCCAGCCGGTGGCTGCACGATGTTGATGGTTATTTGTGCCTGCAGCATAAATGGAATGCTCAATGCCAGAATACTTAAGAATTTCATTTTCGTTCGTCTCATATCAGAAATATTTAAACCACGATACCCTGCCTGTTTCAATAGGATAAAGTGTTTGCCATATAGTTGGTAAATAAGATTTCTCATACTGTAATTGAAGGCCGCCCAGCTTTTTCACCTCAAGCGCCAAATGAGCATTGCTGCCCACGTACGAACTGCCGCTGGTTATTTTATTATACTTTACCCCACCTCCTACTCTGATAAATTTTGAAAGCGAATAATCGGCGCCGGCATCAAGGGTATAATATTGCATTTGTTCCTGATCGGTATACACATACACACCCTGTAACTGCAGGCGCTGAAAAATAAAACTGTGCGAAGCCATATAGCTGATGCCTTTATAGGCAACAAATCCTGAATCAGTTCCTTTGCCGGAGTATTTATTATACAAAAGTGAAGACAACATGTGTATGCCGCCGGCTGTATAATTATGCACAACAGATGCATTCAGAATGTAATAGGCGTTTTCCCTGATGCGTTCCTTATCTACTATGTACAATTGTGTACCGGGATAATAACCGGCAGTGAGCACCGGCCAGTGCGGTATACGAAGCGTTGTTTGTAAACTGGTAAATACAGTGCTTGTTTTAAATGTTTTTTCAGAAAACGGATTGGTGAAATCATTGCGACGTACAGAGGCCGTTACGTCTAATTTATTATTCCAGAACGGCTGATTAACACTTAACAGCCATGCCGTTTGGTTGGTGTTAACGGTAAACAGACTGAAAGACTGAAACTGTGCGCCTGTTTTGCGATAAAATCCATTTACACGCGTATTTGTATTTGTTAAGAGTGTTTGCGCTTTTATACTCAGACCCAGATTGCTATTATCTGAAAACTGAAACATGGGTTTCATACCCTGCGAGTTGCTTACGCTACCGGTAAGAGGCACGGTGGTTTTTGCCATTTCCACACTCAGTCCGGTATTCTCATCTTTTTTCAAAATGCCTTCTATTGAGTAGCCTGTTACGTTAATGTGATCAGTAACGGTATCGCCCACGATTGATCCATAACTATATTTTCTACCGGTAAAAGCAGAAAGTATGATTGCCTTGTGGTCAACATCGCCCCATCCTACGCGGCCCATGAAAAAGCTTTGTCCTTTTTGCCGGGTATTTTTTCCTAAAAAATCCCTGAACCCATAATCTATTTTGCCTGCTGCGGCAGCAGCATATATGCCGTTATTGTATTCGATGTTAAGGCCTGTGAGCGCTACATTCCAGGCGGTAAGCTCAGAATAGTTAACAACCGACCGGCCAATGCCAATACTTTTTACGTGCGATAAAAAATTTTCCAGCCCGTCTTTCTTCTCCTGCTCAATACCATTTTCAGATTCAATCTGTTTCAGATCGCCGGGATGGCCTGCCTTATATACTTTGCGGCGCACGGTTGCCAGATCATTATTGATCTTGTTTTTGATACTGTCTCTTTTGCCCTGCAACACTTGTATTTTCTGCTCCAGACTATCGAGATCCTTTTTCTTTTGCGCAATGTATTTTGTGTAGCTGCAGTCGATTGTTACAGGCATCTTGTTCGACGTGGGCAGATCAGCAGCCATTTTATATAACCTCTTTTTGTCGAGCGCATTTACATCTGCCCCCTGTAAAAGCGAATCACCAGCCTGTTTGCGGGCATCGTTTATCCGTTTATAATATTGCCTTTCTCTTTCTTCAACAATCTTTTGCAGTACATCGGGACTGTTAAGAGCAGCTTTCAGGCGGTTGTATTTATCTAGGGCATTTTTTAGTGCAGCTTCTGCTTTAGTAAGATCAGGTTTTTGCCAATACTGTTTGTTGATCTTATCCAGCACCTGTTGCTTTGCAGTTCGTTCAAAGGCATTTCTGTCGAACCTCATATTAACATCCATGAAGTTTTTAAAGAACGGTGAATTGCTGATGCGATTCGACAAATTCACTTTCAGCGGGTATTTGTCTTTTACCGTTACATTCAGAAAGGTTTGTACGGTATGTTGCTGAAAATCGTGCTGGGAAAAAGGTGTGTCGATATAGGAGCGATATAGAAAATCGTATTGAACGTTACCCTGTATGCGTAAAAAAGGTTTGCGTATTACCTCTGGTGGTGAAGCCGGATGTCGTTCAGTTTCTGCAGTTACCGGCACGGTATTATCAACTACATACCTGGTGCTGTAATTACCTTTACAGTTAT
>Ga0068855_100003804_pt1 | contig 18453 bp, 11 predicted proteins | sample KBSCornC52_FD_66592 | JGI IMG/M metagenome (GOLD analysis project Ga0068855, IMG submission 66592) | Corn rhizosphere microbial communities from Kellogg Biological Station, Michigan, USA - KBS Corn C5-2 | ecosystem: Host-associated > Plants > Roots > Rhizosphere > Soil ...
GTGCGTACATCGGTGGTTGCCGGGTAAGGACCGCCATGAACCATGGCGTGACACACCTCGACTCCGGTGGGCCAGCCATTGCCGATGATACGGCCCACTTTCCGCTGCAGGCGCGGCAGCAAGGCACTCACCAACTCAACGTCTGCATCGTCGAAGAGCACGGTGGCAGTGAGCTGACCCTCCAAAACATCCACGACCCGGCCCAGCTCCGCAACATCCTTTGCGCGCACGATGAGCGAAGAGGGCCCGAAGACTTCCTGCCTCAGTCGCTCATCTGCTATGAATTGCGCGGCATCGACCGCGAACAAAGCGCCCTGCGCCCTGTTCACACCCTCCGCCATCAGTCCCTGACCGAGACTGCGGACTTTCTCGTGACCCCTGAGCTGCTCGACTGCCTTGCTAAAGTTGTTATAAATTCCTGGCGCCAACATCGCCTGTGCCGGGCACTCGCCCATGGCCGCAGTGGCCGCTTGCAAGAATGCCTCCACGTCCGTGCCATCGAGGTAGAGCAGTACTCCCGGGTTGGTACAAAATTGCCCGGCACCCAATGTCACAGAGCCCGCATAGGCACGCCCCAACTGCGCACCCCGCGAGCGGGCAGCCCCGGGGAACAGGATCACGGGGTTGATACTCGACATCTCTGCAAAGACCGGGATGGGCTCGGGACGCGCGGCCGCAATCTTCGCCAACGCAAGACCCCCGGCTCGCGAGCCGGTGAACCCCACTGCCCGGATGCGCGGGTCCGCAACCAACGCAGCGCCCAGAGATTGAGTCGTGCCGGGCAGATAGGAAAAGGTTCCGGCAGGCAATAGACACTCTTCCACCGCGGCACGCACGGCGCGCGCGACGAGTTCCCCGGTTCCCGGATGGGCGGGATGCCCCTTGACGACCACCGGGCACCCTGCTGCAAGGGCGGCCGCCGAATCACCGCCAGCGACTGAAAACGCAAGTGGGAAGTTGGAAGCGCCAAAAACGGCCACCGGCCCGAGCGCCACGTGGCGCCGCCTCAAGTCCGGACGTGGCACGGGTGTTCGATCCGGCTTTGCCTGATCGATCGTGGCATCGATCCAAGCGCCTTCACGGACGATTTCAGCGAAGAACTCGAGCTGCCCCACCGTGCGGAGCCGCTCACCTTCCAACCGGGCGCGCGGTAACCCCGTCTCGGCCATCGCGCGCTCGATCAGCGCATCCCCCAGGTCCATGATCCGGCTGCCCGCACAGCGCAGGAATTGCGCTCGCGCCGCTGGGGCGAGCTCGCTGAATACACCGAATGCCTCGGCCGCAAGCTCGCACGCCGCAGCCACATCCTCGGCTCCCGCTTCCTGAAAAGCGGGGCTCAGGGGCGCGCCGGTGGCGGGATTGACGGCTACAAAGGTGTGTGTGCCGGGATTTCTCCCGGTACCGACCAGGACCGACCCGGTGATCTCGTTGGGTAGACTCATTGCAGGGGGTGCCGGCACCACACCGAAGGCGGCTGATGTGCTGCGGGCGTGCTCGCTATCGGGTTTGGAATTGTCTGAGTATATACTCTACGCCCCACACCGGGTACAAGAGGCGCAACAATGACAGGAATCGCTCTGAAGCTTGCGGCGGCTACGCTGATCCTGCAGCCCGTAGCCGTTTGGGCAGCGAGTGCGCAACGAGCCCCCTTTGGCAAGCTCCCGGACGGGACCGCCATAGAGGCGGTGACGCTGAGCAATGCCCACGGAGTGAGCGCCCGGATCATTACCTATGGGGCCACGCTGCAGTCCCTCGTGGCGCCGGATAGCCAAGGGCACAAGGCCGACATCGCCCTGGGCTACGACGATCTCGCCGGGTATTTACAGCATCCGAACTATTTCGGCGCGACCATTGGCCGCTTTGCCAACCGGATTGCCGGGGCTCGATTCGCCTTGGACGGGAAGACTTACACGCTCGCCCTGAATGACAAGCCCAACTCCTTGCATGGCGGCACGCAGGGATTCGATAAGCGCGTCTGGCGAATCGAGTCAACCGACTCTGGTACAAGCGCGAGCGTAACGCTGACGCTGACCAGTGCCGCGGGCGACCAGGGCTATCCCGGGACCCTGCAGGTGAAGGAACGCTACTCGCTGGACGAGGCCGGTGCGCTGACGATCGACCTTTCGGCCACCACGGATGCACCCACCGTGGTCAATCTCACCAACCACTCCATTTTCGACCTGGCCGGAGAAGGCTCCCAACACGGCGTGCTCGATCAGCGTCTCACGATCCCGGCAAGCCATTACACCCCGGTCGATGCCACGTTGATTCCCACCGGCGTTTTGCAGCCGGTGGCCGGCACCGTGTTTGATTTCACCCACGGACGTATCATCGGCCAGGACATCCGCGACGGCCGGGACCCGCAGATCGTCGCGGGCCGCGGTTACGATCATAACTTTGCACTCGACGCAGGCCTCACGGCCGAGCCCAAACTCGCCGCGCGAGTGGAGGACCCTCATTCGGGCCGCGTGCTCGAGGTCTGGTCCACCGAACCGGGCCTGCAGGTCTACACCGGAAACTTCCTCGACGGCACGCGAGTGGGCAAGCACGGCCACCTCTATCGAATGGGAGACGGCATCGCCCTCGAGCCGCAAAAATTTCCCAACGCCCCGAACGAGCCGAAATTCGCCTCCGCCCGCCTCGATCCAGGCGCCACCTACCATCACCGCATGATCTTCCGAGTCTCCGTGGCGCATTGAGACTCAGCGGCCGTGGCCACCTGTCACCGACGCCGGTTTCTCGCCGCCTCGGCCGCCGCGGCGGCTGGAACGCTGTTGCGGTCCACAAGGACTGATGCTGACTCGCCCAATGAGCCGGCAACCCCTCCCCCTTTCACGGCAGAAGAAACCCCGTCAGCACTCGTGCTGCGCAATGGCACCGAATCCATACGCATCATCGTCTGTGCTCCCGATGTGATTCGCATCGTGGCCGCGCCCCAAGACATGTCTCGAGGCATGCACGAGGGCTCCTCGCCCGCGACGCCGTGGATCGTCACTCCGTACGCTCCTCAGAAGCCTGAAGTCACGCGCACCGAAGGTCACGTCACGGTCCGCACACCGAAAATGTCGGTCGACATCGAGTTGCAGAGCGGCCTGCTGCGATTCCTGGACCCGAGCGGCAAGCCCGTGCTACAGGAGTCTCCGCGCGTGCCACGGCGCTATGTCCCCCAGCGCATCAATGGGGAGGCAGTCTACAGCGTCGAGCAACGTTTCTATCCCGACGCCCTCGAAGGCATCTACGGCCTTGGCCAACACCAAGGCGGAGCGTTCGACCAACGTGGCACCGTAGTGGCGCTGGCGCAGGCCAACACCAACGTATCGATTCCACTGTTTGTATCGACGCGCGGCTATGGCCTCCTGTGGAACACCGCCTCGAAGTCGTGGTTTGATAACCGCTTTCCCTCCGAGCTGAAGCTGTCCGCGCAAGCCGCGGATGCCATCGACTACTACGTATTCTACGGCCCCTCGATCGACAGGATCATCCAACTCTATCGCGGCATGACCGGACATGCGCCGCTCTTTGGCCGCTGGGCGTACGGCTTCGTGCAGTCCAAGGATCGTTACCGCTCCGCCAAGCAGTTGCTCGACATCGCCGCCGAGTATCGGCAGCGGGGCACACCGCTCGATCTCATCGTGCAGGACTGGTTCTGGTGGAAGCACCAGGGCGATCCGGAATACGCCGACAGCTACCTCGAGCCCTGGCCCGATGTACCCAAGGCGCTGCGCGAGCTGCACGACCAGAACATTCATACCATGATCTCGGTGTGGGGCAAGCTCGATCCCAGCTCACGCAATTACCAGGAGATGAAGCGGCTCGGCCTGCTGGTGCCCGGCACCGATATCTATGACGCCACCAATCCGACCGCCCGCGAGTACTACTGGAAGAATCTGGTCGGCATCAAGTTTGCCGAAGGTTGGGATGGCTTCTGGCTGGACAGCAGCGAGCCGGAAATCTGGAACGGCCAGAGTGATGCCGTCCTCGACGCATTCCAACTCTCGATTGGCAACGGCGCACGGTATACAAACGTGTTCCCCCTCATGCATTGCGGTGGCGTGCACGACCATTGGCGAAAAACCACCGACCGCAAACGCGTCTTCATTCTGACCCGCTCCGGTTTCCTGGGCCAGCAACGCTATGCCACGACAGTCTGGTCCGGTGACATCATCGGCACCTGGGAGAGCTTCCGGCGCCAGATCGCTGCCGGCCTCAACTTCCAGATGTCGGGACTGCCCTACTGGACCACCGACATCGCAGGCTACGGCTGGCCTTACGAGCGCGATACGCGCGATCCGGACTACCAGGAGCTTTATGTCCGCTGGTTCCAGTACGGCGTCTTCTGCCCGATCCTGCGCACTCACGGTCATCGCACCAACGACACGAACGAATTGTTCAGCTATGGACCCCAGGTAGCCACTCTCATTGCCTACGACGAGCTGCGCTATCGCCTGCTCCCGTATATTTATTCGTTAGCCTGGCGCGTGACTCGCGACGACTACACCCTGCAACGCGGACTGCCCATGGACTGGCCGGCGGACCCCCGGGTGCGCGACATCGGTAATCAGTTCATGTTCGGCCCCGCACTCCTGGTGGCTCCGGTCACAGAAGCGGGCGCCACGAAGCGCGAGGTCTACCTGCCGGAGGCTGTCGGTTGGTATGACTTCTGGAGCGGTGCGCGCGTCCCTGCGGGTCACACGCTTGAATCGCCCGCGCCCCTCGATCGCATCCCGGTCTATGTCCGCGCGGGCTCGATTTTGCCGCTCGGCCCGCGCGTTCAGAACGCGGATGTGCAACCGGATAGCTTGGAAATTCGGGTGTATCCCGGCGCGGATGGAAACTTCGAGTGGTACTGCGACGCCGGCGACACTTACGACTATGAAAAGGGCTTGCACCGGATCATTCCCCTGCACTGGGACGACGCCAGCCGGACATTGACCTTGGCCGAATCGCAAGGCAGCTATCCGGGCAGCCCGAAGCGGATTCACATTCGGCTGGTCGTTGTCCGGGAAGCTCACGGTGTTGGCGGCGCGCTCGCCGCAGCCAGCGACGGCGAAGCCGTGTACGATGGGAAAATGCTGCGAATCAAAGCGAACTGAAGGGGGTTGAAGTGCTGAAGCGGTGCCACGAATTGATGTTTGCCATTGCCTTGCTTTGCGCCACTTGCGCAACACCGGCACGCGAGGTCGCCCCTACACCGCCCATGGGGTGGAACAGCTGGGATGCTTACGGCCTCACCATCGACGAAGCCGCTTTCAAGGCGAATGCGCTGGAACTGACCAAATTGCATCCCTACGGCTGGACGTATGCTGTGATCGATGAGGGCTGGTACATGGCCAACCCGTTCGGGGACAAGCTGCAGAACCGGCAGTATGTCCTGGATGCGCATGGACTGTTGATTCCCGCGTCGGCCCGCTACCCTTCAGCCGCCGGCGACCAGGGCTTCAAGCCGCTCGCCGCTTGGGTGCATGCCCAAGGACTGAAGTTTGGTCTGCACATCGTCCGCGGCATCCCCAAGCAGGCGGTTCAAACCAACCTGCCGATCGCCGGATCCTCCTTCCACGCCGTCGACGCGGCCGACACCAGCGACCTGTGCGGATGGGACGATGGCAACTACGGCGTGCGCGACAATCCCGCCGGACAGGCCTATTACGATTCCATGCTGGCGCAATATGCCCGCTGGGGGTTGGATTTCATCAAAGTCGATTGCATCGCGGACCATCCCTACAAAGCCAGCGAGATCCGCCAGATCGCCGCCGCAATCGACAAAACGGGCCGGCCGATCGTGCTCAGCCTCTCACCCGGTCCGACCCAGCCCGAGCACGCCGCCGAAATCCGCGAGCACGCGCAGATGTGGCGCATTTCCAATGACATCTGGGATAGCTGGATATTCGCCCACAACCCTCCCAAGGAAGACGACTTTCCGATGGGAGTACAGGACATCTTCGTGCGGCTGCAACCCTGGATCGGACAAGCCCGCGACGGCCATTGGCCCGATGCCGACATGTTGCCCTTCGGCATGCTGGCCCCCAACCCCGGCTGGGGCAAGCCCCGCCACTCCCGCCTGACGCTCGATGAGGAGCGCACTCAGCTCACCTTGTTGGCCATCGCGCGCTCACCCCTGATCCTCGGGGCCAACCTGACGCAACTCGATGATGAGACCCGGGCGCTGCTCACCAACAAGGAGGTCATCGCCATCAATCAGACCGCCACCGACAATCATCCTGTCGGGGACCTGCCAGCAGGCTTCGAGAGGCTGCGCGTGTGGGTTGCTTCCGGGAGCGCGCGCCAGGGGTCGCGGCGTTTTCTCGCCGTGTTCAATCTCGATGACAAACCGGCCTCCGTCGAGGCGCCCTGGGACAAACTGGGCTTGCCTGCCGGCAATCTGGTCGCACGCGATCTGTGGAAGGGTGACCGGCTGCCGGCATCCGATCGCCTCAAGGCCATGTTGCCCGCGCACGGGTGCGCTCTATATGCGATCGACGCTCGCCACGACGGGCGCTAGGTACGGGCAGCGATCCCGCGCCGGCGTACGGTAGTGGGTGACACACCGAAGTGGGAACGGAAGCGGTCGGAGAAATGGGTGTAGTTGACAAAACCCCATGAGCGGGCGATGTCGGCCAGAGCGTGCCGCTGTAGCATTGGATTCAACAGGTCGCGGCGCGCGCCTGCCAGCCGTTGCTGATAAACATACTCCATGAGAGTCTCGCCGCGGGACCGAAACACTCGGGCCAGGGTGCGTCTGGACCAACCGAGGGCGGCCGCGATCCGCTCGGCGGTCAGGTGGGGATCGCGCAGGTGCCGCGCGATGTAGCGATACGCTCGCTCGTGTCTGAGCTCGCTCTGCTCCACCGGGCCGAAGGAGATTTCATACTGGAGGGCGACGCGCAGCAGCGCGGTCAGTTGGTCCGCGAGCGCCCGGGCCTGGCTGGTGCGAATGTAGGGCAACTCATCGGCGAGACAGAGGGCCGTGGAGAAAAAAAGCCGGCCGGTGCCGCTCGCGGCGGAGAAAGTGCGCCCGGCCCATTGGCTCGAGGTGAGCTCCAGCGCAAGGTGCTCCCGGCCGATCGCCAGAATCAACCGTTCGGTACGCTCATGACTGATCATGGTGTAAGGGTGGTCAACACGTGGAGCCGTCCAGCCTCCCGGTTCCAACGTGAGCATGTGCCCGGTCTGCTCGAGCACGCTGGTACCGCTCACCTGCAGAATGATATGCACGTCCGAGCCGGAGGAGCTGCCGAGCCGGCGCGGGTCGTTGACCACACGGTGCGCTGTCGCTCGCACTCGCCCGATGCCGAGCCACGCCATGCGAGCGAACTGCACCGCGCCGTGCCCGGAAGGATCCTCGACGTGCTGCCACGAAAGTGCGGTACGGACTCCTGAGCGCCTGGCAGTCGCCGCTGGAGCCCCCCTCGGCGGGACGGCGAGAGCGGCCACGGTACGCACCGGGCCTGTACTGCCGTTTGACATCAGAGATTTACTGCATCCATGTGCGAAAGCTCGTTCCAGGTCATCACGTGCGCTGCTATACGCAACCGTGTCCCGTATGCCAAACAGTGTCCCCAGCACCAAAGGCAGGCCCTCATCCCGATCCTGGCGGAGTTAGGATTGCGGGCCGCCCCTGGTTGCCGGAGGGCGCGAGAAAGCCGTGCAGACCAGCGCCATTGAAGTAGACGAAGCGCGAGCGGTTTCCCCCCAAGTCCGTGCTCCGGCGGGAGCGACGAAATTGTTGGGGGGTTTGCTTGTGTGATTCGTCTATTGGCCTATAGTACTCAGCTATTGCAAGGGGTGAGCGTAAGGACACGAGCACGTCATGGAGGACCTGACCCGGCTGCGGCAGCAATGGATCGCCGACCACATTCTCCAATGGGAGGCGGAAGTCCGTCGCTGGTTGGGCCGCTATACGCGCACGCTGTGCGCTGCCGACATCGATGACCTCATCCAGGAGGCGTACGCAAGACTGTGGACTGCCGACTTCACGCGGATCAGGGACGGCCGCACGTTTCTGTACTCGGTGGTTCGCAACGTGCTGCAGGATCAATTGCGGCGCGCCCGGGTGGTACAGTTTGAATGCGTTGCCGAGATCGATGCTCTGGATGTTGATGAGGCTCCCGGGCCCGAGCGCTGCGTGAGCGCTCATCAGCAGTACGAGCTGCTGCTGCGTGTGCTGGAGAAATTGACGCCGCAGCGACGAGCGGTGTATCAGCTGCGCAAGTTTGAAGGCCTGTCGTTGCGTGAGATTGCCCAGAGACTGGGCATAGCGGAAAAAACCGTAGAAAATCTGTTGGGGCTAGCGCAGGCACAAGTGATCAAGGCGCTGTTCGCGCAAGGGATTACCCCCCTGCGCCAAACGACCGAGCGAGATTATGAACGTGGGAGAAAATCAGACCGATTCAAACGAAATCGATCTTGAAGCTCTGCGCTGGCTCGAGCTGATGCAGGACGGTCCGCTGCAGCCGCAAGAGCAGCGTCGCTTCGCAGCGTGGGTCGCCGCAGATATCAGACACCAGGGAGCGCTTGTCCGTGTACAAGCCGCTTCGTTGCGCCTGGACCGCTTGGCGGCGCTTGCGGGAGGACACAGTGTTCTCGGGCCCTTGCCTCACGAACAGCCTCTCCTGAAAAAGACTACAACTCGCCGCGGGATGATTGCCGCCGCGGCCGCTGCGGCCGGGCTCTTGGGGGTGGGCGCGTGGCTTGGGCGTGGACTCATCCAAGAGTTCCAGGGTGGCACGCAATACATGAGTGGCGTCGGCGAACTGAAGAAAGTCGTGCTGGCGGACGGCTCCGTGATCACCATGAATACTCAGAGCGAGCTACGTGTGCGATACACGGGCGAGCACCGAGACATTCGTCTCGTCCGCGGCGAGGCGATGTTTGCCGTCGCGCATGACGCGAAACGGCCCTTTACGGTTCGAGTCGGTGAATGGACGGCGGTTGCCCTTGGCACCGCGTTTGCTGTGCGCCAGTTGCCCATCCGGTTAGACGAGCCAACAACGGAAATCACAGTCACGGAAGGCATTATCCGTTTGTTGCCGGTGGCCGGAGACGTTTCCGCAGCAAGACATCTCAGCGCGAATCAGCAAGCGGTCATCGGCACCCATGACAACGTCGAGATCAGCCGGATATCCGATTCGCAGATGCAACAGCGGCTGGCCTGGCGCACTCGCCTCGTTGTGTTCACCGGCGAGCCGCTCCGGATGGCAGTCGCCGAGATGAACCGATACACCCACAGTCACATCGTTGTAGGCGATCCGGAGTTGGGAGAGCGCCACATCGTGGGTGTCTTTTCCACGGCCGACACCAAGACCTTCGTCTCCGCGATGGTGGCGACTCTAGGCGTGGAGGCCGTTGAAAGCGGCGACGTCGTGTTGTTGCGGCGGTGAACTGCTGCTCATTTCCGCGCGGCAGCTTGGGGGCTTCGCTGTTGTAATTCGTCTACCGTCTCCGAGCGCACATTCTGTGCCTGAGAGGGATCATGACGAACAACCGCATCGTTTGGAAAACTGTCCGCGGACTCTTGTTGGCTGCAGCGTGTCTTACAGCTGAGGCCGCACTCGCAGCCGAGCCGGTCGCCAATGAGGTTCATTCATGGAACATCCCCGCGGAGGACGCCCCCGCCGCCCTACGCGACTTTGGCGTTCAATCCGGCGTAGCGATCAGCGCAGAACAGAAAGACCTCGAGGGCAAGCGGCTCAACGCCGTAACGGGGGCTCTCACCGTGGATCGCGCTCTGCAGCAGCTGGTCGCAGGCACGGGACTGAAATATATCTACGATTCGAGCGGCCGCGCTGTGACTCTCATTGCGGCGACCCCGGCAAGCCTGGAAAAGCCGCCGCAGGCCAAGCCGCGGCGTGAACCGCCCCCTGCCGCCAGGCAGCCGGACGATACGCCGGACCTCGTGGAAGAGATCATCGTCACCGCGCGCAAGCGCGCCGAGGATCTGCAGGAAGTGCCCATATCCGCCCAGGTCATCAGCGGGCAGACACTGTCGGATTACAATATCAGAACGCTGAGTGAGCTGTCGCAGTCGCTTCCGGGCATCCAACTCAACCCAACCGCCGCGAGCGGCCAGTTTTTCATTCGCGGTATCGGCTCCGGCGCCAACCTGACCTTCGACCAGTCCGTCGGCACGTTCATCGACGACATCTATCACGGCAGGACGCGGGTCGCGGCAGAGGCCTTCCTGGATCTCGACCGGGTCGAAATCTTGAAAGGGCCCCAGAGTACCTTTTTCGGCAACAATGCGGTCGCGGGCGCTCTCAACATCGTCACGGCGAGACCGACGGAAGACTTTGACGGCAGCATCCGTGCGCTCTATGGACAATATGGGCAGTATGCCGGCGAAGGGATGCTGAATATCCCGCTCAACTCCGACCTCGCCGTGCGTATCGCGGCGATCGGCGACGGCTTGAGCGGCTGGGCGAAAGATCCTTATGCGGGGCACGACCAACCCGATCAGAACAACAAGGCCGGCCGGATCACGTTCCTTTACCGCCCTTCGGACGTCTTCGACGCTACGTTGAAAGTGGAAGGCGGCGCTAACCACGGGAGCGACGGCGGTGTGGTTGGCAATTGTCCGCCGCCAGCGCCATTCACGGCGCCCCCGGGAGCGGCGAACTTCTGTGCGGCCGGGCTCAAAGCGGGGTATCCGTTAACGGTCAGCAATTTCAAAGACACGACCAACGCGGGCCAGGGGACCAACCTGAGCACGTTCGAGGATGTCCTGACCCTTCATTACCACCTGGGCGAGCACACCCTGACGTCAGTGACGGGGTTCTACAACTATCACTTCCAGGAAAACGTGGATGCTGATGGAACGCCACTGCAATTGCTAAATCTGCAGGTGCTGGAGCGCTATCACCAGTTCAGCCAGGAGCTGCGCATCAACTCACCGCCAGGCAGGACACTCGAGTACCTGGCGGGCCTCTATGTCCAGAACGACGGCCTGGTCGGTAATGCAAACAACCTCACCGACTTCTACCAATCGCCGACTGTGTTGAATACGGCGGCGTACGCCGCGCTACGACCATACTTACCTCTGGGCGCTTCCCAGCCCTATGAACAGGCAGAGCATTCCTATGCGGCGTTCGCGGCACTCTACTGGAATGTGACCGATCAACTGAAGGTGGGCGCGGGCCTGCGGGGCAGCTGGGTGTACAAGAGCGCTACGGCCCAGCAGTACGATGGTACCGGCACTGCAACCTACGGCAACATCGTACCTTTGCCAACTGCCGCCCTCCAGACTCTGGCATCGAAACTTTTGGGAGTACCGAAACCGGCCTGGACCGCACAAGACTCCTACAACGCAGGAATGCCATCCGCTGAGATCGAGTACAAGATCGTTCCGTCGGTAATGCTCTATGCGACCTACGCTCGCGGTTTCCTTGCCGGCGTCCCCACCGACGTCGGATACGTCCCGCCCGCTAGCGGTATCCCTACGCCGCCCATTCTGCCCGAGCGTGTCAATGCTTATGAAGTCGGCATCAAGAGCAAGTTGTTCGAGGAACACGTGCGTTTGAACGTGGACGTCTTCCGCAGCAATTACACGGATCTGCAGGTGGCGAACTTTTTGATCGGCGCCAACGGCCCCGTTGCCGAGATCACCAATGCGGGCAGCTCGCGCACGCAGGGCGTGGAGCTCTCGGGAGAATTGGTGCTCGGCGGCTTCCGGTTCCAGACCGCCGTCACGTACCTCAACGCGCGCTACCTCAGCTACCCGAACGTCACATTGACTGCGGCAGAGACGTACTGCCACACCACCAACCCCACTGCAGCCGCCTGCAAGCAGGAATTCCCGAACGGTGTGCCCGCGTTGCAGGATCTCTCCGGGCAGCCCACAAGCTTCGCACCGAAATGGAGCGGTAGCGTGACCACTTCGTACACCGCCACTTTGCCTCGCGGGTATCACTTCACCACGGAAGCGGATATCAATGCCACGACCACCTACTTCTACGGCAACGGCGGCACCGACGATCCGGAGCAGATGCAGCCCGGCTACGCACGGCTTGATGGCCGGCTCACCCTCGAGGGTCCCAGTGGACACTGGGCAGTGGATGTCATCCTGAAGAATCTGACCGATAAGCTCATTATCTTCGGCGGGGCTGGCGGTACCAGTCTGCCGGCTTCCAACGGCAGCACGCTGCTGCAGATCGACCAGCCGCGGAATGTCGCGGTGCAGGCGCGCTACCAGTGGTAACCGCTTGCAACAGGATCTGATCTCCCCCGGGAAGTTGGATAGCATGCTGGTCCAACTTCCTGCTCGACCTCCGGTGCAGGAGCCGTTCACCCGGAGCGCGCTCGTGCGGTATCGCAGAGAGTTAGACGGGCTCAGGGCTGTCGCGGTCGTCCCCGTAGTGCTCTTGCATGCGGGATTCAAGCTCTTCAGTGGCGGCTTTGTCGGCGTAGATGTGTTCTTCGTGATCAGCGGTTACCTGATCACCTCGATCATCATCAAAGAGCAACAGAACAACAGCTTCACTCTCGCGAGCTTCTACGAGCGCAGGGCGAGGCGAATTCTGCCCGCATTGCTCGCCATGCTCCTGGTGTGTGTGCCGCTCGCTTGGGCTTGCTCGCTGCCGCGGGACATGGAGCTCTTCTCCCAAAGCGTCCTGGCCGCCTTGGGCTTCGTTGCCAATATCTTCTTCTCCCATACAACCGGATACTTTGGTGTGGCCGCCACCTTGACTCCGCTCATTCATACTTGGAGTCTCGCGGTCGAGGAGCAATATTACCTTCTCTTTCCGGTCCTTCTCTTGTGGCTGTGGCGCCTGGGCCCACGAACCGCCAGCGCAATCCTTGGCGTCATTGCCGCGTGCAGCTTGATATCAGCACAGTACTACGCCAAGACGGATCCTCAGTTCGACTTCTATGGATTGCCGACCCGCGGGTGGGAGATTCTCGCCGGCGCTCTGCTTGCGTTTTACCCGCGGCACCTCGAGCAAGGGCGGGCTACGGTCATGCTGGCCGAGTCGGGCAGTCTCATCGGTATCGCCTTGATCGCCTACGCGCTGTTTTTTTTCGACGACGGCACCCCCTCTCCCAGCCTGTATGCACTCATTCCCGTCCTGGGGGCAGTCCTCGTCATCGGGTACGCCAACGAGACCACCCTGGTTGGAAAAATACTCGGATTGAAGCCGCTGGTCGCCATCGGAGCGAGCAGTTACAGCCTGTATCTCTTGCACCAGCCGGTCCTTGCATTCGCACGGCAACGGCTGCTCGCGGAGCCCGATCTGCCCACCGTCGCAGTACTGTTGCTCATCACGGCCGCGCTGACGTACGCGAGCTGGCGCTTCATCGAGCAACCGTTTTTTTTCAACCGCAACAGACTCTCCAGGCGCAGATTATTTACCCTCAGCGGTTGCGCGGCCATCGGCCTGCTGGCCATTGCCATCCCAGGCAGGTACACGCACGGATTTCCTGTCAGGTTCGATGCGACAGAGAAGCTCAACCAGCAATTGGTGCTGGTCGTTGGTGTCGAGCGCAGCCGAGCGGTTCGCGGCGATGTGTGTCAGTTCAACAATCGGACCCGCATCGGTATAGACGCATTCCTGCAGCAATGGAATTGCAAAGACGATAGCGCCTTCCCCCACCTGCAGAGAATCCCTGTCATCGTCGCCGGGGACAGTCATTCGGCTGACAAGGTGATTGCGCTGAAACTGAATGGGCTTGTGCCGCTGCAGATCGGCGGCGCCGGCTGCTCGATCATTCCGAGCAGGATGTCGGCCGATTGCCGGCGAATCTTCCAGAAGCTCCATGACGTCGTCGCGAATGATCCCTACTATCGATACCTGGTGCTGGCGCAACGCTTTTCGGAAAGCGAGCTCACGCCCGAGTCGATCCGGGAGACCGTGGCCTATTGGCAGCAGTACAACAAGAAGCTCGTCTGGTTCACCTCGATGCCAACCTTCTACCAGCTCGCCGCCCATCTGCAGCGCGGGCAGCCGGCACGAATCGATTTCAGGATCGCCGATCTGTCGCAACGCGAGGAGCTGCGTCGGATAATCAATGACGCCGGCATCCACATCGTAGACACCAAGCGGATCTTCTGTTCGCTCAACGACTGCGGCTATATGTCCAGGGAGGGCTGTGTGCTCATGGCCGATGACACCCATCTGTCGTTATGGGGAGCCCGGTTGTTTGGACGGGCGCTGCTGGCTACCGACCCCCTGTTCTCGCAATGGGCAGGAACGATGGGGGCAGGAACGACGGAGGCAGGACACTTTTCCAACCTCGCGACTTGCCACAAGCCTGCTGTTTGACTTCAGGAACGGGGTGTAGGAACCTGTTTTCTCCCGCAAACGGCTCACCCGGTGCAACGGAGCCTCACCGTGAATAGCATGGAGCGCGATACGATAACCAAGGTCTGGTGGCGGATCGTACCGCTGCTGGCAAGCGCACTGATGCTCGACGTGCTCGACAGGGGGAACCTCGCCCTGGCCGCCGTGCAGATGAAGCAGGCGCTGGGACTTTCAAACGCCGCGCTCGGTGTTGCCGGAGGTTTTGTCGGCATCGGCTATGCTGTCGCGGCCGTTCCCAGCACGTTGGCGTTGCAACGGGTCGGAGCGCGACGCTGGATGAGTCTGCTCATGCTGGTCTGGGGGCTTTGCTCCGCCGGCACCGCGCTGGTTTCGGATCGCGGTGAGCTGGCATTCACGCGAATCCTGCTCGGCATCGCCGAAGCGGGCTTCGCTCCGGGTCTCATTCTTTATCTGACATACTGGCTACCGAGCGAGTATCGCGGCAGAGTGTTGTCTTCCGTCCTCATGTGTACCGCGGGAGTGAACGTGATCAGTGGGCCGATCGGCAGCGGACTGCTTGCGCTGCACGGCTTGCTGGGGCTCGCGGGTTGGCAGTGGCTGTTCATTGTCGAAGGACTGCCGACAGTGGTGTTGGCTTGTCTCATTTTCAGGTTTCTGCCGGATCGACCCACCGATGCGCGCTGGCTGACGCCAGCGCAACGGGACTGGCTCACCGAGCGGCTGGCTGCACAATCCCGGAGTGTGGATGCCGCCCAGGGGCATCGGCTCGGGTGGCGTGCGCTCAGCAATGTATGGGTGGTTTTGTTGGGGGTCGTCTACCTGGGCATGCTCACCAGCGGCAATGTCCTTGGGAGTTTTCTGCCGCTCATCGTTCGTTCAATGGGATTCTCGGTAGGCCACGTTGGGTTCGTCCTTGCATTACCGCCTCTGCTGGGCATGCTCGCGCAGCCACTGTGGGGAGCCTGGTCGGATCACGCGCAGCGGCGTGAAATGGTAGTCGTGGTGGGATGCCTGACGCAGGCCTTGGGACTGTGCTGTGCCGGAGCGCTGCTGCCATCCCCGTGGGCACTCGTCCCACTCACCCTGGCGGTCATTTCACGTCTGGGCACGACTGCACCGTTCTGGACTCTGCCGCCAGCATTTCTGACAGGCACCAGCGCCGCCGCCGGCATTGCGTTGATCAATCTCGCGGGCAATTTTGGTGGCTTCACCGGCCCCTCGCTGATGGGTTGGGCGTCGGACGCGACTGGTTCCTACAGCGGTGGCCTCATTGTCGGGGCAGCACCTGTGGTGATCTCAGCGGCGATCCTGGCCGTCATGGCTTTCCGCTCGGCACGGCCCGCTGTCGCCGTTGGGGGCGTCCGCCCCCCATTTCCCGGGTGATGGCTTGAACAAAGAAATAGCGCGGCGCTTTCTCCTGGCTATCGCCACGAACGACGCCCCGGCGATGCGCTCGGTGCTGGCGCCGGAGGCCCATTTGACGCTCATGATCGCGGGGGTGTATTCGCCGCAATTGCGCGCCTTTCCGCAAGGAACTCAATGGGACCGGGAGGGCATGATCGAGATGCACAATGACTTCCAACGGCAGCTCGAGGGACCGTTCGCCCTGGAGGTTCTCTCACTCATTGCCGAGGGCGACTCGGTCGCCGCCGAAGTGATCGGCAAGGGCTGTCGTGCGGCGACAGGTGCGTCTTACATCCAACATTTTAGTTATTATTTTAAAATGAGAAACAGCCTGATCGCGGATATCCGCCTGTACCAGGATACGTTCCACCTCTGGCAAGTCTGGAGCGACCTGGGAGCCGGGGTGCAGCCGCGCTATCTCAACGCAGGCAACTTTGCCGGCATCGCCCGGGATGGGGCTCTCGATCCGCTACCTGGCATCGCGGCGGAGGATGAGATCGCGATGAATAAAAAGGCGGTCCGGCGCTTCCTGATGGCCGTTCGCAACCGCGACAGCCAAGAGACGCGAGAGACGTGGTCTCCTGCAGGGTTGTGGAGCTTCGCTATCGGTGGAGACTATTCGCCCGAGTTGCGCACCTTTCACGGAGCACCTCGATGGGACCGTGAAGGCATGATCAAGATGCAACTCAAAGCGCACGGCAATCCCAGGGAACCGATGACCCTGGATCTCTATACGCTGCTTGCCGAAGAGGACCAGATCAGTGCCGAGGCGGTCGGAATCATCGTTCGTGACAACGGCCGCTCCTATCGCCAGCACTATAGTTTCCATTTCAAGGCATACGGGGGGAGGTTGGTTGAAGGTCATGTGTACCAGGACACGCTGCATCAATATGATGTGACCCTGGATCCCCCGGACGGCGGGCCCGTGGCGGTGCAAACATCATCCCGCCGTCGGTAAAGGCGCATGGCGGAAAGGGGCCGATGGTCGCATTCATGGAGAGCGCTGCGGCACCGTAACTTCAGGCTCTTCTTCTGCGGCCAAAGCGTATCGGTGATCGGCACGTGGCTGACGCAGGTGGCCCGTATGTGGCTGGTCTATCGGCTGACCCATTCGGCACTGCTGCTCGGGGTCGTGAGCTTCGCGGGGCAGATCGTCTCGTTCGTGCTGGGTCCCTTTGCGGGTGTCTGGGTCGAGCGTCTGGATCGACGCAAGCTGTTGATGTTTGTACAAGCAAGCGGCGGCTTACAGTCGCTCTTCCTGGCTGTGGCGACTCTGGCACACGTGATCACGCTATGGGAAATCATTGCGCTCACGATTTTCGCAGGGGTGGTCACCGCCCTCGGCGCTCCGGCGCGCATGTCCTTCGTCGCACAGATGGTCGAGGACCGCAACGATCTCGACAACGGCATTGCTCTCGTCTCTTCAATGGCCAATGCCGCCCGGCTGATTGGACCTGCGATCGCCGGCCTGGTGATTGCGGCATGGGGGGAAGGCTGGTGCTTCCTCATCGATACCATCAGCTTCGTGCCCGTGATCGCATCCTTGGCGCTGATGCGCATGAAGCCCTTGGAAACCCGTCGCGGCTCGCGTCGCATGCTCGAGGAAATGCGCCAGGGATGGAACTATGTCAGCTCATTTCTTCCTGTTCGCACGCTGCTGCTGTTTTTTGTAGTAATCGGCCTGATGGGCTACTCCTACACCGTGCTGCTGCCGGTCTTCGCAAGCCAGGTACTGCACGGGGGACCGACCACGCTCGGCTGGTTGACGAGTGCTTCGGGAATCGGCGCGCTGATCTCGACACTGGCCCTGGCTGTGCGCAAATCGGTGGTTGGACTGCCACGCAGGGTTCAGATCGCCGGCACACTCCTCGGTTTTGCGTTGATTCTGTTCGGCCTATCGCACGTGTTGTGGCTCTCCCTCCTGCTGATGGTAGTGGTCGGCTTCGGCTTGATGCAATGCGTGACGGGCATCAATACGATCCTCCAGTCACTGGCACCCGAGGGTATGCGCGGCCGCGTCATGAGCTATTACACGATGGCATTTTTCGGCGCTGCGCCCGTCGGCGGCCTGTTGGTTAGCGCGCTGGCTGACAGGATCGGAGCGCCTGTCGCTGTAGGTCTCACCGGAGCGGCGTGCGTCCTCGGCTCGATCTGGTACGCGCTCGAGCTACCGAAGGTCACTGCGGAGCTCCGGGGCTCCCGGGCGGGACAATAGCCAGTCACTGCAGTTCCAATTCAACTCCTTCTCCAGTTTTGCGACCTCGGGCTCGAAAATTCCTCTGAGGTAGTCCCGCTCTCGCTCGGGCATGCCTGATTCGTAAGGCAGCGAGTGCACATCTCTGGATGTCACGCGTTGGCATCGACTCACCTGAAGAAACTCGCAGATACGACTCAGTGTTTCATGTAGTTTCCTCTTCAAGTCCTCACTCTTCACGCACAGGACCCGGTCTTTGGGAAAATACCTCCACAGCCTGTACAGCTGCTCCGTGTAGAGCCCTCTGGAAATGTAAGAATAGACTCTGTGTTGCAGGGGTAGCGCCGCGCGACAGCGTTCTTTCTCAGTTCTTATCGCATCCCAGAAGGACAATGTGTCCGCCTTTCTGCTGCGCTCCATATTCCAGTGCGAATAGGCCCTTTCGATCGGGTCGCGCAACAACAGGATGAGCTTCATGCCGGGGTTGTATTCCCAGATTCGTCGCGGCGCCTCATGCCAATACATGTAGATGGGAGTCGCCTCACCCAGCACCTTGTGGGACTTTCCCGGGTTGAACCGCCGATGATATGTGGAGTAGTCGGG
>Ga0068855_100003806_pt1 | contig 18450 bp, 13 predicted proteins | sample KBSCornC52_FD_66592 | JGI IMG/M metagenome (GOLD analysis project Ga0068855, IMG submission 66592) | Corn rhizosphere microbial communities from Kellogg Biological Station, Michigan, USA - KBS Corn C5-2 | ecosystem: Host-associated > Plants > Roots > Rhizosphere > Soil ...
GATCGCATCTCTTCGCCTCGAGGTGAATCCGGGTATGGACCATGGTGCAGCGAGATTCGGGTGCCTTCGCCGGCAGCGGTGAAATCGACTATTACTTCGGTTTCAGGCGTGTCGGGCTCGTGGTCCCATGCCCATGTAAAGCCGAGCGAGCGACCCGCCTCGAATCGCGTGATGGTGCCGCGCACGGTCCAATCCATGGACGGCCAGCGGAGGAAGTAATTCCCGCCGACGTGTGGCTCGACTTCGGCCTCCGGCGGCCACCACATATACAGCAGCTCCGGCTCTATCCAATAACGGAACAGGGCGCTGGCAGGCAGGTCAAAGAAGTCGGCGGTAACCTGCAGGGTCCCGTCTGCCTCAATAGTGTGTTCAACGGTCATGGGCGGTGTCACTCAATTCAGGCGGTCCGGTCAGCTTGAGGATTGCGAACGCCCCGTCCGGTGTGACGGGGTCTTTCAGGATTCCCCATGCGGCGACGCCGTCGAGCGATTCAGGCTCGAGCAGGCTGAAGATCAAACGGCCGAGTGGCTGAGAGGTGCGGACCAGGAACGCGCCGGGGAGCGCGCCGCCGGTGGTCTGCTCAAAATGGCCGTCCAGCCGGACGAGGCGGTGGCCCTGGAACGGCGTTCGCGATTCCTGGCGCTGCTCGACCACAAACCGCTCGACGAGGCCGCGCCACTCCTGCTTCAGGGTCTCGACCGCGATTCCGTGGCGGCGGAGCAGGTCCACGACGGCGGTTTCGGCGCCGGGAATCAGGTAAGCGGAGGGCAGACGGGCGGTCTTCGTCGGCGTGAAGCGGTCGTAGATCGGCAGGTCGATCGATTCCAAGGCCAGCGGGGCGGACATGTGATCGACGGCAGCGCCGGGCGGGAGCTTCTCCAGCGGGACCGATTCCGTGCCGCGCTTCGCCATCTCGAAGCGGACGCCGAGCTTCGTTTCACCGCGCCTCCCCTCCGCGGTCACCCGCGAATCAGCGGCGCGCGTGAGGTCGAGAATTGTGCGGGCTTGGCGGGCGGTCTCGTCGAGGACTGCGTCGATAAAGGCGCGGGTCACGTCGATGCGGGTCTTGAACAGGAGGAAGCTGGCTGCCTCGCTCAGAATGGCGATTCGGTTGCGGAGGCCGACGTAATTGGTGACGTAGCGCGGCTCCGGTTCGACCGTGCGCCAGGCGCGCTCGGACCCCGTTCCTTCCACGTTTCCGTAGTCCTGCGTCGCGATTCCGCGGGCGGCCAGCTTCCGGCGGATTCCGGGGAGCAGCTCGTCGCGGGTGAAGCGGAGCACGCGCGGCTCCGTGTTCGGGTTGAGGGGCGGCGCGTAGGTGAGCTGGTAGCCGTGGCGGGTTCCGTCGGTGGTGTGGAGGTCCATCATCACGTCCGGCTCCCACGCCGTGTAGATGTGTTCGAGCGCCGCGCGCATCTCCGGTGATTCGGCCTTGATCGCGTCGCGGTTGAGATCGAGCCCCTTTCCGTTCGTCCGCAGCCCGATCCGCGCCGGGCCGTTCTGGTGAGAGCGGTTGACCCTCCCCTCGCCCCACGCCTCGTTGCCGTCGATGTTGTAGATGGGCGTCGCGAGGATGACGAGCTTGTCGGCAAGCCCCTTCGGCTGGCGGCTGAGGTCGCGGAGGAGAGCGAGGACCGCCTCCTTCCCTTCGACTTCGCCCGCGTGGATATTCGCCTGAAGATAGACGACGGGCCGCTTGAGTCGGCGGGCCTCGGCGGCGTTCTTCACGAGCGGGCGGGAGAGGATTACGAGCGGGATGTCGCGGCCCTTGTCGCTCTTCCCGATGGCTTCGACGCGGATCGGCGCTCCGTGTGCCTTCAGCGCAGCCAGGAAGCCCATCACATCGTCGTAAGTGGAAGTCTCGGCATATTTGGAGGATTCGGCCCGTGTGCGCGGCCAATCATCTGGTTGTGACCGGGCCGCGATCGCGCATCCAACCATCGCCGTCGCGAAACACGCGTGAATTAATGCTGTTCTCGTCCGCATGACACCCGTATTCGATGCGGCAGGCGCGATGCCCTCCGTTCTGTTTGGCGACGAGAGGGATCGAATCCGCCGAATCGCCGATGCAAAGCGAGCGAAAGCGTGTCAAACACATCATTATCTCCCTGATTCCCGCCGCCCCTCTCACCCAGCCAACGGAGGATGCACGTGAGACTTGCATTGATTCTGATTGCTGCCTGCCTGACGATTCCCGCCGCCGCGCAGCGCATCACCCTCGTGAAGGAGGGGAAGAGCGCATACACCATTCTGCTCGCGCCGCCTGCGACGCCGGCCATGCGGCACGGCGCGCAGGAACTCCAGCGATTCGTAAAGGAGATGTCCGGCGCGGAGCTGCCCATCGTCGAGGAAACGGCCGGGAAGAAGCCGATTCGGCGCGCGATTCGCATCGAGACCGATCCGAAGCTGGGCGAGGAGGAGCTGCGGATCCGGACGGATGGGCAGACCCTCCGAATCTCCGGCGGAGGGAAGCGCGGCGCGATGTACGGCTGCTACGCGCTGCTGGAGGATGTGCTCGGCTGCCGTTGGTTCAACGCGCGCGTGAGCCGCATACCCAGGCAGAAGACGATTACTATCGCCAGGCTCGACATCCGGCAGAAGCCCGCCTTCGAGTACCGCGAACCCTACTACACGGAAGCGCTCGACCGGGACTGGGCGGTCCGGAATCGCACCAACGGCAACGCGCAGCGGCTGGACGAATCGGTCGGCGGGAAGGTGTCCTATGGGCCGTTCGTCCACACCTTCGAATCGCTCGTGCCGCCCAACGAGTACTTCGACACGCACCCGGAATACTTCTCCATGATCAACGGGAAGCGGATGAAGGGGTACTACCAGCTCTGCCTCACCAACCCGGACGTGCTCCGCATCTCCATCGAGCGCGTGAAGCAGTGGATAAAGGAGCGGCCGGACGCCACGATCTTCTCCGTATCGCAGAACGACACCTACGGCCGGTGCGAGTGTCCCAACTGCAAGGCGGTCGAACAGGAGGAGGGCGCGCCCTCCGGTCCGCTCCTGCGATTCGTGAACGCGGTGGCCGAGGCGATTGAGAAGGACCATCCGAACGTCCTCATCGACACCCTCGCCTACCAGTGGACCGAGGACCCACCGAAGCTGGTCCGCCCGCGCAAAAACGTCCGAATCCGGCTCGCGCCCATCGGCGCGTGCTTCGCGCACGCGCTGGACAAGTGCGACGCCAACAAGAAGCCCTTCGCGAATCTCGTGTCGTGGGGCAATATCACGAATCAGCTCTACATCTGGCACTACAGCACCAACTTCGCGAACTACCTCCAGCCCCTCCCCGACCTCGACGAGATCGCGCAGGACATCCCGCTCTTCAGGAAGCACGGCGTGGTCGGCCTCTTCTATGAGGGCGATTACGCGCCCGGCGGGGGCGGCGAGATGTCGGAACTGAAGGCATACCTCATGTCGAAGCTGATGTGGGACGTGAACCGCGACCCGGAGCCCATCATCGAGGATTACGTTCGGGCCGTCTATGGCGCGGCCGCGCCGCAGATATCCCTCTGGCTCGACCTGCTCCACCGGCCCGCCCGAACGCAAAACGTCCACGCGCGGATCTACGATCGCCCCAACGCTCCCTATCTCGACCCGGAGACCATTGGCTACGGTCTCAGGCTGTTCGACAAGGCCGAGCAGTCGGTCGCGAACGACCCCGCGGCCCTCGACGAGGTACAGCGGGCGAAGCTGGCGCTCGAATATGTCGCGCTCATGCAGGCGAAGCCCGGCACGCCGGAGCGGGACGATCTCGCAAAGGTCGTCGCCGCGAAGATTCGCAAGTATGGGATTGGGCAGATACGAGAGGGAGAGAACGTGTCGGCGTTCCTGAAGAGGATCGGCCAGTAATCCGGGGTTGAAACCCCTCTCTACGAAACAAAAGCTTCCTTCGAGGCTTGACCGTTCGAGCAAAGACGAGCACTCACACGCTAATCACTATGTCGCTGGTTGGTACCTGTCTCGCCGCCGGGCCGGTGAGGCTGCACCCTCCCGCTAACATGCGCTACGCGCAAACTCCGCACCTTCGCGCGCAGGGCGTACCGGCTTGGTATCGTTCCGCGCACGGTGAGTGTCTGGTGCGGGGCTGGCCGCAGGCATGGCAGCGGCGGGGCGCAGCCCGCCGACCGTATCGAGTGCGGACTCCATGATCAATTGCCTGCCTGCGTAAGGTGCGCTGGTTATTAGACCTCTTGCCAACGCGCAGCCAGATGCTTCGCTCCGCTCAGCACGACGAGCATGTCTGTCCGTCTCGCGAGCGTAGCAGCCCGTCATTCCGAGAGAGCATTAGCGACCGAGGAATCTGCTTGTCGTCACTTATGCAAGCGATTTATTATATCGCTTGTTACCGCATGCGTCGCCGCCGGGCACGCGAGGCTCCGCGATTAGCCGGTCGGCTTATGATGGGCCGTCGCGATTGAGCGTCATTCGGCGGTGCTCGATCCCGGCGTCGAGGAAGACGTCACCCTCGGCGACAAATCCGAGGCGCTCGTAGAAGGGGATGACCAGTAACTGCGCGTCGAGAACGAGAGTTTCGAAGCGTGTGAGCCCGTCCTGGACCAGCCGGCGCATCAGGAGCTCGCCAATACCCAGCCTCCGATGTTCCATTAGCACTGCGACCCGGCCAATCTTGCCGGTTCGGTCACCCTTATCTACAAGACGGGCAGTCGCGACGGGCTCGCCGCCAGATTCAACCAGGTAGTGGTCGGCATCTTCGTCGAAGTGGTCCATCTCTTCCCACGGAGGAACCTTCTGCTCCTCGACAAAGACCACCATTCGAATCCGGTAGCACTTGTCGCGATCGTCGCCGGTAGCCGCGATTCGGGTTGTAACGGGCGCGACGGACTGGTTTCGCTCTTCCATTATGATTGGCCCGATGAGCCGCGAACCGCGCCGATCCAGACGCGGTCGCTGTGCAGATAGCGTTCCGCCGTTTCCCGGAGCTCTTCGGACGTAATGGACTCAATGCGCTCGACATAGCGCGCGCCCGCGTCCGGCGGCAGGCCGTAGAGGCGATTGACCGCGAGCTCGCCGGCCTGTGCGCTGAATGTCTGGAGACCGGTTACGCGCTCCCCGCGAATTGCAATTTTCCCCGCGGAAAGCTCGTGGTCGGAAACCGGCTCGCGGCGGAGGCGCGCGCATTCGGCGAGGAGAATCTCGCGTGCAGCCGCCTCGTTCTCCGGCGAAGTCGCCGTATAGGTTGCGAACGTGCCGCCGTAGCGCCGCGCGCGGTGGAAGCTCGTGACGGCATAGGCGAGCCCGTTGTCCCCTCGCACTGCCTGGAAGAAACGGCCCGCGAGACCGGAGGTTATCTCCGCAATCAGGTCGAGCGCGTGCCGTGAATCATCGTCTACGGCCGCGCCCGCGAATCCCATGACTGCCGCCGTCTGCTGCTTGTCGACCACTACGGTGCGCTCCGACGGCGCGGCCCGGCTGAGGGTTGTCGGGAGAGAGGCGGTCGCCTCGCCCGCGGGAACCAGGCCTTCCAGCAGCGAACGGAGGGCAGCACCGCCGACATCCCCGACGACGCCGATGATCGCGCCCGAGGCGACGACCCAGCGGCGATACCAATCCCGCACATTATCCGGAGTCAGCACCGCTACTGCCTCCGCGATGCCGCTCGACGGCAGTCCATAGGGCTGGTCGCCCCAGTAGGCGGCGTTGAAGAGATCGACGGCGCGGGAAGACATGCTGTCCTGCTGCCGCCGAATCTCCGCATAAATAGCCTGCTTTTCCTTCTCGATCTCTTCGGGCGCGAAGGTCGGGGACGTCAGCACGTCGCGCAGGATGGCGATCCCTTCCGGCAGCCGATCGGCGAGGATCTTCATCGAGAAACCGAGGTAGTCAGGCGTGACGGAGGTGCCGATCCCGGTGCCGAGGCTCTCGATTCGCTCCGCAATCTCCTCTGCGCTGAGCCCGGCGGCGCCCTTCATGATCGACTTGAGCGTGAGGTTGGTGATTCCCGCGATGGCACGTGTCTCGCCGAGCCTGCCGCCGGGGAAGAGGACGTGCAGGGCGACGATGGGCAGGTCGGTCCGTCCGCGGAAGAGGAGCGTTTCTCCGGATTCGAGCGTTAGCTCCTCGGCATCGGCAACGTTGCGGGAAGCCCCTGCGCGTTTCTCCGAGACGGGGATAGTGTCATCCGGAAGCAGGAGGCGCTTCATTTCCGATTCGGTTCGTTCCGGAGCTGAGGCGGCCGTGGGAAGATACTCCTGGAGCGTTGCGCGACCCGGGGGGAGATAAGTTGCGGCAACGCGCTGAACGTCCGCGGACGTGACGGCCTGGAGCCGGACGAGCACCTCGTCCGCAAGGCGGTAATCACCCAGCGCCTGGTAGGAGGCGAGATGACGGGCGACGCCGAGGACCTCCTCCTGGCCGAACAGGCGGCGGCTCTCCATCCGCGTCTTCACGCGGCGCAGCTCGTCTTCGCCCACGCCAGCGCTCACGATTCGGGCAACCTCCTCCAGCAGGCCGCGTTCGGCCTCGAGAGGGTCGTCGGAGAGACAGTCCGCGCCCAGGGTGAAGACGCCGATGTCCTCGAAACCTTCGTAGCCCGCCCACGCGGTGCTGACGAGTCGCTTCTCTTCGCGGAGCCGCCGGAAGAGGCGCGCCGACCGGCCGTCGGAGAGCAGGCTTCCGAGTGCCATGAGCGGCGCGGAATCGGGGTGGAGGACCGGTGGCGCGTGGAACCCGAACTCGACGAGCCGCTGCTGGATGTCGCCGCGCATGCGGTGGAATCGGAAGCCCGTCCGCTCCGGCTCCGCGGGCGATGACTCCCGGACCAGCTCTCCCCTCTCAAGCTCCTCCCAGTAGCGGCGGGCGAGATCGACGATTCGGCTGGTGTCGACGTCGCCCACCACCGCGAGCGTGATGTTCTCGGGCCGGTAGGTTTGTGCGACGAACGCGGCGAGGTCGTCGTGACGGAGCGCGCGCAGGACTTCGTCGGGGCCGATCCGCCAGCGGCGAACGCGGTGGCGGTCGAAGGCGTGGGCGTACATCGTTTCGACCAGCATGGCGGTCGGATTGTCGCGCTTCTGCTTCGATTCCTGGATGATGACCTCGATCTCGCGGGCCAGCTCATCACCGTCGAAGAGAGAGTTCTTGAACGTGTCGGCCTGAATCTCCAGGGCGCGCTCGACTCCCTCGCTGGGCAGGACCACGTAGTAGCTCGTCTCGTCGTAGTAGGTGCCCGCGTTTATCGAGCCGCCGAGCGCGCGAATCTCCTCTGCGATCTGTTCCTTGCCAGGCCGGTTCTTCGTGCCCTTGAAGAACATGTGCTCGACGACGTGGGCAATCCCGTTCCAGCGGTCGGGCTCGTTGAAGTAGCCGACGTTGACGTGGGCGAGAACGGCCGCCACGGGCGCGGTGTGGTTCTCCTTTACGAGGAGCGTCAGGCCGTTGCCCAGCACGAATCTGGAGACGTTGGCAGTGGTTGACGGATTCACGGAGTGCACGGGTTGGCTTTCCTCTCGATAACCCGGCAAGCGAGCGCCGGGCGGGTACAATTCTGATACGGCCGGGGCGGCGGGTGAATTCCTGGCGATAGCTCACGATGAAGCGGGCGTGACGCGACGCATGCCAGAGTGTAGCAGATGTTACTGAGGAGAGAGGATAGGACATGCGCCTGCTGTTTATTGTCTTCGAGGCGAGCGTCGAGAATCGCGTTGTTGCGATGTTGGAGCGATGCGGCGCGCCGGGCTATACGCGATTTGCCGGCGCGACGGGTGACGGGAAGCACGGTCCGCGCGAAGGCACTCCCGTCTGGCCGGGCTTGAACAACCTGATTTTGGCCGGGATGCCGGAGGAGATTGTGCCGATGGTCGTCGAAAGCCTCCAAAAGCTGGAAGACGAGCGTGGCGGGAGGCTTGCCGTGAAGGTGTTCTCGGTGCCTGCGGACGAGTATCTCTGAGAGTCGGTCCCACCCGCCCGATTGTTGCTAGCGTCGCTGTAAGCTCACTCCTCCTGATGGGGTGTTTCGTTTGGTCCTGCCGCGTTGCGCACTACACAAATGAAGACCGCGAACGACACCGCGCATTCAGGTCCGGAATCACCGCTTCCGGCAGGGACCGTGACGCTGATGTTCACGGACGTGCAGGGATCGACGGCCGGATGGGAGGCGCACGGGTCCATATTCGGCGAGGCGCTGAGGATTCATGACGACCTGGTGCGACGCGCCATCGTGGAGAATGGCGGCCACGTTGTAAAGAGCGCGGGCGACGGGTTCATGGCGGCGTTCACGTCGGCGGCCGAAGCCATCGAGGCGTGCGTCGGGATTCAGACGAATCTTGCAGCGGTCGACCCGACGGGCCCCTGGGCGGCGGTCGGCGGAATTCGGGTACGAATCGGGCTGCACACGGGCGAGCCTGCCCTTCGGGATAACGACTACTTCGGGCCGCCCGTGAATCGCGCGGCGCGAATTGCGGACGCCGCGCACGGCGGCATGGTGCTGATCTCCGGCGATACTCTTTCCCAGGCGCGCGCTATCCTCTCCCCTTCCGTCCAGATCAAGGATCACCAGTCCCATCGGCTGAAAGACCTCGGCCAGCCGGTGCGCCTCTACGAGGTGCGTTCGACCTCATTTCAGAGTCTCTGGTGCGACCGGCCGCTCCGCACCCTTGAATCGCTCCAGCACAACTTTCCGCAGCAGATGACGAGCCTGGTGGGCCGGCAGCGCGAGCGCGATGCACTGAATGCGATGCTCTCCCGACAGGCGAACCGTCTCATCTCGCTGACTGGCCCCGGCGGCAGCGGCAAGACGCGTCTGGCGCTCCAGGTTGCCGCCGACCGATTGCAGGACTACCGGGACGGCGTCTGGCTGGTGGATCTCGCGCCGGTGCGAGATCCCGGCGCGGTCGCCGCGACAATAGCGCACGCGCTGCGTGTTGACATTCCTGCTTCCACGGACGCGCGTTCCGCCATCATCGCGCATCTGCGGACGAAGCAGGTGCTGCTCGTTCTCGACAATTTCGAGCAGGTCGCGGATGCGGCCCCGCTTGTGACCGACCTGCTGCGTGAGAGCGCGGGACTTACGTGCCTCATCACCTCGCGCGAATACCTTCACCTCAGCGGAGAAAAAGATTTCCCCGTCGAGCCGCTGGCGGCCCCGACTGCCTCCGCTTCTCACGATTCTCACGCAGACTGGGGATCGTATGAGAGCGTCCAGCTCTTCCTCGAACGGTGCCAGTCCATTCGCGGCGACTTCGAGCTCACCGATACCACCGGTCCGATTGTAGGCGAGATCTGTCGCCGACTCGATGGCATCCCGCTCGCGGTCGAGCTCGCCGCAGCACGCGTGCGCGTCATTTCGCCCGCCCAAATTCTGCAGAAGCTGACCCAGAGGTTCGACATACTCTCTACCAGGCTCCGCGACGTTCCGGAACGGCAGCAGACCCTCCGATCCACGATCGACTGGTCCTATGATCTGCTGACGGAAGACGAGCGGGCACTGTTTTGCGAGATGGCGGTGTTCCAGAGCGGCTTCTTTCTCGAAGCAGCGGAGGCGGTGTCAAACCTGCCGGACGCGATGGAGCTGGTCTTCTCGCTGCGAGACAAGTCGCTGCTGAAGACAGGGGAAGCGCTCGGAGATACGCGGTATTACATGCTGGAGACCATTCGGGAGTACGCCCAGCAGAAGCTCATTGCGCTGGGTTCGCTCGACGGCCTGCGCGACCGGCACGCCGCCCACTATCTCGACCGCGCTTCGGCGTGGAGCGAACGGCTCGCAAGCGCCGGCGGCGAGGCGGAACAGGCCGAACAAGTCTTCCGGTCGGACCTGGAAAACATCCGTGCGGGAATGGACTGGGCGTCAACGCGCAACGACCCCCGGATGACGATGGCGTTTGGGAAGGCGCTCTTCCCCTATCTTCGCCGTCATGGGCTCTACGACGAGGGAGACACCCGGCTCGCCATTGCGGAGGATGCGGCGCGCGACGTGGGCGACCAGACCATGCTGGCGCGTCTGCTGAATCAGCGCGGGCTTCTCGCGATGGAGCGAGGCCAGTTGGACAGCGCAGCCGCGCTTCTCGACGAAAGTCACTCGATCAGCGCGGCGCTGGGAGACAGTTCCCGGGCGCTCGTAGCCTGCGCGAATCTGGGGAATGTCTACTGGCTCCGAAGCGAGTTCGCTTTGGCCCGCGAAAAATGGGAAGCGGCGCTCGCCCTGGCCGGCCCCGCGTCGTCGCCGCACCATCGAGCGTTCATCCGCGAGAATATAGGTATCCTCGCGTGCCAGGAAGGGAGGCTCGATGAGGCGGAGGTCCATTACGCCGCCGCGCTCGACCTGCATCGCGCGAACGGCAATCGTGAGGGAATTGCCTCCACCCTCTACAATTCTTCGGAGGTATGGCGGAAGCGGAGGGAATTCGAGCGGGCGGCATCGATCCTGGAGGAGAGCCACAATCTATACGCAAGCCTCGGACACCAGCGTGGAATCGCGCTCGCGTCCGTACGCATGGGGCTGGTGCTTATCGATCAGGGACAGCCTTCCGCGGCGCGTGAACGCACGCTGGCGGGGCTCGAAATCGCCCGGTCCACCGACAATCGCCATGCAGAGATGTATGCGCTTACTTCGCTGGGCCGCGCGGCGATGGCGGACGGGGATATGGGTGCTGCGTCGAGCCACCTCCGGCGCGCGCTTGAGATGGCTGTTGCCCTCTCGGACCGGCGACACAAGGCGGACACGATTCGCCGTATCGCCGAGATGCTTTACAGGCAGAGCCGGGGACCTGCCGCCCTTCGCCTGCTGCTATGGGTGGAGCGTGAGTATGGGGTGATGGGCGTGGACGACGCGGTGGAGACAGCGAGAGATCGACTCGTGATGAGTCGGCGGCTTGAGGAAGCCGGCATTGACGTACCCGCCAGCCTGCCTGAATCGTACTCCCCGGAACAGGATCTCTCTATTTCACCCTAAATTGCGCCGCGATGCCAAACAATCGTCCATTTGGCATGATTCCTGCAATAGTACGATCGGTATGACAGCTTGTTGCACTCGCATAGGACGTATGGGAACCTCACACTAATGAAGAGAACTCTTGGAGCCGCGGCGCTATTGCTGGTATGGACCGCGCTGCCCGCATTCGCGGGCGCGTCCATTGCCCCCGTAACTTATGTGATGCCAACCGGCATCGATCCGTTCTTCCTCGACTACACGTTCAGCGGTGAATCGTATACGGTGTCCGGCCTCCAACTGCTGTCCACCTCTTACAGCTTCAATGATCCAATCCTTGGGACGGTGTTCGGCGGCGGCGGCGTGGAGCCGGAAGTGCCCACATCCGACAACTCCGGCATCCAGTTCAACCGGTTCGAAGTGACAACCGACTACAGCGGGGACATTGTCGTCAGCCCCATTCAGGTGGGACTGGGCTCGTTCCAACCGTGGGTTCTCGTGGCTGGCTCCAATGGTCACCAGGTCGTGGGCCAGGCGGGATCGGCGCTCGTTGGGGAGCCGACATTTGGTGGAAAGTACTTCGGCCACTTCGAGGTACAGAACATCTCGTTCCCCGGCGTGGACGACTTCGCGCACAGCAACGTAACAATTCGCGGTTTCGCTGCCGTGCCGGAGCCGGGTTCCGTGGCGGCCGGGGTCTGCATGGTCTTGTCGACCGCGTGCGGACTTGGCTATCTGCGCCGCCGCCGGGCGTAAACGGCTGGCACACCTGAGTACGCGCGCCTCGTTCCTTCTGGAACGAGGCGCGCGGCGTTCTGACCTTGTCAATTGACCAGCAGCACGTGATTCCCCGCGTCATAGGAGAAGGTGGTCGTGGCGAGTGTGGTCCCGCCGCTGCTCTTCTCCGTGACCGAGGTGAGGTTCCCGGCTGTGTCGTAGCCCGAATCGACCTCGTTTCCGAGCGGGTCCACGACCGAGGTCACTTCGTTCTTCGTGTTCCACGTCCACGTCCAGACATGGGTGAGCGGGTCCGTTTTGGTGAGGACGTTTCCACTCGAATCGAACGTGAAGGAGTAGCTGTGCCCCCTCCGATCAGTGATTCCTGTGCGGTTGTTGGTCGTGTCATAAGAATATGATTCGAGCACGCCCGCCTGATCTTCCACACTCGCCAGCCGCCCGCTCGTGTAGTTGTGCTTCACCGTATGCGAGTTGGCATCCGTGATCACTGTCTGGCCGGACGCATAGGAGTAGGTCACGGAATTGGAGCAGGCATCCGTCTCCGAGGCCAGCGAATCATCGGTGTTGTACGTCGCCGTGAAGCTGTGGCCCAGTGCGAACGGATAGGACGCTCCCGATCCGATCGGTACGGGTTGAGAGTACGGTCACCGTTCGCTCAGACGTTTCATCCCAGCCATAGCATCGGCCCTACCAGGGTCTGACGCGAGCGCGTCACGGTAAGATGCTCGCGCTGCCACTGAGTCGCCCTGCTCCTCCGACATCTCACCCATCCTCGCAAGCGCCGCCGCCCGTTCGCGGCCGTCACGGGCGTTGATAGATGCCGATTCAAAGTAGGATCGTGCCTCATTGAATCGGCCTTGGCGGGCCGCAAGCGTGCCAAGCGCGAACGAAGCAGCACCAAGTTTCGGATCATAATGTAGGGCGACAAGGTGGCATCGTTCTGCTTCTCCAGACTTTCCCAATTCCTCATAGTAATACCCCAGGCGGTTATACGCGTCCGCCAACTCCCCTGTTGGCATCGGCATGCGCACTAGTCTTTCAAATACGTCTGCTGCCGCCGCGGAATTACCCTGAGCATGGTAAGAATATCCAAGCCACGCCAAGACAACCTGCTGTTTGGCATCCAGACGATGCGCCTTTAAGAGTTCTGAGATAGCCTCTTGGTATCGTCGCATTTTGTAATATGCGAGTCCTAGCTTGAAATGCGCTCTCGCTGACGACGGATACTTTCGGGCGACAGCCGCTGAGTCGCGGACGGTGTAGGTGATAACGGCAGCAGAAACTTGTGGCGACCGTCCATGGGCAGGCTGTGGCCGGGCCTGAGGACTCCGAGAGGGGGTCCTACAGCCCGGTGTCACAGCGACTAGACCTGTCGCGATCATGAACAACCGCCGAATCCAACTCATTTCGCGAACGATTCCGCGCGTGCGGATCATCGGCCATACCATTATGGCAGGAGGTAACCCGGCGAGAGGCCAGCCTGGCCGTACCGTTATACCGTCATGCGCACGCATCGAGTTCGTCGGGTCTATTCCTGAGCTGTCACGAAGATTGTCCACAAAGGTCCCCTATTGCGGCTTACCGCCCGGTCCACGATGGTCGTCAATGTCGTTGGGGTTCCATCCAACGTCAGGGTTTCTGCCTCGGTCAGGATTGCCGCTCCTGCCCGGAGTATCCCACCCTGGATTCCTCGCCCTTATCTTGCGCAGCTTATTGCGCGATTCGATGTGGTCCCGCCGCTGCTCTTCTCCGTGGCCGAGGTGAGGTTCCCGGCCGTGTCATAGCCCGAGTCCACCTCGTTTCCGAGCGGGTCCACGACCGAGGTCACTTCGTTCTTCGTGTTCCACGTCCATGTCCAGACATGGCTGAGTGGGTCCGTTTTGGTGAGGACGTTTCCACTCGAATCGAACGTGAAGGAGTAGCTATGCCCCCTTCGGTCCGTCAGACCCGTCCGGTTGTTGCTCGTATCATAAGAATACGATTCGAGCACGCCCGCCTGATCCTCCACACTCGTCAGCCGCCCACTCGTATAATTGTGCTTCACCGTGTGCGAGTTGGCGTCCGTAATCACCGTCTGGCCGGACGAATACGAGTAGGTCACGGAATTGGAGCAGGCGTCCGTCTCCGATGCCAGCGAATCGTCGGAGTTGTACGTCGCCGTGAAGCTGTGGCCCCGCTTGTCCGTGTGGCTCGTGATGTCGTGCGCCGAGGACTACAGCCCGCCTGGGAAGTGCTTCACGGCATCGCGCAGCTCTAACACAGTCAGTCGCCGACCAATCGTCGGCGAGAGCCGCGTCGTTATGTGTTTTGGCGCGTTGGAGGAAGCAGGCACGGCACGCAAACAGCTCGGGACGGCCGACGTCGCAGCTCGGGTTCATGGAAAGAATGTTGGCAGTCGACTGATTGACGCGCTTGACGTGGAGAATGCCGTTGGGAGCAGCTGTTTCACATGCCCATCCGCAAACGAATACATGGCGCTACCTTCGTGCCGGCGACCACCTTCAGGTTGAGCTAGGAGTTCCGGCGTGAAGTCTACGGCATACAAGCCATGCAGTTCATTTGCGGTGATACCCACATCTGGAGATCGGGTTGCAATCATTCCTACTCTAGCGTCAAGAAGCGTTACGGTCAGGGCCGGAAACTGAATCACGGCTTCGTGCCGGCCGGACAACCGGTGCCTGTCGGCAGATCCTACGACGTAGTTTAGACGCGCGTTATATGCGTAACCAATTGCAGCCGTGGAACCTCTGTAGCGTTGCAGACGGCCCGGTGTCCTAATAGACGGACAACTTGGAACAAGTCCGCGCGGTACGTAGGGGACCACCAATTTGATCCATGTTGTTTCGTCAGTCGTCTCGCTGTGGGAGAACGCCCCCTGGCTTGCGGCGGGATAGGAAGAATCCCAATCTAGCGTATACAACGACAGCGCGAGACTCCACTGGCGAACATGCGCTTGGCACGCGGCGCCACTGGCTCGGCGGCGGCTTGCAACAACGATTGGCACAATGATGGCAGTCAACAGGCCGATTACCGCAAGGACCACTATCAACTCAGTTATTGAGACCGCAACACGCGGCTTTAATTGGCGCATCGATTGTTCTCAAGTTCTGGCGGAGGCAGGCCCAGACTTCGACCTACCTCCGCTGTTAGCGTTAGTTCCGTTCTCGTTCCCACTTGTCCATCAAGTGGTTGTAGTCTCCGGGTCCAGGCTTGGAGCCGCCGTGACCGCTTCCGAACCCCTCGTTGCCGTTGCCTTGCTGCTTCAGCTTGTCGCCGATGATTCCAATGGCTTTGTAGAATATGTAGCCAACGACGGCGTACGTTGTGACTACTCGTACGGCCGAGCCTATCTGTACGATCGTAGGATCGGTGATCGCTGCACCACCGCGATTCAGTAAGCCATTGAGGAAGTCCTTCAGCCACGCCGGGATGTGCCCGCTCGGATCGAGGTGATTCACCGGGTCGTGCTCGCAGTAGAGATAGGGCTTCTGGTCGAGGCAGGTGTCACGCGTGATGAACCGGCCGACCTGCGGGTCGTAGTACCTTGCTCCCACGTGCACGAGACCGGCGTCGCCGTCGTCCCGGTACCCGCTCGTGGCGGCGAACTTGTAGGGACTGGTCGAGCTTCCCGTCGTGTTCACCGTCAGCCCGAAGGCATCATGGTTGATCGTGCCGGTGACGGTCTGGCTGGAGTTGGTCACCGTCCTTTCCGAGCCCAGCCCATCGAACAGCGGATACTCCCCGTCCTTTCGGATCAGCCCGTTCCCATACGCATACGCCGAAGTAAACGTGCTTCCCTGCTTCTCCAGAAGGATGCCGCCGGGTCCATAGTAGAACACGGTCGTCGCTCCGCCATTGGTTCGGGAGTAGCGCCGGCCCAGGGCGTCATAGACGAAGCTGGAGACGGTGCTTCCTCCGGTCGCCGTGCTGGTGAGCTGGCCGTCGTAATCATAGGCCAGTGTCCAGCTCGTGCCGGAGAGGGTTCGATTCGTCTGGTCTCCCGCGTTGTTGTAGCTATAGGAGTTGACGAACCCGCCTGTCGAGGAGGATGTCGCCGTCAGCGCGTCATCGGAGTTGTAGGTGAAGGAGGTCGTCTTCGTGCCAATCGTCTGGCTCGTCCGATTTCCCACTCCATCCACCGCATAAGAGGCGCTGTACGCATTGGAGCCGGTCCGCGATTCGGCGGTCATGTGCCCCTGCGCGTCATAGCTCCAGGAGACCACGTCGCCGCTCGATTCGGTGCAGGTCGCTCTTCGGTTGTCGGCATTGTAGGTGTAAGAGAACGACGAGAGCGTGGTCCCGCCGCTGTTCTTATTCGTGACGCTCGTCAGCCGGTCGGCATTGTCGAAGACCTTCGTCACCGTCGCCGTGTTCGGCAGCGTGATTCCGGTCTCGTTGCCATTCGCGTCATACGAATAGTTTGTGCTGGCGCTGTTCTCCGTCAGCGTGTCGAGCAGGTTGCGGCTGTTATAGGAGTAGGTAATCACCCTTGAGCTTGCGTCGGTGACCGTGCTCAACAACCCCTTCTTGCCGGTCGAATCGTAGACGTTGGTCACACGGGTCGTGCCGCCGAGCGATTCGGTGAGCATCCGGTTGTCGTTGTCATACGTCCTCGCCCACGTGCCCACTCCGTCCGTCCAGCCGGTCAGATTCGAGTTGGCATCATAGGAGAACGTCGGGTCGGTTCCGGTGGGATAGTCGACGGCCGTCACTCGGTTCCAGTTGTCGAGCGTGTAATTGGTCGTGTTGGAGAGAGCGTCCGTTCGGCTGGTGCGCACTCCGAGTCCGTTCACCGTAAACGATTCGGTGTGGCTTCCCGGCGTAGTGACCGAAGTCAGCTCTCCATCGGTGTTGTAGCCGTAAGAGGTCGCGTGGCTGTTGTTGTCGGTCTTGGTGACCAGCAGCCCGTGATTCCCCGCGTCATAGGTGAAGGTGGTGGTGCCAAGCGTGGTCCCCCTCTGTGCCAATATAGAGTGAGACACTTCACTATAGGTGAAGCGGTCACCAATCAGGGCGGGAAGAGGCGAATAGATCGATGTCTTTTGCTCAGTTGAACGGTACGCATGGAAGTGATTCGGGACGGGAGCAGGCGGGGATTCCCGACCCGCAGTTCACTCCCGGCAATACCGTCTTTGGAAACCGCTACCCGAAAGCCTTCAAACTCAGAGTCCTCGAACAGACCGATGCCTGCACGAAGCCAGGCGAGCTCGGCAGATACTTGCGGCGGAATGGTCTCACCCATGCCACTCTCACCTGCTTTCGCAAACAGCGCGCATCCGGCACGCTTGACGCCGCTCCCAACAACCGCTCCGCCAACGGGAGGACCGAGAAGGCCGGTAACACCCAGGAGAACAAGCGTCGGCTGGAGGAGACCAGGCTGCGGATGGACCTGGAACGGGAGAACCGTAAGCTGCGCCGCCAGCTCGAACAGGCCGAAATGATCATCGACATCCAAAAAAAAGTTGCTCGTCTCCTGGAAATCCCGCTGGACGAGCCGCCGTCGGGCAGGACGGGCAGCAGAAAGACTGGACGCAACGGCTCCTGAGCGCCGTTCAAGAGGCGGTTCAGGAAGTAGCGCAAGAAACAACGCGCAAGAGAGGCGTCGCTCCCGTCGTCCGTGCGCTCGGTCTCAGCCGGGCCACCTTCTACCGCCGTCACTCCTCCCAACCGGAGCAGCAGACCGAGCGGAAGAAGCGGGGATGCCCCGTTCCTGAGAGGCGTCTCTCCGAAGAAGAGCGCGAGACTGTCCGGCAGGCACTCTACAGTGAGCGGTTCATGGACCGCACGCCCACCGAGGTCTACGCCGCACTCCTGGACGAGGGCGTCTATCACTGCTCCATCCGCACGATGTACCGGATACTGGCCGAAGAAGGAGCCAGCCAGCGGCGCACGCGGGAGAGAAAGCACGGCCAATACCAGAAGCCGGAGCTGCTGGCGGAGCGGCCGAACCAGTTGTGGAGCTGGGACATCACGCGCCTGAAGGGTCCGCGTCCCTGGACCTGGTTCTATCTCTACGTCATCATGGATGTCTACAGCCGCTACGTGGTCGGCTACACCATCGCCTACCAGGAGAACCATTCACTCGCCAGGGAGTTCATCACCGAAACCATCCAAAAACAGAATATCGCCAGGGACCAGCTGACGCTGCACGCGGACCGCGGCTCTTCGATGACGAGCAGGGGAGTAGCGCTTCTGTTGTCGGACCTCGGCGTGGTGAAGACGCATTCACGTCCGCACGTCTCCAACGACAATCCCTATTCGGAGAGCCAGTTCAAGACCCTCAAGTACCGGCCCGAGTTCCCGGAGCGCTTCGGCTCCATCGAGGATGCGAGGTCCTTGTGCGGCAAGCTATTGGATTGGTACAACGGCGAGCACCACCATGGAGGCCTCGCGTTGCTCACTCCGGCCATGGTGCATCACGGCCGGGCAGAGGAGGTCATCCTACAGCGGCAATCCAGGCTCGATGCGGCCTACCAGGCGAATCCGGCGCGGTTTGTCAACCGCCCTCCGGCGCATCCTGAGCTCCCGGCGGCCGTCTGGATAAACCCGCCCGTAACTCGCGAGACCGCTAACGAAACACCGCAGGCAGCTAACGAAACGTAACGAACCGTCACGTGACGTTTCCCGCCGTTTCCCATTCAATGAAAAGAGGGCTGCGCTGCCGGGGTGCGGGGCGCCCGCGACTTTAGACCTCGGATTCATCCACGCCACGCGAAGAATGGCCGAGCGACGGCGCGACCGCTGACAAGCGGCGCGTTACGGAAAGCAAGCCGGAAAATACCTACAACAAACTGTCTCATCTATATTGACAAGTTCCG
>Ga0068855_100003807_pt1 | contig 18448 bp, 16 predicted proteins | sample KBSCornC52_FD_66592 | JGI IMG/M metagenome (GOLD analysis project Ga0068855, IMG submission 66592) | Corn rhizosphere microbial communities from Kellogg Biological Station, Michigan, USA - KBS Corn C5-2 | ecosystem: Host-associated > Plants > Roots > Rhizosphere > Soil ...
TCCGCTTTCTCCAACCGCGGTGCTGCATGGTTTAACAACTTCATTGTCCGTCCGGCAGCCTGTACTCAAAATTGTAAAAATGCTTTCCGCTCGTAATCACGATCTCCATTTTGCCAGTTAAGCCCTTGAGTTGATCGGTTCCCGAATCCGGTACGACCACCACGTTCAACTCGGGCACGCCGCGATTCATGATGCCCGTGTGTTCGAGCGCGAAACTTCCACTGCGGCCTTTCAGTTTGCCCGTGACCTTTTCAAGCGCCACGTAGCCCGCCGAACTCTTTTCTGAAGTCGTGACAGCCAGCATCTGGCCCTTACTCGTCGCTTCCAGATCGCCATGGAACTGCTTGTCGAAAGTCATCCTTCCCACACCCGAATCGTCACTCTGAGCGTCGGGCGAGCGCGGTACCATCTTCACATCAAACGACCCCTCTGCATGAGTCGACACGGCCACCTCTTTCTGAGCTTGGATTGGAAATGTTGCGCAACAAAACACTAGGGACAGCGGCAAGATCACTTTCAATTGCGAAGGAAGACTAAGATTCATCGTCGCTCATCAATCACGGAGTTTGTCACGATCACATCAATCCGCTGAGGCCCAGTCCGCCCATCATGCCGCCAAGGCTTGATTGCATCGCCTCGTCTACTTTGCGGCCGGCCTCGTTGACGGCTGCCATCACCAGGTCCTGCAACATCTCAACATCGCCAGCTTTGACAGCCTCCGGGTCAATCGTCAACTTCAAAACCTGTTTGCGGCCGTCCATTTTTACCGTCACGGTGCCGCCGCCCGAAGACGCCTCGACCACGGTCTCCTGCATCTTCTTCTGCAGGCCCTCGTACTGCTTCTTGGCCTGTGACATCAATTCCTGCAGATTGAATCCACCCATTTCAATTTCTCCAAATCCCCAACTCAAAGGGAAAAGCGAGTAGAAACCTCATGTGAAGCTGAATGCCTTGATGGCTAATTTCTCTTCGTGTAATCGATCACCGTGCGGATCTCAGCCCCAAACTTCTCCCGCATCTTCTGCACGATTGGATCTTGTTCCGCTTTCGTTCGTCCGTTGCCGTTCGATCGCGGAGCCGCCGGCGTTGCCTGCACGGTCCCACCAGGCACAACCCTCAGTTTCACTGGACGCCCCAGTGCTCCACTGGCGGCCGCACCTGCCGCGCGCTTAGCGTCCGCGCTTACTGACATGTCAATTACAGCCGCCGAGGACGCAACCTTTACTACGACTTCGCTGCCTTCTACTTTCCACTCGCCGTTTTCAAGCATCGCGACGAGCATCGGCTGGCCGCTGAGGGCGTTCAAAACCGCGTTTCGCAAATCGTCGGATGACTTGGCTACCGCTGGGGCCGGAGCAAGAGTCGCAACGATCGTGGGCTCTGGATCCGCAACCACCACCGGAACACTCTGGGGCGCTGTTGCTGGTGCCGCCGATCCCATGACGACGGGCGCGCTACCAGCTACATTCGGCACAGCCCGCGGCCCCGGAGAAGTATCCGTGGACATCTCAGGCTTGCCCTTTCGTGCCGAGTCCGCCGCGAACGGCGATACAACCGCTCCTCGCGACGCGGAATCGGCGCGCCGAGGTTCGTTTCCACCCACCACACTCGGCCGCGCCGCAGGTGTTGAGGCGGCCGCCGACGGTGCAACTCCGCTCAGCAATTCTTCCATCGGCAACAGGCGCTGTGCATGCGCCATTTTCAACAAACCCAATTCGAGATGAAATCGCTGTTCCTGCCGGTAACCCAGTTCCGCGTGCGTGCGCAACATGATCTGCAAGTGTCGCGCCAGATCTTCCTCGCTGAACAACTCTGCGACGCGTGACACGCGGGTACGCTCATCACCGGAAATCTGCAGCAGGGAAGAGTCCTTTCCCGCGATCTTCGCTACCGTTGCGTTCCGCAGAAATCGCACCAACTGGCGTGCAAAGTGCGTGGGATTATGACCTTCGTTGATCAACTCATCCACTGCACGCAAGACTTCTTCACTGGAGCTCCGAGCCACCGCCGACATTACATTTTCGAGCACGTGGGACGGCGCAGCCCCAATCAGTTGCTGCACGCCCGCAAGGGTCAAGTCGTCGGTCGAGGACGCAATCGCCTGGTCAAGAATGGACAGTGCGTCGCGCATCGAGCCGTCGCCAGCCTCAGCGAGCAGTGCTAGCGCATCCTCATCCGCCGTGATCTTCTCCCGTCCAGCCAGATCGCGTAGCTGTCCGAGGATGTCTTCAAACTTTACAGCCCGGAAGCTGAAGTGCTGACATCGCGACCGGATCGTCTGGGGTATGTCCTCGGGCGCCGTCGTGGCCAGCATGAACACCACATGTCCGGGCGGTTCTTCGAGGGTTTTCAACAGGGCATTGAAGGCAGCATCAGTGATCTGATGCGCTTCATCGAGGATGTAAACCTTAAAGCGATCCCTGGCCGGGCGGTAGCGCGTGGCTTCTCGCAACTCGCGGATTTCGTCGATCCCGCGGTTCGTTGCGGCATCAATTTCAATGACATCTACCGAGTTGCCGGCGCGAATCTCAGTGCACGACTCACAGACCCCACACGGCTCAGCCACCGGTTTATCGGATGAGCGGCAATTTAGCGCCATTGCGAGAATGCGAGCAACGGTTGTCTTTCCGATTCCACGATGCCCACTAAAGATGTACCCGTGCGCAATTCGCCCTTGCTCGATGGCGTTCTTGAGCGTGCGCGTGACGTGCTCCTGCCCAATCACGTCGGAGAAGTTCTGGGGTCGGTACTTACGGGCGAGAACCTGATAGCTCATCGGAATCTCCGATTATACAGTCGAAAACGGTGATACCGACGCCATTGCGGGACGACTTTGATCAAGCAATTCTTCCGGCAGTTTCCACCAGCGCGACCACTCACTTACGCACTGCCCTAACCTACTGAAAGTCCCGTGGGATGGTTTCTTCCCACGTCTTCGTTTTCAACGTGGCCCCGTCTTTCATCAATGCGCGAGTGTACTTGTAATAGAAATTCTTCACATCGCTCGTGACGGACAGATGCCCACGCCACGTCAGCACCCGATCTTTAAGCATGATGATCGTTTCCGCTTCACCCAGCACCGTGCACTTCTCCGGATGCGCGTCTTCCATTTCGTAGGTGAGCAGTTCATGATCTTCTTCCTTGCCCCAGGGATACGTCGACCCCATCTTGCCTCGCCACGTCACCTTGGTGGACTGGTGGCCTTCGTCGCGCAACGAAGTCCACTCTCCAGGCCACGGAAATCCTTCTGTGTGAAGATCGGCTCTCGTTTCCGAGGGTTGTGGCTTCTCGATGCCCTGGACTGGTTCACCTTTTACAGGAACAATCGGCAGGACCACTCTCGCGCCAGATGGCCCGCCCAACTCAAGCGAAGTCGTCATGTTGTAAGGAGTTGGCCATACCATCGGCCACAGCGCATTTGACAATGCGACGCGTATTTTGTGGCCCTTCGGAAAGACCCATGTCGCAAGGTGCATCTCCACCTTCAGCGTGTAGAACTTTCCCGGCTCGAGTGCCTTGGGATCGGTCATCGACTCTCGTTGGGCTCCGCTCAATCCCGCGCCAGTAATCTGCGTCGCTGTTCCGTCCGGGGCAACATCGCTCAACCGCACAAACCAATTCGCAAGCGGGGCCGATGCCGCTGCTTTTAGCAGCGCATGTGGACGCCCCATGATTGCCAAATCTTCTTTCAGGGGTTCTGAGTCGTAGACGAGGCTGAACGCATCCACGGGACGCTGATCGCTCAAAAGTTCGCCCCACCAAAATCCAGCGCCCACCCCCACCGTCGGCACATACTTCAATGCATGTTGAGCCGTCGTGCTCTCCGAGGCAGCGAGCGTGTGATTCGCCTGAAAGAACATAGTCATCGGTTTCAAACCAGCAGGAGGCCAGGAATGTTCCGCCCGCCATTCTCCAGGAACTGTCTCAAGATTCGGGTCAGGCGGATACCAGTGACGCATGTAGATGATGAGTTTCGGATCCTTCAGCACACCCGTGTCACGACCTTTCAGCCAGTAGTCCCACCATCGCGTCGCGTCCTCGCGCCACTCAATTTGGGGACCGAAATCCGCGTCATTCGGAAACGCGTGGTTCCATGGACCAATCAGCGCTCGCACCGGAGCCTTCGTTACTTGCTCAAGCATGGCCGGAATCGAATCGCGATATCCGTCCACAAGACCGCCAATCAGAAAGGAAGGAACTTCAATGTCCTTCAACGGCCGCACAGGCTTTCGCCAGAATCCTCCATCTCTCTGATGCCTCATATACATCAGCGACCATGGCGGTGCGTCAAATCTTGGCCCGAGTACTTTATCGTCCAGCGTGTAGTCTGGCGCGCCCGTAATTCCAGGCGCCAAGTCCATGTTGAGTTCGAATTCGTCCACGTGAAACAGACCATCGACGTAGTGAACGTCATCGTGAAACAACTCGGCCGTCGCTGCTACCGCGAGAATGGCCTTCAACTCCGGCGGATGCCGCATTGCCATCTGCATGGAATTGAATCCTCCCCACGAAATGCCGAACATCCCAACGTTGCCGTTCGACCACGATTGCGTCGCCAGCCAGTGAATAACCTGTTCTCCATCCAGCTGTTCCTGTTCAGAATATTCGCGGTCCGTCGGGACGCCCTCGCTGGCTCCAAACCCGCGAATGTCGACCCGCGCGCCCACATACCCTCGCCGCGCAAAATAAGCATGCTTTGAATAATCTCCGTCGGCGGTACCGTCATCTTTGCGATACGGCAGATATTCCAGTAGTGCAGGGAACTTCTCCCCAGCCTTCGTTCCATCTGGCATGTAGAGGGTAACGGCCAGACGCACGCCATCCTTCATCGGGATCCATCCTGTTTCCATTCGAACCCCATACGTCGGAGGAGATGGCGGCTCAGCTGTGAACGCTAAGGTTGTAAGCGCTACGGTTGTAAGCGCGACGGTTGTAAGAAAGAGAAGATTTGCAAAATTCAAAAAGCGATGGCTCACGCCGCGGGCCTCCTGCGGGAAGCCAGTGTACGCTTCCTGGTTGTCGCGTCAGGACCAGCGGTCACACCGAAGTGAATTGCGGATCGGATAGCGAGTGCCCGGCCCGCCGCTGGGGCAGCGGCTCAGTGGGTGTTGGGGTTGGGCCGGGCAATCTTCTGGGGTCGTCCTTGTTTCTCAGTTGCATCACTTGTACAGGGACTCCCGTTTGCCAGGCTGTGATGTAGATCACGGATGTTGGTGAGGAACCTATGCTCGCGGTGGCTAGAACGCACCCCAGCTCTTGCAATTTTCTTGTGACCATCATCACTGTTTTCAGAAACGCTCTTGGTTACGCTCATTCTGGACGCACCAACCCAATTCATTTCATTTGGAGCTGCTCTTCATGGCCTACGTCATAACTGACAATTGCATCAAGGACGCGCTTTGCGTCGATGTCTGCCCGACCGACTGCATTCATCCGAAGAAAGACGAGCCCGATTTCGAGGCCGCCACGCAGATGTTTATTGATCCCGCCGGATGCATTGACTGCGGCGCTTGCGTCCCAGCCTGCACGTCGGATTCGATCTATACGCAGGAAGATCTTCCGGATGACAAGAAGCAGTTCGCAGAAGCCAACGCCGCTCATTTCGCTTGAGAACGTTTCTCTCGTGTAATCGCAGCTCAACCCCGAATGCAGAAAAATGCCCACGGTTGACCCGTGGGCATTCGATTCTCCTTAGTACGAAGCGGAACAGATCCTCAGCACACGGCCGCTTCTTCTGCTTCGTCAAATATCTTGATCGTTCGCATGCTCTTTCTGCCAAGACCGTTCATTAGTGCTTCCAGCATGCCGGCCAGCGCCTGCGGATTTTCCTCGAGTAGCCTCGACAGACTCTCACGGTGAACCGCAAGTTCGCCGACCACCGTGCATTTGCGCGTGTCTGCCTCGAACGAGCCACTTGGATGTTCCCGCCGTGCCCGCTCTCCCGGTACCCTGGCAAACGGATAGTTGAGTGACCCCGTAGCCATCCAGTGCGCTACCAGTTCCTGGACATGCTCAGGACAGCACACCGTCATCACGTTCGATTGGCACGCCGTAGCGTCACTCCATAGCAGGACCTTGATACGGTTAAGCCATTGATTCTCGGTTAAGAGGAACCAATGAGTCGGTCGGAGCGCCTCTTCTCCACAGATTGCGCACGCAAATGGGCGGCTGAAATCGCTTTCCACTTCCTCGTTCTCGTAGCTCATACGACACCTTTCATGCCAGCACGTGCTCTGGCGACATCATCCGAATCGTTTTCTTTCCTATGCCGTCCGGCAGAGGTACTGTAAGAATTCCTTTATGCTGATCAAAGGTGAGAGTGATGTGTACACAGCACTCATCACACAACCAGTAATGCTCAAGCCGGCGCGATCGTTTTCGTCGCTCTCCATGCGGTCGTCCCGTGTCTGGCGTGCTGAATAGTTCGGTCTCCACATAAAACATCTTGCCTTCTCGCATATACCGAAAAATTGCTGTGCAAGCAGGGTTCGCGCACTTATGAAGCATGTTTGCTCCTGATAGGGTCTCGTCGTTCGCCTAACAACCTGATTACTGTGCCGCCATCCGGCGACTCACAAGCTGCGAGTTTCCATACCGTCACCGGCGGTAGAGCGCGGTACTTGCATGCGAGGGGCCGCAACACGCTCCTGGCGATGGCTGCGATCACTTCGCAAAAGTTGCGCATTTTACGATTGATCGGTAGATGACGTCGGGTGGGAACACCAATGACTTGCCGGATTCGTGCCAACGCTGCCAACTCCTTGGCACGACAGGTGTGATGCGCTGAACATTTTCTTGAGGCGTGCCTTGCCTCACATCCTCTGGTGACTATCCTCACAGCCCTTTGGGCCGCGTCGGGCGACTATAGGCCGATGCGCAGTTCGAGGAGCCTTGCTCATGAAAAACGTTCTTATCCTGGGTGCTGCTGGGCGCGACTTTCATAATTTCAACGTTGTCTTTCGCAACAATCCCGACTTCAACGTGGTCGCTTTCACGGCGACGCAGATTCCAGATATTGCCGGCCGCCGTTATCCCACCGAACTCGCCGGTCATCGCTATCCGCAAGGCATCCTCATCACGGACGAAAAGAACATGGAATCTCTTATCCGCGACCGGGGCGTCGACGTCGTTGTCTTTTCCTACAGCGATGTTTCACATCAGACCCTGATGCACCTCGCGTCGCGCGTGGTCGCGGCTGGTCCGGACTTTTGGCTGCTCGGCGCTGAACGCACCCAGGTAAAGTCAGTTCTGCCGGTCATATCGATTTGCGCAGTTCGCACCGGTTGCGGAAAGAGTCCACTATCGCGCATGGTCGCAGCCGAACTGCGTCGTCAGGGATGGAGACCTGTAGTGATTCGCCATCCCATGCCCTACGGAGATCTCGCGGCACAAGCGGTGCAACGCTTTGCCACCCTCGAGGACCTAGATCGCAATCAGTGCACCATCGAAGAGCGCGAGGAGTATGAACCCCACATCCAGAGCGGTACGGTCGTGTATGCCGGCGTCGACTACGAGCGCATCCTTCGCCGTGCCGAAGAGGAAGCCGACATTATTCTTTGGGATGGCGGCAACAACGACACCTCGTTCTACGCTTCCGATCTTGAAATCGTAGTCGTCGATCCGCACCGCCCCGGACACGAATTGGCCTATTACCCTGGCGAAGTCAACATGCGTCGGGCTCACGTGGTCGTGATCAACAAGGTCGATACCGCTCGCCCTGCCGATATCGAAACCGTTCGCTCGAACGTTCAACAGCACAATCCCAGCGCGCGGATCATCGATATGGCGTGCCGCGTCTCCGTGAAGTCGCCGGAAGTGCTCCGCGGGAAAAAGGCTCTTGTCATAGAAGACGGCCCCACGCTGACTCATGGCGAAATGCCTTATGGTGCGGGTGTCGTGGCAGCGCGTGCCGCAGGAGCTGAACTTGTCGATCCGCGACCTTTTGCCGTTGGCTCAATTCGAACGACTTTCGAACGCTATCGTCATCTGCACGACTTGCTACCTGCCATGGGATACAGCGCGCAGCAGCGCCATGAGCTCGAAGAAACCATCAACGCCACTCCATGCGATGTCGTAATCGTCGCGACTCCCGTAGACCTTGGCTTGATCTTAAAAATCAACAAGCCCGCCGTCCGCGTCGGGTACGAAGCTAAGGAAGTAGCGCATCCGGGTCTGACTGAACTGCTGGACGAATTTGCGCAGAAAAACGAGTTCCGCCGTGCCGCGCCGGTTCTGTCTCGGTAGTAGACCTCTCGAGACGTAGCTTGCTGCGTTTCGTTTTTGTACGTGGCACGATTTGATGAGGACATCATGATCGCTTCCGACTTCTTATCGATCCGAGACTTTACTCCCCACGAAATCCGCGAATTCATCGAACTGGCGCGGCTCATCAAGTCCAATCCCGAGCTGTTCACCAACTCTCTTGCTGGAAAAACTCTAGCGCTCATCTTCGAGAAGCCCTCACTCCGAACGCGGGTGAGTTTCGATGTGGGGATTCAGCAGCTCGGCGGGTTTTCTCTTTACCTTTCCCCCACCGAAATCAATCTCGGGAAACGAGAGTCGATCTACGACGTCGCGAAAAACCTTGAGCGCTTGGTGCAGGGCATCATGATTCGGACCTTTGCGCACGAGGTGGTTGAGGAAATGGCCGAATACGCCAATATACCGATCATCAACGGGCTAACCGACTACAGCCATCCCTGTCAGGCCATGGCGGATTACCTTACGATCCTCGAACTGAAAGGCGAAATCGCCGGCCTCAAGATCGCCTTCATCGGGGACGGCAACAACGTCGCGCACTCTTTGATGTTTGCCGGCGCCCAACTCGGTGCCCACGTTTGGATTGCTACACCTGCCAGCTATGAGCCGAAAGTCGACGCGATGCATTGGGCCAACGAACGTTCGCGCCAGACTGGGGGCACCTGCACCATCACCCACGACGCCATAGCAGCGGCAGAAAACGCTGACGTGATTTACACCGACACGTGGGCCAGCATGGGTCAGGAATCGGAAAAAGAGCTGCGTGCTCGAGTCTTCCACCCTTATCAGGTGAACTGGAATCTGTTTCGCAAAGCGAAATCCAACGCGCTCTTCATGCATTGCTTGCCCGCGCACCGTGGGGAGGAAGTCACACTCGACGTCATCGACTCGCCGCACTCCGTTGTTTTCCAGCAAGCCGAGAACCGACTCCACGCCCAAAAGGCAATCATGCTCGAGCTCATGAAACACGAAGTAGTAGACGGGTTGAGATCAGTCATGCAGGAAGTTTCGGAGCCGGTTCTCAGAAGTCAGTAGCCAAAGAGTCAGTGGCGGCTATCTCAAACGAGCGCAGGCGACTTGATTCTGAACGGATTGTGGGCAGAGTGCGTAGTGAGGTGAAGTCGTTGGCTCCTGACGCCTGAGTGCGGCCCTATGCGTTCCATTCTCATTGCGGTTGGCGGCAACTCTCTAATTCGCGCTGGAGAGAAGGGAACCATTGCCGAGCAACTTGCCAATGCCCGTCGAACCGCCGCCGCGGTTGTCGGCCTCATCCGCGATGGCTTCCGCATCGTCATTACGCACGGAAACGGGCCACAGGTAGGTGCCCAGCTGTTGCGCTCCGAACGCGCATCCGACCTCATTCCCGGCCAAACACTCGACGTTTGCGGCGCCGCCAGCCAGGGCGAAATCGGATATCTGCTGGCGCAATCCCTGCAAGACGAACTCGCCGTCGCCGACTTGCATATACCTGTTGTCAGTATCGTGACCCAGACGGTTGTGTCTCTGACCGATCCCGCATTGTCGCACCCGACGAAACCGATTGGGCCGTTCTACTCCCGCTCCGATGCAGAAGAGCGCAAGCGTCAACTCGGGTGGCAAATCGTCGAAGACGCGGCTCGCGGTTATCGGCGCGTCGTCCCATCGCCCGAGCCAGTCGAAATCATCGAACTCGAAGTGATTCGCGAATTGGCTGAAACCGGTGCGCTCGTCGTTGCCTGCGGTGGAGGCGGAATCCCTGTCGTCCGTGAAAACGGACAGCTCAGGGGCATTGAGGCTGTAATCGACAAAGATCGCGCTTCAGCTCTCCTGGCATGCCAGCTCGGCGTCGACATTTTTGCAATTTCAACTGACACCGACTACGTCTATCTCAACTACAAAACTTCCAGACAGCAACGGCTAGAGTCTGTAATGGCCGCAGAAATCGAAACTCATCTTCACAACGGGCATTTTCCGCCGGGGAACATGGGGCCGAAAGTGGAATCCGCCCTGCGCTTTCTTCACGCAGGCGGACGCGAAGTCCTCATCACCTCTTACGAGCACCTGCGCGAAGCAGTCCACGGCACAGCGGGCACGCGGATTGTTGGGGATGCGCATGCGCGCGCTTACCAGCTAAAGGAGCCATCCCTTGAAGTCGTGTAGAGCGGGGGGATGCACTGTGAGACAGCGAGGCAGCCGATGAACGATACAGCCACTGTACGGACTGATAGCACGAAAGACGCCTCTTCTCCCAAACTCAGTCACGTCATCGAATCGCAACAATTCACTCTTCCGCTGTTGATGGAACTTTTCGATCGGTCCCGCGGCATGGAGCGCGTCGTCGCGCGCGGAGGTTCTCTCGACTACCAGAACCGCATCCTTGCAACCCTCTTCTATGCGCCTTCGACCCGTACCCGCTTTTCGTTTGAAGCCGCCATGCATCGTTTGGGCGGACGCGTTCTTTCGACGGAGCATGCGCGCGTATTCTCGTCCGAAATTGAAGGGGAGCAAGTGGAAGATACGATCCGCATCATTGGCGGATACTCCGACGTGATCGTCGTTCGCCACCACGAGGAAGGCGGAGCGGGCCGCGCCGCCGAAGTATCGCCAGTTCCCATCATCAACGCGGGAGACGGAGATGGTGGACAGCACCCGACGCAGGCACTTCTCGATCTTTATACGATCTATCGTTCGCGACCCATCGATGGCCTGAGCGTAGCTTTCATCGGCGAGCTCGACCGTGGTCGCACCGCGCGCTCTCTTGCTTACCTGCTCGCAAAGTTCGATCGAGTGAAACTCTTCTTCGTCAGCACCCCCGAACTTCAGATGAAACGGGATATCCTCGAATATCTCGATCGTCGAAATGTCTGCTACGAGATTGAATCGGACTTGAACAACGTAGTCGGGGAAGTCGACGTCATCTATCAAACGCGCATTCGCCCTGAACGGGTGGCAGACTTGCCCCTGTTGCGCCGCTTCGCGATCGACTCGTCAGTGCTATCGCGAATGAAGGCCGACGCTATGATCTTGCACCCCCTTCCACGTACGGTCGAGCTAGACAAGACAGTCGACAGCGACCCGAGAGCGCAGTATTTCCATCAAGCCAGGAACGGACTCTACGTGCGTATGGCGCTGTTAACAATGCTTCTCGAAACAGAGTAGAAGAGGTAGCCCGACAGGGCGGAACACTATAATTGAAAAGGACCTATATGCCCGCCATTGTAGACAAACTCACAACGCAGAATTTCATCAACCTGGAAGAAGCCTACGGCGCCCACAACTACCATCCGCTCGACGTCGTCCTCGAAAAGGCCGAAGGTGTTTGGGTTTACGATGTCGAAGGCAAACGCTACCTTGACTGCCTGGCCGCTTACTCCGCCGTTAACCAGGGACACTGCCATCCACGCATCCTCGCGGCGCTGATCGAGCAGGCCAGCAAAGTCACGCTGACGTCGCGCGCCTTCCGCAACGATCAACTCGCGTTACTTTACAAGGACCTGCACGACCTAACCGGATACGATATGGCGCTCCCGATGAACTCGGGCGCCGAGGCGGTCGAGACTGCCGTTAAAGCGGCTCGCAAGTGGGGATACAAAGTTAAAGGTATTCCCGATGGCAACGCAGAAATCATTGTCTGCGCCAACAACTTCCACGGGCGCACCGTCACCATCGTCAGTTTTTCGACCGACGATCAATACCGCGACGGTTTTGGTCCCTTCACCCCAGGTTTCAAAGTGATTCCGTTTGGTGATGCCAAAGCGCTGCACGCCGCGATCACTCCAAATACGTGCGCGTTCTTGGTGGAGCCGATTCAAGGCGAAGCAGGAATCATCATCCCGCCTTCAGGCTTTCTTAAAGAAGCCGCGGCGATCTGCCGCGAGAATCGCGTCCTGCTGATTGCAGACGAAATTCAGTCTGGCCTTGGACGTACCGGAAAGCTTTTCGCGTTCATGCACGAAGACATTCGTCCGGACGCGGTCATTGTTGGTAAGGCATTGGCCGGGGGTTTCTATCCAGTTTCGGCTGTGCTTGCATCGAAAGAAGTTCTCGGAGTATTCAACCCCGGCGACCACGGTTCCACTTTCGGAGGAAATCCTCTGGCCTGTGCCATTGCACGCACGGCTTTGCGTGTACTCGTCAGCGAGAAGATGATCGAACGCTCGGCAGAATTGGGTGCTTACTTCGTCGACCGTTTGAAGGCGCTTCGCAGTCCGCACGTGTCGGAAGTGCGCGGCTTGGGTTTGTGGATTGGCATTGAACTAAATAAACCCGCGCGCCCATTCTGTGAGGCGTTGAAAGAACAGGGCATTCTCTGCAAAGAGACGCATGAAAAAGTTATCCGCATCGCCCCGCCGCTCGTCATCACCCGCGAGGAAATCGGTTGGGCTTTCGATCGAATCAAGAATGTGCTGGAAAGCTAGATCCACCAACAGGACTGGAGCGGCGACCGGTCTTTGGTCTGATAGGCCAATAGCATTCAGGCTGTTAGTCATCGTACCATCTTATCGGGTTGCTAAGTCATTGATAAGTCGTAAAGTCGAAAGTCCACCCTGGAAACACCCGCACGACCCCGCTCTGGAATGGGCCGCATTTGCGTTGCGGAGCCTCTGGTGCGCGATTTATGCGTCGGGTGGCACTTCGGGCCATCCGCGCGCCCAAGACGTCCCACGCGCGCTCTAAATACAAAATCGTCTCTAAGTCTAATGGCTTCGGTCAACGGTTGTCTCTCAGCTAAGCTGCCGAAGAGCCAACACTGAGCGCTTGGCGAACCCAGTGCGTGAGATCGCGTCTCAATATTTGGCTCAGTTCTTCGACTTCCGGGACGAATTCCCTTTGAAGATGCAACCGCAAAGCGGGGTCAATCGCAGCTCGCGGTTCGTATTTCACGTTGAAGCTTCTCAACGTCTGTCCCAACGTTCTCCGTACTTGCGTAGGTAACACTGAGCGCGCAATGCGCCTGAAGAAACCTGGTGGATCTCGCAGCCAATCCTGAGCAGCCATGTTGCGAACGCGCCGGTTTGCATTGTGCCGAATGAAATCTCGGCTTGACGCTGGATCCACGCCGAGAAAGGCAAGCAACTTTGCATATTCTGTCGCCGGATCGCTGCGGAAGTCGTCGTAAACGACTACATGGACGCGATCGCGCCCAAAAACATTGGTGAACCTCTTCAGTTGAGCAGGGAACGAAGCGACCTCCCGGTAAGAAGGACGGATGATTGGCTGTCCTTTCCATCGCCCGGCGCGCCAGAGCCGCGCATCATCGCAAGTGATCGCCTTTCCGAAGTCGGTGATGTGTTCCATGTTCATGAACAAACGTTTGCTGTGGAGTGCATGCATCACATCGATCGGATTGCGCAACATGACCAGAATGCGCGCGCTGGGGTTGTAGCTCTTGATTTGCTCGGCGGCAATTCGAGAAACCATGTACGCCGTTGACGCTTCGCCCACCACGCGCGCACCATCAGCCCTATCGAAGCAACGCCGATAATCTTCAACGGCAATGACGTTGCGTTGATGGCCTAAAACATCTCCAGCAAAGAATTGCGGTTCTTTTTTCGGGGACATGTAAATCTGCGGATGCTCGTTCAGGTAGGAATACATCGCAGTCGTCCCACATTTGGGAGCTCCTACCAGAAACAAATTAGGGATGTACTCGTGTTTCATCGTTCAGCGTGTCTTCCAATCAAGCCGCCGTTGGACGTTCCGATGGCAGCGGTTTTGAATAGTGCAACCGGCTTGGCAAATGGCGTTCGATGCGCGTGTGGTAGCTGCAATGGCATCGGGGGCACTTCAAGCCAAATGCGTCCTTTGCTGCCTGGTGATGTGCGGGTGTGAACAACAGATCAGCCAGGCGATTCTCGTGGAGGTTTCCGAGCTTGAACGTGACGTAACACATCTGCACCGTGCCGTCGGCCCCAATCCAGATCAATTTGTAACGATCGCAGGGTACTTCCATCTGCGGTCCTTTCAGAGTCCAATCGACGATAGAACGTAATGACATCGCAGACTGCTGAATGAGTTCGGGGCGAGATTGCTTAAGGCGAAGCAGCTCGTCGACCACCAGTTCAATCGCAGGACGATCCTCGGGACGAAACTGCAGCTCGCGTTCTGGTCCCTCGGTGAAGTAGGGAAGCGAATAGTGAACGAGACTGACGCCGATTGGCGTTTGGTAGCGTTCCGCGAATGCCCAGACCTTATGAAGTTCGTCGACTGAGCAATTGGGGCGCATCAAAACCCACCCAAGGGTCATGGCCACATCCATGCCGAAGCGTTCGCGAACGTAGGCGACTCCTTCCACCAGGCGTGGATACTGGTCTTTCCTTTGCACGTAGGCGTTGTAGCCTTCGTCGGTGCCGTAGAAACCCACGCTGATACGGCGTAAGCCCGCGCGGTAGAGATCGTCCGCCTTGCGTTTGAGCAGGATGCCGTTGGTCGTCAACCAAGTGTGCAGGCCGAGAGACGCGGAACGTTCGACGATGCGAACGATGTCGCGATGTAGAAGTGGTTCACCGCCGTACAGTCGTATGTTGCGAATGCCCAGCTTCTTGCAATCGTCGAGAAGGTCACGAACGGTAGCCCACGGCAATTGATGGCCATGCATGAACTCGCGCCCATAGCGACATCCCTGGCAGCGCAAGTTACAGTCGGCCGTCAGGGTGACGTAGATCTCTTGCGGATCCGGCTGGATGATTTGAGGAAGTACTGATGCGGTTGAGTGCTGCACAAGGCCGAGATACGTTCGCATGCGCCGAACGCCTGTGCGGGATTGCTGAACAAACGGCTGCGCAAAACGGGAGAGAATTCCAGGAACCTGCATATGCGCCCCACAATCGGAAGGAAACTGCCAGTGCGCATAATCATAGGCCGAGACCCGCGCTGGTCAAGGGAATTCGTGTTTTACGGGCGGGCTAAACTCTTTTTTGACAGGACTCGCTCGGTGCAGAACGGGCAGAGTGCGTCGCCTTTCAGATCAATCCATTCCACGGCATGGGAAGGAGACATCGCGCATTGATAGTCTTCACAATGCACGAGATCGAGGGTGTGCCCCACTTCGTGCAACGCCTCTTTTCGCAGGCGCTGATGCAGCAAGTCCTGGTTTGCTGGAAGTCCGTAGAATTCTTGCCGAAGGCGATGAATCGAAACGACCGCGCACGGGCCTCCCATTTGTGCTTCTCCGAACACGAAAGTGAGAATTGGAATGTAGAGGTCGGCAGCCGCGATCCCAAGTACACGCCAAGTGTTTGGGGTAACGATGTCCTGCATGGCAAGCAAGATCTCAGAGGAATGATATTGATGTCGTTCGCGATGAAAGGCGAAAGCAGGGTCCATGCGGCCCGAGACCACTTCGCAGGGAACGTGCAGGGAAGTGGAGAGCGCCGGAACAAGATCAACTAGCAGCTCAGTATCCAGATTCCCAATCGGGAGCAGTTCGAGCACCTTCATCGGATTTCAACTACGGGCTTGCTCCAGCCATATTTCTTGACCTTGTGATGCAGCGTAACCCGGTCTATATCAAGAAGCTCCGCGGCGCGCGTCTGGTTCCAATTTGTTTGCTCGAGCACGTGCAGGATGTGAGACTTCTCAACGTCCTCGAGCGTTGTTGGCGATGCGGTTGAATTCCCATTCACGATGGCGACCTTGAAAGCGAAGTCGCGATCGAGGAGTTCGGGTTCCTGGGAAACAACCATCGCGCGCTCGACCGCGTTTTCAAGTTCGCGGATGTTGCCTGTCCAAGGCTGTTGTTGCAGAAGGTTCATGGCTTCCGGGGCGACCCGCGTGATTCGCTTGTTCATTTGCTGCGAAAACTTGTGAACGAAATGGTTGACGAGGGCTGGGATGTCATCCTTACGTTCACGCAGAGCAGGTAGTTCGATGCGGAAGACATTGAGGCGGTAGAAGAGGTCGGGACGAAACTTTCCTTCCTCGATCAACGCTTCAAGGTCTTTGTTGGTCGCGGCCACGCAGCGGAAGTCGACTTTGATCGGTTGGTTACTGCCGACCCGGACGATTTCGTGTTCTTGCAGCACGCGCAACAGATCGGTCTGCGTTTTCAGATTGATATCGCCAATTTCATCGAGGAAGACCGTTCCGCCTTCCGCAATCTCAAATTTCCCTTTCTTGCGATACTGCGCTCCGGTGAATGCGCCTTTTTCGTGGCCAAACAGTTCGCTTTCAAGAAGGGTTTCGGTTAAGGCGCCGCAGTGAATTACGACAAGCGGGTGAAAGCGGCGAGGACTGGCATGGTGGACGGCCCGCGCGACCAGTTCTTTTCCCGTGCCGCTCTCTCCAGTGATTAGCACTGTCGCGTCGGTTGGGCCCACCGTTTCAATTGCCTCAAAGACGCGATTCATGGCCGCACTCTGCCCGACAATCTCTTCAGGGCGCGCAACCTCTGCGACGGTTTCACGTAAGCGAAGGTTTTCCTGTTCAGTACGCTTGTGGGAGATAGCTTTTTTCACGAGATGGGCGATTTCATCCGGATCGAGGGGCTTGGTAACGTAATCGTAAGCGCCATTTTTCAGCGCGGCGACCGCCGTTTCAACTGAGGCGTAGCCGGTCATCATGATGACGACAAGATCGGGGTCAATTTCGCGGATGCGGCCGAGGAGTTCAATCCCATCCGTGCCGCGCATTTTGATGTCGAGAAGCGCGGCGTCCCAGGAGTGCTCCGCCAGGCGAGTTAGTGCATCGCTTGCGCACTCCGCCGTACCGACGTCGTAACCCTCCTCGTGGAACCATTTTGCAAGGGAATCCCTAACACTCAGCTCATCGTCGACGATCAGCAGTTTTCCTTGTGCGGTCAAGTGAATCACCTCATGTGCATGTGTGCAGAGCACCAGCAACCACTGGTAGTTGCGCCGCTGGCGTGAGCGGTAGCGTGATGGTCACCGCAGTGCCTTTGCCCACTTCGGAGTGAACCGTGATCTTCCCGCTATGCCGCTCGATAATGCTGCGGCTAACGGCCAAACCGAGGCCGGTACCGTGGCTGCGATCTTTGGTAGTGACAAAGGGCTCGAAAATCGTAGGCAGGATTTCCGCCTGAATGCCTGCCCCGTCATCGAGTACCTGGATTTCGACTTGCTGGAGGTCTTCGAGCAAGTCGGTGCGCACGCTGAGCGTGCCGCCGTGGGGCATGGCGTCCAATGCATTCATCACCAAAGCGAGCAAGACCTGTTCGATTTGTGTGGGATCGCATTGAATGCGGGGAAGGCGCGGCGCTAACTCCGGTCTCGAGTCGATGGCGGCCAATTCAAGATTGTGATGAACGAGAAGAAGGCAGCGCTCAACGACGGCATTGATGTCGGTGCTCTCGACATTCATGGGTGCTGTGCGCGAGAAGCTGAGCAAGTTCTTGCATAATTCGCCGCACCGGCGGCTTTCGGACGCGACCAGATCGAGGCACTGCATCGCTTCGTACTTCTTCTCTCCGCTAGTTTCGCCGCGGTCGACCCACTTCCGCAGAAGCTTCGCATAGGTGAGGATGCCTGCCAATGGATTGTTAATTTCGTGAGCGACAACAGCGGCAAGCTTCCCCAGCGAAGCCATGGTCTCTACATGCAAGACCTCATCGTGAGTCCTGCGCAGTTCCTCTGTCTTCTGCGCGACGCGGTCCTCGAGCGTGTGTGCCCACGCGACGATTTCCTCGTTAGCCGCCTGTAATTGCAAACTCATCGCGTTAAAGGACTGAGCCAAGTCGCCTAGTTCGTCGTTTGACGGAGCCTGAATCTGGTACCCAAGATTGCCGGTGGAGAGCTTTTCAGTTCCCGCGCGCAACTTTTTCAACGGCTCGCCGACGAAGTGGTGAATGAAGAATGCGATGAGCAAGGCTATGCAGAGCATGGCAACGGTATCGTAAACAAGCATGAGCCCCGTGCCCTCGGCGACTTGTGCGTCGGCGCGTGCGAGTGAAAGGTGTGTATCCACTACGCCAAGTATCTTTTGGTCGGCAGGATGTGCGTGACATTCAGCGGTTGAGCAAGACGGCTGATTCTCGATGGGAGTGATGATTGCGAGCACGCGCTTACCATTGGCGCGGTAGACGCGAAACCGGTCAGGGCGGTTGAGCTTGGAAAGCGGTTGCGCGTGTGCATGGCAGGCGTAACAGGCCTCGGCGTCCTTGTCGACAACGCGATTCACTTCGACGGAGGCTGAAGAATAAGTAATTCGTCCGTCGCGATCGAAGATCCGAATCTTCTCCATACCAGGCTCGTTC
>Ga0068855_100003809_pt1 | contig 18444 bp, 18 predicted proteins | sample KBSCornC52_FD_66592 | JGI IMG/M metagenome (GOLD analysis project Ga0068855, IMG submission 66592) | Corn rhizosphere microbial communities from Kellogg Biological Station, Michigan, USA - KBS Corn C5-2 | ecosystem: Host-associated > Plants > Roots > Rhizosphere > Soil ...
TGCACAACAAGAGCGAAATGATACGGCCAAGGGGCACCGCCAACGTCGTCCTGCCAGACCTTCTGTGCCAAGAGGACCCCGTTATGCCGGCCCAACGCCTCCGAGTGCAGCGCCTCGAAGCTCTCCCTCGAGCCTCGAGCTTGCTCGCGTGCGACGAGCGCGTAGTGTAGAACCTCGGCATCAGACCACACGCGAGCGGGTACTGGAGGTGCTTTTGGCGAGGGATGACTGCAGTTCAGCGCGAGAACGGCACCCGCGACGGCGAAGCCGCGGACGCCGGCGATTCCGCAGCATGAGTGCCGATCTTGGGCGCCGCACCGGACGAGGTGTTCCATGGGCAACTCAACTCCCACACACAAGTGAGTGCTTGCCGGCATAGTCGGGCGGAACACAAGTCCCTTTTCGACCGAAAGCCGACTCCAAACTCGCATCATCGAAAGCTTCGCAGGTGAAGGTCTGCTCGACACAATCTTGGTTGCAATCGCAGAGCTCGGCGCAATATCCGAGGTCACCAATGGTTCCGCCGGGGGTGACGAATACGCAAGCTCCGCGGCGTAGACCGCCGGTGGCTGGAGCGCATTCATCGGTGTTTCCGAAGACGCAGCGCCGCGAGCAGACCGAGCTGGCTCCGTTGAGCTTCAAGCATTGACCGGCGCAGGCCGCGGCGGTTTCATCGGATGCGGCGCCCGCGGCGCCCGCTTCAAAGGTTCCACCTTCACCTCCGGCGGCGTTGTCCGCTCCCCCCGCGCCGACCCCAGAGGACATCGTATCACACACTTGTCCGAACGTAGTGTCGGTGACCCTCCTCGTGACACACACGCCTCGTTGTGGGTCGCATGCGCCGGAGGAGCACTCGGCATCGCTCGCACAGACGGGTCTACAGTACCCCGTGGAGCCTTGATCAGTTAGAGACGTGCACGCGACGTGCGCGCCGCCGTGACACTTCTGCGTGGAAGACTCGCCGATCAGGCACTGTTCCATGCAGAGCCCGGTCATGTTGGAAGCGGATGCGCCTTGGGAGTCCGAGACGTCGACGCACACCGCATTGCTAAACGGCGAACAATCGCCGGCTGCTTGACATGTCGCCACGCAGACGCCTTCCGACGGTGCTCCACCAAAGAACGAATCGGTGGGGGCAAGCAGACAAGACCCTCCCTTGGGGCAGTCGCCGGTCCGCTTGCACGACGCCCCCAATGAAGACACGTTTCCAGCGTCAGACGAGGGTCCGACGTCGCTGCAGATGCACGGGCCCCAGTCCGCGGGCGAGCCCTGACACGTCGTCGTCCCGATGCAGGCACTACCCGCACACATTCGCGTGCTGCCCAGAGGGCACACGCCCATCGGCGTGACCTCGGTGGTATCGCTGCAGTTCGCTAGCGTCAGAAGCGAAAAAAGCGTGGCTGCCGAGATGAAACGTTCGAACATTGAGTCTTCTGACCGAGACTATTGGCTGACGCCGCCTCAGAAGCAAGGTACCTACCATGCGGTGGTGCGACCTACAAATTCATCCCCCGCGACAACAGAAATTTCTATTGTCGAGTCCAAGCGAGTTGGTTCACTCTGGCTCGCCTACGTTCTGCCGTTAGCGGTTATCGGCGCACTTGAACTCGCGGCGTGTGATGTTTCCCGAGAAGCGCAAACGCATTCGAGCGAGCTTGCGATCCTCGACGTTGATGCGGCGAGCCCGGACACGGGCATCGCGCTGATCAGACACATTCAAGGCGACGTCCTTTGTTCGGGCGCGCTCATCGCTAGCAATCTGGTGATCACGGCGAAGCACTGCCTGTTTCAAACCGCAGAGACGAACAACATGGCCTTAGATCCGAGCGGGTTTCGCGTCGGTTTCGGAGCCACTCGAGATACCGTTGTCGAACGCTCCGTCGACGCAGCAGCGTGGGTGGGTATGCCTCAGGACGCGTCGATCGAATTGGCGGTGGCGACGGGCGAAGACGTGGCTTTGCTACACTTGTCCGAGCCGGCTCCGGTCACCGAGACAATTCGCGACGTTGCGCTCATCTTCCAACCCAGCGACGAGCAGCCCGTATACGTGACCGGCTTCGGGCTGACTAGCTTGCAGACTGCCGTAGACGGGCTGCGTGCTGTTGCCGTTGGACACTTGTCGGGGTTCGATCCAGATACGGCAATAATGCAGATCTCCGGCCCGGAGATCTGCTTCGGGGATTCGGGGGGGGCAGTTTTGAGTGAAGATAAGCAGACAGTCCTCGGAATCCAGGGACAAATCGGTGATACCGGCGCAGGCTTTTGTAGTAGCGGATTGAGCTTTGCCGATAGTACGGCCAACACCCATGTAGCGCGATTTCTTGCAAAAGAATGCGCGCGAGTCGGAGGCTGCGGTCCCCCCCAGCTGATCCACGATTCCGCTGGCGGTGCCCAGAACGATGCCGATGCCGATAACGACGTGGGTCCTGATTTCTCGAACGGTGGCGCGGGAGGGCTGGCGTCGATCGATGCTGGGATGGCCGGCGATCGCACGGTCGAGGCCTTTCCTCGTTCGAGCTGCGGGCTAGGGCCACGATCTGCCAGCTCGAAGCCGCAGCGGCCTTGGGCCGCTCTAGTGGGTCTGGCATTCCTTTGTCACTGCGTCCGAGTGCGCCGTCGCTCAAGACGGGGCAGCTCGAACAACTCAATGAGCTTGTAATGCAGTGTCGCCGCATGACGGTTTACGGCACGATGAGCTTGAGGAGCTCTGTTGAAGACCTCTTTAGCCGTGTCTTGGGTTTGATCGTGGGTGAGTGCGCGGGCTCTCGGCGAACGAAGGCGATTGGTGACGATACTGGTGGTAGGCGAGCGCTTGTTCCGACAGACTTCAGCCCCTCCTCACACCTCGTCTGTCCAAACCCGGAAGCTCTTCAGCGTCGCTTCGCCGAACGCAGTGCTGATCGCTACGTCTGCGGCGTCGCGGCCGCGTGCGAGGACGATGCGGCCGATGCGCGGTTGGTTGTGGCGCGCGTCGAAGGTGCACCATTGGCCGTCGAGATAGGCCTCGAACCAGCCTGAAAAATCCATGGGCGCGCGTGACTGCGGCACGCCGATGTCGCCCAAATAGCCGGCGCAATAGCGGGCGGGAATGTTCATGCAGCGGCAGAGGGTGATGGCGAGGTGCGCGAAATCTCGGCACACGCCCGCGCGCTCTTGGTAGGCGTCCCACGCGGTTTTGGTGTTGCGCGCAAAGCCGTAGCCGAAGGTCAGGTGATTGTGCACGTAGTCGCAAATGGCTTGCACGCGGCCCCAGCCGTTCGGCGCATGCTCGAACAAGCGCCAGGCGATTTCCGAGAGCCGGTCGGTCTCGCAGTAGCGGCTGCCGAGCAGGAAGATCAGTGTGTCGTGAGGCAGCAGATTCACCGGCGTTTGCCGGAGCTCGGGCTGAACCTTGTCGGGCAGCCCGGTGTCATTGACCAGCGCGTCGGAGGTGATGCGGGTCAGCCCGGCTGGAGCCAAAATGCGCGTGCACCAATTGCCGAACAGGTCGCGATACATGTCGATCGGCACCGACGGCATCGTTTTGAGCACATCCGGCGTGACCATGTCCGACGCCCGCGAGTAGTGGATGTTCAGCATCAAGAGCAGCGACGTCGACTGCGCGCACTCGAAGTCCAATTCATAGCCGACTCGGATTTGCATGGGATTGCTCGCAGCATGGCACGAGCGCGCGCCGCGGAACGTTTCGCTTGCGTGTCGTTGCCCCTTGCGCGGCGCGCAGTGCTCAGCCGTGAGGCACAATTGCTACCATTTTACGTCCGGCAAGCCGCGGAACACCGTGCGCACCCCTTCGCTCCAAGCCGTGCTCAAGCCGGCAAACTCGGGATCGCCCTCGTTGAAGCGACGGCGCCGGCTGAGCTTGAGGCTGTCGGTCTCGTATTGCACGAGATCGATGGGCATGCCGACCGACAGGTTCGAGCGCATCGTCGAATCGAAGGAGACGAGCGCGCATTTGGTGGCGTCGCCCAGGCTCGTGTCCGGTTTGATGACGCGATCGATGATCGGCTTACCGTATTTTGCTTCGCCGGTTTGGAAGAACTGCGTTTCGGCGCCTGCTTCGACGAAATTGCCCTCAGCGTAGGTGCGAAATAGGCGCGGTGCTTCACCCTTGATCTGCCCGCCGATGATGAACGAAGCGTCGAATTTCACCGCGCTTTGCTCGAGGTACGCCCGATCGCGTCGCTCGACGTCGCGGATCGTGTCGGAAACCAGTGTTACGAAGTCGAACATCGTGCGCACGGTCCACAGGTTGGGCGCGTCGCCTTTGCTCGCGGCGCGTTGCTTCAAGGTGCTGACGACCGCTTGCGTGCCGGCGAGATTGCCGCTGCTCAAGAGCACGAACACGCGGTCACCCTCGCGCTCGAACACGCTCATCTTGCAAAATTTGGCGAAATTGTCGACGCCGGCGTGGGTGCGTGAGTCGGATGCGAGCACGAGCCCGTGTTCGAGCAGGATGCCGACGCAATAAGTCATCGCCCAGCCCTACCATGCACGCGGGTTCGGCAGCGATCCGCGTTCGGCTCTGTTGGCGATTCCTGCGTGCGGGAAAAAGGTCCGCCGGCGCGGCGCTCAGCGGATTATCCGAGGCGGCCGACGCCAACTAGCCGACGCTCGGCGGCGCTACCAATCGATCGCCCGGCCGTCGCGGAAAAAGCCGCCGTTGGGCCCATTTTGCTCGAGCGTGGCGGCCCAGACGATGCCGCTTGCGCCCTGCGCGAGTGAACGGGGGGCGCTGGAGCCGCCCATGCGCGTCTTTACCCAACCCGGGCAAACGGCGTTGACGCGCCGGCCAGTGCCCTGGAGGTCACGCGCAAGCACGCGGGTGAACGCGTTCAACAGCGCTTTGGAGACGCTGTACGCGTTGCTCGGAAAGCCCGCAGGCGCGTGGACACCGCGTTTCACCGCGCTCACGAATTCGTCGGCCAGCGACTCGATGTCTGCGCGGGTCAAGCTGGGCGAGAGAAAACGCTCGCGCAGCTCCGCAGAAAAATGGCTCAGATCGCCCATGCCGCTCGACACCATGACGATGTTCGCGCGTGGCGCGAGCCGCGTGAACAATGCGTCGGTCACGCGCACCGCGCCCCGGTAGTTGTTATCGACCGTGAGCGCCGCGACATCGGCATTGAACCCGGACAGCGACGAGCCGGCATTGTTGACGAGCGCGTCAATCGGCGGCTCTTGGGCGAGGCTTTCCGCGAACGCGTTCACGCTCTTCGGGTCGGCCACGTCGAGCTGGGCCGCGCGCACGTCGAGCTTTTGCTCGCGCAGCGTTTGCGCGGCTTGCTCGGTGTGCGGCGCGTCGCGACCCGTGAGCCACACGCGATAGCCTTTTTTGGCGAGCTCAGCGGCTGTTTCCAGGCCGAGCCCGCGATTGGCGCCCGTAACGACAGCGATCGGCATGCCGAGAACTTGAGGCTCACGGGCGAAAAGGGCAAGCGCAACTCGACGCGCGCTCGCCCGCAATTGGATCGCGTGCGCGAATCGTCAGCGACCGATCAGCTTCAGACCGAAGAAAATCAGCAGCGCGCCGCCGATGCCACCGCCGAACAGCAAGTACAAAAAGGCCCACCCGGCGGCGAGCACAGGAGGCGCGGTAGTGATGATTTCAGCGAACATGGGCTAGCTCCTGGTGATGTGGTGAAATGGTGCATTTCGCGACGAGCGGCGCGTTCCATTCCGATCGCCACTCGTCTCGAGACAGAGCAAGATGTAGCAAGGAGCTTGCCAAGTTTTGTCGGACCAAACTGCACCGCAGCGCGCGCTGCGCCATCGCGCCCCGCTTGCGCCCGCGTGGCACACTGCGGCTCTCGTTGGCTTGCTGCTCGCGGTCGCGATCACCGGCACGTTATTGCAGTCCACGGGCGCGCCCAATGACGCATCCAGCGTGCCCTCCGCCACGACTCTCGCCAAAATCACTGCGCGTTATTTGCCGCTCCTGCTCGTCAATTGGCTGCTCTTGCTGTACACGACGCGCGTCGGTCGGCAGCGCAGCGCGCTTCGGGACTTGCTCGACGAAGGTCCACGAACCTTCACTCGCACAGCGCTGGATCTGCTGCTCGGAGTCGTGAGCTTCGCCGCCATTATCGGCATTGAGGCGCTCTTTACGACGCAGCTCGCCGCGGGGCGGAATGCCGCGATTTCGTCCTTGCTGCCGAGCACGGGGGCCGAGCGCCTCACGTGGCTACTCGTCGCAGTCAGCGTCGGTTTTTGCGAAGAGGTCGTATACCGCGGCTACCTACGAACTCAGCTCGCAGCGTTCACCGGCAGCAGTGCGCTCGGCCTTATTTTGCAAGCAGCGTTGTTCGGCGTCGCCCACCTCGAGCAGGGTCCACTGATGGCGCTGCGCATCGCCCTGTATGGCCTGCTCCTCGGCCTGCTCGCGTACTTCCGGTGCAGCCTCTGGCCGGGCATCGTCGGCCACACCTTGCTCGATCTGAGCGCGGCTTTCCTGCGCTGATTCGCGCACGGCGATCGTTCGACTCAGCGATCGCCTCAGCCGCGCGCGCCCGCGAGTATTTTTTGATGGTCACCGAGCGCGTCACTGTGCGTCCTAGCCTTCGGCGTCGAGGTGAGGTTGAGAGGGAGAGAGAGAGCCGAACTGCGCTCGCCTCGCCGCACAACCCAATGCTCGGTTCGAACCGCTGCCGGCAAAGCCCGCGACGTCGCCGGTCGCGCGGCGATTGTTAGTCTTCGAAGATCCCAACGCGGTGTTTGGACTCGCTTGATGAGATGGGGTCCCGTTCTCGGCCGAAGGCGGCAGGAATCAGGTGCTGCCCCGATTCAATCCAGCCCGACGGGGTCGTACGTCTGGGGCGTCGCAGCCGATGCTGACCGTGGCGAGCGTGTTTACGACTTCGGGCGCTTGAAGCATAGGAATACGCGCCCTGATAAGGTTACCCGAACTGCTGACAAGTTCCCAGTACGAGTCGCCATAGTGCATGGCCGCCCCTGTGAGCTCCGCCACGTCGCCCACGGGTTCGATGCACATCTGCTCCCATCGCGTTGCGCCCGGTGGCGCAATCGGAACGGCGTTGGTCGGCTGCTGCGCGCTCGCGGGCGGAACAGCGAGTCTGCTCGAAGCGCCTCCCACCGCGCAGCCCACCAAGAACACCGCCACGACGCTGAGACTCCGAAACTTATTCATCTTGACCTCCGATGACGCTCTTTAGGCGGTTTCGAAATCGGCGGCGAGCATTACGAGCGTACGCGCATGCCTAGAAATGGGGCGGATTTTGCTTGAGCTTGCAACGCTGAGAGTCGAGGGATCTTTCTCGCCCCGACGCGCTTGGCTCCGATCCGCCCCGCGCCGCCGAAGGCTTTGACGGCCCATGCGCGCAGGGTGACCATCAAAAAAACAAGATCGATCGCGTCGCAAACACGGCACGAAGGGCGCTAAGGCGCGGATCCTCGGCCGCGACGCGGCGATCAGTCGCCCGAATTTGTGGGCTAGCGCGCGAGCGAGTCGCGTTGTGCTCGGGGTTTGAGGAGTTGTTCGAGATCCCAAACTGGGCCGGCCAGGAACGACAGTCCGTCTTCGCTGAAGGCGGGGGCTTGGCGTTCGTACAGCGCGTGGCCGACGAGGTTGAGTGCCCAGCCGACGCCGAATGCGCCGAGCGAGCCGAGCCAGAGGCCGCCGGAGACGGGGCTGAGCGGGCGCGAGGCGAACAGGCCGGCAGCGCCGCCGACGATCAGCGGGATGCCGATCACGTGCAACGTGCGGTTGGTCGGGTGCTGGTGCGTTTTGCGATAGAAAGTGAGGGCGGACTGCCAGCGCTCGCGCGGGCCCGCGTGGAATTCCGGGTGTCGAGCGCGCCAATCGCGCTCGAGCGCTGCCACGCCCAGGCCGAACAAGCTGAGCGCGCTGCGTTTGAAGCCGAAGCAAAGCGCGCCCATGCCGGCCACTGCCAACGACACCCCCAAGCGCGCCTGTTGTGAGCTCTGGGCCATGAGCGCAGAGTTTACTCCGAAATCGCGAGCGCGGCACATCGGCAAGGGCGCGCGTTCGGTTGCCGCCGCTCAGCGCGGGCTCAGTGCGACGCGGGCGCCAGTGCCGACAGAGTGCGCCAATGGCCCGCGCGCCAACGGCGGTAGTTGACGAGGCCGCGGCTGGTTTCGTCGAGCGCCATGGCGATCCATACGCCGGTCAGCCCGAAGCCGAAGAGCGAGCCGAGCACGTACGCCGAGAACACGCCGACGCACCACATCATGCTCGAGCCGACCACGGCCACGAAGCGCGCGTCGCCCGTGGAGCGCAGCGCGCCGCCGGCGACGATGTTCACTGCGCGCCCGCTTTCGACGACGATGGCAATGCCGAAGAGCGGCGCCGCAACGCGCAGCACCTCTGGATCGTGCGTGAGCAGGCCGAGCAAGGGGCGGTGGAATGCGGCTAAGAAGAGCGCAATGGTGAGGTTGCCGGCTATGGCCAGGCCGAGCGCGCGGTGCAAGCCCTGGTTTGCCTCTTCGAAGCGGCCCGCGCCGATGCGATGCGCCACCAAAATTTGCGTGCCGACGCCGAGCGCGAAGGACCATAAAATGGTGCTGATGGTGATGAAGCTGCTCACGTAAGTGCGCGCCGCCAGTGAGCTCGCGCCGAAGGTGATGACCATCATATTGATCACGATCTGCGCCGATTGATAGGCGATCGGCTCGGTCGCAGAGGGTAGGCCAATCCGCAAAATCGGCCGCAATCGTTGGCGCAGCTCGGCCAGCGAGATCGCCACGGGGAAGCGGACTTTGAGCCGCAGGTGCACGACCGCAATCGTGAACAGCATGCCGAAAGCGAGCGCGATTGCGGTCGAGCTCGCCACCGCGGTCACGCTCGGCCGCGGCAGCCACGCAAAGCGACGGCTGGAGATGGCGAGATTGAGCGTGATGTTGGTCACGTTGGTGGCGATGGCTTCGACTAGAATCCAGCGCGTTTCACCGCGTGAATTGAGCATGTTCGCGTACGCGATCTGGACCGCCTTCAGCACCTGAAAGCTGCCCATCACGCCTAAGTACGCGCGGCCGAACTCGGCGCTCGCTCCGCGCAAGCCGAGCCACCCCGGCAAGAGTGAGTGCAGCGAGAAGAGCAACGCGCTCACCACCAACCCCGTCACCAGGTTGAATCCGAGCAGCGCGAGGTAAGTGACGGGCAGCTCTGCGTGGCGCTTCGCTCCGAACAGCCGCCCCGCGACGCTCGCGCCCGCTTGTCCGACGGCGGAGAACAGCACCAGCGTCGTACCGAGCAGCGGGTTGATCGCGCCCGCCGCGCCCGCCGCCGCATCCGAGATGCGGCTCAGAAAGAACGCGTCACTGAAGTTCAGCGAGAGCGAGAGTGCCAAGCTGACGAACAACGGCCAGGTCAGGCGCCAAAGGCCGGGGAGCTCGGTTTCGGGAGAGTCGAGCGCAGCCGCGGCGATGGGGCTGCTGCTCGTCGGTTCTGGAGGGGGTTGCATCTTCGTGCGCTGGGCGGCGCGTGCCTAGCACAGCCGCCCAGCGGCGGGTTCGAACCGCGTTTTTCCCGCCGCTTCCGCCGGGCGAGCGCGTGCGGCCTCGCGCGCGCGTGCCGTGGCGAAGCACGCGGTTCAGCGCCGCGCTTGCTCGGAATTCCCGTCCTGGTCGTGGCGATTTCGTACGTCGCGGGCGCTGCCTTGCGCCTTCGAACTTTCGGTACCTGGGGTACCGGACTTGGCGCGGGGCTTTTGTGTCTCGGGGTGCGCGGTGTGCGTTTGCGGTTTGGAGTGCTGCGCGGGTTGCTTCTTGGCCATGCCGCCAGCGAAGCAAGCCGCATGCCCGCAAACTACCCGGTGAGGGCCGCGCGATCGTGAGGCGCCCACAGATCGATCACGGGCCCGAGCGGGACGATCTGGTTGGGGTTGATCGTGGGGTGGCTCGTGAAATAGTGGTGCTTGATGTGCTCGAGGTTACAGACCTCTGCCACGCTCGACGTCTGATAAATGTCGCGCACGAAGCCGGAGAGCGCCGGATAATCGGCGAGCCGACGCAGATTGCATTTGAAATGATAGTGGTACACCGGGTCGAAGCGAAGCAGCGTCGTGTATAGACAAATGTCGGCCTCGGTCAACGTTGCGCCCAATAAGTAGCGCTGCTTTCGTAGGCGCGCTTCGTAACCGTCGAGAGCGAGGAAGAGCTCCTTCACTGCGCGCTCGTAGGCGGCCTGCTTGACGGCGAAGCCCGCGCGGTAGACGCCGTTGTTCACCGGCGTGTACAGGGCGTCGATCTCGGCGTCGATGGCCGCGCTCAGCGCGCGCGGGCTCAGATCGACGTCGGTTTTCGCGAGCGCGTCGAACTCGCGGGTCAGCATGCGCAAAATCTGGCGTGATTCGTTGTTCACGATCGTGCCGGTCTTCGTGTCCCAAAGCACGGGCACGGTGACGCGACCGGTGTAGTCGCTCTTGGCGCGGGTGTAGATTTCGGACAAGTACTTTGCGCCGAACAGCTGATCTGGGGTTGCGCCTGGAAATTCGCCGAATTCCCAACCCTGTTCACCCATGTGCGGATGCACGATGCTCACGCTGATGGCCCCCGTGAGGCCCTTGAGCTCGCGAGCGATCAGGGTGCGGTGAGCCCAAGGGCAAGCCAAGCTCACGTACAAATGATAGCGGCCGGCCTCGGCGGGAAAGCCGCTCGAGCCGTCGGCCGTGACGCTGCCTCTGAACTTGGTGTCTTCGCGAATGAAGTCGCCTTTGCTCGTGGCCGCGTACCACTCGTTGCTCCATTTGCCGTCGATCAGCTTACCCATTGGCCCATCATGCCCGGTCTGCGCGCGCGGGCCAGCGTGGCGATTGTGTGCCGCGTTGCAGCGCATTTGCGGGGAGCCGAAGCGCCGCGGGTGTAGGCTGAGCGCGCGAGGTGCGCTCGACGACGGTCCCCGAAATATCGATCCTATTGCCGGCGTTCGACGCGGGCCGCACGTTGGGCGCGGCCCTGGCCAGCGTGCGCCGGCAGAGCGAGCCGAGCTGGGAGTGCATCGTGGTCGATGACGGCTCGAGTGACGACACGGGCGCGCTGGCACGCGCCGCCGCGCGCTCGGAGCCGCGGGTGCGCGTGCTGTCTATCCGGCACGGCGGAATCGTCTCGGCGCTCCGGGCTGGGCTCGCGGAGTGTCGCGCGCCGCTCGTCGCACGCATGGACGCGGACGACTTGATGTCCAAAGAGCGGCTCGCGCTGCAACGGCAAGCGCTCGCGAGCGCGCCGGAGCTCTCCGCGGTCGGCTGCCATGTGCGGTTCTTTCCGCGTCGCGAACTGCGCGACGGGCTCATCCAGTATGAACGCTGGCTCGCCTCGATCCGAACTCCGGACGACGTCGAGCGCGAGGCGTTCGTCGAGTGTCCGGTGGCGCATCCGACGTTGATGATTCGCCGCGCGGTGTTGACCGCGCTCGATTATCGCGATCAAGGCTGGCCGGAGGATTACGATCTCTTGCTGCGGCTTTTGGCAACGGGTCAGCGCGTGGGCGTCGTGCCGCGACGATTGTTGCACTGGCGCGACGGCGCGAGTCGGCTCTCGCGCACGTCCGCGATGTACCGGATTGCCGCGTTCGTGCAGTGCAAAGCCGAGCACCTCGCGCTCGGCTTTTTGGCTCGCAGCGAGCGTTACCTTTTGTGGGGCTTCGGCGATACCGGTAAGGCCTTGTGCCAAGCGCTCGCGCAACGCGGAAAGCACCCCGCGGCGATCATCGAGCTGCACCCGGGCCGGCTCGGTCAGCTGATCCGCGGGGTGCGCGTCGTCGCACCCGAGGCACTGCCGCAATTGCCGCGCCTGCCGCTCGTCGTGTCGGTCGCGGGGCTCACGGCTCGCACGGAGATTCGGCAAGGCTTGCGCCGAATGGGCTTTGCCGAGCTCACAGATTACGTGTGCGCGGCGTGACCCGAGCGGCGAGCTGAAGCAAAGCTTTCGCGCTGACCTGCAACTCTGGGCTTCATTGCAACATGCGTCCTGAGAAAGGATAGTTTGCAAACCACGAAATGGCGCGCGCGCTGGCTCGTGGTGCAACCGTCCGCGGCGTTGCCCGTACGCTCTCCGCGTACCATGAAGATCCAAAAGCTGTTTCACGTGCTCGTGGTCACTGGCGCGTCGACGACGGTCGGGCTGGCTGCTTGCAGCTCCGACATGACGGACGGCGGAAATTCGACGGCCGGCAGTAGCGGTTCGCCCCATACCGGCGGCAGCGCGGGCACGGCCACGAACGGCGGCTCGGGCACGCACAACGGCACAGGCGGCACGCTGAACACGAGCGGCGGCACTGCCGGCGGGCACAGCGGCGGAGCCGGCGGAACCAGCGCGAGCGGTGCGCCGAACGGCGGCGAGAGCGCGGGCGGTGCCAGCGCGGGCGCGGGCGGTGCTAGCGGTCACGGTGGCGCGAATGGGCAAGGTGGGGGCGCGGCTGGCGGAAGCGCAGGCAACGCGGGTCACGGTGGAACTGCGGGCGGTGCGGGTCACGGCGGCAGTGGCGGCGGAGCCGGGCACGCGGGCTCTGGCGGCGGAGCCGGGCACGCGGGCTCTGGCGGCAGCGCGGGTCACGCGGGCTCTGGAGGCACGAGCAGCTCGGGTGGCACGAGCAGCTCGGGTGGTGCAAGCGCGAGTGGCGGCAGCGGCGGCTCAGGCGACGTCTGTAGCGCGAAGTGCCACCCGAGCTCGTGCAGTGCCGCCTTCGTCGATTGCGGTGGCTGCTGTTGCTGGATCAGTCCCGGCGTGAGCGGCGCCTGCGGCCCAAGCTTCGTCGGTTGTCCCGCGACGGAGACGTGCTGCGCCGGTCAACGCTGAGCGCGTTGCTGCGCGCCGCTTGCTTCGCGTGAGCGGCGCGCGACGAACACCGCTTGCCTACGGCCGAAACGCGGCGCGTTCGTGCGCGCGAAAATGCGCTCGTTTACACCGAGCACCGTAAACACCAGCGCCCTCGAGCCAGCGTGCGAAAGCGGTAACATGGGAGGTTATGCGAAGTAGCCTGGCAACGTCAGTGGTTCTCGGCTTGGGGTTGATTGCGGCGTGCAGCAGCAGCGCGGGCAATGGTTCGAATGCGGCAGGTGCGGCGGGCGATTCGGACGCCGCCGGCGCGAGCGGACACGGCGCAAGTGCCGGCGGCGGTCATCCCGCGGGCGGCGCAGGCAACAGCGGAGCCGGCGCGTCCGCCGGTGCGGCCCCAGGTGGCGCCAGCAGCGGCGGCGGCACGAGCAACGGTGGCAGCGCGAACGGCGGCACGAGCAACGGCGGGACCGCGAGCAGCGGCGCTGCGGGCATGGACGCAACCGCGGGCGCGAACGACGGCGGTGCCGCCGGCGCGGGCGAACCTCCCATTGTCGTCATTCCGGACGCGATCGATTTCGGCGCAACCAAATTCATCGACTACGGCACGCTGCGCATCGCGTTCAAATCAGCCGTGCTCGCAGAGGGCATGCAGATCGAGCTCGTGCCCAGCGAAGGGTTGCTCGTGACCGCGGTCCAGCAAGTCGACGGCAAGACCGTCGACGCGAGCCTCGCCTATTACCATTTGCCGCACGACTATCAGCTGCATGTGCTCGGGCGGCTCGCCGATCAAACGCGCTTTCAAACGGACGCCACCCTTTCCGGTTTGAACAACGGTTCGCGGATCGCATTTTTGACCAACAAGACTGGCCCGGGCGATCTGCGCAGTTGGACCACGCCGGCGTCGGACACACCGCTGCACGCGGCCGACGCGACGTGTCAGGCCGAAGCCGAGGCTGCGGGCTTCAAGGGCACGTTCGTCGCGTTCCTCTCGGCGCGCGGCAGCTACGATGCGGGCTGTCGCGCATTCGGGCTGTCGGGCCTGCTCGCTAATCACTGCGGTCAAGCGACGCAGCCTTCCGACGACAAACCGTGGCTGAGCCCGAGTGGCATGCCCATCGTCAACGGTGCGACGAGCATCGCGGCTTCGCTTTGGGATACACCGGTTGCGTATCACGCCGACGGCACGACGGACGGCTACGAGCACATCTGGACCGGTACACTCGCGGGCGCCAAAGCCGACACGGGCACCGGCACGGATTACGCGGATTGTTCGGGTTGGACGCTCAACACCGGCTACGCAGACACCGCGACCTTCACCGCTCAGTATCTGCTGCAATACGGCGACAGCAGCAGTATCTGCGACGTGGCTCACGGCTTGATGTGCTTGCAGGTCGGCGGCACCTTTTTCAGTCGCGGCGCGCTGTATCGCGTGCTCGGCAAGCGCGCGTTCGTGAGCAAAGGTCAGCTCAGCGGCGCGATGAGCTTCGCCGGCAAGACCGGAATCGTCGCCGGAGACGCTCTGTGCCAAGCGGAGGCCACGAGCGCCGGCTACGCAAACGCGGCCAATTTTCGCGCCTACTTGAGCACCGCGGCCAGCGACGCCGTGTGCCACGTGCTCGGCGCGAGCGGCAAGGCGGCAAGCCAGTGCGGGCTTGCCGAGCTGCCGAGCGCGGTCTGGCGGCGCGCCGATGACTACCCGCTGGCGAACGCAGCCGGTCTCGTGAGCGGCAATTTTCGCGCGCCACTCTCGCTCGCGACCGACCAGACGCGGCAGCTCAACGTCCGCCCTTGGACCGGGCTCAACGGTTACCCTGGCTCGGGCAGCTGCGCGGATTGGACGAGCGCAGATCCGGCAAGCACCGCAGTCGTAGGCACGCCGCGCAGCACGAGCTACGCCTGGTCCGGCTACTCGAGCGCGAGCTGCTCGGGCTCGGCCCCAGTGTTCTGCTTCGAAGGCTGAGCGTCAGCTGGTCGCAACGCGCGCCGAGCGCGCGAGCAAGGTGAGCGTCACGAGCAGGAAAGCGCCGGCGGCGAGCGCCAGCGAAACGTGCACGGTGGTCAGGCTGCCGACGATGCCGACGGTGATCCCACTGAACGCGCGCAGGCCGCCAGACGACATGTTGAACAGGCCGAGTACGCGACCGCGCATCTCGGACGGCGCGTGCAGCTGGACGATGGTTTGCGTCATGCTGCTGAAAGAGAGCTCGCAAAAGCCGGCCAAGAACAGAAACACCAGCGCCAGCGGATAAGAGCCCACGAGCGCGAACGCGCCGAGCGCGCCCGCCCACAGCCCGCCCAGCTTCAACGCCGACGACATCTGCGTGCGCATGAACGCGCGCCCGCTCTCGAGCAGCACACCGCCGAAAAGTGCCCCCGCGGCGTCCGCGCCGAGCAGCGCAGTGTAGGCGGCGCCCGGATCGCCGTGCCCTAAATCGCTGGCAAACCGCGGCATTTGCGCCTGATAGCTGTTGCCGATGAAGAACGACGCGCCGCCCGCCAAAATGATCATCGAGGTGAGCACCGGCAGAGCGCGCACGTCGCGCAGTGTTTCGAGGATATCGCCGAGGCCGCGCACGGCGCGCTTCGGCGCCTCACCGCTGCGGAAACGCCTCCCATACGGCGCGCTGACGAGCCACAGGATCAGCGGCAAATAGAAGGCCGCGTTCAGAAATATGCCGTGCGTCGGCCCGAGCTGACGCATGATCAGGCTGCCCACGCCGGGACCGGCGAGCATGCCCAGATAGCGCGCGCTCGCGTTCAACCGCACCGCGCTGGCAATGCCGCTCTGCCCAACCACGTCGTACAGCAACACTTGGCTGGACGTGATCCAGAACACGCCCGCGCAGCCGTGCATGACCAGCAGCAGCATGGCGTGCCACATCTTCAGCGTGCCCGTGACGAAGAAATAGCCCCAGCCCAGCGATACGCCCATGAACAATAGGGCGCCGATTTGAATCAGCCGCCGCGAATCGAAGCGATCATTCAGCGCGCCAACAGGCACCGAAAAGATCAGGTATGGCAGCCAGTGCGAAACCACGGCAAAGCCGCCGAGCGCCTCCGAATGAAACTTCTGGAACAAAACCCAGTAGCTCATCACGTGCTCGACGTTGTCGGCCATCATCGTGAGCATGAACGTCAACAAAAACGCGCGAAATCCGCGATGACGGAGCGCATCGAAAGGGCGGGGCGAGGCGGCATTCATGGCTTCGGCGGCGCGCACCGTAGCACGTGACGCGCGCGCCGGCGGGCGCGAGGAGCCGCGCGAAATCGCCGGAAAATGCGGGCCGCGGCGCGGTGCTGCTCGGCCGGCGAAGCGGAGCGGCTCGGGCAGCGCTGCGCCCGCGCGCCGCACGAGCGTCTCAGTGCGGCTGATCGCTCGGGCGCCCGATGCGCTGCATGTAATCGGAGCGCCGCGCGAGCAAGCGCGCACGCCGGTTCCAAGCCGGGCCCAGGGTAAACATGAAACCGACGAAGTAAGTGAATGTGAGGACCGATGGCACGCCGTACACCGAGGGCGCCTGCAGCCGCGCCAGCCGGCACACCATCATCAACCCGAGATTCAGCAACATGCCGTAAAAGCCGCCCGCCGTCAGCGCCAGCGCGAGCACGCGCGCCACACTGAAGACGTGCTTCTTATCCGGGCGAAAGCCGAGCAGCGGCCCCCACAGCGCATCGCGATCGCTGAGTTCGTTGAGTCGTTCGTCGCCGGGTTGAAGAGCCTGCCGCGCCATCTGTTCACTCTCAGCAACGGACGACCGTCGCTAGTTTTAAGAGCCTGCTCGTAACAGTCGCGGTGTCTCAACCCCGTTGCGCTCGCTGCCAAGGTTGGTTTTTTGATGGTCACGCGGTCGAACCCAGCCCGGCCCAGCCTTCGGCGGCGCGCCGCGGCTGCCGAGAGATCGCGTGCGAGTAGGGGATCAAGCCGGCTCCGTCAGCGCCCTGCGCAAGTGCCGCTCGATGTGCGGCAGGACTTCGTCGGCGCGTTCGGCGACGAGATCGTGGGTGCCGCCGGGAATTACCGCCAGCTCCGCATTCGGCAGGAGCGCGTTCAGACGTTGACCGATCGATGGCGGGCTGAGCGGATCCGCGTCGCCCCAGAGCAGGAGGGTCGGTAGGTGAATGCGCTGGAGCTCGCTCGTCAGATCGGCGCGCGCGTCCAGGAACCAGCGTGGTGAGTCTGGGTTATTTCGCGCGAACTCCGGACGCCAATCGACCGCGCCCAGGCCGGTGAGATCGATGCCCCCCGACGTGACCGACAGCACCAGCGCGCGAACGCGAGCGGGTGCCGACAACGCTACGCGTAGGGCCACGATTCCGCCCATCGACTGTGCGAACAGGATTGCCGGACCAGTGAGCCTTCGGAGCACGCGTTGCGCGAGATCTTCGAGGCCGCCTACCGTCGGATCGGGCGGTGCTCCGCCGAACCCCGGCCACGTCACGAGCTCGCGCGGCCCCCTATGGGAGAGTCGGGCCGCGACTGGCTGCCATAGGCTCGCGTCGCCGGCCGCGCCTGGTAGGAAGAACAATTGTTCCAGCCGTGACTCTTCGATCGACATCAAGAACCGAGCCCGAAGCGGCTTATCTTCACCCGCGAGCCGCGGTTCGCAAGAGCAATGTCATCGGGCGCATCCGGGGCGACGTGGGGTTGACTCGTGCTCCCCCGTAGGCATGTTGGGAGGGCCATGGAAATCGCTTGTTCCTCGTGTGCCACGCAGAACCGCGTGCCGGCCAAGCGCCTGCACGACAAGGCCAAGTGCGCCAAGTGCAAAGCTGCGTTGCTCCCGCTGGCGCGCCCGGTGCCGGTGGCAAGCGCTGCTGACTTCGAGGAACTGGTGCGTGACGCGCCAGAGCCCGTGCTGGTCGATTTCTGGGCCGCCTGGTGCGGGCCGTGCCGCATGGTTGCGCCGGAAATGGAGAAGCTCGCGCGCGATCGCGGGGATCGCGTGATTGTCGCCAAGGTCGATACGGAGGCGCTGCCGGCGTTGGCGCAGCGCTTCGGTATCCGGAGCATTCCGACAATGATCCTGTTCCGGAATGGGGCGGAGGCGCGGCGGCTGAGCGGCGCGATGCCGGCGGCGGAGATCGCACAGCAACTCGGGCTCTGAGTGCCGGCCCGTAACTACTCAGGGCGAGCAGGTGAGCTTGGCATCTGCCCAGTCCGCGTGGTCACCGGCTTGGCCGTCGCCCGCGCTCGTGACGAGCAAGGTCAGTCGCTGTCTGCCCGTCAGATCGAGATCGATTTCTCGAGCGGCGTCGCTGCCGGTCGCGATTTCTAGGTCGCCGCTCGGGTACAGGCGTTCGCCGTCTGCCAAGACTTGGAACACGACCGAGCCGCCGCCCGCTACCTCGTCGTCCACGCCGATTGCGGCCGTGAAGCGTTGGCATTTCTTGGCCAAACGGTAGATCAGCTTGGAGCCCGGGGCGACCCCGAGGCCCTTCTCGTAAGCGTTGCCACGCAAGGTCAGGGTCTTGCCGTCGCCGCTCGCGCGCCCGCCGTTGCTCCGATCCTTTTCGACTAGCCCGAGGCCATTGGCGGCGTAAGTCCAAGTCAGATCGCTCAGATAGGCGGTGCCACGCGGAATGCCGGGTTCGCTTCCGAGCACCTCATACATCATCGAGCCGTGTCCCGGCACCTCCGCGGCAATGGCCGCGCCGACACTGTGCCCTGCGTCGTTCGCAGCCCACAGATCACGG
>Ga0068855_100003810_pt1 | contig 18436 bp, 15 predicted proteins | sample KBSCornC52_FD_66592 | JGI IMG/M metagenome (GOLD analysis project Ga0068855, IMG submission 66592) | Corn rhizosphere microbial communities from Kellogg Biological Station, Michigan, USA - KBS Corn C5-2 | ecosystem: Host-associated > Plants > Roots > Rhizosphere > Soil ...
GATTCCCAAGGCCAACGGCTACCAGTCGCTGCACACGACGCTGGTCAACCCGCTGGGCACGGCCGTCGAGTTCCAGGTGCGCACCGAGGAGATGCACGCGGTGGCCGAGGCCGGCATCGCGGCGCACTGGATGTACAAGGCCGGTCCGCAGGGCGGCCGCCCCGACGAGGCGCAGCGCCTGGGCGCGCTGTGGCTGCAGTCGCTGATCGACATCCAGAGCGACACGCACGACTCCAGCGAATTCCTGGAGCACGTGAAGATCGACCTGTTCCCCGAGGCCGTGTACGTCTTCACGCCCAAGAGCAAGATCCTGGCGCTGCCGCGCGGCGCCACGCCGATCGACTTCGCGTACGCGATCCACTCCGACGTCGGGGACCACTGCGTCGCGGCCAAGGTCAACGGCGAGCCGGTGGCGCTGCGCACGGAGCTCAAGAGCGGCGACGTGGTCGAGGTCAGCACCTCGCCCAACGCGCGGCCGAACCCGTCGTGGCTGAATTCGGTGCGCACCGGCCGCGCGCGCTCCAAGATCCGGCACTTCCTGAAGAACCTCGAGCACGAGGAGTCGATCCTGCTCGGCGAGAAACTGCTGGTGCAGGCGCTGCGCAACGAGGGCATGGCCGTGCCGGCCGACGACGAGGCGCACGCGGCGCTCTGGCAGTCGCTCACGCGCTGGAGCGGCAGCCGCAACCGCGCCGAGCTGATGGTCGACATCGGCCTGGGCCGCAAGATCGCCTCCATCGTGGCCAAGCGCCTCGCGCAGCTGCTGGGCGAGCGCGGCCAGCGTCCCGGCGCGATCGCGCTGACCATGGGCCGCTTCGCCAGCAACGAGGCCTCCGTCGGGCAGAACGTCGTCGAAATCGACGGCAGCGAGGGCGCGTCGGTGCAGCTGGCCACCTGCTGCCGGCCGATCCCCGGCGACGAGGTGGCGGGCTACTTCGGCGGCGAAGGCCTGACAGTGCACACCGACGACTGCTCCATCGGCCGGCGCCTGCGCGAGCGCGACGCCGAACGCTGGATGGAGGTCGACTGGGCCGAACAGCTGACGCGCCAGTTCGAGACGGCCGTCAGCGTCCTCGTGCGCAACACCAAGGGCACGCTGGCGCAGGTCGCGCAGGCCATCAGCGCGGCCGAGGCCGACATCACGCACATCGACATGGGCGACGAGCGCGCGTCGGAGACGACCGAGCTGCGACTGCTGGTCAGCGTGCGCGACCGGCTGCACCTGGCCGACGTGCTGCGCACGCTCAAGCGCGCGTCGTCCGTCCTGCGCGCGGCCCGCGTCAAGCCCTGAGGCGCGGCCGCCTCCTTCACTGCACGCCGGCGGACTCGCGGACGCCGACGGCGTCGGCGACGCCGACGGGCGACCGCGGCAGGTAGCGCGCGGTCGCCATGCCGATCGCCGCCAGCGCCAGGAGCACGGCGGCGACGCGATGCGCCGTCGCGGCGCGTGCACGCGGGCCTGCCTGGTCGCGCGCGCCGTCGCGCAGGGCGCGCAGCGCGCGGCCCACCACGGCCAGCTGCACCACCAGCGCGACCGCCGACGCGGCGATCGCCGCCAGCAACACCTGCTCGCTGCGCCCGAACGCATGCGCATGGAGCGTATGGCCCAGGTACCCGCCCGTGGCGAACGCCAGCACGGCCGCGCCCAGTTGCGGCCTGAATAGGCGCTCCACGGCGGCGCCTCCGGAGCGGGCCAGCGCGAAGGTGCTTCCGGCCCAGAACACCGCGGCGAGGACGTGCAGCGCGGCAGCAAGGATCAATGCATAGGGCATGGTCGTGGAATCGCAATGTCGATTATTTAATGTACATGCTGTATATTCATTTTTCGAGAACCAGGGAATCCTGCACCGCAGGCCATCAACGAAAGGAAAGAGCATGTCCAGGACCGCTTTCACCATCCAGGCCTTCGGGGCCTACCTGATCGTCCTCAGCCTCGGCCTGATGGCCGCACCCAACATGCTGCTGCCGTTGTTCGGCATGCCGCAGACCTCGGAGGTGTGGATCCGCGTGGCGGGCCTGGTCGTCTTCAACGAAGGTATCTGCTACTGGTTCGCGTCGAAGTCGGACGCCGTGCCGTTCTTCCGTGCGTCGTGCTACGTGCGCAGCCTGGCGCCGATCGTGTTCGGCGCCTTCGTGCTGGCGGGCCTGGCGCGGCCCGCGCTGGTCGCGTTCGGGCTGGTCGACCTGGCCGCGGGCGCCTGGACCTTCCTGGCGCTGCGCGCCGAGACCCGCATCCCGGTCGCCGCCTGAGAGCCAGCGCCGGCACGGGCGAAATACAATCGACCGGATGCCAGACAGCGTCGAGTCGAGCCGCAAGCCTTATGTGAGCGCGCTGAGGACCGCGGCCGCCAGCGCCAAGCGAGCGCGCGTGGTCGCCGCCGCCTCGCAGTCCCTGCGCGAGGATGGCGGGCTGGCCGGGTTCTCGCTGGATTCGGTGGCCCGGGCGGCCGGCGTGACGCGGCTGACGGTCTACAACCAGTTCGGGTCGCGTCGCGGGCTTCTCGAGGCGGTCTTCGACGACATCGCGACGCGCGGCCGCCTGGACACGATTCCGCAGGCACTGGCCATGCCCGATCCGCGGCAAGGCCTGGACGCGATCATCGAGCGCTTCTGCGCCTTCTGGTCGTCGGACGAAGCGATCGGGCGCCTGCACGATGCGATGGCCACCGACGCCGAGTTCGCCATCGCCCTGACCGAGCGCAACGAGCGGCGCAGGAAACTGCTGCAGGCCCTCATGAAGAGGCTGCTGCCTGCCGAGGCGACCGCGCGACGTCGGCGCGATGCCGTCGACTTCGTCTACGCGATGACCAGCTACGCCATGTTCCGGCTGCTGGGGGGCAACCGCAGCGTGGACGCGGTGGCCGAGCTCGTCAAGACGTCCTGCCGGGCCGTGCTGGACGACGCCGCGGCACCCCGGCCGACTTGACGCGGGCCGCCGCGGCGGTCATTGCAGCGGCTCGGGGAAGGCGGCGATCGAGGTGGCCATGTCGACCACCAGCTTGCCCGTGCTGTGGCCCTCCTCGAGGCTGCGCAGGGCTTCCTTGGCGTCGCCGTAGGCGTACCGGCGCGAGACGAGCGGGCGCACCGCGCCCGACTGGATCAGCGCATCGATCTCGCGCAACTGGTCCGCATCCGGCTGCGCCGTGTAGCGCATCGCACGCACGCCGATCGCCGCGGCCTTCTCGGGCGCCGGTTCGGCCACGGTCGACACCAGCGCGCCGCCCTTCTTCAGCACGGCCCAGGAGTGTTCCTGCGTCTGCCCGCCGATGAGGTCGTAGACGAGGTCGATGTCGCGCAGCCGGGATTCGAAGCGCTCCTGCGTGTGGTCGATGACCTCGTCCGCGCCCAGGCTGCGGGCCAATGCGACGTCATCGGTCGACACCGTCGTGATGACGTACGCGCCGCGCGCCTTGGCGAACTGCACCGCGAAATGGCCGACGCCGCCGGCGCCCGCGTGGATCAGCACGCGCTGCCCGGCCGCCAGGCCACCGTGGTCGAACAGGCCCTGCCAGGCGGTCAGCGCGGCCAGCGGAACGGCTGCCGCGGCGACGCGGTCGAGTGCGCCGGGAACGCGGGCCAGCTGGTCGGCGCGCGCGACGGTGTATTGCGCGAGGCCGCCGTGGGCCGGGTCGAGCAGGCCGTGCACGAGCGTTCCCGCAGGCAGCCCGGCGTCGTCGGACTTCACCACGACGCCGCTCACGTCGCGGCCCAGCACGTAGGGCAGCTGGTCTTCCTTGACCACCGGGTACTTGCCGCTGCGGATCTTCCAGTCGACCGGATTGAGGCTGGCGGCCTCGACCTTGAGCAGCAGCTCGCCCGGCCCCGGCTCGGGCACGGGCAGGTCGGCGTACTCGACCACCTCGGGCCCGCCGAAGCGGCGGATCAGGACGGCGTGCATCCGGGGCGGCACGGGCGACTGGTTCAGGGCTTGCATGGGGCGTCCTCGAGAGGTCTGGCGACCTCCCGGGACGGCAAGCCTCGCGCCCGCGCGTGCGCCCGGCGCGTGACGCGCGTCAGTGGACGGGCGCGAGCGCGGGCTCGGCCGCGCGACCGCCGGCGCCGTCCGCGGCCGCGCGCTCGGCGGCCAGCGTCTCGGTGGACAGCAGGCGGCCGAACGCCATTCGCGCGACGAACAGCAGCACCGCGCCCACCAGCACGAGCAACGCATGCAAGGCCCAGAAATCGCGGTTCGACCAGGAATCCATGAAGCCGGCCAGCCAGCCTGCGACGCTGAACGAGCCCCACAGGTGCAGGAAGTAGATCCCCACGACCAGGCCTGTGATCTGCCGCGGCGCCACGCGCGAATAGAGCGCGAGGCTGATCGCGTAGACGTTGGAGAAGCCGATGTCGTTCAGGAGGGTGAACGCCAGCGTCCACGCCGGGCCCACCTTGCCGTGCGTCGTGTCGACGATGGCACCCGCCACGGCCATCGCCGCCGGGCCCGCGGCCGCGACGACCGAGCCGAGGGCCATCTTGGTCAGCTCGTCGGGCTCCGTGCGGCGCTTGCTCCACCACATCCAGAACGCGATCGATCCCAGGCCGGTGATGGTGCTCACGACGGCGTCGACCATCGCCAGCCAGGTGACCGGCACCTGCCAGCCGAACATCATCAGGTCCATGTGCTTGTCGGACCACACCGTGAAGCCGAGGTTCAGCTGCGTGTTGCCGATGACGGCCACCAGCAGGACCGGCAGCAGCAGGATGAGCACGCCGACGCGGCGGATCTCGGCGCGGGTCAGCGGCGGCTGCTCGATGAGGTCGGCGCCGCCCTTCCTGGCCGGTTCGGGCGGCAGCCAGCCGCGGCCCGCCAGATATGTCGCCAGGCCGATCAGCATGCCGATGCCGGCTGCGCCGAAGCCCCAGTGGAAGCCCACCTTCTCGCCCAGCGTTCCACACACGATGGGCGCGGCGATGACCGCGATCTGCACGGCCATGATGAAGATCTGGAACGCCGTGGCGTTGCGCTTGTCGCCGGGCGCATACAGCGCGCCCACCTGCGCCGCGATGTTGCCCTTGAAGCAGCCCACGCCGACCAGCAGGCAGGCGATCGCGATGAAGAAGCTCGCCTCGAACGCCATCATGAAGTGGCCGATGGCCATCAGGCTGGCCCCAAGCACCACGGTGCGCGTGCGCCCCAGCAGGCGGTCGGCCACCAGGCCGCCCAGGATCGGCGTGAGATAGACGAGGCCGGAATACTGGCCCGCGATGAACAGGCCCAGCTGCAGTGGCGTGCGCGGCCCGAGGAAATGCTCGATGCCGGCCCGGATGGCGCCGATGCCCATCACGTTGCCGATGTGCTCGGGCTGGAACAGGTACTTGGTCAGGTACAGGGCCAGCAGGATCTGCATGCCGTAGTACGAGAAGCGCTCCCACAGCTCGCAGGCGGAGAGCCAGGCCAACCCCAGCGGGTGGCCGAGGAACTTGGTGTCGTCGCGCGAGAAGGGTTGATCGGGGACGATGGCGGTCGAGGACACGGGTGGAAATTCCAGGGAAAAACGATGCGGGACTGTGGTTCAGCCATCCGGCCGGCGCAAGGCGGAAAGCCCGCAGCGCGGCACGAACGGAGGAATTGGCGGTGCGAGAGGCGGGAAAACGAGGAAAAGTCGCTGGCCCTCAGCGTTTGACGAGCTTGATCTCGAAGACCTTGGGCCAGAACTTGCCGGTGACCCACAGCCGCTTGGTGGCGGCGTCGTAGGCGATGCCGTTGAGCACGTCGGTATGCTGCGCAATGACGTCCTTGGCCGGCAGCAGGCCCTTGCAGTCGATCCAGCCGACGACGTCGCCCGTCTTCGGGTCGATGCGCGCGATGCGGTCCGTCTGCCAGATGTTGGCGTAGATCTCGCCCTCGACCCACTCGAGCTCGTTGAGCTGGTCCACCGGCTTGCCCTGCGCGGTGACGTGGATGCGGTGCGTCTCGATCAGCGTGTTCGGGTTCAGGAAGCGGATATCGGCCGTGCCGTCGCTCATCACCAGCTCGGTGTCGCTGTGCGTGAGGCCCCAGCCCTCGCCCGGGTAGCCGAACTTGCCCTGCGTGTCGAAGCTGTCCAGGTCCAGCACGAAGCCCACTTGCGACTTCCACGTCAGGCCGACGAGATGGCCATGCCACGGCGCGATGCCCTCGCCGAACATCTCGGGCGGCAGGTTCGCGCGCTGCACCACCTGCCCCGTCTCGACCTTGACCTTGCGCACCGTCGAATGGCCATCGAGGCCCGTGCTCTCGTAGAAGTAGCCGTTCAGGAAGAACAGGCCTTCGGTGAACGCGTTGATGTCGTGCGGCGTGGCGCGCACCACCTGCAAGCCGTAGACGGGGATCGCCTTGGGCTTGTCGGTGCCGCTCGCGCCCGCGGGCTCGGCGTGCGCGCATGCGGCGGCGAGCAGCGCCGCGATCAGGGAGGTCACCTTCATTCGTTCGATCCGGGGAATATTGTGGTCAATGCGCCGCGGGCGCGGGGTAGCTCACGGCCAGGACCTCGATCGTCTCGACGCCCGCGGGCGTCACCAGCTGCAGCGTGTCGCCCTCGCGCGCCTTGAGCAGCGTGCGCGCGATCGGCGATACCCAGCTGACCTCGCCCTGCAGCGAATCGACCTCGTCGATGCCCTTGATGGTGACGGTGCGCTCGTCGCCCGCGTCGTTGGCGTAGGTGACCGTGGCGCCGAAGAAGACCTGGTCCTTGCCGTGGTGCGCCGACGGATCGGCCACGACGGCGATGTCCAGCCGCTTGATCAGGAAGCGGATGCGCCGGTCGATCTCGCGCAGGCGCTTCTTGCCATAGATGTAGTCGCCGTTCTCGCTGCGGTCGCCGTTGGATGCGGCCCAGTGCACCGTCTCGACGACCTTGGGGCGATCCTCGTCGATCAAATGCAGCAGTTCGGCGCGCAGGCGGTCGTGGCCCTGCGGCGTGATGTAGTTCTTCCCGCCGGCCGGCAGCGCCGGCAGCGACGGGCCGTCGTCGTCGTCGTCGCTGTCGGATTCCTTGGTGAAGGCCTTGTTCATGCCGGGGTCGGGTCGTTGTCGTAGGCCGCGAGGGTCTGCTTCAGTTGATCCTGCACCAGCTGCACAAGTTCCGGCGGCGACACCACGCGCACGTTGGGGCCGTGCCGCAGCACGTCCATCACCAGCTCGGTGGGCTCGGAATACGGGATGCGCATGCGCAGCGAACCGTCGGCCTGCGGCTTGACCTGCTGCTGCGGATGCCATTCCTCCTGTGCCACCCACTGCGCCGCCTCGGCGCTGAAATGCAGCGTGGCCTGGCGCAGCCGCGCGCCGCCGAAGATGCCGTAGCCCTGGTCGAGTGCCTGCTCCACCTCGGACAGCGGCAGGTCGCGTGCCGGCTCGTCCAGCACCTTGGCCGAGCGCACGGCGTCGAGCGCGAAGCGCCGCAGGCCCTCGCTGGCGTGGCACCAGGCGTCCAGGTACCAGGTGTTGCGGTAGTGCAGCAGGCGCTGCGGCGACAGCACGCGCTCCGATTCGCTGCGCTTGCTGCGCGTGTAGTAGCTGATGACCAGGCGCCGGCGGCTCAGCACGGCGCTGACGGCTTCCTCGAACCAGCGGCTGGTCACCGCGCGCTTGGCGGGGCTGACGATGCGCACGCGGCGCATCAGCGATTGCGCCTCGTCGCCCGACGCCCCCAGCATGCCGTGCAGCTTGTCCAGCAGCGGCTGCAGGTGGCGGCCCAGCACGCCGCCGTCGTCCAGGCCGGCGATGAGCTGGTGCATCGTCAGGAGCGCGTGAAGTTCCTTTTCGCTGAACCACACGCCGGGCAGCTCGTGCGTCTTGGCGCCGCGCTCGCGCGCAAGCGGGCCGCCATTGGCCACCTCGGCCGCGCCCGCCTCGAAGCGGTACACGTTGTCGGCCCGGTCGTAGACGATGGGCGCGTCCATGCGATCGCGCAGGTATTGCAGGTCGCGCTTGAGCGTCGCGGGCGAGACCTCGAGTTCGTCCATCAGCTGGTCGAAGGTGACGCCGGCCTGCCGCTTGATCAGCAGCTCGATCCGGTAGAAGCGTTCTGTCCTGTCCATGGGACCCCATTTTGCCGTAGCTCATCGTGTGAGCTTGTGGCGGCCGAAACTGGCCTCACTTGCAGATCAGACCGAGGACACGACGATGAACCAGGCCACCTTCAACTTCGCCCCCCGCGGCAAGCGCGCCGACATCGCCGTCGCGCGCAACGCCGGCCGGCCGGTGCGCGGGCAAGCCTCCCGGGTGCGCGGCGATGAAGCCGTCGACCCGGGCGACGTCCTCGGCTTCGACTACGCCCGCTTCGGCATGGTGCCGCCCGCGCCGTGCCTGTGGCCGGGCCACCCGATCCGCGAGGGCTGGGAGCGCGGCCGCCGCCTGATGACGCGCCGCACGCGCCCGGCCACGCTGGCCGTCACGCGCTGGCTGGCGCTGCGCCTGGCCGCCTGGCAGCGCGGCGAGGCGTTCGACGACCACCAGATCACGCCGCAGGTGCTGCGCTCGCTGGAAGTCGCCACGCACTGCCCCATCACGCGCCGCGCCCTCGGCAACGATGCCTGCGTCGTGCCGGTCGACATCCAGCGCGGCTGGGCGGCGGGCAACCTGATGCTGGCGAGCCCCGCGATCGCCGACCGCTGGACCGCCATCGACTGGGCCCTGGCCAAGGACGCGCTGGCACGCGCCGAGGCCGCGCCGGACGAGGCCGCCGACGGCCTGCCGCTGCGCCACTGGCGCCGCATCGTGGCGCTGAAGTCGCTCGCCACGCCGCTGCCGCACGACGAGGCCGCGCGCATCCCGCTGCTGGTGCTGCCGCCCAACCGCGTGCGCCTGGTCAATCCGATCCAGGAGCTGCAGGCGGTGCTGACGCTGCAGCTGTCGGTGCCGGGCTGGGGCCAGCGTGCCCGCGGCATCGCCGACTCGCTGCCGCAGTCGCTGCGCACCGAGTTCAACCTGTTCTTCAACTCGCTGCTGGCCCAGGCCCTGCGCCAGGGCCACGGCGACGACAAGCCCGAGATGCGCGACGCGCTCGCTGCCGCATGGGGCAACGAGGTGGTGATGCGGCGCTGGGGCCGTTTCGCGGCGCTGGTCGACGCGGCGCTCGCCGGCACGCTGGTGGAGCGGCTGACGCGCGATCCGATGCCGGGGCTGGTGCTGGTGCGCCATGGCGAGATCGAGGTGGGCGAGAAGCTGGCGGCCTGAGCCTCCGCGTCGTCCTGCGCGGGACGGATGCCCAGTCGCCGGGTCCGCGCAGGGCTGGCTCGAACGCGGCGAAGCGTCCTGGCAGGGGTGGATCCTGCGACTGCGCGCAGGATGACGACGTTACGCACGCGGCACGGCGGCACGGCGGCACGGCGGCACGGCGGCACGGCGGCACGGCGCACGGCGCACGGCGCACGGCGCACGGCGCACGGCGCACGGCGCATGGCACACGGCACACGGCACATGCCGCACGCGGAGCGCGGCTGGCCGACGCACCGCGCGGCCGCTCTTCGAGCGCTCAGCCGCGCGACTCGCGCGTCATCGCCAGCGACAGGTCCTCGAGCTGCTCGCGCGCATCGTGCACGCCGTCCTTGGCGGCCAGCGTCATCAGGCGCATCGCCTCGCGCAGGTCGCGGTCGAGGCCGCGGCCGTCGGCGGTGAGCACGCCCAGGTGGTAGAAGGCCGCGGGGATGCGCTTGTCGGCGGCGCGCTTGTACAGCGCCACGGCACGTTCGAGATCCTGCGGCACGCCGCGTCCGCGCTCGTACTTGCCCGCCAGCATGATCATCGCCTCGCCGTGGTCGCCCTGCACCGCGCGCTCCAGCCAGTAGGCGGCGCGCGCGTCGTCCTGCGGCACGCCGTCGCCGGTGCTGCAATGCATCGCCAGCTCGTACTGCGCCTGCGCGAAGTCGCCGGCAGCGGCCTGCGACAGCAGCGCGACGCAGCGTGCCATGTCGTGCCTCACGCCCTTGCCGATGCGGTGCATCCATGCCAGGCGATAGGTGCCGTGCGCGCTGCCGGCCTGGACGGCGCGCGTGAGCACGCTGACGGCCTGCGCCGCGTCACCGGGCATGCGCAGGCCCGTCTCGAGTTCCTGGCCGAGGCGCGCGAGCGCCGGCGGGTGGCCCTTGGCGACCGCGCTCTGCAGCAGCGCCAGCCCCTTGGGCACGTCGGCCTTGACGCCGTCGCCCTCCAGAAGCGCGATGGCCAGCGCGAGTTCGGCGGGCGGATAGCCGGCGTTGGCCGCACCCTGCCACAGCGGCAGCGCGCCGGCGCGATCCCGCGGCACCGCCAGCCCCTGCCACATCAGGTTGCCGAGCGCGAAGCACGCGTGCGCCGGGCCGCCGGGCGCCTTCGGGTCGGCCCCCGGGCGCGCCGGCTTGCGGGCATGCGACTGCAGCCAGGCGATGCAGGCGGCCAGGTGATCGGCCGGGCTGCGCGAGACGAACACCATGTCGTCGCGCAACTGCGTCGCCGTGGCCGTGCGCCGGCTGCCGCGCACGTCCTGGAACACGCAGGCCATGTGGCCGTCCGCGCCGGGCTCCAGCTGCACGACGCGCGCCGGATAGAGGCCGCCGTCGGTCAGCACCGCATCGCCCTTGCGCACCTGCTCGCCGCTGCGGTAGGACGGCGGCACGTCGATGGCGGCGGGCAGCAGCGAAGGCACGTCGCGCCGGCCCGCGAAGAAGTCCGCCCACGACTTGCCCGCCGGCCAGCGCACGCTGCGCGCCCCGCGCTGGACGGCGGCGTTCAGGCGCAGGAAGGTCTCCTCGGGGACGTTGAACTCCCATACCGACGGGTCGAGGATGGCGAACGGCTCGCCGCCCGCCGCGCGCTCGTAGCGAAAGGCCATGCGCAGGCGCAGCGGCGCCTGGCCGTAGGTCTGCACCGTCGCCGAGATCACCGGCACGCGCTTGCCCGAGGAGTGGATCCACGTGTCGTGCGCGAACGTGCGCCACAGCGCCTGCTCGCGGTTCTCCGCCAGCGCCGCTTCGCCGATCGCCACGGCGTCGGGCCCGTCGTAGTCGAGCGTGAGCGTCTGGATGCGTGGGCCGCGCGGGTGCTGCCAGGCCAGCTGCGGCATCGCGGGTTGGCCCTCGGCCACGCGCGACATCAGCGTGGATGCCGCCACGCCCAGCAGGCGCGCGGCGTTCCACCAGGCCATGGGCAGGTCGTATTCAAGTTCCTGCGCGACGCTGCGCAGGTAGTCCGAAGCCGTCTCGACCTGCCCCAGGCCCAGCGAGAACAGGCGGTCGTGCAGCCAGACCAGCGGCAGGAACAGCAGGCCCTGGTCGGGCGCGAGCGCCACCAGGCGCGTGAACGGCGTCTCGTCGATGTGGGCCCACTCGGACACGGCCTCGCGCGCGGAGCGGGCGTCGTGCCACTCGATCTCGGCGCCGGTTCGGCGCGACAGCATGGTCATCAGGTAGAACGCCAGCACCGAGATGAAGTTGCGGCCCTGCGGGTCGGCGAGGAAGTCGTCGTACTGCGGCTTGGCGCGCTCGCGGATCGCCTTGAGCAGCAGGTCGATGCGCTGCAGGCTGTCCTCGGAGTAGTCGAGCTGCGCCTGCTGCAGGGCCCTGCCGAACTTCCAGCCGCCATCCACCTCGCCGCCGCGGGCGTAGGTTTCCAGGAAAAGTCGTGCGACGTCGTTCAAGCGGCCTCCCAGCCGTCACCAGGGCATCCCCTCTGCGGAGAACGGGGTGAATGTACGGCCAAAGGCCGCGGCCGGCTGGAACACCCCGTGCAAAAGTGCCGCGTCGCGCTTTTGGCACGGCACCGCGTCGGGGGGCCCCCCGGCGCACCCACGAGGATGGGCCGCGCGTGGCGGCCCGGTCAAGTCGGGAGGACTTGATCCGTTCAGGCGATGAGGGCCATGGTCTCGAACGGCAGGCGCGGGCCGCGCGGCCAGTTGCCGCTCGCGTCGCCGTAGCCCAGGTTGATGAGGAAGTTCGACTTCCACTTGCCGTCCGGGAAGAACGCCTTGTCGACGGCGGCGTTGTCGAAGCCGCTCATGGGGCCGGCGTCCAGCCCCAGCGCGCGGGCGGCGAGCATCAGGTAGGCGCCCTGCAGGCTGCTGTTGCGCAGGCCGGTGATCTCGATCAGCGGCGCGTTGCCGTGGAACATGTCGCGCGCGCCGGGCATCGCCGGGAATTGCGTGGGCAGGTGTTCGTGGAACTCGGTGTCGTACGCGACGATCGCGGTGACCGGCGCAGCCATCGTCTTGTCGACGTTGCCGCCCATCAGCGCACCCTTGAGCTTGGCCTTGGCCTCCTGGCTGCGCACGAAGACGATGCGGCCCGGCTGGCTGTTCATCGAGGTCGGGCCCCACTTCATCAGGGCGACGAGTTCCTGCAGCTTGGCGTCGTCGATGGCGCGCGGCTGGAACTTGTTGGTGGTGCGGGCGTCGAGGAACAACTGCTTGAGGGCGGTTTCGTTGAGGACTTCGGACATGGGGGCGATCTCTCGAGGTGGAAGGGGCATGCCAGGTGCGGCGCGGACGGGCCCATCTTCCCTTGGCCGCCATCGATCGCCGTGCAGTGGCGTCGAAGGCCCCATTCAAATTCGGTCAACGCAGCAGCCCGGCGCACGCTTGCGCCCTCGCGACGAGAATCGCGCCATGCGCCAACCCGTCCCCCTCGACCGCTGCACCCGACTCCTGAACCACGGCCCCACGGTGCTCGTGAGCGCCGAACACGAAGGCCGCCGCAACGTGATGGCCGCCGCCTGGTCGATGCCCCTGGACTTCACGCCGCCCAAGGTGGCGGTGGTCCTGGACAAGCAGACCTTCACCCGCGGCCTGCTGCTGGCCAGCGGCCGGTTCGCGCTGGCCGTGCCCACCGTGGCGATGGCGGCCCTGACCGACCACGTGGGCAGCGTCAGCGGCCGCGACGTCGAGAAGTTCAGCCAGGTGCTGGCCGCCGCCGTCCCCGGCCCGGCCACCGGCGCGCCGCTGGTCGACGGCTGCATCGCCTGGCTGGAGTGCCGGCACCTGCCCGAGCCGCACATCGAGCAGGCCTACGACCTGTTCCTGGGCGAGGTCGTGGCCGCCTGGGCCGACGACCGCGTCTTTCGCGATGGCCGCTGGCACTTCGACGACGCCGAGGACTCGCTGCGCTCGCTCCACCACATCGCCGGCGGCCATTTCTATGCCATCGGCAGCGAGGTGAAGTACGCGCCGACCGCGCCTACCGAAGACTGACCGTCATGCGCCTCCAGGCCGGATCCTGGAACTTGTGGAACGCCTTCAGCGACGACGGCGCGTCGGCCGTCTTCTGCGTGGCCAGCGTCCTGCCATCGAGCAGCTCGTAGGTGCGCAGGAAGCGGCTGGCGTGCTGCGGATCGCGCACCTCGCGCGCGGCCAGCACCTGGCCCGTGCCGGGCACCCAGCCGGCGAATTCGACATACCCCACCCCGTTGCTCTCGGTGGACGGCGGCAGCACCTGCAGCGTCCAGCCCTCGGGCGAGAAGCGGAACATCCACAGCTCGCGCCAGGTGGCCAGCGGCTGCACGGCCAGCGTCACGGCCGTGGCGCCCGCGTCGACGCGGGCCGAGGCCGTCCAGACGGTGCCGAAGGTGCAGCGGCGCGCCAGCGGGTGGTCAGCGGCGTGCCTGGCGTCGACCAGCAGCACGCAGGTCTCGCCCGGCTGGCCCGGCTGGGTGACGACGTGCAGGCTGCCCGCCGCCGGCGCGAACACCGGCTCGGCAGCCCAGCGCGACGCGCCCACGCGCATGGCGGCGTCGGTCCAGGTCGACTGGTCGTCGTCGGCGAGCTCGCCCTTGTCGACGCCGGCCAGGGCCTCCAGGGCCGCGTTGCCGGCGACCAGCACGTCGCTCGCGCCCACCGTCGGCAGGCCGCCCGGGGCGGTGCCGCCTTCAACGGCGATGCGGCGGCTGTCCTCGAACGCGATGGCCGACCAGACGCCGGCCTGGCGCAGGCGGATGCGGTTGCGCACGTAGGGCGGCAGGTCGGCGACCGGCACGCGGGCCAGCAGGTCGGCGCGCGCGCGGTCGATCTGCCAGCGCTGCAGCGGCGGGGTCATGTCGTCGACGCAGTCGTGGCGGGTGAGCGCGAGGGCCGCGCGCGCGGACTGCTCTGGCGTCGGCTGGAGCGCCAGCACGTGGCGGAAAGCCTCGCCGTCGTAGCAGAGCCAGACATGGCCGTTGCGCTCCAGGCTCGTGAAGCGCACGCCCAGGTCGGCGGCCACCTCCAGTTGCGCGGCGACCGTCGGCTCGCCGGGGCGCACCGGCACGTTGGCGGCGTTGGCGGCGGCCACGTTGGCGCGCCAGGCGAGGCGCTCGGCCATCGTGCCCATCGCATCGAACACCTCGGCGTCGATGCCGCCGGCCGGAGCGGCCTTCAGGTAGGCGGCGGCCAGGCCCAGCCCCAGCGACTCGGAACCGGGGCGCTCGCGCAGGAAGCGCACGAGCGCCAGCAGCTCGGGCGCCTCCGCGGGCGCGAGCGTGAGGGCGCGCACGGCGCCCGCGCGCACGAAGCCGCCGCGCTCGCGGGCGAGGTCCCAGACCTGCAGATAGTCCAGCCGCTGGCCGCGCACTTCCAGCAGCTCGCCCTGCGTCAGCAGCGCGAGCGGGCTGCCGCCGCTCCTGGCGCCGGCCCGCAGCGGGACGGCGTCCTGCGTGACGAGCGCATAGCGCGGCGCCGGGGCCGCGCCCGACAAGGCCACGGAGGCCGGCGCCCTGGCCACGGCCGGCACGCCGGCCGAGCGCGCCGCCAGGGCCGCCGATGGCGCCCCCGTGGCGGCATGCGCCGTCGGCGGGAAGACGATGCAGGCGACGGCGGCCAGGCTCGCGAGCAGCCAGATCGCCAGCGTGCGCAGCGGGTGGCTCGCCGAGTGCGGATGGCCGAAGTCGTGGCGGCGGCGGGTCATGCGATAGCCGATCTGGCCGCTCCCGCGCAAGGTGCGGACTCTCATTGCGCGGCCTCCTGCGAGCCTTCGTCGCCGCCCTTGCCGGCGTCGGCCCTGGCCGTCGCGGCCGGCGCGGCGGGCGCGCCGGCGGCCTTGCCCAGCAGCGTCGAGCCGATGAAGCCGCCATCGGCCGGCGGCGGCGCGATGATCACCTGGATCTTGTCGGACAGCTTGTCGGCCATCGTCTTCTGGATCAGCAGCGGGTGGCGCGTGATCAACGCGCCCTCGCGCGCCATCTGCTCGCTGCTCGACTTGCCCACCTTCTCCAGGCGGTAGACCTCCGCGTCGGCCAGCTTGTTGCGCGAATCGGCCTCGCCCGAGGCCTCGATGCGGCGCGCCTCGGCCGTGGCCTCGGCCGTCTTGATGCGGGCGACCTTGTCGGCCTCGGCCTCGAGCTGGCGCTGCTGGATCTGCTTCTGCTTGAACGGCAGCACGTGGGCCATCGCCTCTTCCTGCGCCTTGGCCGCGATCACCTGCTCCACGCCGGCGGCTTCCGCGGCCTTCTCGCGCTTGACCTTCTCGGCCTCGGCTTCGAGCGCGGCCTGCTTGACCTGCTTGTCCTTCAGTTCGAGCGTGAAGCGCATCTTCTCGCTCTCGAGTTCCTCGGCGAGCAGCGCCTCCATGCCGTGCTTGTAGTCGGGCGGCAGGTCGACCTTGCCGATCTGCAGCTCGCGCAGCTGGATGCCCTTGGCGGCCAGCGCCGGGCGCAGCTCGGTCTCGATCGCCTGCTGGATCTCCGCGCGCTTGGACGAGAAGATCTCGCGCACCGTGTAGCGCGTGAAGACGCGGTAGATCACGCCCTGCACCGCCGGCGCGACGACGTCGGCGCCGACGTTGGCCGGCAGGTCCCGGGCGACGACGGCCACGCGCGCCGGGTCGATCGCGTAGTGCGCCGCCACGTCCACGCCGATCGACAGGCCTTCCACGGACTGGAACGGCGCCGTGCCGCTCGCCGAGGCACTCTCGGTCGGGCGATACACCTGCTCGCGCAGGTCGATCACGCGCAGGCTGTGCAGCCCGGGAACCAGAATGACGGTGCCGGGGCGCACGAGGACGGCGTCGCCCGTCAGGCGGTTGCTGCGCAGACCGACTTCGCCGACAGGCACGTTGCCCAGCGGCGGATGCTTGTAGAGCCCCCAGGCCGCTGCGATGCCACCCGCCACCAGCGCCAGCGGCAGCACGCGCACGCGCGGCAGGCGCGCGACGAGGCGGTCGATGGGGCTGGCCGGCGGCAGCGGGCCGTCGTCGATCGGGTACTCGGGATGCAGGTCTTGGTCGCTCACGGGGTCTCTCCTCGGTGTGTGAAGCCATTCTTCGAGGAGCGCGCCGAGCGTTCAACGCCGCCGCGGGGGCGCTGCCTTCCGCGGCGCGGAGCAAACCCTCACGGTGCCCCGCCCGGGGCGACCGGATAATCGGCAGCGCAGGATGCGGCAACGCGCATCCGTCCACCGAAAGGCCCCCCGTGTCGAACACCGCCACCCGCGTCGCGATCATCGAAGACGACCCGCCCACGAGCGATCAGCTCAAGGGCTGGATCCTGTCGGCGCGCCCCGGCCTGCTGGTCGACCAGTGGTTCACGCGCGACGAGGCCGAGGCCGCGATCGCCCGCGAGCGCTACGACCTGGTCGTGATGGACATCGAGCTGGGCCGCGAGCGCCACGCCGGCGTCGCGCTGATCAACGCGATCAACAAGCAGCACGGCACGCCGGTGCTGGTCGTCTCGGCGATGCCTGCCACGATCTACCGCAGCATCATGAAGGCGCTCGACGCCTGGGACTACCTGCAGAAGACCACCTTCGAGGAGTCCGACTTCATCGACACCGTGCTGGAGATGCTGCGCGCCTCGAAGGATCGTCCCGTGCCCCGGACCGGCGCGACGACGGCCGTCGACCAGGAGCTGAGCGTCGACCCGCTGGGCCAGGGCGCCGTGCTGTGGCGTGGCCACCGCGTCAACCTGCCGCTGACCGCGCAGCGCATCCTCGCCGCGCTGCACGCGCGCCGCGGCGAGGTCGTCTCCTACGACGAGCTGTTCCAGGTGGTCAAGACGGGCCGCAACCGCGACAACGTGCGCAAGCACATCAGCACCATCCGCGAGGCGTTCCGCGACATCGATCCGTCATTCGAGGGCATCGAGAGCGTGCCGATGCGCGGGTTCCGGTGGCTCGCCAAGCAGTGACCGCCTGCGCGCGTGCCCGTCATCCTGCGCGCAGTCGCAGGATCCACTCCTGCCATGCGGCTTCCGGGTGGCGGCGTCCCGTGCGTGGATCCTGCGACTGCGCGCAGGATGACAAGACATGAGCGTCCGTGAGCGCTTCGCCGCCTGGCGCTGGCCGGGCATCGCGTTCTTCCGCCTGCGGCTGTTCTTCCGCGGCGTGTTCCTGCTGCTGGCGCTGGCCACGATCGCCATCGCGCTGTCGGTGCTGCAGGACGAAAAGGAGCTGAGCCACCGCAGCTACCGCCAGGGCTTTGCCAAGACGATGGGCCAGGTGGCCGCGCAGCTGCGCCACCCGGCGGGCCAGCTCGCGCTGCTGAACCCGCCGGGCCCCGCGGCATCGGCCGCCACGGCCTTCCCCGGCGCGGTCCATCCGCTGGTGCTGCCGTTCTCGGCGCTGGACTTCGACGACCACAACAAGGTCGAACAGGCTGTCGAGATGGCCGGCTGCACGCGCCAGTACCCCGATGACGCGGCGCTGTGCGTGGCGCTCGGCAGCAACCCGTGGGCCGGCGGCTTCGTGTACGTGGTGGGGCATGCGCCCGGGCCGCCGCCCGTCGCGCACAAGACGGGCGAGCACGACCTGGCGCTGTCGACGCGGCTGCGCGTGGACGTCGCGCTGCGCGGCCGCCGCTACGCCTGGATCGCGCCGTTCGAGCCGGAGCCGGCCACGGCCGTCAACGTCGTGCGCGGGCGCCTGACCGGCTTCGCGCTCGACGACGATGGCAGCGTGCTGCCGCGCCCCGTGCGTGACTTCCGCGGCTGGCTGTGGCAGGGCGGCCCGTGCACGGACGGCGGCAAGGACATCACCACCTGCGCGCGGCGCGCCTTCTTCTCGGTGCGGCTGCCGGTGGAGGTGCTGCACGAGGACGTGGTCGTGTCGCCGCATCCGGTGTGGCCGCCGGCGGACATGGACCGCATCGACGTGCGCGTGCAATGGCTCGCGCCTGGCGACGCCGCGCCGCTGTTCGACAGCGCGCGCCCCGGCGCGACGGCGCCGTTCTCGCTGGCGGACCTCAGTGCCCAGCTGCTGCCCGGCGAGACGCTGCAGCTGCGCAAGATCGACGGCCGCACGAGTGCGCCGCTGGCCACCATCAAGGGCGCGCCGCCGCCCGTCGAGCCCGCGTCCAGCTGGATGCCCCAGGCCGTCAACGACTTCCTCGGCTACGCCGTGCGCGGCCTGCTGCGCCGGCTGCCGATCGAGGACGAGGACGTGCCGATCGAGGACACCGAGACGATACGCACGGCCGCCGGCAGCTATGAGCTGCACGGCTTCGGCGACGAGCGCAGCGCCAACCGCGCGCTGGCGCAGGTGGCCACGCGCGTGTCGTGGTTCGTCGTGGCGATGCTGGTGGCGCT
>Ga0068855_100003814_pt1 | contig 18421 bp, 19 predicted proteins | sample KBSCornC52_FD_66592 | JGI IMG/M metagenome (GOLD analysis project Ga0068855, IMG submission 66592) | Corn rhizosphere microbial communities from Kellogg Biological Station, Michigan, USA - KBS Corn C5-2 | ecosystem: Host-associated > Plants > Roots > Rhizosphere > Soil ...
CGGGCACCCATTCGCTGCTCGGCTGTTCACCGGACGCGGCTCATACCCTACGCGCCGTACGGCCGGCATCTCTATCAGCAATGTGGACGCCCGTACGGGCCGCCTGATACATATGGTCTACTGGCAGGGCTACGTGCTCCGAGCGCCCGAATCGGAGGCGGATCGTCCGGCCGGATGACTTCATAGGTGTTCAATGATTTGTTGAGCGTTATTGGCTGAATACAGGATTAGCGCGCGGCGGGTTGGGCAGTGGGGACCAGGCGAACTTCGATGCGGCGGTTCAGGGCTCTGGCTATGCGGTCTAGCATGGCAAGGGAATGGCGGTCGTAGTCGGCATTGTCGAGGCGGGAGATGACTGATTGGTTGGTGCCGATGAGGTCCGAGCTCCGGATTCTCAGGAATCCTTAGCCCGATTGCTTCAGCAGCGCGACGAATCCCGCTTGCTCAAAATGATGGTCCGTGGTCAACGCTTCCCGAGTTTCTCGGCGCTCCATAATGACGAAGCTCGTGCAATCAACAAGTGTCCAGTCTTTGTCCGCCCGCGACTTAAGCAGTTCGAGCGCCTCTCGATCGGTTGCCAGGTCTATGTGAACTACCTCTACCCAGGCGGCGGAGTGAATCGTTTCCAGAATTCTGATGCGCATGGTATGCGCGGTGCGAAGGCGAATCAGGAGCGCAGCTAGCTCGGCCAAGACGTAGTTGGTCGTGAGAATGCGGGTCTTATTGCGGTGGAATCCCTGTATTAGCGCCTTTGCCCGGTCGTGTGCAGGCTCGGTACTCAGAACGTAGGCGGCCCAGCCGGAAGTGTCCGCGAATACTTCAGCGCTCCGCCTCATGCAGCTCCTTGATCAGGTGGTCGGTCACGTAATCGTCGTGCCTATTGGCGACGTCTGTCACGGCAAACGACAGCACGCCCGCCAGCTTCAGAAGCGGGTCATTGTCTTCCGGAATCACCGATGCGGCGAGACAGTCTGTAGCGACCTCCTCCATAGTTCGACCTTCTGCGCGCGCCCTCTGCCGAAGAGGTCGATATACTTCATCTGGAATGTGCAGCGTGAGCGTTCGGCTCATAGTTGTTCTCCTATGTTGTATTATACCGTCATTTCATCGCGCCGAGCAGCGCGGGTGGACGGGCGAGGATAATTGGAAACAGGAGGAAACGTGCGAGGATTCGAACATCATTCTAGTTGCCATCTCGGCAGATGAGGTATGGTCCAGCTGCGGAGGGCGCTGTGGCAGCCTGCGCGTAAGCTTCGGCCGACACTCAGTGAGGCGCGTCGCAATCTCGATCGATGTAAGCGAGTTCTGAGCTAGCTGGGCGGAGCTTCCGAGGTGATTCTGTCCCTTCTGATCTCGGAAGTCAGTCGGCCCAGTCGATTACCTGCATACCTCGAATTGTGCGGAAGTGACCGAGGTTTCTGGTCACAAGCGTTGCCCGTTGAGAGAGGGCAATACTGGCGATTAGCAGGTCGGCGTTACCGGTCTTTCGCAGCCCTTTGGTTCCTCGCAGGCGGTCGTAGATAGCAGCAGCGGCATCGTCAAAAGTGATAGTCGGAATCTGGTAGAGAAGCTCCTCCGTTCGCAGCAGCAGTTCCTGCGCTCGGAGGATTTCGGCGGATGTGGTTGCCTTGAGGAGATAATCGTAACGGCCGCGCAGAAACTCGACTCTCGTGATAATTGTGGCGCCAATTTCCGGATCGTCGGCCGTCTGCAGACGTCCGACTACCGTTGGATTACCGGCGTTCGGGTGAGTGATAGTGTCGGTGTCGAGCAGGTACACTTAGGACGGGGCCTCGAGGCGTCCGCGCTCGGCATAGATGTCGGACCGCAGTTGTGCCAGCGTGCTGTCGTCCGCGAGGGCTCCCGCCTGACTGAGCAGCACTGAACGGCCGCCCTGTCGCTGGAGCCATTCATCGAGGGCGAATTTGTGGAAACGCCATGTACGGTCGATTCGGCGGCCAGGAATCTTTCCCTGATTCACTTCGCGCTCGATCGTATCTTGTGGAATCCTCAGGTATCCTGCGGCCTCTTCGAGAGTGAGCGCTTCGCCCATGGACGCACCTCCTGTCGGCATTATACCATTCCGCGGTTCCAGTGGGCGTCGAAGGAATGCAGTTGACGGCTCGAGTGGTCAAAGTCTCGGGCAAACGGGCGCGGCGGTGCATGTCGTTATTTCATCTGCGCGCCCTTCAGCGGGCGCAGTTTGTCGTCGAGAATTTGGAACTCGTGGATGCCGTGGGCGCGGCCGGTCTTGAGCGACCAGACCATCTTCTTGTCAGGCGTCACTTCGAAGAGCTTGATCGCCTCCGGATCGTTGGCGCCATAGCTGGTGAGGACTGTGTTGCCGTTCGGGAGCCGCTGGCCGCCGCACGAGTCGCTGATCGGATCGCCGGACAGGTCGGAGTTTGAGATCTGCCACACGGTTTTGCCCGCTTTGTCCACTTCGATAGCGAGATTGCCGCGCGTGCAGTCGATCAGGGTGTTGCCGTTCTTGAGCCGAATGGCAGTGAATGCCCAATTCGGCGTCTGCGCCTCCCAGACGACCTCGCCCTTAGCGGTGTATTCCCGTACGACCTTATCAATGAGCTGAGGCACCAAATAGTGCCCGTTTGCAAGCTTGCGGGCCATTCTGGTCTGCATATGAGGGTTCTCCAGCTGGCATTTCAGCGGGAATTCGACCTGGATCTTGCCTTCTCGATCCACTTCCAGCAGGCGTGGCTTCGGGCCCGACTCGGTCAGCAGAATTCGGCCGCCGGGCAGCGGCTGAACGGTATCGACTTCGTTCTGCGTTCCCTTGTATTCGAAGAGAACCTTGCCGTCGCGGTTCATCAGCACGGCCGCGCCGCCGGGATACTCCGGGCATTGATTGACGGCCAGCAGGATCGTGCCATCCGGCAGGACCCAGCCGTCACGGGTGGAGCGCGGGTAGCTCCAGACGGTTTCGCCGTCCGCCGACAGTATGAATGTCTCTGCGCCGAGCGCAAGCACCGCGTGCCTGATGCCGGCAGCTGACTCCTGCCGCGCTTTCGGCGCATCGCCGGCGCGAAGGCCGAGTGTTGCAGAGCAGACCAGAGCTAGAAACAGCGTTCGCAGCAAGATATCCCCCAATCAAAGTTGAACCGAAGATCTGTGCCTTGTCTTCGGTAGTACGGTTACTCGAATGTGGCAGTGAACCGAGCTACTTCCACGTCGCTTCGGGCGGGCGATCCCTCCGAATGGTCACGCACTCCAGGAGCCGGGACCGCCATTCCGGGCGGCGGGGCGGGAGTGCGGGAGCGTGAAATGTTGGAAGCGGACATTCTCGCCGAAAGCCTTTTGCCAGTCTCCGTACTCCGACCGGACGAACGACAAGCGCTTCCCGTGTGACCTGGATTCGAAGATAGTGGTACAGACTGCCGGACGCGCCATCCGGCGCGTCTGGGCCATCGCCAGACATGGCGCACTCTTCCAACCCATTGCTGCGCAGCGATTCGTACCGAGCTCGCCTTCTGCCAAATCGACGCTCGCCTATTAGCGAAGATACCAGCGATACCTGGCCGCCTCCGCCGGTGACAAACATGCCTGTGTTGGCCAATTGTGACGTGCGGAGCCACTCGAACGCATGGGCGTGCCCGGAGATGATCAGGTGCGCTCTCCCGTTCAGGATGCCCAGCATATTGGCGCGCAGGCCCACAACGTCCGGCGCCTCGCAATGGTTCTTCGTAGTCGTGTACAGCGGGTGGTGCAGAAACACCACGCGCCAGTTGTCGGGGCGGTCCCGCGCAGATTCTGCTAAGCTGTGGTCGAGCCATTCAAGCTGGCGGTGATCGAAGTCTTCAGGCCTGTACCGTGCGCGACGTCGTTCGAGCGCCAGGTCTCGCTGGACATCGAGAATGTCCTCTGACAGCTTGCGCAGCGTGGTTTCTATCTCCGGAGGAGTGCGCATCGTAGTTCGCTCTCGCTGAGTGACCCTTTGCTCCAGTTCGTCGCGGACCGTCTGTATTCTCAGCTTCTCGGGTGAATCTGGTACGGATCCCAGCCATTCAGAGACCAGATCGGCCGCGCTGCACACGTCCGCGACTTCCTCTTCAAGCTGGTCGAGAGCTGCGCGGCGCTCATCGGAGTCGCTGGCCGATTGCCAGTTCGCTCGCGCCTCGCTCCATTGCTGGGCGGCCGCATCGAGCGTTCGTTCGACGTCCCGCCGTGCAGCATCAGCTACTCCGGACGCCAGTACCGCCTCGCGCAGTTTGGTCAAGGCCGACGCGATCTCAGTGTCCTCGCGAGTGATGTTCCGCTGCTGGACCGCGTCGGAAGCGAGGATGTCGCGGTTCGCGTCTGCCCACTGCTTCACGGCCTTTTGTGCCCGACGCAGGAGCTTTTCCAGCGCTTCTTCGCGCGCCTCCAGCTCTTTGATGTGGCGGGCCGCGTCCATTCGCACCTTCGCGTCGCCGGCTCCTGGCGGCGGCGCTTCCAGAGTGTTCGAATCGAGCCCGAAGAAATCGACCGAACCGAAAGTGAAGCGGTAATACCGGTTCGGGAGACGCGTCTGGCTCCCAGGAGAGTAGGGGTAGGGCGCCTGCGATGTGTCTGCCCGGGGATCGATGAATGCGGTCATGAACGCTGCTCCCATACCGGAGCCGCCCTCCGGTACGCTAACGGCGAACAGACGATCGGCCGCCAGACTTACGCCGCGCCGGAGCAGGGGCACGCGCGCGAGCCACTTTGCCCAACCTCCCACATCATAATAGTCATGGTTGCCGGGCACCACTAGAAACGGCAGACGAAACGTCAAGTTGTCGACGGTGCTTTCCGACGTCAAGAGGGATGAATACGGGCGGCGAAAGTTGCGCTCATAGAGCCTGTGCTCGCCCGTCATATAAACAACGTCGCCGGTGTGCAGTACGAGCAGGCCATGTCCGCTGCCTTCTGTGAGCGCGCAGTCTCGCACGATCTCATTCGCGACCGCATATTGTGGAGATCCGTGCGGACTCGCAGACTCCGAATCGCCGCTATCGCCAAAGGCAAGGAACTCGAACTCGTATGGGTCAGCAGGCTGCGGAATCGAGAGTTCATGGCTTGCGCCTGCAGGACCGACGGTCCAGCGCGCAATCACGTCGCGATCGAGCGGAGCCTTCAGCCAGGAGTCGGCGCTAAACAGTCTCATTGCTGGCAGACGGCGGCGAAGATGGCATTTTTGAGGAATTCGCGGCCGGCAAAGAGGAGCCCGCAGACGCCGCTATGCGCAGCGCTGCAACGAGGGAAGCTTTGAGCGAATCGTATTGATCCGGCGATAGCTTGTGACGGTCCGCGGGCCTGCGATAGGCCGGAGGGTGCCCCCAGTCTGGATCCTCTGGGTAGCGAGGCATGATGTGGCAATGGAGGTGCGGCATCATGTTGCCGAGCATGGAGATATTGAGTTTTGCAGGCGTACAGACCTCCGTTATCGCTCGTCCCAGGAGACTGAGATCTTCGATCCATTGTCTTCGCTCGGCCTCGTTCAGCTCGTGCAGTTCCACGGCGTGACGCCTGAAGATCAGGATGCAGTAGCCGCGATAATCGGCGTCATTTTGGAGATGAACCTTGCCGGAAGGCAGAACGGCTACGACATCTGCATCCTCTTCATCCGGGCACATTGGGCATTCAACGCCGGACTTCCGAAGCTCGAACTTTGCATTTATTCGTTCGTTGTCGTTTATGTTCATATTGGCTATCGTGCCTCGGATGTGGCTGTAAGCGATACGGGCTTTCCGGTGCGGATCGACTCGATTGCGGCGCAAGCGATGCGGACGGCGGCCGCGCCATCCTCGGGAGTGATGGATGGAGCAGTACCCTGCTCGACACAATCGACGAAATGCTGCAGCTCAAGCTGATAAGGGTTGACGGCGACCGGACTCTCCGGAATTGCAACGCCAGGAGCGCCGCTGGCGGCCGGGTTTGCGAGCGCAGACCGAAACGGAACGCCGGTCGGCTGATTGCAGTTGTACTCCAGAAGCCCCTTATCGCCGGCTATTTCGATGGTAACCTTAAACCCGCCAGGATCGGCCCAGGTTCCTTCCACGTGCCCGATCGCTCCACTTGCGAACCTCAACGTCACCAGGGCATAGTCGAACGCTGGAAGCTGCTTCTCCAGGAGGCCGTGAGCGTAAACTCGCTCCACTTCGCCGAACGTCCAGCGCAGCCAGTCGAAATCGTGGACCATCAAATCGAGGATGCATCCGCCGCTGAGATCGAAATCGGCGAACCAGTCGTTCCAGCCGCGAGGCATCGGGCCTCCACGGCGCGTTCGGATGGCGGCAGGCGCTCCCACCGCGCCGGCCTCGACCTGTCGCTTCGCAAGGGCGAACTCTGGAAAAAACCGGACGACATGCGCAATGAACAGCGGGATATTGGCTTTTTGACAGGCGGCGGTCATCCGCTCACATTCTGCAACCGTTCTCGCCATCGGCTTCTCGGTCGAAATGCCTTTGATTCCCAGCTCGGCGGCTCTTTCAGCCGACCGGCAGACATAGTCGGCATGCCACGGCGTCGGGCAACAGACATCCACGATGTCGGGCCGGCTTTCGGTTAGCATCTTGTCGAAGTCGTCGAAGCTGGTACTGTTATGCTTTGCGCTTAACGCTGCCGCGGCGTCCAAACGGATGTCAAACACGGCGACTAGCTGCGCATTCGGAATGTTCGCATAGCAGTTTGCATGCATATTCGCCATTCCGCCTGCGCCGACGAGTGCGATTCTAATCATCGATGAATCTCCCGTGCCGGTCCCGGTTGCTGCTGATAAAATCCATTGCGTTCAAGCTCTTGGATGGAGATTTAGTTCAGAATCTGTGCCAGACCTAAATTCTCGATAGTCTGCCAGTCCTCCTGCTCGAATGGCGGTCCACAGGAATTCTGCTCTCGTGTTAGGCAAGCTAGCCTATCTCGTCGCGTCCGTCATTCCATTGCCATCCGCACATTGTTACAGATGGCACAATGTAGTCCAGGATACGAAAGGAGCTCGCCTATGTCCTCAGACACAAGAGAGCGGTGAAACATCGTTCCACCGCTCCCGAGCATCCTAACCTACTCTGTTCTGAATATCCATGTCCAAACTAATGTGCGGCTCTCTTTTAGTCCGCCTGGATCGACCAGTCCGCTGCTTTGGTCGAGCCCCATTTGTGCCACTTGGCATGGCCGTCGCCGTGAAGCGATACAAAGCCGCCGCTATGGCGATAGGCCACTTTGGAAGCTGTCTGGTCCGGGAAATGGTCCGTGCGAATCTCCTGCTGGATGCCTCGGATGGAGTTACCCTGCACACACGGGTCGGCGGAGCCGGTGGCGCCAGTCATTGCGTCCATAATGTGGATGGTGCCGGCGGGGTCTTCCACTTGAGCTTCGATGACGGAGAGGGTCGTTCCACTTGTTACGAAGCCGCATTTGTCGCCGCCTTGAAACCCGGGTGTTGTCCACGAGTTGAGGGAAGCCGTATAGTAGGGAATCAAGTTGCGGCCGTAGGAGAGATGATTGACGAGGAACGGCTGCTTGACGCTGCCGTCCGCGCCTGTCAGAACACCGAATGAGATGTCCGTTCGAGTCTGGCTGCAGTACTGCCGTGCCGTGCCGCCGAAGATCAGTTTCGGATCGGGAGCGAAAGAGCCGGGCGCGCTGGACGGACAGGTGAACACCTGCTCGTTCTTAATGTAAGGCTGCATCATTTGCGGCCAGGAGACCAGTTCCGTGCCCGAGCCGAGCTGCGACGGCGGGTATTGGGAATCGTAATCACTCGAGTACATCATGAGACCGATGCCAATCTGCTTCATGTTGGACAAGCAGGATGTCTGGCGAGCTTTCTCACGGGCCTGTGCGAAAACAGGGAACAGAATAGCAGCTAAAATTGCAATAATGGCGATAACCACGAGCAGTTCGATCAGGGTAAACGCGTTCGATCGGCGCTTGCAAGCGTTTGAAGAGTGCATGGATTTTCCTTCCAAAAGTGAGATGGGATTCGTGATCCCGGTATGATCCCGCGTTCGCGGCAGAGGGGCAACAGCACTGTTGGCCGTTTTACTGTGAGTATGGCAGACTGAATAAAAGAGCAACGATCGAGTTTATTGTACCCCCAATCATAAAACAAAAACTTGGTATATTCCTATGTTTTCTCGATTATTCTGCAAGCGTTGGCCAGACCCACGAAGCCGGCCCGCCTTACGGCAAACGACCGGCCAGAGGCTTTGTAACTGTTTTCACAGAGTCCTTGACGGTGATTTATGGTCAAGGTATACTCCCAACAGAGACCATTGAACCGGCGGCGCCGTAGATAGGAATATGTGCTCCCCGAGCGAGATCTGGTGAGGTACGCAAGTTGACCGTAAGCAACAGCGGAAAAGTGCCTGTGCCGACACTGGAGCGGCTTGCAACCTACCTGCGCTTCCTGATCGACCTTGGCCAGTCGAGGGTCGAAACCATCTCGTCGGCGGAGGTTGAGCGTCAGACGGGAATCAACGCCGCACAGTTTCGCAAGGACCTCTCCTACTTCGGCGAATTTGGAAAGCCCGGAGTCGGTTACAATGTTCTTGATCTGCAGAACCGTATCGCTCGCATTCTCAAAATCGATCGGGAGCAGCGGATCATTCTTGTGGGAGCGGGCAATCTCGGATCTGCGCTGGTCGGCTATCCGGGCCTGAAGGAGCACCGGTTCAATCTGGTCGCCGTATTCGACAATAACTACGGTAAGATTGGCAGGCCGCTCTGGAACCTCGAGATCCTCGACGTGGTTCGCATCCCCGAGGTTAATGCCAGACTGCAGGCTCGAATCGCAATCCTGGCGGTGCCGGCTCAGGCAGCCCAGAATGTTGCCGAAACTCTTGTCTCCGCCGGCATATATGCGATCCTCAATTTTGCTCCCGTAATGCTCCGCGTCCCGGACAACGTCTATGTTCGCAACGTCTCCTTCCTGCAGGAGCTTGCGGTGCTCTCCTATCACCTCTCCGGCGACGCACTCCTCGCTCAGGAGGGCGCGGCTCAGAATGGCGAACGCAGCGATCATATGGAGTCTATTCTAGAAGAGGTGGCCGGCGCAACCGAGGATCGGTCCCGCGTTCGAAGCAGTTAGTTCCATGTCCCTCTATTATCCGATTTATCTCGACATCGACGGGCACTGGTGCGCGGTTGTCGGAGGCGGGCAGGTCGCCGAGCGCAAAGTCATGGGGCTGCTGGACGCGGGCGCCAGGATTCGAGTCGTCAGTCCCGCCGCGACGGACCGGCTCCTGGAGCTAGCGCAGGATCGTATTGTAGAATACATCTGTGTGGAATACTCGCCCAACCATCTCGATGGCTGCGACCTTGTGTTTGCGGCGACGAATTCCCGCACAGTGAACGCGCGAGTTGCCGCGGATGCGATCGCGAGACGACTTCGGGTCAATGTCGCGGACGCGCCGGACGAGGGCGACTTCATCACTCCTGCCGTGGTTCGTAGAGGCGACCTCTGCCTCAGCGTGGCGACGGGAGGCAGTAATCCCGGCTTGTCGGCGCGGCTTGCAGACGAATTTGCGGCGCGGTTTGGGCCGGAATACGGCGAATACGTGGAACTCCTGGGAGAAGTCCGGGATACGATAAAGGAGTGGACCACCGATTTGACCGCGCGTCGGCGAGCAACGGCAGCGATCATGGATCGTGAATTGGAGTTGTGCAGGTTCCTATCGGAAGGCCGCGGCGACGACGCACGCGACCTCGCGCGCTCACTTGCTCGCAGCGCGATAGACCCTGTGGATCTCCCTGGAGACGTGAATTGAACCTAGCGCTGGTCGGATTGAGCCACCATCATGCGCCGATCGAAGTCCGAGAGAAGCTGAGCTGTCCGGATCACATGCTCGGCAGTGCGCTGCAAGCGCTGCACGCCCGGCAGGGAGTGCGCGAAGCCGCGCTGCTGTTCACGTGCAATCGCACGGAAATCTACGCGGTGCTCGATACGGTCGACCCTGACAGCGCATTTGCGGCGCTTCGCTCACACCTTAGCGCCTATCACAATGTTCCCGAGCCTCTCTTTTCTCCCTACCTGTACTTCAAGTCGCGTGACGAGGCCGCCAGGCATCTGGCTCGAGTCGCCTCGGGACTTGATTCCCTCGTTTTGGGCGAAACGCAGATTCTGGGCCAGGTGCGCAACGCCCTCCGGGCGGCCCAGCAGGCAGGCGCCGCGGGACGTGACCTGATCCCGCTCTTCGAGCATGCGCTCACCTGTGGTAAGAGGGTACAGACCGAAACCACCCTGCGGCAAGGCTCGCTGTCTATCGGTACTGCGGCCGTGGACCTCGCCACGCGAATCTTCGGAGACCTGACCGACGCGAGGGCCCTGATTCTGGGCGCTGGCAAGATGAGTGAGCTGACCGCCAATGATCTCGTGTCCAGCGGAGTGAAGTTCGTTCTGGTCGCCAACAGGACTTACGAGAAGGCGGTGGAGCTGGCCGAGCGCCTCGGCGGGAAGGCCATCCAGTACGACGCGTTTCCAGAGAATCTTGTCACAGCAGACATTGTTATCTCATCGACTGCCGCGCCGCACCCCATCGTGACGCGCGAAATGCTGCAGCCGATTCTTCGCAAGCGCAAGGGTAAGCCTCTCTTCCTGATCGACATCGCGGTTCCTCGAGACATTGAGGCGGCGGTCGGCGATATCGACAATGTGTTCCTGTATAACATCGATGATCTCCAGGAGGTGGCCGCTGAGGGAGCAAAGGGGCGGGCAGAGCGGGCGCAGACTCAGGCAGAGTCGATTGCGGACGAGGAGACCACGAGGTTCTTAGCGCGCATTCGAACCCGGTCGGTCACTCCGGTGCTTGCTCGGCTCCGGTCGCAGGCCGGGAAAGCTGCCAACGACAGGCTCGCGGTCCTGCGATCGCGGCTTGGGCCCATCTCCGACCGTGACTGGGAGATTATTGCCGTGCAATTTCGGTCGCTTGCCGATGAGATGGTCCTGGCGCCCACGTTACGACTGAAGCGCGAAGCCGTGGAGGCATCGGCCGCTGCCGGTGACGCGCCGCAATACGAGCTGGCCGACGCCGCACGTGAGCTGTTCGGGCTAGCGGAGGAGGCGCAGCCGCTGCTAGAGGACCGGGCGGCACAGCCAGTAGCCCGCCCGATCGTAGAGGACGCTGTAACATTGGAGCCACTCCAGGAGGTCAAGCTATGAACTCGGCCATTCTGGCAGGCGCCACTCTTTTCCTCTATATGGCTGCCGCCGCCTGCTATGGAGCCGTCCTCTTCCTGGATGCACGGGCGGCGCCTTCGCCGGGCGCTGGGGCCGGCAGCGCGCCGCGCGCCGCGCGATTTGGACGGCCGCTGCTATTGCTGGGTATCTTGCTGAACATCGTCGTGATCGGGGCGCTCTGCATCGCAACGCATCGCTCGCCCTTCGCCAGCGAATATGGCACTCTGGTCGTTTCAGCGTGGGCGATCGCCGTTGTTTATGCCGGGCTGGACTTTCGGGCGAAATTGCCCGCGCTCGGGGCAGTCTCCATACTGGCCGCCTGTTTGATGCTCTTCTGGGGACTGGTGCACTCGCGAGGGCCGGTTGCGGAGACACGCTTGCTTTCGCAGCGCATCGTGAGTCTGCACGTGCTTGCGACCGTCGGAAGTTTAGCGCTCTTTGCCCTGGCGGGCGCGTGTGCGGGGCTTTACATTCTGCAGAGCCGTCAGCTTAAGTCACACGGCGCGGGAAATCTGTTTCGCAAGCTGCCGCCGCTGGCGACGCTGGACTCCCTGGCATATCACGCCGTGGCGTACGGCCTGCCGCTGCTCACGCTGGGCCTCTCACTAGGAATTCTCTATGTCTATCGGAGCGGCTTGCCCTCCAACGCCTGGTGGCTGGACCCGAAGACCATCGTTTCCTTCGTAGTCTGGCTGCTATACATCGTCTACCTTTCGGCGCGGCTAGCGGCCGGGTGGCGAGGGGTTCGCCTGCAGTACATTCTGCTCGCCGGCCTCGTTATCGCCCCTATGCTCTACCTCGTGCCTGGCCCAACGCACCAGTTTCGCTAGTGCGAACTCTCCCGCTTCCCGTGGAGCGCGCGGTCGGTCTCAGGCCATTGAGGCCTCTAGCTCCGTAATGTCCTTCTCCAGCGCCGGCCCAAGCCGCTCCAACCCTGCTGCGGTAACAAGGTAGTCGTCTTCGATGCGGACGCCGATTCCCTCTGCGGGAAGGTAAATGCCAGGCTCGATGGTGATAACGTTGCCCGGGGCGAGCGGCGCTTCGGGATCGCCGACGTCGTGTACGTCCAGGCCGAGGTGATGGCTCAGTCCGTGCGGCATGAACTGGTTCATCGTCTGCTCTTCGCCCTTCTCGTTCCGGGAGCGCAGCGATGAATCCTTGAGGAACTCCTTGCAGCGGTCGCTCAAAGCCTTCAAGGTATCTTCACCGGGCTTGTAACTCGCAATGGCACGTTCATGAGCATCCAGAACAAGCTTGTAGACCTCCCGCTGCCGGGTTGAGAATCGGCCGCCCACGGGATATGTCCGGGTTAAGTCGCCGCAGTAGTAACCCAGCCGGGCGCCGATGTCCACGACGACAAGCTCGCCATCCTCCAGCCGCTGGGAGTTCCGTTCGTAGTGGAGAACCGTGCCCCGCCGGCCGCCTCCCACGATGGTCGCGAACGCAAGTGTTGCGGCCCGACTGCGGAATGCCTCAAAGATGCGCGCCTCGATCTCGTATTCGAACAGACCGGCGCCGGAGGCGATCAGTTTTCGCGCCACGCGCTGCCCCGCGGCGGTAATCTCGATCGCCTGCCGGATCCGATCGATCTCCATCTCCGTCTTGACCGACCGCAGCCCCGCGAGCGCCATGCCCGCATCCCGAAATTGGACGGCGGGCGCCATCCGGGCGATTATGTCCATCAGCGCATATTCTGGCGTTGCAGCCGCGTTGGCCCCATAGGGCATCGGTGTCGCAACCAGCGGACAGCGACGGATCCAGCCGACCATCGCATTGAGAAATCCGGAGGAGTCCGTGACCTTTTGGATGCCCGTAGATTTTTCGGCGGCCTCGCCCGGGCCCATCTGCGGCCCGCTCCAGGTCTCACTGCCTGCATTTCGTGGAGGAAGAAAGAGCAGCTCGCGGACCTCGATCGGCGTATCGCGCAATCCCGTGCGCGCCGGAACGGAGTCCGGCAAGAGGACGAGCGATGCCCCCGGCGTCTCCACTCCAGTGAGGTAGAAGAAGCTGCTGTTCTGCCGATAGACGTTTGCACCCGAGAATTCGTCATCACTCGATCCGCGTATCATCACGATGGAATCAGGGAAGGCCGCGCGCAGACGGTCGCGACGCTCGCGGAACTCCTCCGCGGGGAAGCCGTCAAGCGGCAGCGGCGGGTCGGCCAGAAACGCTGGTGCGGCGGTGGCCTGATCTGCGGGCGGTATCGTCATTGAGGTTTCTCCTATTATTGGCAGCCGGGAATGCTTGCGCCGCCGTTCTGGTAGCCATTCTTCAGGATCTGGTCGGTGCGCATTCCCTTCGAATGGCCGTCGAGGAACGCGAGGCTTGAGCCTTCGAAGTGGCGGGTCGAGTACGTGTTCGGGAAATCGACTGCAAAGTAGCCGTCATCCGTTGAGTCGACGGCTGTATTGACCTTCATCTCGTCGCCGAACCAGGAGGCCTCCTCCACCAGCAGCATCCACGACGCCGGATTGTCGAAGGCGGCCAGCGACCGGCCCGGATTGAAGCCGCCAGGGGTGCGCTGAACCAGGCAGCTGTTGTAGGCGTAGGAGTCTCCTGAATCGCGGCCCTGGGAATCGGACGGGCAGATGAAGATCTGCACATTCTTAATGTAGGGCATCACGCTTCCGCGCGTGGCGTCGTACGAGTGCGGCGTTCGGTTGGCGCCGAATGCGGAGTAGAAGATCCAGCCGCCAGCGCGTCCTACGCCGCCCGGGCCGTCCGTCGCGCCTGGAAGCATCTCGTCGTAGTCTTGCGTGTACTGGATGAAAGCGAGGTCGAGCTGATGCAGGTTGCTGATGCAGCCTGAGCGGCGCGCGCTCTCACGAGCCTTTGCGAAGACCGGGAACAGGATAGCCGCGAGGATCGCAACCACGGCGATGACCACGAGGAGCTCGATCAGCGTGAAGGCGTTTGCGGGGCAAGGACATCCGGGCCAATGAGCGACCCGGCCGGTTGCGGGCCGATGAACGACCCGGCAGTCGTGGCCTGCGGCCGAGCGTCCTCCGGACGCGACGTGCCTGCTCCGCTGTTTGAATAGGGGACGGAATAGCTTGATGATCAATCGTTAAGCCTTCACTGTGATCGTTACTTGCTCGATGGCGTTCATGCCGGAGCGGCCGATAGGGCGCGGCATGGGCTGGGCGACACCGTTGTTATCGACGGCCCGGCAGCGCAGTTCGTAATTTCCGGCGGCCGTTGGCGGCAACATGGCGGCCCAATGGGCGATTGCATACCGCATGGGCCAGCTCTTCGGTTGGCCGGTTGCCGGACTAAATCCTAGTGTACCGGGTGGGATTCTGCCGCTCGGGAGTCCGCCACCCCACTTCGAAGGTGCGGGTAGAACGTGCGCATCTTGCCAGGGCGCCTTCGTGAAATAGGGGTCGTCCGGCGGTGGCTCCTGTCCCGCTTTTTGCAGCCAGTATTGCACTTTGGACAGACCGCACAGCCCAACCTGGGCGACTCCAGATACAGAGATGGCGGTCCCCGATTTGGTTTCGGCGGGATAGGTGAGGAAGCGGGCGACCGTTTTCATCCAGCTGTCGATATCGTTGCCCTCGTCGGCGTAGGTGTCGTTGGCGCCGGGAAGATTGGTGAGCACAACTCGCTGGATCCACTTCACATTCTTGAATCCGTAGGCTTCCGGGACGATCATACGGACCGGTCCGCCGCGCCTGCCGGAGAGCGGCTCGCCATTTAGCTTATAGGCCAGGATGATCGGATAGTCTCCGGGCGGATCTTCGAGCGCCCGGCTGAGCGAGACGGAGCTTCGGAACATCTGCTTCGGGTCTTCGTTGTGGTGGCCATAATAGTAGACGCGCCGAATATCACTCACCGGCTTTGCGAGCCACAGGACCTCGCGCAGGGGAACGCCCTCCCAAAGCCCCATGCCAAGCGGCGAATTAAGGTTGTTGCAGGTGATCGCCTTCAGAAAGCGGACCGACTTCGTCTCCGCGATCTTCATGAAAGCGGTCCAGTCGAGAGCGGTGCCGCGCTCTGCCGAGAGCGGATTCCCGACCTTCGCCCCGGTCGCGATATCCGGGACCACCTCCAGCTTCCAGGTGTCTCGCGTCATACCAGTTTCGCGCAGTTTCGCCTCCGGAAGAGTGTAGGGCGGCGGATTGCCACGTTCCACCGTCCCGAAATTCGCCTGCTTCGTGAGATACTCCAGCCTGTCCGCCGCCTGGGTCGAGAGGTCAACGTTCAACTGCGCTGCGCCGCGTATCGCCGCTCCGCCGAAAGCTCCGGCAGCCATAGCCTGCAGAAAGAATCGGCGCGTCAGCTCGAGATGTTCGGTTCGGATACTATCGTCTGCGTAATTCATGATCGTTTCTTGATGCCCGGTGGCCGTGGCAATCCGTATTGTTCCTCGCTCATTATACGAGCAAAATGCAAAATGCAAAATGAAAAGTTAAAAATGAAAAAGGATGGTCTCGCTTGTAATGATCTGGCAGGCATAGGCGCGGCCGGTCCGCTCGCGGCCCTGCTGCCGAATCTGGCAACCGCTCCCGCGCCGAAATTCGTGCTCCAGGTTTGAGGCTCCCCTATTACGGAGCGTCGGCGAGCGTGGCGGGATCTGGCAAACAATGGACTATCGATCGCTGTGGGAGACATCTGGGTCAATCCGGATGTGCTGAAACAGCTCAAGAGTCGGAGTGGCGGCGGAGTGCGAATCGCCAGCCTGCCCTATAAGGTGCTGAACGGCACGAAACCCGCCGTCTGGGTGCACACGACGACCGCGAACGGCTACACGCTCTATACTTACGACGAGGAGACAGGAGTGCTGCTGCACTACTCCACCTCAACAGGCGGGCAGGCGTCGCCGGTCATTGGCCAGGATGAAGCATCGAACACGGCGAACACCACACTGGTTACGACAACGATCGTCGCGCAGCGCGTGATTACACTGCCGTGGGCGCACGATCCTCCGCCCGATGCAGCAGAGTCCATTCGATCGCTGCAATACAGTGGCACGGTCACAACATTCAAACCCGGCTCGCCCGCAATCGGCATCCCGGCATCGCTCAGTCTGAGCCGAACCGCCAGCGGCAGCGGATGGCAGAAGTTTTCAGGGCAGTCGACGTTGGGAGGCGGCAACGGAATTCCGCCAACAAGCTCACCGACAGAACTCCTCGCAGGACCCTCCACGCTCGGATGGCGTTAAAACATCGATTCTAATCCCAGCTCTTGTCCTAGCTTCCGGAGCGCTTCCAGATGCTGAGCGCTCAGTGGAATGCCCGCACGTGTGTACTCTTGCTCGCGTTCCCACTCAATGGAGCCTGGAAGTAGCGCACGATCGATCCCGGGCAGGGGTGTCATCTGACGGACTCTGAGGGCGTACTCGTCCATCTCTTGCTTGAACTCTCCCAGCGGGTAGAGAAGATTCAGGTCCACGGCGATCATCATGCTGCCTTGATCGGCGCCAGGCCATTGGCGGCTCGCGCGCTTCGGATCGACCGGGACTCCGCAGAGAAAGCCGCCAAGCGCCTGGCACGCGCAGCCCAGCCCGAAGCTTCGCAGGACGGTGCTTGGGACCATCTCTACGATTGGCCTCATGCCCTCCAACCCGAGATACATATCATGAATGGCGCCGAAATCCAGCACGAACGGCGGCTCCTCGCCTGTTGGAATTCCGAACGCCATGGGTGAGCCTCCAGCGGCGGTCATCACGAATGAGTCGGGCTGCAGGTTAAGCTGATGTCCCGAAGTGATGTAGCCGAACAGATCCTGCGCCAGGATGATCCGCGCGTAGATGCCTGCCGCCCCAAAATGGCCGTGGTTACGAGTCGTTGCCACGGCGATGCCGCACGCCTTCGCCTTTGCCGTCAATCGCGCTGCCGCCTCGCAGCACGGGAAGTAGCCGAGCCCGCCTCCGCCGTCCAACACCAGCGTTGAGGGAGTCTCGGAGAGGGTGGTGATCTCCGCTGTGGGCGTCAGCCGGCCGGCGCGAAAATGGCCGACGTAGGCGACGGCCTGTCGCGTTCCGTGGCTGAATACTCCGCGGAGATCGTTCGTGGTGAGCAGTCCTGCGAGCAGCTCAGATTGCGGTTTTGACATCCCGACTTGCTGGAAGACTCGCTCCACATATTGTTGCAGAGCGCTTGCCGCGACGAGGGCGAATTCAGAAGGCGGGAGGTTCATAATGGCTCCGTTCCAGCCAATTGGCGCGTGCATTGTTCGAATGGTGCGCTGCTACTTCTTGGCATCAGGAGCCTTGGTCAGCTGAAACGAGTCCATGAAGTCCTCAATGCGCCCTTTCTCCATTCCCGCTTTGCTGCCAAGCGCCATGACCTGGTAATAGCGTCCCTTCACAATGAAGCCGCGAAACAGGACCAGCGCGCTGTTGGCGCTGTCCTTTTCGCCTATATGCATCGTGACCTCTCTGCCCGGATTGCCGTCGACGGAGAGGAGCCGATCCTCGTCTACCGTTGCGGAGAGGCTTTTCGCCAGCGCATCGCGTCCCGAGTCCAGAGCTGCCTCGATCTCGTCCGCTTTTTCCGGCACCGCCCCCAGATCGTTGTAGGCGACGAAGTAGTTGATTTCGTTCTTCTCAAGGCTCAGCTGCCATAGATGGACAGAATTCTTCTTCACCTTTTCAGCCAGATTCGAAGCGGTCGGCTTGCCAGGCATCTTGATGATGAACCGGCCTTCGGTTGAACTCAGCGGCGTCCAGGTCTCCGGCAGCGGCTTCGGGTTAATCAGCTTGAGCGAGCCGAGAAAGGTATCAGTGTCTGCACCATCGGAAATGGCCTTGGGACCCGCCAACACCATAGTATAAAGTCGATTGTTAACAAAGTAGAACCGGGCTCGGGCTTTCAAATCGTCCCCGCCCGGCAGTTCGATCGTAATGTCTCGGCCCGGACTTCCGTCGATGGAGATCTTAGTCTCGGCAAGCAGTTTGCCCTTAACGTTGGCGACTCCGCCGTCACGCGCTCTATCGAGCAGTTTCTCGGAGTCGATCGACTTAATCTGTTCTGGCTTAAAGTCGGAATAGGAGACATAAAACTCTGCGTTCTTGTCTGAGACCGTGAAGCCGTGAGAAACATTGTTAGGAGACGGATTCTCCGTGCTGGAAACAGGCCGTGACGGCAATTTGACGGAGAACCGCCCCTCCTTAGAAACGAATGTCTTCCAGGTCGAATTCTGGGCCGACGCGGACGTACAGAAAATCAAAAACGCAAGCAAACCGAAGAATTTCTTCATGTCACTCCTATTCACAATCCGATTGCCAGATGCGGGCCCACAAGACGCTCTTGTTAACGCTAA
>Ga0068855_100003817_pt1 | contig 18417 bp, 14 predicted proteins | sample KBSCornC52_FD_66592 | JGI IMG/M metagenome (GOLD analysis project Ga0068855, IMG submission 66592) | Corn rhizosphere microbial communities from Kellogg Biological Station, Michigan, USA - KBS Corn C5-2 | ecosystem: Host-associated > Plants > Roots > Rhizosphere > Soil ...
GCGCAGTTGCCGACGACGTCGATCGTGAACTGGTCGACGACCTGTCCGGTGTTTCGCACCATCAAGGTCGCCGTGGTGGTGGCCCCCGGTTCGACGCGGACATCGCGCACCGGCAGCGCAGTCGCTGCTCCCATGGGGCAGGAGTGTTGCAGAAGAAGGGCCCGTAGCAGTACCAAAAGCGGGGCGGAGCCTAGGTGTCAGGGAAATTGCACTTTGGGGCAGCCGACTGTTCCCATCCGTCCGATTCGTCGGGTGCATCAGGAAAACCGCCGGTTGCTCGCGCCTCCGAATCCTCGACCCCTGTTGAAGTTGCCCCTACTCTGTGCTGGATCTGATAGCGAGCCGGGGGAGTAGTCGAGTGTTCGGCGGACGCCGTGGGTTGGTCGCTGTCTTGGCGGCCGGATCCGTCGTGCTCGGCGGCGCGCAGGCGACCGGCATGGAAGTGCCGCTGTCCGGGCCGGGCCCGCACGCGCTGGCGTTGTCGGGTCCCACACCGACGTCGCCGGGGACGACCGATGTCGTCTCGGCCGCGTCGGGCTCGCAGACCGCGGCTGGTGGAGCCGGACCGCGGTTGTCCGCGGACGGCCAGTGGAGCGTCTTCACGTCGATCGCCGATCTCCAGCCGGGCAATCCGAGCGCCAGCGCCGGGCAAAACAACATCTTCGCCCGCAATCTGGCCACTAACACGACCGTGCAACTCAGCCGGGCCACCACCGGCGGCAACCCGGCGCCGGCGAGCGGTTCGAGCTTCCAGCCCGACATCACCGCGAACGGCCGGTTCGTCGCTTTCATCACCCAGGCCACCAACATCATCCCGGCCGCCGCCAACACGGCGACCCTCGTCCTGTGCGACCGCGACCCCGACAACAACGGCGTGTTCGACGAGGCGGCCAACAACGGGTCGCTCACCGACACCTGCATCGGTGTGCACACCGGGCCGTTGAGCATCAACGCCGTCGGGGCCGTCGTCACGACCGAGCGGCCGACCGTGGCCGTCAACAGTTCGGGGAGCAGCGGCCGGATTGCTTGGACCCAGCTGACGGCCCGCCCGGGTGCGCCCGGCTCGACCGCGATGCACGTGTTCTCCAGCACCTTCAGCACCTCTGGCGGTCTCGCGGTCTCGGCCGAGACCCAGGTGCCCATGACCCTGGGCACGCCGGCCAGCTGTGGTTCCGGGCAGTCGGGGTCGTCCAACGAGGAACTGAGCCCAACCCTCGCCGACGACGGTGACGTCGTTTTCTTCCTCGAGGAGTTCCCGGCCGGAGGGTGCGAGGCCATCGCCAGCACCGGGTCGCTGAGCTTCGGGACGCCGACGACCAGGCGGTGGGATGCCGTTCCCTCGAGCTGCGGTTCCGGCTTCCTCGGCGACCGCGGTGCGCTGACCGGTGAGTGCGCCGGACTCGGCGGCGGCGACGTCGTGTTCCTCTCCGGCCCGGCACCGGATGCCGCCGGTGACGGGGTTGCGTTCCGTTTCCACGACGGTCCGCCGGCTCCTCCCGGCTTCGTCGCCCCCCGCGCTGCTGCCCCAACGTTCGACACCGACTGGGCGCTGGTTGCGCGGGCCGGCAGCGGCAACAGTGTCAGCTCCGACATCCTCTCCCGCAACAATGCGGGCACCATCGTCGACGGGTTCGAGGCGAGCCTTTCCGGGGACGGGCGGTACGCCGCGTTCACCACCGATGCCGCGAACACGCACGACGGCGCCGACCGCACCGGCAGCACCGCGTTGCAGGTCGTCGCCCGCGATCTCACGCTCGACGCGGGACCGACCCGCATCAAGGGCGCCCTCGCGACACCGCGCGACCCGAGCCGTCCCACTCCGAACAACTGCGCGCCTGCGGCCGACCAGTCGTGCGCGAGCGCGGGCGGTTCGGCCGGCTCGCTCTCGATGGACGCGACCGGCGGGCGTATCGCCTACGCCAGTAGTGCGACCGACCTGCTCCCGGCCGACGTAGCCACCGGCAACGCCTACGTGCGCACCTGGGCGCCGCAACTGGCCGACCAGGAGACGCCAGGCGGAACGGCGCAGACCGGGTCGACGCGAACTTTCGACGTGCCGATCTCGATCGCGAGCGGGTTCGGACCGCTGTCGATCACAAGCACCGCGCTCGCTGGAACGAACCTCGATCAGTTCGTCATCTCGACTGACGACGATTGCAGGGCCCGCGCTATTCACGTGAACGATCCGTGCACGGTGACCGTGACCTTCCAGCCCACGTCGGACGGCACGAAGAACGCGGACATCCTCGCCACCACGAAGTACGCGACGTCGACCACCTCGGCCGCGAGCGTCGTGGCGACGGCTGTACCCAACGGCCCGAAGAACGCGCCGGCGACCAACGTGCCGGCGTCGCTAGACCCGTCCGGGGCACAGCCGCAGTCCGGCGGCGGCGGATCGATGATCTCCGGCAACGGCCGCTGGGACGTGTTCACGAGCTCGAGCGACCTGCTCGGACGCAAGGCGGCGGCCACGGAACCGGATCGCAGCAACGTCTACGTCCGAGATCTCGCCGACCCGCAGACGACCGTCCAGATCAGTCTCCAGGAAGCGCTCGGTGGATCGCCGACCACACCGTCACGTCCGACGAATCCAGGTGCTCGCCCGCGCGGTGCGAACCCGAACGGTGCGAGCTTCGCGCCAACCATCTCCAGCGACGGCCGGTTCGTCTCGTTCATGACGCTCGCGACGAACGTGGCGCCGCGGCGCTTCGGCGGAGGGGTTCACGACCCCGCGCTGGACTACATCACCGCCGTGGTCTGCGACCGTGACCCGGACGGTGACGGCAAGTTCGACGAGCTGCAGTCAGGCACGCAATTGCCGGACTACGTCTGCTTCCCGGTGGAGGCGGGTTCCAACTCGGACGACGGCTTCGGTCTCGACACGTCCAGCCGCCCGATGCTGGCCGGGAACCGATCGCGGATCACGTGGGTCGAGAGCAGCCGTGGCTTCACCACGGAGCGGCGGGTCGTCTACGCCGATCTGACGACCGCGGCCGGTGGCGCGCTCCAGGCCCCGGGCACCTATCACTACGTGCCGAGCAGCGTCACGGGTTTCGAGCACGGCGCCGACCGGAACGACGGGTCGAACGTCGAGCAGACCCAGCCGGTGCTCAATGAGGACGGCACCCTGCTCGCCTACGAGGCGGTGACCCACCCGGACAACTGCTGCTCCGCATTCGCAGTCATCGAGGCGGATCTCGCGGCCGGCACCGACCAGCGCGTAGACGGGCTGGGCGGCGACAACCCGGGCCCTGACCTCGAGATCTCCGACCCGCCCGCAATTTCCGACGACGGCACTCGCGTGGCGTTCGAGTACTTCAACGGCAACGAGTACCGGATCTACGTCAGCAGGGTGTCCGGCGGCGTCGCCACCAGCCGGATCGAGTCGCGCAACAACGATGGTGACATCCGCTCCGGCGTGCAACCGGTTCTCTCCGGTGACGGGCGGTATCTCGCGTTCGTCGCCCAGGCCCGCGACATGAGCAACGGCGTTGACCCGGCGACCGGCGGCTGCAACGACCAGACCGAGACCAATCTCAAACTCGTCTGCCAAGTCGTTGCCCGCGACCTAGTGCATGATGCGCAGCGGGCGGCGGCCGGCCTTTCGCGGTTGCCGAGCGAGCTGGTATCCACGGCGCGGCCGGGTTCGGCCTGCCCGAACCCGCCCGCGGCCGGACGGCTCTGCGGCGGGAACGACGACTCGTCGAACCCGTCGATGGACAACACCGGCTCGGAGATCGGCTTCGACTCGGCGGCGACGAACCTGATCCCGGGCGTCGACCCGGCGGCAAGTGGGGCATACGTCCACACCTGGCGGCCGAGCATCACATCAACGCCGATCGACTACGGCTCCGTCAAGCTCGGGAACACGAAGACGAAGAACGCCAACGAGTCGGTGCTGCTTCTCGCATCGCCACCCGAGGCGTTCGGCCCGATCTCACTCGGCAAGTCGACGGTCACCGGCTTGGCCGTCGCCGACTACACGGTTGTGAACGACGGTTGCTCCGGCGTCACGCTGCACGAAGGCGCGCCCGACGGTCAGCCACTGTCCGGCCCGGCGGAGAGCTGCACGATCAAGGTCCGGTTCAAACCGGCTGCGCCCGGAACGCGGACCGCCGCCTTGCGAGTGCCGATCGGGAAGAACAGCTTCCCGCGAGTAATTCGCGACCCGGCGCCGCCGAACGCCATCGTCCAGCAGTTCGACCCGGCCGCGGTTCGTACGCTCACTGGGTTCGGGGCGACGTCGGTCGTCGTGGTGAACCCGGCGATCCTCGACTTCGGCAACCGCCGCGCGAAGGACCCACTGACCAAGACGGTCAAGGTAACCAACACCGGCTCGACCGCGCTCGTGATCAGCGGGGTGGTCGTCAACGACACCACGCATCCCGGCGCGCGGAACGACTACACGGTCACCTTCGGCGGCTGCCTGCCCGCCGTGGCTCCGGGCGCGTCCTGCCTCATCTCGGTGAAGTTCAGCGGATCGAAGGTCGGCGTCCGGGACGCGATCATGATCATCAGCAGCAACGCCAGCGCCGGCTCCACGACCGTCGGGTTGCGGGCCCGCGTGATCAAACCGTCCATCGACTCGAACCCGGCGGTCAGCCCGGTGCGCCGGGTCATCACGGTGACGGGGAAGAACTTCGCACCGAACCACTTCGTCGAGGTGGGTTTCGACGACGACGTCCAAGACACCGTGAAGACCGACGCGCACGGGTCGTTCGAGTTGACCATGGTCGTCCTGCCCAACGGACGGCAGGGTCCGCGCACGCTGTTCGGGCACTCGGTCGGGCTCAGCAAGACCATCCGTGGCGAGTTCGACTTCCTCGTGGTGCTGACCTCCAGCGACCCGGGCGGGGGCATGATCGTTCGCGACTGACGGTTACTCGGTGGCGCGTCAGCGCAGCGGCACGACCTTCGTTGCGCCGGCGAAGGCGTTGTCGGGGTCGAAGCGGGCCTTGAGCGCCGCGAGGCGCAGCGCGCGCTCCGGGCCGTACACCGCCGCGGCGCACGACCGCTGCGAGCACAGCCCCGGGTGCGGGCCACCGACGGCGTGCGGGCGCAGCGCGGCAGCGGTGTCGGCAAGCCACGCGCGCGCCCGCTCCTCGCCGGCCGGGCCACTCCATCCGGCGCGGGCCGTGACGAGGTAGCCGGCCGCGCGGTGCGGCGCGGCGCCCGACATGCCGGTCACCCGGGCCACCGCGCCGCCAAGGTGGTGGACGAGCAGGTCGCCCGGGCCGGCGGGCAGCGCGGCGTGCCGTTCGAGCAGCCGGTCGAGGACGGCGTCGGGCAGGCCGGCCAGGTACCAGGAGTCGAGCACCCCGGGTCCGGCCCACCCGAGCCCGCCGGTCGCGCCGGCCGGCCGCCAGGTGAGCCCGTCGGCCAGCGCAGGGCCCGAGATCCGGATCGGGGCGACGTCGAGTTCAGCCCGGCCGCGGGAGCTGACCGTCGTCGCGCTGACCCCGGCCACCGGCCGGTCGCGCAGCGGCCCGGGGACGGCCGGGTGGCCGGCCGCGTAGAGGCCCAACCGGGTGCTCACCTCGGGAGCGAGGTCGGCGGTGAAGTCGCGGTACCAGCGCAGCCGCGTGGCGTCGCCGACCGGCGCCGCGAACCAGACCGTCCCGGCCAGCAACGAGGACGGCACGGGCCGCAGCCGGAAGCGCAACGCCGTGACCGCACCGAAGTTCCCGCCCCCGCCGCGCAGACCCCACAACAGCTCGGGACACTCATCGCCGGAGGTCGTCACCCGCCGCCCGTCCGCCAGCACGACGTCCGCACCCACGAGGTCGTCGCAGACCAGTCCGTACGCACGGCGCAGGTCGCCGAAGCCGCCGTCCAGGGTCGAGCCGGCGACACCGACCGCGGGCTCCGGCAGCCCGGCGACGCCCAGGCCCGTCCCGGCCGTCACCGCGGCCACCGCCGCCCAACTCGCGCCGCCGCCGACCTCGACGGTCTGCCGCGCCGGATCGACGGTCACTCGGCACAGGGCGCGCAGGTCGAGGACGGCACCGGTGCCGGGGCCGGCCGGGTGGCAGCCACCGCCGCGCACGCCCAGGGGCAGCTCCCGCTCGCGGGCCAACCGGATGGCGGCGGCGACGTCCTGGTCGTTCGCGCAGGGCACGACCAGCCGCGGTTCGTCGGCGCGCCGGAGCGGCCGATCGGTGCCCGTCACGATCGTCGCCATGAGCTGCCCTTCGCCGGTCGTCGGCGTGTGACGGCCGTTAGCTTAGGACATCCTGAGGGTCAGCGCCGTCGGTAGCGGCAACTAATCTCGACGGCGTGCCCGACCCGTCCACGTATCGCCCGGCTCCGGGCACGATCCCGCTCGAACCCGGCGTCTACAAGTTCCGGGACGAGCGCGGCCGGGTCGTCTACGTGGGCAAGGCGAAGAGCCTTCGGCAGCGGCTGAACTCCTACTTCGCGGACGTCGCCGCGCTGCACCCGCGGACCCGGCAGATGGTCACCACCGCCGCCTCGGTCGAGTGGACGGTCGTGCGCAGCGAGGTCGAGGCGCTCCAGCTCGAGTACACGTGGATCAAGGAGTTCGATCCGCGGTTCAACGTCAAGTACCGCGACGACAAGTCCTACCCGTCACTGGCCGTGACGCTGTACGAGGAGTTTCCGCGACTGCAGGTGATGCGCGGGCCGAAGCGCAAGGGCGTGCGCTACTTCGGTCCGTACTCCCACGCCTGGGCGATCCGCGAGACGCTCGACCTGCTGCTGCGGGTGTTCCCGGCGCGGACCTGCTCGGCCGGCGTGTTCAAGCGGGCCGGCCAGGTCGGGCGGCCGTGCCTGCTCGGCTACATCGAGAAGTGCAGCGCCCCGTGCGTCGGGCGGGTCTCGGCCGACGAACATCGCCGCATCGTCGACGACTTCTGCGACTTCATGGCCGGCAAGACCGACGTGATGATGCGCCGCCTCGAGCAGCGCATGCGCGAGGCGAGCGAGAACCTCGAGTTCGAGCTTGCCGCCCGCCTGCGCGACGACCTCGAGGCGCTGCGCCGCGCGCTGGAGAAGCAGGCGGTGGTGTTCGGCGACGGCACCGACGCCGACGTCGTCGCCTTCGCCGAGGACGAGCTGGAGGCGGCCGTCCAGGTCTTCCACGTGCGCGGCGGCCGGGTCCGCGGTCAACGCGGCTGGGTCGTCGACCGGCTCGAGGACAGCGACACCGCCGCGCTGGTCGAGCAGTACGTCACCCAGTTCTACGGCCTGTTCGAGGACGACGGTTCGGAGATCCCGCGCGAGGTGCTCGTGCCGGTGCTGCCGGAGGACGTGGACGTCCTCAACGAGTGGCTCAGCGAGCGGCGCGGGTCGCGCGTGACGTTGCGCGTGCCGCAGCGCGGTGACAAGCGGGCGCTCGCCGAGACGGTGGCGCGCAACGCGGCCCAGGCCCTCAACCAGCACAAGCTCAAGCGGGCGACCGACCTGACCGCGCGCTCGCGCGCCCTCGACGAGTTGCAGCAGGCGCTGGAGCTGCCGGTCGCGCCGCTGCGCATCGAGTGCTTCGACATCAGCCACGTACAGGGCACGAACGTCGTCGCGTCGATGGTGGTGTTCGAGGACGGCCTGACCCGCAAGAGCGAGTACCGCCGCTTCGCGCTTCGCGACACCGGCGAGGGCACCGGTGACGTGCAGTGGATCGCCGAGGTGGTCCGCCGGCGCTTCGCCCGCTACCTCGACGAGCAGGTCGAATCCGGCGCCGACGCCGACAGCGATCCGGCGGCGGAGAACGCCGAGTACGCGGCCGAGGAAGCGGCCCGGCCGGGCATCGACCCGACCACCGGCCGTCCCCGCAAGTTCGCCTACCCGCCCAACCTGCTCGTCGTCGACGGCGGCGCGCCCCAAGTGAAAGCAGCCGCGGCGGCATTGGCGGACCTCGGCATCGACGACGTGGCGCTGGTCGGGTTGGCCAAGCGGCTCGAAGAGGTGTGGCTGCCCGACCAGGAGTACCCGGCGATCCTGCCGCGCACGTCGGAGGCGCTGTACCTGCTGCAGCGCGTGCGGGACGAAGCGCACCGCTTCGCCATCACCTACCACCGGCAGAAGCGCTCGAAGGCCATGACGGTCTCGGCACTGGACGGCATCGCCGGCCTGGGCGAGACGCGGCGCAAGGCGCTGCTGCGCCGCTTCGGCTCCATCAAGCGGTTGCGAGCGGCCAGTGTGGACGAGCTGACCGAGGTGCCTGGCATCGGCCGCCGCACCGCCGAGGCGATCGCCGCCGCCCTGGCCGCCGAGCAGCCGGCCGGCCCGGCGGTGAACGTCACAACCGGCGAAGTGCTCGACGGCTAGATGCGCCAGGATGGATGAGTGACCGAAGCGGAGCCAGTCGGCGGGCTCGACACCGTCATCATCACCGGCCTCTCCGGAGCGGGGCGCAGCACGGCGGCCAAGTGCTTCGAGGATCTCGGGTTCTTCGTCGTCGACAACCTGCCGCCGGAGCTGATCGGCACACTGGTCGAGCTGGGCAGCCGCAGCCAGGACGCCGTCACCCGCCTGGCGGTCGTGATGGACGTCCGCAGCCGCGCGTTCTCGAAGGACTTGCGCGGCGTCATCCGCGAGCTGGCCGATCGGCGGATGCGTCCGCGAGTGCTGTTCCTCGAGGCGCGCGATGACGTCCTCGTGCGCCGCTTCGAGAACGTGCGCCGCGAACACCCGATGCAGGGGGAGGGACGGCTCGTCGACGGTATCGCGGCCGAGCGCGCGCTGCTCGCCCCGCTGCGTGACGAGGCCGACCTGGTGCTCGACACCAGCGACCGGTCGGTGCACGAGCTGCGGTCGGCGATCGAATCCGCGTTCACCCGCGACGGCGCCGCGTTCCGTCCCACGCTGCGGGCCACCGTCGTGTCGTTCGGTTACAAGTACGGGCTGCCGGTCGACGCCGATCTCGTGGTCGACGTCCGCTTCCTGCCCAACCCACACTGGATCCCCGAGCTGCGCCCGCTCACGGGACGCGACGAGCCGGTGCGCGACTACGTGTTGAGCCAGGAGGGAGCAACCGACTTCCTCGACCGCTACACCGAGATCCTGCGCATCATCGGCGCCGGTTACACCCGCGAGCGCAAGCGATACCTGACCCTCGCCGTCGGCTGCACCGGCGGCAAGCACCGGTCCGTGGCGATCGCCGAGCAGCTCGCGCAGCGGCTGACGCAGATGGACGTCCACGCGACGGTGGTGCACCGCGACCTGGGGCGTGAGTGATGGCGGAGCGTCAACTGCGAGCGGTCGCCCTCGGCGGTGGCCACGGCCTGCACGCGTCGTTGACCGCCCTGCGGCGGCTCACCGGCGACCTGACCGCCATCGTGACCGTCGCCGACGACGGCGGCTCGTCCGGCCGCATCCGGCGCGAGCTCAAAGTGCTGCCACCCGGTGACCTGCGCATGGCGCTGGCCGCGCTGGGGGGCGAGCAACCGGAGCAGGTCGAGTGGGCCGAGCTGATCCAGCACCGCCTCGGCGGTCACGGCGTGCTGGCCGGGCACCCGGTCGGCAACCTCGTCCTCACCGCGATGATGGAGCGCGACCCTGACCCGATTGTGGCGCTCGAACGCCTGGGCCGGCTCGTGGGCGCGGTCGGCCGGGTGCTGCCGATGAGTCCCGTCCCGCTCGATCTCGTCGCCGAGGCCGACCGCTTCGACCCGGACGACCCGACCCGCACCCGGCAGATCCGTGGCCAATCGTCGATTGCGGCCACGCCCGGGCGGGTGCGGTCGGTGCGATTGCTACCCCCGGGCGCACCCGCCTGCGCGGCCGCCGTCGACGCGGTGCGTGAGGCCGATCTCGTCGTGCTGGGTCCCGGGTCGTGGTTCACCAGCGTGATCCCGCACCTGCTGCTGCGCGAGTTGGGGACGGCCCTGTCGGCGACGCCGGCGCGCGTGGTCGTCGTGCTGAACCTCGTCCCGCAGGCCGGCGAGACCGACGACTACGAGCCGCACCAGTTGCTGGACCTGTTGCAGTTCCACGCGGCGCCCTTCGGCGGCCTCAAGATCGACTCGGTGTTGGCGGACGCCGACTCCGTGCTCGACCCCGAGCAGTTGTCCCGGCACGTGCGCACGATGGGCGCGCGTCTCGTAGTGTCTAGGCTCGCAGCGGATGACAGCCCGGAGCGGCACGATCCGGTTCGGTTGAGCGCGGCGATCGCGTCCGCGGTGGCGCAGGCATGAGCGGTGGAGGGGCACGAGTATGGCGATGACCGCAGCCGTGAAGGACGAGTTGAGCCGGGTGCCGGTCACCAAGGCGTCCGCCCGCAAGGCGGAGCTCGCCACGATCCTGCGCTTCGCCGGCGCGCTGCACCTCGTCGGCGGCCACATCGTCATCGAGGCCGAGCTGGACACCGGTTCGGTCGCCCGCCGGCTGCGCAAGGAGATCGCCGACATCTTCGGGCTCGGCTCCGAGGTGCAGATCGTGGCGGCCGGCGGCATCCGCAAGGGCAGCCGCTACCTCGTGCGGGTCACCAAGGACGGTGAGAAGCTGGCCCGGCAGGCGGGGTTGGTCGACCTGCGCGGCCGCCCGGTGAAGGGGCTGCCCCACCACGTGGTGGCCGGCGGGATCGGCGATGCCGAGGCGGCGTGGCGCGGCGCGTTCCTCGCGCACGGCTCGCTGACCGAACCGGGGCGGGCCTGCTCGCTCGAGATCACCTGCCCGTCGGCCGAGGCCGCGCTCGCCCTGGTCGGGGTCGGCCGGCGCCTCGGCGTGCAGTCCAAGGCGCGCGAGGTCCGCGGCGGTGATCGCGTGATCGTCCGCGACGGCGACGCCATCGGTGCGCTGCTGACCCGGATCGGCGCGCACGAGTCCGTCCTCGCCTGGGAGGAGCGGCGCATGCGCCGCGAGGTGCGGGCGACCGCCAACCGGCTCGCGAACTTCGACGACGCGAACCTGCGCCGCTCGGCCCGGGCCGCGGTCGCCGCCGGCGCGCGGGTGGAGCGGGCGCTGGAGATCCTCGCCGGTGACGCGCCCGACCACCTGCTGCAGGCCGGCCGGTTGCGCCTCGAGCACAAGCAGGCGTCCCTCGAGGAGCTCGGCGCCCTGTCCGACCCGGTGATGACGAAGGACGCCGTCGCCGGGCGCATCCGGCGCCTGCTCGCCATGGCCGACAAGCGCGCGGCCGAGCTCGGCGTGCCCGACACCGAGTCGGCCGTGACTCCGGAGATGCTCGGACCCTGACGCGGGCCGATGACGGCGGCGCCGGTGAGTGCCTAGGCTGGGCCCATGCCGAAGCCCGTATCACGTTCAGGCGGCCGCGTGCCCGAGAACCCCGGCAAGCCCACGCCCGGTGAGGCGTTGGCGAAGGCGCGGGCTGCCGCCGGCCCGCGGGTCGCCAAGGCGGTCGAGGCCGCGACGCCCAAGGTCGAGAAGGCGGCGCTGTCGGCCGGCAAGCTGCTCGGCACGCTGCGCGACCGGGCCAAGATCACCGCGAAGGAGTTCGCGGACGCGTACAAGGGCGAGGACGAGGACGACACCCCCGCGCAGGAGCCCGCCGAGAAGCCCACGGCCAAGCCCCGCCCGCGCCCGCGACCGGCCAAGGACTGACCCGCCGTAAAGGGGACGTTCGGCCTACCCGTGAGTAGTCCCTACGACGGCGGCCGCCTTCGCCGTACCCGATAGGGTTTGAACGGAAAACCCAACGCCATCCCCGCTAGGAGCCAGAGCAGTGACCGTTCGTGTGGGCATCAACGGCTTCGGCCGCATCGGCCGTAACTTCTACCGCGCCGTGGTCGCGTCCGGCGCCGACATCGAGATCGTGGGCGTCAACGACCTCACCGACAACGCTTCCCTGGCCCACTTGCTCAAGTACGACTCGATCCTGGGCCGTTTCCCGGGTGAGGTGACCTCGACCGAGGACGAGATCGCGGTCGACGGCAAGGCGTTCAAGTCCTTCGCGCTGCGCGACCCGGCCGAGCTGCCGTGGGGCGAGATCGGCGCCGACGTCGTGCTCGAGTCGACCGGCATCTTCACCGACGCCAACAAGGCGCGCGTGCACCTCGACGGCGGCGCGAAGAAGGTCATCATCTCGGCGCCGGCCAAGAACGAGGACGTCACGGTCGTCATGGGCGTCAACGACGGCGACTACGACCCGGCGAAGCACTCGATCATCTCGAACGCTTCCTGCACCACGAACTGCTTGGGCCCGCTGGCCAAGGTGCTCAACGACTCCTTCGGCATCGAGCGCGGCCTCATGACGACGATCCACGCCTACACGCAGGACCAGAACCTGCAGGACGGTCCGCACAAGGACCTGCGCCGCGCCCGCGCCGCCGCGCTGAACATCGTCCCGACCAGCACCGGCGCCGCAAAGGCCATCGGCCTCGTCCTGCCCGAGCTCAAGGGCAAGCTGGACGGCTTCGCGCTGCGCGTGCCGATCCCCACCGGCTCGGCGACCGACCTGACCGTCACGACGACCCGCGAGGCGACCGTCGACGAGATCAAGGCGGCATACAAGGCGGCGGCCGAGGGGCCGTTCAAGGGCATCCTCACCTACACCGAGGACCCGATCGTCAGTAGCGACATCGTCACCGACCCGGCCTCCTGCATCTTCGACGCCGGCCTGACCAAGGTCATCGGCAACCAGGTGAAGGTCGTGGGTTGGTACGACAACGAGTGGGGCTACTCGAACCGGCTCGCGGACCTGATCGTCCTCGTCGGCGGCTCGCTGTAACCCACGCGCCATGAAGACCCTCGACGACCTGCTCAAGACCGGCGTCAAGGGGCGGCGGATCCTCGTCCGCTCCGACCTCAACGTCCCGATCAAGGACGGCAAGGTCACGGACGACAAGCGCATCCGTGCCTCCCTGCCCGTCCTCACCCGGCTGATCGAGAACGGGGCCCGGGTCATCGTGGCCGCCCACCTCGGTCGCCCGAAGGGCGCGCCGGACCCGCAGTACAGCCTCAGCCCGGTGGCCGACCGGCTGGCCCAGCTCCTGGGCCGGCCGGTCGAGTTCGCCCTCGACACCGTGGGCGAGTCGGCCCGGTTGCTGGCCGCCGACCTGAAGAACGGCGAGGTGCTGCTGCTGGAGAACGTCCGCTTCAACGCGGGCGAGACCAGCAAGGACGAGGCGGAGCGCACCGACTTCGCCCGCTGCCTCGAGGTGCTGACCGGCGGCGAGGACGAGGGCGGCGCGTTCGTCAACGACGCGTTCGGCGCGGTGCACCGCAAGCACGCGTCGGTGTACGACATCGCCAAGCGGCTGCCGCACTACTGCGGCGACCTCGTCCGGGACGAGCTGCAGGTGCTGAAGGCGCTCACCGGCGAGCCGGAGCGGCCGTACGCGGTCGTCCTCGGCGGCTCGAAGGTCAGCGACAAGCTCGCCGTCATCGAGTCGCTGCTGCCGAAGGTCGACAAGCTGCTCGTCGGCGGCGGGATGTGCTTCACGTTCCTCGCCGCGCAGGGGCACGAGGTGGGTGACTCGCTGCTCGAGGCCGACCAGATCGAGAACTGCAAGCGGTTCCTCGAGGAGTCGCCGGACAAGATCGTCCTGCCCACCGACGTCGTGGTGGCCAGCGAGATCAGCGAGGACGCGCAGACCGAGATCGTCGCGGCCGACGCGATCCCGGCCGGGCAGAAGGGGCTGGACATCGGCCCCGACTCGGTACGCGTGTTCACGGCCGCGCTGGACGGCGCGAAGACCGTGTTCTGGAACGGCCCGATGGGCGTGTTCGAGGTAGCGCCGTTCGCGGCCGGCACCAAAGGCGTCGCCGAAGCGGTCGCCGCGACGAAGGGCCTGTCGGTCGTCGGCGGCGGCGACTCGGCCGCCGCGGTCACCAAGCTCGGGCTCGACAAGAACGCCTTCGGGCACATCTCCACCGGCGGCGGCGCGTCGCTCGAGTACCTCGAAGGCAAGGAGCTCCCCGGCGTTGCGGTTCTGGAAGAAGTCTGAGATGGCCCGTAACGGTTCCGGGGGACCAGTGAGCGCCCCGCTGCCGCCCTCCGGGCGGCGCCCGCTCATCGCGGGCAACTGGAAGATGAACTACACCCACCTCGAGGCGATCGGGCTGACGCAGAAACTCGCGTTCGGCCTGACGCCCGAGCAGTGCGCGGCGGCCGAGGTGGTCGTCCTGCCGCCGTTCATCAGCATCCGCTCGGTGCAGACGCTGATCGACGGCGACGAGGTGCCGATCAAGTACGGCGCGCAGGACCTCTCGCCGCACGACTCCGGTGCCTACACCGGCGACGTCTCCGGGCCGATGCTCGCCAAGCTCGGCTGCAGCTACGTCGTCGTCGGGCACTCCGAGCGGCGCGAGTACCACAACGAGGACGACGCGTTGGTGAACGCCAAGCTCGTCGCCGCCCTCCGCAACGGGCTCACGCCCATCCTCTGCGTGGGCGAGCCGGTGCAGGTTAGGGACGCCCAGGGGCACCTCGAGCACTGCTCCAAGCAGGTCGACGGCGCCCTGGCCGGGCTCACGGCCGAGCAGGTCGAATCGATCGTCATCGCCTACGAGCCGGTCTGGGCGATCGGCACCGGGAAGGTCGCCACCCCCGACGACGCGCAGGAGGTGTGCGGCGTCATCCGGGCCAAGGTGGGGGAGATGTACTCGCCCGAGCTCGCGGCCGGCCTGCGGATCCTCTACGGCGGCTCGGTGAAGGCGTCCAACGCCGCCGAGATCCTCAAGCAGGAGGACATCGACGGCGCCCTCGTCGGCGGCGCGAGCCTCGACCCGGAGGAGTTCACCGCCATCTGCGTCGCCGCCGGTGCCCCGGTCACGGCCGGCAACTGAGCCGCTGCGCCGGAACGCTCGCCCGGCCAGGTAACCTTGTCGGGCAAGCGCAACCCGCCGGCTGGCTACGCGGCCGCCTGAAACCCGAGGCAGTTCGACGACATGATCCTGACGCTCTCCATCGTGATGGTGATCTCCAGCCTGCTGCTGATCGTGCTCGTGCTGCTGCACCGCGGCAAGGGCGGCGGCCTGTCCTCGATGCTCGGTGGCTCGTTCTACTCGAGCCTGTCCGGATCGTCCGTCGTCGAGCGCAACCTCGACCGCCTGACGATCATCGCCGGCGCCGTGTGGTCGATCAGCATCATCGGGCTGTGCCTGCTGTACAAGAACGCGGCCTGACGCCGCGCCATCGGTTCAGACTCTGAGAAGGGAAGCGTCGTGGCTGGTGGCAGTGCCATCCGGGGGAGCCGGGTCGGTGCAGGTCCGATGGGCGAGAACGAGCGGGGCGAGTCCGCTCCCCGGCAGTTCGTCTCCTTCTTCTGCGCAAACGGGCACGAGACCCGTCCGGCGTTCGCGCTGGACGCCGTCCTGCCCGACAGCTGGGACTGCCCGCGCTGCGGCTTTCCGGCCGGCCGGCAGTCCGAAGCGCCGCCGAGCGCTCCGCGCAACGAGCCGTACAAGACGCACCTCGCGTACGTGAAGGAGCGGCGCTCCGACGAGGACGGCGCGGCCATCCTCGAAGAGGCGCTGGCCAAGCTGCGCGCCCGCCGCGGCGAATAGCGACCCGAACGCAGTACCGGTCAGGCACGCCCACGCTGGAAGCGCGGAAAGACGCTGGGACGTAAGAGCAAGAGCGCAACGCCTTACAGCAGTTAAGCGCGGGGAGGCGGAACGGTGCGCCTTCTGGTCGGGGTGCAGTTGCCCGAGGTCGAGCGGGTCGTGCCGTGGCCGGAGATGGTCGCGATGGCCCGTACCGCCGAGGACGTGGGGTTCGACTCCCTCTGGCTCGGTGACCACCTGCTGTACGACCTGCCCAACGGCGAGGTGCGCGGCCCGTACGAGGTGTGGACGGCGCTCGCCGCCCTGGCCACGGTCACCGAACGGGTCCAGCTCGGCCCCCTCGTCGCGTCGACCAGCTTCCACGCCCCGGCGATGCTGGCCAAGCTCGCCGCCACCGTCGACGCGATCTCGGGCGGCCGGCTGATTCTCGGGCTCGGCGCGGGCTGGAACCGCCGCGAGTACGACGCGTTCGGCTTCCCCTACGACAACCGCGTGTCGCGGTTCGAGGAGGCGTTCACGATCGTCCGCGAGCTGCTGCGCACCGGTCGCAGCGATTTCCACGGCACCTACTACGACGTCGCCGACTGCGTACTCGACCCGCGTCCGTCCCGGCCGGCCGGACCGCCGCTGATGCTGGGCTCGATCGGTCCGCGGATGATGCGCATCGGCCTGCCCCACGTCGATTCCTGGAACGTCTGGTGGAGCGACTACGGCAACACGCCCGACGGGTTCGCCGCGGTGCGCGACCGGGTCGAGGAAGCCGCCGTCGCCGCCGGGCGGGCGCCGGGCGCAGTCGAGGCCACCGCGGCGGTGCTCGTGCGGCTGCCGGGCGGTGGTGGACGGTTGATGGGGGAGGCCTACGACGACAAGACCGTCCGGCCGGTGTCCCTCGACGAGCTGGGCGGCCACCTGCGCGCGATGGCCGACGCCGGCGCCGCGCACGTCCAGCTCGTCCTCGACCCGATCACGGTCGAGTCGATCGAGGCCGTCGGCGCCGCCGTGCACTGAGCGCGTCCGGAAGGTCGCGCAGATGGACCTACTCGTCGAACGAGGGAACATCGTCGAGTTCGACGTGGATGCCGTCGTTACCGCTGCCAATCGCTCCCTGGCCACCGGGCGAGGCCGTCGTCACCGAGGCATTCCGGCTCAACCCGCCGGTGAGGTGGGTCGTCCACGCCGTGGGTCCCAGATACCGCGTCGACGAACCGGCGCGGATCTGATTGCCTGCGCGTATCGCGCCGCTCTGGCTCGATGCGATGAAGTTGGCGCGAGAAGCGTCGATCACAAGACCGAGCGGTTCTGGCGACGGGCATTGGGTGAGGCCGAACCCCGTCCGTGAGCACCCGATCGGCGCGCACCTTGCACCCGTTGTGGCTGCTAACGCGACGGTGCGAGCCGAATTAGCGACCACGCCGGATGCAAAGTCGCAACAGAGCTGGCCGACGGGAGTCGATCAGAGCTGGCCCGCCGCGGCCTGGTCGAGCAGCCACAGCGTGCCCTCGCGCCCGCGTGGCCCGGCTGACGGCACCTCCTCGCGCGGCGCGCCGCCCAGCGCCCGCGCGACCGCCTCGGCCTTGCCCTCGCCGCTCGCGATGAACCAGACCTGCCGGCCGGCGTCGAGGGCGGGGAACGTCAGCGACAGCCGGGTCGGGGGCGGCTTGGGGGAGCCGTGGACGGCGATCACCGACGCCTCCAGCTCCCGCGTGCCCGGGTGGCCGGGGAACAGCGAGGCGCAGTGGCCGTCCGGCCCGACGCCGAGCAGTACCACGTCGAAGGCGGGGACGTCCGCGTCGTCGGCGGCGGCGGCGAGCGCCTCGGCGTACGCGCTCGCGGCCGCCTCGGCCGAGCCGAAGCCGGCGTCCGAAGCCGGCATGCGGTGCAGCAGCGCCGGCTCGTACGGCACCTTGTCGAACAGCTTCGCCATGGCCGGCTTGTCGTTGCGCTCGTCCGAGTTGGCCGGGACGTACCGCTCGTCGCCCCACCAGACGTGCAGCTTCGACCAGTTGAGCGCCTCGGGCACGGCCAGCTGGGCCAGCGTCGCCTCGAGGATCCCGCCGCCGGTCACGACGAGGTGGGCGACGCCACGCTCCTCGATCGCCGCCGCCAGCACCTCCAGCGTGCGCTGCGCGGCGGTCGAGGCGAGTTCCTCGGCGTCGGCGAAGACTTCGTGCTCCGTCACGCCGACGCCTCCTCCGCGGGGTCGTGCCATACGTGCTGGCGCACCGGCGAGCGCTCCTCCAGTCCGTCCACTCCGGTGATGGTCGACAGGGCCTCGGCGTAGATGGAGTCGTGGTCGAGGCGGCGCAGCTCCTCGGCGAGCAGCTCGCCCAGCGGACGCTCACCGAAGGGCATGTACGCGTCCTGCTGGCCCTCGCGGCGCAGCACGAGGTTGGAACCCTCGACCGTCGCCGTGGTGGTCTTGTCGTTGTCGAAGGCGATGTCGACGCCGGCGATCGGTTCGTCGTCCGTGCCGTCCACCGTCGCCTCGATCGCCAGGCGGGAGGTGAGCCAGCCGGCCAGCAGCCGGGCCGAGGGCTCGTTGCGGCCGCCGTGCACGGTCGCCCGGGTCGGCTTGTGCCGGCTCGGGCCGTCGAAGGCCGACGCGAGCGCCGCCCGCCACGGCGTCAACCGCGTCCAGGCCAGGTCGGTGTCGCCCGGCGCGAAGTCGTCCGCCCGCCGTTGCAGCGCGGCGTTCGGGTCGCTCGAGCGCAGGCTGTCGGTGATCCGCCGTTCGCTGAACACGCCGAGCGGGTCGTACGCGATCTTCTCCGGCGGCTCGCCGTGCCACCACGTCACGACCGGGGCGTCCGGCGCGAGCAGCGGCAGCGTCACCGACTCCGCGTGCAGGGCGAGGCGGCCGTACATGCGCATGACGACCGCTTCGCCCGGCCCGAGGCGGCCGCCGATCGTCACCTCGGCATCGAGGCGGGGGACGGGCGCGTCGATGTGCCGCCGCACCACCATCAGCATCCGCATCGGGTGCCGGCTGGC
>Ga0068855_100003819_pt1 | contig 18414 bp, 15 predicted proteins | sample KBSCornC52_FD_66592 | JGI IMG/M metagenome (GOLD analysis project Ga0068855, IMG submission 66592) | Corn rhizosphere microbial communities from Kellogg Biological Station, Michigan, USA - KBS Corn C5-2 | ecosystem: Host-associated > Plants > Roots > Rhizosphere > Soil ...
TGGTTCTCGCAGAGCGAGTCGTCGGCCATGCCGGTCGCGATCCTCAATCCGCAGCCCCTCGAGCAGGTGCTCGACGTGGCGAGCGGACGCGGCAACAAAGCCATCCAGATCGGCGCGCGGATGGAGGCCGAGGGCACCTTGCTGTGCATCGAACGCGACGAGCGCAAGGCCGAGGTCCTCAAGAACCGTCTGGCCGAGGCCGGAGTGGCGGCCGGCATCGTGATCGGCGACGCCGCCACCGACCTGCTCGAGCCGGGCCAACGCTTCGACCGGGTGCTGGTCGACGCGCCCTGCTCGGGGCTCGGCATCCTCGGCCGCCATCCGGAGGCGCGCTGGCGCAAACGCCCGGACGACGGAGCTCGCCTGGCCGAGACCCAGTCGGCCATCCTCGAGCGCCAGTCGGCGCACGTCCACGAAGGCGGGACGCTCGTTTACGCAGTCTGTACGACCGACCCCCGCGAGGGGTCAGAGGTCGTCGGAGCGTTCCTGCGAACGCACGATTTCACGCGAGGCCTGATCCCGGCATCGTTGGAGCCGTTCCTCACGGGCGAGGGCGACGTGCTCGTCCCGCCGGGCATCGACGGTCGCGACGGTTTTTTCATCGCGAGATTAGAGCGAAGAACCTAAGGAGCCCGGCGGCAGCATCTCGATGAGCTGGTTTGCGAGGATAGAAGAGTCGTGCGCGGCGTTCATCGAACGTTCGTTCGCGAAGACGTTTCCGAGCGACCTCGAGCCCGCGCAGATCGCCCGCAAACTGGTGGCGACGATGGAGGCCAAGACGCGCGGCACGGATGCGGGCCTGGTCGCGCCCGACCGCTACACCGTCTTCGTCAATCCCGACGATTACGAACGGCTGGTCCCGCATCGCGAATACCTCGAACGCGAATGGGCCGATCTGCTCGACGACATGGCCGGCCAGGTGAGCGTGGCCTTCGCCAACGGCTCGGCCTCGGTCGCGCTGATGCAGCGCAGTTCGGTGCCGAAAGGCGCGATCGAGATCGACCACGAGGTCCACGAACCCACCGAGCGCATCGACGTGCCGCGCCGCATCCCCTCGGTCGGGCGGTTCCAACTGCGCATGGTCCGCGGCGTCCCGGCGTACGGGGTCTATCCGATCGAAGGCGCGGTCAACATCGGGCGCAGCGACGAGAGCGACGTCTTCCTGGTCGATCCTTCGGTCTCGCGCCGGCATGCGGTGATCGAGGTCGACGCGGGCTGGCCGATCGTCCACGACCTGGAGTCGACCAACGGCACGTTCGTCAACGGCGAACGGATCGAGACCCGGCGGCTCTGCGAAGGCGACCTGGTCGCGTTCGGCAAGACCGAACTTCGCCTCGAGGTCGCCGGCGCGTGAACGCGCTCGCGACGCTGCGGATCGGTTCGCTCGAGATCGTCGGAGCGCTGGCGCTCTTCGCCGCCGTGGCGGCGGTGCCGCGTACCCGTCACGTGCCCGATGCGGGCGTCTTCGCTCCGGCGCGGATCGCCCTGGACATCGACGAACACGGCACGACGCGCCGCTTCGAAGGGCTCTGCCCGCTCACGGTCGGCCGGGCCGGCAGCGCCGACGTGATGGTGTTGGATCCCGAGGTCAGCCGCGTGCACGCGCGCTTCGAGTCGCAGGACGGCGTCGTCTACGCGAGCGACGCGGGCAGCAGCAACGGGACGTTCCTGAACGGCCGCCGCCTGGACGGCGCAGTCGAGGTGCTGCCGGGCGACACGATCGACGTCGGCACCACCCGGATCACGTACGTCGGGAGCGGCACGTGGGCGTAACGCTCTCCGGCGACCGGGCGGCGCGCGTGACGGTCGGACTCGGTTCGGGAGCCGAGCTGATGGCGGTCGCCGAGGGTTTCGGACGGATCGACGGCGTGCCGGCCGCCAACGCCGCGCTGCAGCGTCTCCGGATGGCGTTCGAACGCCGGCGCCGGTCGCACCGGTTGGGGCGCGCGCTCGACCGGCCCGAGAGCGCGGCCGCGCTGCTCTCCGGCGCGATCGCGCGGCTCAACGACGAGATTTTCGGACGGGCGGCGTCGCACGCGGACCACGTCGCGGCGGGCTGCTCGATCACCGCGGTACTGGCGGTGCGCGGCTACGCGATCGTCGCGCATCTGGGCGCGACCGCGGCCTACCTCAGCCGCGAGGGCCGTTCGCGCGCGCTGACCCCGCAGCACGTCGTCGCCGATCTACCGGTGCGCATGCTGACGCGCGCGCTCGGCATCCAACCGCGCTGCGACGCGACCATGGCGACCTTCGAGATCGAGGACGGCGATACGCTGGTGCTGACCGACGCGGGCGATCGCCGCCTGATCGTGCGGCAGTTCGGACGCGACGACCTGGAAGGCGCGGCCTGGCACGGCGCGCCCCGCGACGGAGCGGCGCTGGCCCGCATCGGCGCGGCCGTCTTCTTCGCCCTCGCGATCTTGTGCGTTCGCTGATCCCGGTCGTGCGCCGGCTCTGGCCGATGGCGCTGGCGCTCGCGCTCTCGGCATTCGTGCTCTCGTTCGCGCCGCGCGGGACGATCGGCCCGGCCTGGCTGGATGCGGCCATCGCGATCGCTGCGCTCGCTTGGGTGGCGCTCCAGCCGTTCGATGCGGAGCGCGACGACCTGCTGCCGGCGCTGGCGGTGATGCTCGCCTCGTTCGGACTGCTGCTGATCGCGCGCGTCTCGCCCGACCTCGCGCACAAACAGCAGTACTGGCTGCTGATCTCGCTCGCGCTGGTGCTGTGCGCCGGCCCGCTGTTCACGCGCTTCCGCCGGCTCGCGGGCTATAAGTACATCTGGATCCTGGGGTCGTTCGTGCTGTTCCTGATGCTGGTCGTCTTCGGCCACGAGGTCAACGGAGCGAGGTTGTGGATCCAGCTGGGTCCGGTCCAACTCGAACCGGTCGAGTTGATCAAACTGTTCATCGTGCTGTTCCTGGCCGCGTATCTGGCCGAGACGGCCGACGTGATCGCGACCGCCAAGCCGTGGTCGATCCGCGCGAACCTGAAATATCTCGGACCGCTCTTCATCGGCTGGGGCGCGTCGATGGCGATCCTGGTGCTGCAGCGCGACCTGGGGATGGCGACGCTGCTGCTCGCCACGTTCGCGGTGCTGCTCTACGCCGCGACCCGCCGGATCGATCTGGTCGCGGGCGGATTCGCCGTCTTCGGACTGGTCGCGTATTGGGCGGTGCATCACTACGCCTACGTCCAGGCGCGGATCGACGTATGGCGCGATCCGTTCGCCGACGCGCTCGGCGCCGGTTATCAGTCGGCTCAGAGCTACTACGCGCTCGCGGCCGGCGGCATCTTCGGGACCGGCTACCGCCTCGGCCATCCGACGTACATCCCGGACGTCGCGACCGACTACATCTACGCGTCGCTCTCCGAAGAGTTCGGACTGATCGGCGCGTGCGTGCTGCTGCTGCTGTTCCTGACGGTGGTGCGCCGGATCTTCGCGATCGGCACGCAGCAGCCGGACCTCTACACGAAGCTGCTCGCGGTCGGTCTCGCCGCGACGCTCGGCGTACAGGTCGCGATCATCGTGGGCGGCGTGATCGGGCTCTTCCCGCTGACCGGCATCACCCTGCCGTTCGTCTCGTACGGCGGCAGTTCGTTGGTCGCCAACACGCTGCTGATCGGCCTGGTCTGGGCGATGAGCGCGCGCCCGCGTCCGCGCCCGGCGGCGTGAGCCGGTTCGCGCTCGTCTTCTGGAGCCTGGTCGCGGCGTGCGGCCTGACCGCGATCGTCGCCGGGATGATCGGCAACGCCCGCGTCGCGGCGCGCGCGGCGCGCGCGGCCGCGCACCGGAACGTCGTCGTCGCCCGGGCGCCGGCACGCGCCGCGTGGACGCCGTCGGCGCGCCGGACGCGCGCGACGTTCGGCGACGATTGGGAGGTGGTGGTCGACCGCACGCCGTCGCCCGACGCCGACGGCAACGCGCGCGTCGCCGTGGTGGTCGGGCCGTGCGGATCGGACGGCGCGCTGGACGCGGCGTTCGCGCGGCTGGACGTCCCGCTCGCGATGGTCATCGATCCGGCCGCCCCGGACGCGCTCGCCGCGGCCGGCTACGCGCGTTCCCAACGCAAACCGTTCTATCTCCAGGTCGGCCGGGTGCCGTCGCCGGGCGCGATCGGCGGCCTGCTATCGCGCTTCGACGGCGCCGCCGGGTTCGCGTCGGCCGACCCGCGCGGCATGGCCGCAGCGCTGGCCGGCACGAGCCTCGCCTTCGTCGACGAGCGCGGCCTGGCCGACCCGGCGCCGTTCGCGAAGGCCGGCACCGGGTTGATCCGGCGCGACCTGACGGTCGACGAGCGCGATGCGGCCGGCTACGTCTCGTTCATGTTGGGCCGCGCCGTCGTGCTGGGTGCCGCCCGCGGCCGGTCGGTCGCGTGGATGCGCCCCCGGGCCGCGAGCCTGCAGGCCCTGCGCGCGTTCGCCGCATCGCACGGGCGCGACGTGGTGGCACCGGCGCCCTAGCGGGGCAGGCATCCCCGAGCGGGGTAGAGTAGCCAGACGCAAAGCCGTTCGTCAGGAGGTATCGTGATGAAACCCGTGTTCTCAGTGGTGCTCGCCGGTTGTGCCCTCGGATTGCTCGTCACCGGGTGCGGTGGCGGATCCTCGAGTTCCACCACCACGACGACCACGACGGCGGCATCAGCCGCTCCGGCCGCGACCGCCGGCGGGATGGGCGCGGCCGCCTCGGGCGACGGCGCGAAAGTCTACGACACCAACTGTTCCTCGTGCCACGGCGCGACCGGCCAGGGCCAGCCGGGCGCGTTTCCGCCCTTGGCCGGCAATCCGGTCGTCACCGGCGATGCGGGCAAGGTCATCCACATCGTCAAGGGCGGCCTGACCGGCAGCATCTCGGTCAACGGCCACACCTACAACGGCACCATGCCGCCGTGGGGCACGAGCCTGAGCAACGGCGACATCGCCGCCACGGTCACGTTCATCCGCTCCTCGTGGGGCAACAAGGCCTCGGCCGTGACCGAAGCCCAAGTCGCCGCCGCGAAATAGCGCTCTAGGCCGCTTCTTCGCCGGCGAACTCGCCGGCGAACAGGTCGTCGACGTAGGCGTAGATCTCCGGATCGATCCGCTGCAGCCGCTCGCGGGTCGCGGGCGGCCACGGCGATGCCGGGTCGTTGATCTCGACGTACGCGCGTAGGGCCTCGGCGAAATATTCGTCCAGGCCGGTCGAGGCGTAGGGCGTGACGTACTCGCGCGCCGCGGCGAAGGCGGCGCGCACGCGCGGATCGAGACCCGAACGATAGACGCCGCCGCCGAGCGCGCAGTCCAATGCGTGACCGAACTCGTGCGCGATCGTCATCGCCGACCGCGAGCGCAGATAGACGGTGCGCTCTTCGACCACGAACAATCCGGCCGGCGGCGCCGGCCAGCCGTCGACGTCGACGCCCATCCGCGCGAGCGCCGGCGAGGCCGCGTCGTAGCGTTCGCCCGGCGCGAGCGTCGCGACCCGCACGCGCCGGGCGGCGGCGTAGCGCAGCGTGCCGGCGCCGAAGCGCGTGAGGGTGGCGACCACCGCCGGCTCGTCGGCGGCACCGCCCCGCTGGAGCAGGCGTTCGACGTAGAGAGCGGCGCGCGTATCCATATCCGTTCAAGCATAGGCGCTCTCGATTGCCGGGCGGTGGCGCGGATATGGCCGGATGATGGATGGAACGGGCGCTACCTCGTGAACGTGAAGCCGGGCCGGCTGCCGTGGGGCGGCGGCACGACGCGGATCGTGACGCTCGCGCTCCGTCCGCCGTCGCGCGCTTCGATCGTCCACGTACCGAGCTGGAGCGGCCAGAACGCATGGCCCTGCGCGTCGAGCGGCAACGTCCGGCCGCCGACGCGCCAGGCGACGCGACCGCGCCCGATCGCGCGCAGTTCGATGCGTTCGCTCGCCCGCGCGGCGGCGCTCGCCGCCGGGACGAAGGCGAACGTGTCGCCGTCGCGCGGCGCGACGATGCGCAGCGCGCCGCCCGAACCGTCCTGGTGCGCGAGCCAGGCATCGTATTCGCTTCCGAGACCGGTCGACGGTCGGCTCCAGCTCGCCAGATCCTTCGGGCGCAGCCACTCCACCACCACGGCCGGGCAGTGCGCGTCGGGCTTGCGGCCGGTGGTCGCGCAGATCGGACGGCGCAGGAAACCGGCGGGCGCGGGAAACGCGGCCGGGTCGCGGGTCTCGTGCAGATGCAGCATGATGCGATTCCAGAGCGGTCCGGCGCCGGTGACGCCCGAGACGTCGCGCATCGCCGTTCCGTCGAAGTTGCCGACCCAGACGCCGACCGTGTAGTCGCGCGAAAAGCCGACCGTCCAGGTGTCGCGGAAGTCCGACGACGTGCCGGTCTTCACCGCCGCCGGGAACGGCAGTTCGAGGATCGAGTGCAAACCGAACGATTTGGTGCGCGCTTGCGGATCCGCGAGCATGTCCGCGATCAGTTGCCAGGTGGATGGATCGCCGACCTGCGCGGACGTCGCCGGCGGTTCGCCGGCCTGCATCCGGAGCGGGATGGCCGCGCCGGCGCGGGCCGCGGTCGCGTACGCGTGGGCCAATTCCCAGAGCGAGACCTCGCCCGAGCCGAGCGTCAGGCCGAGACCGTAGTACGACGCCGGCTTGTCGAGATGGGCGAAGCCGAGCGCGTGCAGGCGGTCGAGCAGCGGATCGACGCCGAGCGAGGAGAGCACGCCGACGGCCGGCACGTTGAGCGAGTTCGCGAGCGCGTAGCGCACCCGCACCGGCCCGGAGAAGCGGGTGGAGTAATCGGCGGGTTGATAGAGCTTGCCGCCCGGGATCGCATAGCTCGCGGGGACGTCGGCGAGGATCGTGTTGGGCGCGATCGTGCCGCGCTCGAGCGCGAGTTCGTAGGTGAACGGCTTGAGCGACGATCCGGGTTGGCGCAGGGCCTGGACGCCGTCGTTGCGCCCGAGCGCGTCGTCGGCGAAGTAGTCGGGCGAACCGACGTAGGCGAGCACGTCGCCGGTCGCGTTGTCGATCACCAGTGCGGCCGCGTCGGTCACGTGACGATCGGCCAGCGCCCGCACCACCTGGGCCGTCTGGGCTTGGACGAAACGCTGCAGCGGCGCGTCGATGGTCGTGCGCACGACGATGGAGCCGGGCGCGACCCGCGCATACAGGTAGAACAGGGCGTGCTGGGCGGCGAGCAGTCCGCCGTCGGGCGGAAGCACGTGCAGTTGCTCGGCGGCCGCCGTGCGCGCCTGGGCGGCCGAGATCGCGCCGGTCGCCGCCATCCGCGCCAAGATGTAGCGCTGGCGCGCGCGCAAATCGTCCCAGTGCGCGTAGGGCGAGAGCCGGGCCGGGTCGTTCGGGATGGCCGCCAGCAGAGCGGCCTGCGCGAGGTCGAGTTCGCCCGCGCCCACGCCGAAGTACGTCCGGGCGGCGGCTTCGACCCCGTAGCGGTTGCCGCCCATCGGCACGCGATTGACGTAGGCTTCGAGCAATGCGTCGGGCGATGACCGGATCGCGAGCCGTTCGGCGCCCCCGATCTGGACGAGTTTGCCGCGCAGACCGGCGGGCTGGTCCCACAGGCTGCGGGCGACCTGCATCGCGATGGTCGAGCCCCCGCTACGCGCCCGGCCGTAGACGACGTATTCGCGCGCGGCCCGCGCGAGCGCGAGCGCGTCGAGTGCACCGTGGGCACGGAAGCGCGCGTCTTCGCCGGCGAAGATGGCGCGGACGAAGTCCGGCGCGACCGCGCCGAGCGGGACCCAAGCGGCGTGATCGGCGTCCGAGGCCAGCACCGTGCCGAGCGGAGTGCCGCTGCGGTCGGTGAAGGCGACGGCGCCGCGGCCGTGCGGTAGTCGCGAGGCGTCGACGCCGGCCCAATAGGCCATAATGACGCTCCCGAGCGACGCGATGACGAGCGGGATCGAGACAAAACGCACGATGAATCTGCTATTCTCTTTCTTGACGGACGCGTCTTGCGGCCGTCTCTTCGGGAGGTCGCCCGTGCGCGTTCGCCTGGCTCTGGTCGCAACGCTCGCCGCGCTGGGGGTGGCCTGTTCGAGCGGAGGCGGCGGTACCGGGCAGGCTCCGCCCGCCAAGGTCGACGCGCTGCCCAAGCCGAGCCTGCCGGCTTGGATCTCGTCGGTCTCGCCGACCAAGACGGCGCAGTCGCTCTCGCAGATCCGGGTGATCTTCGCGTCTCCGGTCGCGACCGTCGGCGCGCTCGAAGGCGACGGGCCGCGCGCCGTCCTCGACCATTTCGCGCTGACGCCGGACCTGCCGGGCAAGTTCGTGCTGCTGACGCCGCGCATGGTCGGGTTCGTGCCGGTCCAGGCGCTGCCGATCGGCATGCGCGTGCGCGTCACGCTGACGTCGGGTCTGCGCGACCTGGCCGGCGACGCGCTGCCGTCCGATCTGTCGTGGACGTTCGAGACGACCGGTCTCGCGTTCACCGATCTCTCGACCGGGACGCCCGCGCCGGACGCGCCCTCGCCGCAGCCGACCGGGCTGACGCCGACGCTGACGCTCTCCGCGAACGCTGCGGTCGATATCGCGAGCCTCTCGGCCAGCGCGGCGCTCGAGGGCGGCGGCGAGACGGTTCCGCTCTCGGTCAAACTCGAGAAACAGGCGACACCCGCTCCGGACAGCGCCGCGGCCGCCGCTTTCGATCCGTCGCTCGACGTCTACACCTACGATTTCACCCCGCAGCACCCGCTGAAAAAAGCGACCACCTACCGGTGGAAGATCGCTGCGGGCGTGCTGCCGGCGGCCGGCAACCTCCCGACGTCGGGACAGTATCTGGGCGTGCTGCGCACCTACGCGCCGCTGGCGGTCGCGTCCGCCTCGCCGTCGCCGTACGGCGCGCGTTTCGCGGGCGGCGATCCGTCGGTCGCATTCACCAATCCGATCGACCCGGCGTCGCTCGCGGGCAACATCTCGCTCTCGCCCTCGCCCAAGGACGCGAAGGGCCTGTTCAAGGTCAGCGACGATTCGCCCAACGTGATCGCGGTCGATCCGTATCAGCTCGCTCCGGGCAGGTCGTACGCCATCCTGCTGGGAGCCGGTCTGCGCGATACGTTCGGTCAGGAGTTGGGCGCGACCCAGAAGGTCGCCGTCACCACCGCGAACTTCGCGCCGGGCTTCTGGGCGCCCGGCGACGTCAACGTGTTTCCGAGCGGCGGGAAGGTCGCGCTCGACCTGTATGCGACCAACGTCCCCGGCAACCGCTATCGCGCGACCTACGTGCGGCTCGCGCCGCCGGCCGCGCCATACTTCGACTATTCGTACGGCGGACTGGGCGACGCCAAGACGTGGCCGATGCAGACCATCGCCGGCGCGAAGACGAACGCGCAGAGCGTCACCGCGGTGCCGCTCGATCAAAAACTCGGCGGCCCGGCCGGGACGCTCGCCTACGGCGTGAGCGCCGACCTGGGCGGCGATACGCCGACGACCTTCACCGGACTGGTGCAGCTGACGAACCTCGGCATCTTCGCGCAGACGTTCCCGAATCGCGTGAGCGTCGCGGTGCAACGGCTCTCGGACGGTTCGCCGGTGGCCGGCGCCGCGATCGCGCTCTACCGCTCCGACGACGACGACAACGCAGCGCGCTGCGCGGGCGGGACGACCGGCGCCGACGGCACGCTCGACCTGACCGGTACGACGCTCGCGGCCTGCTATGCCGGCTCGCTGCGCGCCGACGAAGCGCCGAGCATCCTGGCGGTCGCGTCGGCCGGGGCGGATTGGACGGTCGCGCCGGTCCGTTCGTACGCGGGCATCTTCCAATTCGACGTGAACGGAGGCTGGTCGAACGGCCAGCCGCTCTCGCGCGGCACCGTCTTCAGCGATCGTCAGATGTATCAGCCGGGCGAGCGCGCGCGCGTCACCGGCGTGGCGTACTACGCGCGCAACGGCGCGATCGTCTCGGATGCCGGCGCCGCGTACGCGGTCACGCTGATCGATCCGAGCAACGGCAAGAAGTCGCTCGGATCGGTGACGACCGACGCGTTCGGCGTGTTCTCGCTGGACGTCCCGTTCTCGCCGAACCAGGCGTTGGGCTACTACACCGTGGACGCGACCGGAAGCAGCGGCAACGAGATCAGCGGGCAGCTGCGCGTCGCCCAGTTCAAGCCGCCGAACTTCAAGCTCGACGTCGCGCTCTCGGGCACGAGCGCGGTCGCCGGCGGTTCGGTGACGGCGGCGGCGACCGCCGCATATCTCTTCGGCGCACCGCTCGACGGCGGAAGCGCCAAGATCGCGGTCACCCGCGACGTCGCCTACCTGGCGCCCAAGGGCCTCGACGACTACACGTTCGGCCGGCAGTGGTTCTGGCCCGACGAGCAGCCGTCGTTCGATACCGACGTGCTCCAGAGCACCGGCACGTTCGATAAGAGCGGCGCCTGGTCGCAGACCGTCGCGGTACCGGCCGACCTACCGTTCCCGATGACCTACAGCGTCGACGTCACCGCAAGCGACGTCTCAAACGCCTCGGTCGACACCACCCAGACGTTCACGGCGCTCGCGAGCGACGCCGTCATCGGACTGCAAGCGCCGCTCGTCTCCAAAGCCGGCAGCCCGATGACCGTCAAACTGGTCGCGAGCGATTTGGCCGGCAAGCTCCAGAGCGGCCGCGCGATCCACGTGGTCCTGCAGAAGATGACCTACGGTTCGGCGACCCAGCTGCAAGCCGGCGGCGAAGCGGCCCAGAACTCCGTGCAGTACACCACCGTCGAAGAGACCGATGCGACCAGCGGCGACGCCGCGGTGGACGTCGTGCTCCATCCCAAAGACGCCGGGCCGTACCGCGTCCGCGCGAACTTCGCCGGGGCCAAGAGCGACGCCGGCGCGACCGACCTGCAGGCCTTCGTGATCGGCGCGGGCGAAGTCGACTGGGGCGCCCAAGACACCAGCATCGTCAACGTCAAGCTCGACAAGAAGACCTACAAGGTCGGCGATACCGCGACCGCGCTGGTGGCCACGCCGTATGCCAAGAGCGACGTCTACTTCGCGATCATCCGCAACGACGTCATCACCAAGACGCTGATCCACGCGACCGGCAACGGTCCCGAGGTCTCGTTCAAAGTGACGCCGGCGATGATGCCCAACGCGGCCGTCGAAGCGCTGGTCGTCCGGCGCGGGGCGCCGCTGCGGACCGTCAAGCCGGGCGCGCTCGACAGTCTCGCGCGCGTCGGGGTGACCGCCTTCCACGTCGATCTGACCGACCGGTACCTCAAGGTCGGCATCTCGCCCCGGATCCCGCGGATCGAACCGGGCGCACACCAGACCCTCGCGCTGACCGTCCGCGACGTCGCGGGCAAGCCGGCCCCGGGTGAGGCGATCGTGATGGTCGTCGACGAATCGATCCTGCAACTGACCGGCTACCGTCCGCCGGACCTGGTGCAGACGGTGTTCGCGGATCAACCGATCTCGGTGCGGTTCGCGGACAGCCGCCAGCACGTCGTGCTGCAGTCCCAAGCGCCCGGCATCGAAAAGGGCTGGGGCTACGGCGGCGGCTTCCTGGCGGGCGCCGGTTCGACGCGCGTGCGTACGAACTTCCGGCCGCTGGCGTACTACCGCATCGTGCGCACCGATGCGAACGGGGATGCCACGGTCGGCTTCGATCTGCCCGACGATCTGACGACCTGGCGCGCGATGGTGGTCGCGATCGGCCGCGACGACCGGCACTTCGGCACGAGCGACGCGACCTTCATCGCCACCAAACCGCTGCTCACGAATCCGCTGCTGCCGCAGTTCGCGCGGCCGGGCGACATCATCGACGCCGGCATGAGCGCGCTCGACGCGACCGGCTCGGGCGGCACGCTCTCCTTCACCGCGAAGCTGGTCGGGGCGCTCGCGTTCTCGACCGGCGATTCGCACGCGCTCTCCGGGACCCAGCGCCTCGGCAGCACGCTGCAGGCCCTGCGCTTCCCGTTGACCGTCGGAACGCCCGCGCCGACGACCGTCGCCTTCTCCTCGACGCTCGGCAGCGCGACCGACGCGTTCTCGGTGCCGTTCGCAGTGCGCGATCGGGCGGTGACGGAATCCGTGATCGAGACCGGCGCGACCGCGACGACGGCGTCCGTGCCGATCGACCCGGATGCGGGCGGCTCGCTCAAGATCACGCTGGCCAACTCGGCGATCACCCAGTTCGCGGTGCCCGCGAGCGAGGCCATGAAGGCCGACGTGCAGCCGTTCCTCGACGACGCGTCGAGCCGGGCGATCGTCGCGACGGCCACGGCGAAGCTGGCGGCGCGCTATCACCTGACGCCGGGCTACGATCCGGCCGGCTCGCGCGCGAGCGCACTTGCGGCGATCGCCAAACTCCAGCGCTCCGACGGCGGCTACGCGTTCTATCCCGACGCGTCCGCGAGCGATCCGTTCGGCTCCGCGAACGCGGCGACCGCGCTGGCGTTCGCCGGCGCGCCCGCCAATGCGAACCTGAAGGCGTATCTGGCCAAGACGCTCGCCAACCCGGCGCGTTACGCCTGGTGCAAGGATGCGGCCTGCATGGCGCGGATGCGCTTCGAGATGCTCTGGGCGCTCGACGCGCTGGGCGACCGGCGCAACGATTTCCTGAGCGATATCGTGGCGGCGCAGCGCTCGTTCGACCCGGCGACCCAGATCCGGCTGGCGCGCTATCTGTTGCGCGTTCCGGGCTGGCAAGGCAAAGGCGCGGCCATGGCCGACGGCCTGATGGAGTCGGTCTACCGGACCGGCCGCTACGCGTCGGCGACCATGCAGACGCGCTGGGGCTGGCTCGGCTCGACGGTCGCGGCGCAGGCGCAGATGCTGCAGCTGCTGATCGAGCGCAAGGCGAGCGCCGAGGTACTCGACGGCGCGCTCGGCCAACTCGCGGCGCAGGCGTGCAACTGCGGCTGGCCGACGCTCGACGCGGCCGCGGATGCGATGACCGCGATCTCGGCGTATGCGGCAAACGAGAAGCTGGTGCCGTTCGACGCGAGCGTCTCGCAGGACGGGAAGTCGCTGCTCTCGGGGCGCTTCGGAACCGACGCGTCGGCCCAGACGGTCGCGGTGCCGGCCGCATCGCTGCGGAAGGGGACGCTGACGGTGCGCGCGACCGGTGGTACCGTCCACTATGTCGTGCTCTACACGTATCCGGTCGCGCCGGACGCGCCCGGGCAGCTCGCCGGACTGCGGGTCGTGCGCGAGGTGCGACCCGCCGGTGAAGCCGGTACGATCGCGCGCATGGACCTGGCGTCGATCAGCGATCCGTTCGCGCTCTCGGCCGGCGACGTGTACGACATCGGCGTGCGGGTGATCGTCGACCATCCGGTCGACGGCGTGGCGATCGAGGATCCGCTGCCGGCGGGCTTCGAGGCGATCGACGCTTCGCTGCAGACCGCGTCGACCGCGACGGTCGCGCGCGCCGACAGCTGGGCGATCGAGAACCGCCAGATCTACGCCGATCGGGTGACCGGATACGCGTCGCATCTGGAACCGGGGGTCTACGAGATGCACTACCTGGCCCGGTCGGTGACCCCGGGGACGTACCGCTGGCCGGGCGCGCGCGCGTACCTGCGGTCGGCGCCGGAACAGTTCGGAAGGACGGCGGCGTCGACTCTCAAACTCTGAACCACGCTGTGAGCGACCGCATCCTGATCGTCGACGACGATCCGAACGTCGTGGCCCTGCTCGGCGTGGTGCTCGACCGCGAGGGGTTCGACGTCAGTTCCGCGCGCAATCTGCGCAAGGCGCGCGAAGCGATCGCGCAGACCGACTTCGATCTGCTGGTCCTCGATCTGAACCTGCCGGACGGCAACGGGCTCGACCTGCTGCAGTCGCTGCCGGCACCGCGCACGCCGACCATCCTGCTGACGGCTCGCGGCGAGGAGACCGACCGGATCGTCGGGATGGAGTTCGGCGCGGACGACTACGTGGTCAAACCGTTCTCGCCGCGCGAGATGCTGCTGCGGATCCGGGCGGTCTTACGCCGGTCCGCGACGGGCGCTCCGCACGACGCGACGCGCCGGCTCAAGCTCGGCGACCTGGAGATCGACGAGGCGGCGCATCTGGTCCGCGTCGGGTCGCGCTCGGTCTCGCTGACGCCGACCGAGTTCCGCCTGCTCGCGATCCTGGTCGAGCACGCCGGCCGGGTGTTCACGCGCCCCCAACTGCTCGACGTGCTCGACGAGAACGATCGCGGCATCCTGGAGCGGACGCTCGACCGGCACGTGAACAACCTGCGGAAGAAGATCGAGCGCGATCCGAGCGCGCCCGAATATGTCGAGACCGTCTACGGCGTCGGCTACACCGTGCGCAAACCGTCCTGAGCGGCCCGGCGGTCGTTCTCTTCACGAGAAGACGACCTACCGGCAGGCGCGACAGGTTCCGTGGAAGCTCAGACTGATGTCCCGGATCTCGACCCCGTCGCGGCGGGCGATCTCGTCGGTCGCGCCCGGCGGCAGGGCATAGGCGACGTCGCTGACGGAACCGCAGGACGAGCAGCGGAAGTGGGCGTGGCTCGGGCCGGCCGGCTCGAAATACGCGGCCTCGGCACCAGGCAGACGGATCTCGGAGATCAGTTTCTCGTCGCGCAGGCGGGCCAGGGCCCGGTAGACGGTGGTGAAGCCGATGCGCGGCTGGCGCTCGCGCGCGAAGGCGTGCACCTCGCTCATCGAGAGGTGCGTCCCGCAGCCGCGCTCGCGCACGACCTCCAGCACCAAGCGATGGTTCTTCGTCATGACGGCGCCATTGTATCACAGCCCCTGCGGATCGGCCGACGGGCGGGTTCGGCCCGGGCGGCGAATCGTGAGGTACGTATGGATTCGGTAGAGACCCCCGTCCCGAGCGGCTTTGCAGCCCTGGGACTCGACCCCGGCATCGTCGCGGCCACGACCGCGCTCGGCTACGAAGAGCCGACGGAGATCCAGCGCGCCGCGATCCCGCCGCTGGTCGAGGGCCGCGACGTTCTCGGACAGGCCGCCACCGGTACCGGCAAGACGGCCGCGTTCGCGTTGCCGATGATCCACCGCATCGGCCGCAACGCCGGCGGGAAGCGCATCATCAAAGGGCTGATCCTGGTCCCGACCCGCGAACTCGCGATGCAGGTCGCAGAAGCCGTGCATAAGTACGGCCGCGATCTGGGGATCGCGGTGCTGCCCATCTTCGGCGGCGCATCCTACGGTCAGCAGCTGCGCGCGCTCGCGCGCGGCGTCGACGTGGTGGTCGCGACGCCGGGCCGCGCGATCGATCACATCAACCGGCAGACGCTCGATCTGAGCCACGTCGAGTTCCTGGTCCTCGACGAAGCCGACGAGATGCTCGACATGGGCTTCGCCGACGAACTCGACGCGATCCTCGCGGCCGTCAATCCGGATCGCCAGACCGCGCTCTTCTCGGCGACGCTCGCTCCGCGCATCCGGCAGATCACCAAGCGGCATCTCAAAGATCCGGTCCACGTCACCATCGCCAACGAGACCAGCCAGACCGGCGTGCGCCCGAAGATCCGCGAAGTCGCCTACGTCGTGCTGCGCCAGCACAAGGCGGCATCGCTCGCGCGCGTGATCGACATGGAAGGACCGACGTCGGCGATCGTGTTCTGCCGCACGCGCACCGAGGTGGACGAACTGACGCAGACGCTCGGCAGCCGCGGCTACCAGGCCGAAGCGCTCCACGGCGGGCTCTCGCAGGAGCAGCGCGACCGGGTGCTCCGGCGGTTCCGCGACGGCACCTCGGACGTGCTGGTCGCGACCGACGTGGCCGCCCGCGGCCTCGACATCGAACACGTCTCGCACGTCGTCAACTTCGACGTGCCGACCTCGCCCGACGCCTACGTGCACCGGATCGGGCGCACCGGCCGGGCCGGCAAGAGCGGCGTCGCGATCACCTTGGCCGAAGCGCGCGAGCACCGGATGCTGCGCAACATCGAGCTGCACACCAAGCGCAAGATCCCGATCGAGGCGATCCCGACCGTCCACGACCTCAAGGCCCGGCGCCTGGAACGGATCCGCACCTCGCTCGAAGAGACGATGGACGCGGGCGACCTCGACCGCTACCGGACGCTGGTCGAACAGCTCGCGAGCGACCGCGACATCCTCGACCTGGCGGCGGCCGCCGTCAAGCTCTACGACACCCGCGAAGGCGGCGCGGACGACGTCGACATCCCGGTCGCGCCGCCGCCGGTCGTCGCGCCGGTCAAGCTGTTCAAACGCGGCAACGACGTCGCGCCGCGCAGCGGTCCGGTCCAGATGACGCGCATCTACATCGGCATCGGTCGCGGCTCGCGCGTCCGCCCGGCCGACCTGGTCGGCGCGATCGCCAACGAGGCCCGGATCAACTCGCGGGATATCGGCTCCATCGACATCGCGGACGCGTTCTCGCTGGTCGAAGTACCGGCCGACGACGCGCCCCGCATCATCAACGCCCTGCGCGACACGACCATCCGCGGCAAGAAGGTCGTGGTGCGGCTTGACCGTGTGAGGAAACCATCGTGAGACTGACCAGCACGACCTTTGGGGACGGCGCGACCACGCCGACGAGCATGGTCTATCGCGGCTTCGGACTCGAGGGCGAGAACCGCTCGCCGCACCTGCAGTGGAGCGACGTGCCGGCGGGGACCAAGAGCTTCGCGATGGTGCTGCACGATCCGGACGCCCCGACCTCGGGCGGGTTCTACCATTGGGCGATGTTCGACATCCCGGCCGACGCGCGCGAACTTCCCGAGGGTGCCGGCGCGCGCGGGGCCGCGGGAGCGGCGATCCTCGGACACAACGATTTCGGCGAGAAGGGCTATAGCGGCATGTGTCCGCCGCCCGGCGACGCGCCGCATCACTACACGTTCACGCTGCACGCGCTCGACGTGCCGACGCTCGGTCTCGACGAGAACGCCACCGGCGCGCTGGTCGAGTTCGCCTCCGGCGGACACACCCTCGCGACCGCGAGCATCACCGGTACGTTTGGTAGACCAACCTAACGAGAAGCGGATGCCGCGCGAAACGTCGCGGACACGACCAGGAAACGCGCCGGTCATCTGCGTAGGCTAGGATACCGGTCATGAACAACGATATCACCATCGCCGAGGTCCTCGACGCCGTCGTCCATCTCCACGGCGCGATGGATCTTTTCGCGACGCGCGTCGACGGAGAGTTCCGTGCCGTGAACGGCCGGCTCGATCGCATCGAACTGCGCCTCGACGGCGTCGAATTGCGCCTGGGCGGCCTCGAACGTCGCATGTCCGGCCTCGAAGACGAGTTCCGCGGGTTTCGGTCCGAGACGAACGCACGGTTCGCGGCTTTGAACGGCTAGCGCGTGATGGGCGACCCGCTGCGGAACTATTCCTCGCCGTCGTAGTAGTCGAGCGATTCGGAGCGGATCAGACGCCGCTCGGGCGATCGCACGATCCACTTGTCGCTATCGGGATAGTGACACGACTCGCCGAGCGGATTGTCGGCGATGCAGAGATAGACCAGATCGTCGGCACCGTCGTTGATCAGCACGTGCGGCTCGCCCGGTTTGAAGATGAAGGCGTCGCCCGGTTCGATCGGCGTCATGCCGCTCTCGTCGCGGACCTTGCCCGTGCCGGAGAGGACGTGGTAGAACTCCCATTGCGCGGAGTGCGAGTGATACGGATAGGGCGTCTTGCCGGGCGCGATGCGGCCGAGTTCGACGTCGAACGGATGGCGGTGCATCAGGTCGGTCGAGAGCGGGTCGCGGCCGAGCGCGATGGAGAGCTGCTTGCCGAATCCGGCGAACGTGCCTTTGGGCGACGTCCAGGCGTCCTCGTCGACGTGGCTGCTGTTGACTTTCTTCATGCGGTCAACCTACCATGCCGCGGAGGATTTTGCCTTCGGTGTTGAGGCAGTAGTCGCGCGCGTCGAAGCGCGGCGCGTCCGCGAACATCAGGTAGAGATACTTGAAATTCTCAGAGAACGAGTAGGCCGGGAAATGGTCGCCGAGCGTCATCGGCCGCGTGCGGATATCCTTGATCGTGGTGTAGCCGTTGGGGACGCGGCAATTGGCGCGGACGGCTTGGAAGTGGGCGTAGGCGGTGGTCCGGTACTTCTGCTCGCGGGTGAGGAACCACAGGTCGAAGGCGGCGTTGACGTACTCCGGCCGGAACGCGTAGACCGGGCTGACGATCGCGAGGTTCGAGAAGTCGATGACCTCGGGGATCAGCCCGTACTTCTGCGCCACCGCGGTCCAGGCATCGTAGAAGTCCGAGCCGGTCGAGCGATCGCCCCCGCGCGCCGCGAGTTCGGCGTAGAACGCCGAGAGTTCGGTGATCTGGGTGCTGCCGGTCGGCGCGCCCGTCAGATAGTCGACCGGCCGGAACCACAGCCGCCCGTCGACGCGCGTCGGATGGTGCTTCAAGAGCGCGCCGTTGAGGGTCGCATACCAGTCGCGCAGTTGCGGATCGCCGAGCAGTTTCCAGCCGCCCCAGAGGTATTCGAAGAACGAGTCGGCCGGCTCGTCGGGCGCGTCGTCCTCGGTGCCGATGAAGGCGCCGG
>Ga0068855_100003822_pt1 | contig 18407 bp, 16 predicted proteins | sample KBSCornC52_FD_66592 | JGI IMG/M metagenome (GOLD analysis project Ga0068855, IMG submission 66592) | Corn rhizosphere microbial communities from Kellogg Biological Station, Michigan, USA - KBS Corn C5-2 | ecosystem: Host-associated > Plants > Roots > Rhizosphere > Soil ...
GTGCGGAAAGTCGCCGCGCCGATACCCAAGACCGGCAAAGCACGGCTGCAGGTGGAATGGCACCGGGTAGTAGATCTCGTTGCCGATGCCGCGCGCGTCGAGATGCGCCTTCAACGCGTCGCGCGCCGGCGTCCGGATCACGAATTGATTGAAGATGTGCAGGCGATCGGCCGGTTCCTCCGGCAACCGGACGGCGCCGTCGAGGCCCGCGCCCGCGAACAGCTTGCGATAACGTGCGGCGTTTTCGCGCCGGCCGCGCGTCCACTCGGTCAGATGCGGCGCCTTCACGCGAAGCACGGCGGCCTGCAGCGCGTCCATGCGGAAGTTGGCGCCGACGACGTGGTGGTAATACTTCGGCTGCATGCCGTGGGTGCGCAGCAGCTTCGCGCGCGCCGCGAGCGCAGCGTCGTTCGTCGTCAGCAGTCCGGCGTCGCCGAACGCGCCGAGATTCTTGCTCGGGAAAAACGAGAAGCATCCGAGCGCGCCAACCCCGCCGACGGGACGGGTCTTGTAGGTGGCGCCGATCGCTTGCGCGGCATCCTCGATGACCGGCACGCCCGCCCGGCGCGCCACGTCCATGATCGGATCGAGATCGGCGCTGAGGCCAAAGAGGTGCACCGGAAGAATGGCGCGCGTGCGCGGCGTGATCGCCGCGCCAAGACGCTCCGGATCGATGTTGAACGTGACCGGATCGATGTCCACGAGCACGGGACGCGCGCCGACCCGGACGATCGCACCGGCCGTCGCAAAGAACGAGAACGTCGTCGTGACGACCTCGTCGCCCGCCTTGATGTCGAGCGCCATCAGCGCGAGCAGCAGTGCGTCGGTGCCGGACGACACGGCGATCGCGTGCGATACGCCGAGCATGCGGCCGAGCTCGGACTCGAGCGCGTCGATCTCTGGCCCCATGATGAAGCGCTGACTGTCGCATACGCGCGTCACGGCGCGGAGGATCTCCTCGCGCAGAGGAGCGTATTGAGCCTGGAGATCGAGCAGCGGCACCTTGGTCGGCATAGGGGGATATTCTAGTCGCAGGCGTGCGCTCCGCTACAGGTAGGAGCCTCGTTTCTTCACGACTTCGCGGCCGTCGTGGTTAGCGCCCGCGCGACTTGACGGCGGCGCGGGTTTCGCGCTCGGTGTCGCGGCGCTTGATGGTTTCGCGCTTGTCGTAGTCCTTCTTGCCCTTGGCGATGCTGACGGCGATCTTCACGCGCCCGTCCTTGAAGTACATGCGGACCGGAACCAGTGTCAGCCCCTTCTCGACCGTCTTGCCAATCAGCTTGCGGATTTCGCTTCGGTGCAGCAGCAGCTTGCGGCGGCGGAGCGGCTCGTGATCCGCGTAGCCGCGGTGGCTGTACGAGCTGATGTTGACGTTGTAGAGAAAAATCTCGCCGTCCTCGACGCGCGCGAAGCTATCGCGGAGGTTGATGCGCCCTTCGCGAATCGCTTTCACCTCGGTCCCGAGCAGCACGACGCCCGCCTCGAACGTTTCGAGGAGGTGGTAGTCGTGAAACGCCTTGCGATTTTCCGCGATGTTGGTCTGGGCCAGCTCGCGTTCGGTTTTTTCGGCCATGTGTGCAGTGACGGACCTACGTGTCGGCCATGCGCCGGGCGCCCGCCAGGCGGGCGGCGAGGAGCACCGCGGCGATCATGCTCTCAGGATCGGCGATGCCTTTGCCGGCGATATCGAACGCCGTCCCGTGATCGACCGACGTGCGCACGATGGGAAGTCCGAGCGTGACATTGACCGCCTGACCGAAGGCGACCAGCTTCACGGGAATCAATCCCTGGTCGTGATAACAGGCGATCACAGCGTCGAACTCGCCCCGGCGCGCGCGTACGAAAATCGTGTCGCCCGGATAGGGTCCACGGACGTCGATGCCACGCGCACGACACGCCTCGATCGCCGGCGCCATCGTCTGTTCTTCCTCGCGCCCGAACAGGCCGTGTTCGCCGGCGTGCGGGTTCAGGCCAGCGACGCCGATGATCGGCGCGGCGTAGCCGAATCGCGGCAGCTCGCCCGCCGTCAGCGCGATCGTCTCCTCGAGCAGATCGCGCGTCAACATCCGCGGTACGTCGGCGAGCGCGACGTGGACGGTCGCCAGCACCACGCGCAGCGCTTCCGAGTAGAACATCATCGCCACGTGCGGCGCGTTCGTGAGATGCGCGAGCAGATCGGTGTGGCCGGCCCACGGCAGCCCTGCCAGCCGAAATGCCTCTTTGTTCACCGGCGCCGTCGCGATGGCGTCGACCTCGCCGCGTTGTGCGTCCGCAACGGCGCGGACGATCGTGTCGTACGCCGCGCGACCGGCCGCAGCGCTGAGCACGCCGGCCGGAAATGCCGCCGCGGGCGGAGCGTAGACGAGCGGCTCGCACGCAGCCCGCACGCGCCCATCCTCGGCGGCCCGCGCCGCCACCTCTGGACCGATACCTGCCGGATCGCCGACCGTGATCGCGATGCGCGGCAGACTCATCGATGCCCGCACGAGCCGCAGCCGTCGCTCCCGCAACTGCCGCAGCCGCCCGCGCCGCAGCCGCCTGGATTGTCGCAGCCGCCCTCGCTGCCGCAGCCGCCGTGCACCGCGCCTTTGGCATTCGGCAGCTCGTAGCGCAAACAGCATTTCAGCCGCCCGCACAGCCCCGACAGCTTCGACGGGTTGAGGCTCAGATCCTGCTGCTTCGCCATCTTGATCGATACCGGTTCGAACGACGTCAGAAACGTAGTGCAGCACAGCGGCCGGCCGCAGCTCCCGTACCCGCCGAGCATCTTGGCTTCGTCACGTACGCCGATTTGCCGCATTTCGATGCGCGTGCGGAACTCGGCCGCGAGCTCGCGCACCAGCTCGCGAAAATCGACGCGCGCGTCCGCGGTGAAATAGAAGATCAGCCGCGATCCGTCGAAGACCTGCTCGACGCGCGTCAGCTTCATCGCGAGGCCGTGCTCGCGAATCTTCAAGCCGGCGACGCGCATGGCTTCGCGCTCGCGATGCTGGTGCTTCAGCCGCGACACGACGTCGTCGCGCGTCGCAAGGCGGACGACGCGCTGCGGCGAATCGGACGCGGGACGCCGCCGCTCCTGGAGCTCCGGCAGCGATCGCACGACCGTGCCGATCGCCGCGCCATTCTCCGCGTGCACGATCACGCGATCGCCGGCCTGCGGAAACGCATCAGCAGGAAGATCGGCGAGGAACGGCTGCGCGCGGCCGACGGGGGTCAGCTTCACCGACACAAGTGGTGCGGGGACGGGATCGCTCACGGATGCACCTTCTATCTGCGATGAACGCTGGACGATCTCACGCGCAGCATGGGCGGACAGACAGGTCCGCCCCGCCCTACATGCTCGGTGCCGCGCGTAGGAGCCGACGCTCGTTCCCGCGCCGACACATCGGTCGACCCCTACAGATTCAAGACGAGCCAGTCAGCCACGATCTTGACGCCGGCGTTTCGCTCCAACGCCACGAGGGCACGATCGACCGCGGTAAAGGCGCGCACGCCGCGTTCGCCGGAATACGCGCCGGTCAGCCGCTCGAGCGCAGGCTGAACGTCCGGGTTCGCCAGCGCGCGGACATCCGAACGCGTTGAGAGCAGCTCGATATCGCGCAGCAGCGAGGCCATCGCCCGCAGATGGGCGGCGAGATGCTCGCGATCGCCGGCGCCGCCCGCGCCGGATTTCGCCAGCAGATCCTTCGCGCGTTCCAGGCGGCGGGCCGCATCCCCCGGCGCCGCGGCGTGCGCGAGCACGTGCTGCGCCACGTCGCGCGCCGCGACGAGATCGTCCGCGCTCGCCTGGAGCGCCCGCCCAAGGCTGCCGTCAGCCGTCGCGGCGACCGCACGCGCATCGGCTTCGCTCTGTCCGCGTGCCATCAGCGCGGTCCCGAGATCCGCGACCGACAACGGACGGAACGGCAGCCTCGGACATCGGGACCTCACCGTCGGCAGCAGCACGTCGGGCCGCGCCGTGACGAGCATGAACACCGAGCGCGACGGCGGCTCCTCGAGCGTCTTCAACAGCGCGTTCTGCGCCGCCGGCACCAGCGCATCCGCATCGTCGACGATCACGGCGCGGTGTTTTCCTTCGAACGGGCGATATGCCGCGCGATCGATCAAATCGCGCACCTGATCGATCTTGATGGACCCATTGTCGCCAGGCTCGACGATGAGGATGTCCGGATGGACGCCGCGCGCGATACGCGTGCAGGCGGTGCACGTGCCGCACGCGTCGATCGCGAGTTCAGGACTCGATGTGGGCGTGAGGCAGTTGAGAGCCTGAGACACGGCGACCGCCGTCAGGCGCTTGCCGATGCCGGCTGGCCCGGCGAAGATCAGGCTCGGCGGCAGCGACTCGCGGGCAATCGATCGCGCGAGCAGCGCGACGATGCGGCGATGACCGATGATCTCTCGAAACGGCATGACGGCAGGCTCGAAGCGGATCGTATCACGCTACTCTCCGCCCTTTTTTTTCGGAGCCTTGTCCTGTCCGGCGTTGTCGTCGGCCGGATCATCTTTCCCTAAACCGAGGAGCTTCGACCAGAAGCCGCGCTTCTTCTTCTTCGGCGGCGGGGTCATATCACCCTCTCCCGTCGACAGCACGGGTGCTTGCGCGCTCGAAGCCGTAGACGCCGGCGGCACACCCACCTCGTCGGCGCGTGGAGGCGCCGGACGGTCGTCGCCGCCGCCGAGCAGCCCCGCGACCTTGCCGAAGATGCCGCGCGTCGGGTGGAGATCGCAATACGCGGTGGGCGCCGTGCCTGGCGCGAAGTATTCGGTGTAGACCATCGATCGCCGCTCGAGCTGACCGTGGTCGTCGACAACGTCCACCTGCTGGCAGCCGTCGGTTGCCAGCTTGCCGGACAAGCGGCACACATTCGCCGTCGTCACACCGGACGGCGGCGTGAACCACTCGGGCTTGTCGGCGCGAGTGGCGGCCTTCATGAATTTCGCCCACACAGGCACGGCGACATCAGCGGCGAAACCGTTCGGCAGAATCGTCTTCGGCTGGTCGAACCCGACCCAGACGCCGGCCACGAGCTTCGGCGTGTAGCCAATGAACCACGCATCGTTGAAGCCGTTGGTCGTGCCGGTCTTGCCGGCGGCGGGCAGCGTGAACCCGAGCTGCCGCGCCCGCGTCGCCGTTCCCGCATTCACCACGTCTGCGAGCATCGTCGACATCAGGAAGGCGGTCGTGTCGCTGATCGCGCGCGTCGATTCCTCGTGCGCTTCGTAGAGGACGCGGCCCTCGCGATCCTCGACGCGGCGGATGAAGATCGGCTGCGGCACGAGGCCATGATTCGCAAAGGCCGCGTACGCGGCCGTCATGGTCGAGAGCGTCACTTCTCCGGATCCGAGCGCCAGCGACGGCACACTCGGCACTTCGCCGACGCCCATTGTCTTCGCGTACTGCACCGTTTTTGGAATCCCGACGTCCTGCAGCAGCCGCACGGCGGCGCGGTTGCTGGACATGCGCAGCCCGGCGCGCAGGCTCATCGACTCGGCGGCGGAATGCTCGTCTTCGGGGGTCCAGGCGCCTTGCAGCGTGTCGATCGGATCGTTCAGATGATCGATGATCGTCGCCGGCGTGTAGCCCGATTCGAGCGCGGCGGCGTACACGAACGGTTTGAACGCGGAGCCAGGCTGGCGATGCGCCTGAACGGCGCGATTGAAGCTGCTGTCGGTGAAGTCGCGTCCGCCGACCATCGCGCGCACGTGGCCGGTCTCCGGGTTGAGCGCGATCAGCGCGGCCTGCAGGCGATCCGTGTCGAGCGCGGGCGCGGTCTTCTTCTGCGCGGCGCGCCGCGCGGCCAACGCCGCGCGTCGGCCGTCGAGCGCCTGCAGCGATTCGGCGACCGCCGATTCAGCCGCAATCTGCGTGGGCATGTCGATCGTCGTGAACACGCGCAAGCCGCCCTGGTACACGCGCTGCCAGCCGAAGCGCTCGACGACTTCGCGCCGTACCTGCTCCTTGAAATACTGCCCGTGCGGATCGACGGCGCGCAGGCTGTCGTGAAGCGCGACCTTGGTCGCCCGCGCCGATTGGTAGGCCGTGCGATCGATCGCGTTGTTCTCGAGCATCGCCTGCAAGACGACGTTCCGCCGCGCGACCGCGCGTTCCCGGCTGACCGTCGGCGCATAGGTCGACGGCGACTTGACGAGCCCAGCCAGCAGCGCCGCCTCGGGCACGGTGAGCTCCGACGCGTGCTTGCCGAAATAGCCGCGCGCGGCCGCTTCGGCGCCGTGAAGGCCGTCGCCGAAATACACCTTGTTCAGGTACAGCTCGAGAATCTGCGGCTTGGTGTACTCACGCTCGATGCGGCTCGCGAGGATCAGCTCCTGCAGCTTCCGGCGCAGCGTCTTGTCCGGCGTAAGAAAGCTCTGGCGCGCCAGCTGCTGCGTGATCGTGCTGCCGCCCTGCGCCGCGCGGCCGTGCCGAAGATTGGCGAGCGCGGCAGACGCGATCCGGATCAGGTCGAAGCCGTGATGATCGTAGAAGCGCTGATCCTCGATCGCGATCAGCGCGTGCACCAGATTCGGCGACACCTGCGCAAGCGGCACTTCGATCCGCTGCTCTTTGAAAATGGTGAAGGCCAGCGCGTCCGAGGCGTCGTAGATCGCCGTCGACTGATCCATCTCGCCGATGCGGAGGAGCGCCGTCTGATCGGGCAGGCCGCGCCGAAGATCGAGCGCGAACCAGACGCCGGCAACCACCGGTAGGATCGCGATGAGAACCGCCGCCGCCAACACGCCCGTGACCAGCCGCGGCTGCTGGAGGCGCGCCACACGCAGCTGCGCCCGCAACTCCAGCATCCGTTCCTTCAAAGGAAACACCATCTTGATCCAAGCCCTGCAACACAGAGGCCACGCGGCCGACCTTGCCGTCGAGAAAATCTGGCCGTGGCACCTGCGTTGCACGTCTCCGGCGCGGAGAGGCGATGCGGATCACGACACAGATCAGTTTCGCGGTAATGGTTCCTCTGTTCATTCTGAGTGTACGACAGGCCACGCGCTTCGATCGGGTGGACGCCGCCTCACGCGCCAGCGCCGCAACGCCGCGCATCGCACACTCGGAACGATTTGGGTTCGACAAGAGCGCGCCGCCGGCGCCGCGCGAGGACGCGACCGACGAAGGCACCACGGACCTTTACGGCAACGAAGTCAGCGACGCCGTGGCACGTTACACGTTGGACGCCGAAGGCAGCCTGTACGAACAACATTCCCCACGCACCGAGCTGCCTCGATTGGGTCCTCCGAAGAGCTGATGATCGCGTATGACAGCGCTCGAGATCGGCGCATCCGCCCCTGATTTTTCATTCGACGACGAAGCAGGCACCCGTTCGCTGGCTGAGTTCCGCGGCAGCCCCATCATTCTGGCCTTTGCTCCACCCGAACGCCGGACCGATGGTCCCGTGCTGCAGCACCTGACGTTCGAAGGCGAACGATTGCCCGTGCTCGCACTGGAGTCCGACCGCATCGCCCAGCTGTACGGCGTTTCGCGTCAGTTCGCCGTCTTCGTCGTGGCGGGCGACGGAGCTATCGCATGGCGTCACGCCGCTGACGACGGAATGATCCTGCCGCCGGCGAGCTCGTCAGCGACCGGCTTGAGCCGCCGCGAATTCGTCGCAGCAATGCTGGCGGCTTCCGTGGCGGCGAGCTTCGCCTCACGCACGCTGGCGTCGTCGTCAACGGCGGAGGCATCGGCGCCGTCCGCGGACATGGTCGATGTCGCGCTCAGGGTCAACGGACAATCTGTGCGGCTGTCGCTCGATCCACGCGTGACGCTGCTCGACGCCCTGCGCGAGCACATGCATCTCACCGGGTCGAAGAAGGGATGCGATCACGGGCAGTGCGGCGCCTGCACGGTCCACGTCGACGGCCGTCGCGTGCTGTCGTGCCTCACGCTCGCGGCGACGGTCCAGGGTCGATCGATCACCAGCATCGAAGGCCTCGGATCGGCCGACGTGCTCCATCCGATGCAGCAGGCGTTCATCGATCACGACGCCTTTCAATGCGGCTACTGCACGTCGGGCCAGATCATGTCGGCCGTCGCGCTCCTCGACGAGCCGTGCGGTCAGGCAGATGACGACGTGCGCGAGTGCATGAGCGGAAACATCTGCCGGTGCGGCGCGTACAACGGCATCGTCGCGGCGGTGCAGGCGGTGCGAGCCAATCGCAGCTGATTGTCATGCTGCCCTTCAGATACGTGACGGCCGCGGATGAGCAGAGCGCACGGGCGTCGGCGTCGAGCGGGGATGCGCGCTACCTCGCCGGCGGCACCACCCTCGTCGATTTGATGAAGCTGCACGTCGAGCGCCCGGCCGTCGTGGTCGACATCAACCGGCTGGCGCTCAGCGACATTCGGGAGCTGCCGGACGGCGGCGTGCGCGTGGGCGGACTGGTACGCAACAGCGACATGGCGCAGCACGCGCTGATTCGCTCGCGATATCCGGTGCTGTCGCAGGCTCTTCTCGCGGGAGCGTCGGGACAGATCCGCAACATGGCGACGACCGGAGGCAATCTCCTGCAGCGGACACGTTGCTACTACTTCCGCGACACCTCCGCCGCGTGCAACAAGCGAACGCCCGGATCCGGCTGCGGCGCGATCGACGGCTACAACCGCATTCACGCGATTCTCGGCACGAGCGAGCAGTGCATCGCGACGCATCCGTCGGATATGTGCGTGGCGCTTGCCGCTCTCGACGCGGTGGTGCGGCTGTCCGGACCGCACGGCGAACGCTCGGTGCCCGTGACGGACTTTCATCTGCTGCCCGGCAGTCACCCGGAGCGCGAGAGCGTGATCGAACCAGGCGAGCTGATCACCGCCGTCGACCTGCCGCCGCTGTCGTTTGCGGCGCGATCGGCGTACGTGAAGGTCCGCGACCGCGCGTCGTACGCGTTCGCGCTGGCGTCGGCGGCCGTCGCCCTCGATGTTCACCAGGGCGTCGTCCGAGACGCGCGCATCGCGCTGGGCGGCGTGGCCACGAAACCCTGGCGCGCTCGCGAGGCGGAGCATCTGCTGGCGGGACGCCGCGCCGACCGGTCGTCGTTCCGCGCCGCGGGCGAAGCGGCCGTCGCCGGCGCGGTGCCTCGAGCGCACAACGGATTCAAGATCGAGCTGGCGACGCGCACCGTCGTGCGCGCGCTGACACGAGCCGGAGCGGCCGGATGATCGGCGACCCTCTCAATCGCGTGGATGGCCGGCTCAAGGTGACCGGCGGGGCGCGTTACAGCGCCGAATGGCCGATCGAACAGCTCGCGTACGGCGTGATCGTCCAGAGCACGATCGCGCGCGGCACGATCGTCTCCCTCGACACCGCGGCGGCGGCGGCGCTGCCCGGCGTCCTCGCCGTCCTGACCGTGGACAACGCGCCGCGGCTGCCGGAACAGGGCCGCGCCGGCGCCAACCCGCCTGCGGGACGCGTCTTGTCGCTGCTCCAGAGCCGTGAAATCCGCTACAACGGCGAGCCGATCGGCATCGTCGTCGCGGAATCGTTCGAGCAGGCCACGCACGCCGCCTCGCTGGTGCGGGCCGCGTATCGAACCGACACGCCCGCGATCGACATGAACCGCGAGCTGCCGTCCGCACAGCCGTACTCGCAGAAAATCCTCGGCCAGTTCGAGCCGGCGAGCCACCGCGGAGACGTGTCGGCCGCCCTCGCGCAGGCGGATGTCACCGTCGACGCGACGTATACCACGCCGCTCGAAACGCACAACGCAATGGAGCCGCACGCGACGATCGCGCAGTGGGAGGGCGAGCAACTGACGCTCTACGACGCGACGCAGTATCTCTACGGTGTCAAGCGCTTCGTCGCGAAGACGCTTGGCATTCCCGACGAGCGCGTGCGCGTGATCTCCAAGTTCGTCGGCGGCGCGTTCGGATCCAAAGGCTCTGCCTGGTCGCACGTCGTGCTCGCCGCCATGGCGGCGCGGCACGTCGAGCGTCCCGTGAAGGTGGTGCTCACGCGCAGGCAGATGTTCGGTCCCGTGGGCGCGCGGCCCTATACCGTGCAGCGTCTCACGATCGGCGCGCGCACAGACGGATCGATCACGGCGATCCGCCAGGACGTCGCGTCGAGCACGTCGACGTTCGAGGATTGGGTCGAATCCTCCACGCTGCAGACGCGCATGCTGTACGACGTACCGAACGTCGACACGAGCCAGAAGCTCGTGCGTCTCAATCTCGGCACGCCGACCTTCAATCGGGGTCCTGGCGAATCGTCAGGCACATTCGGCCTCGAGTCGGCGATCGATGAAATCGCCGCCAGGCTTGGTATGGATCCGGTGGCGATGCGCATGAAGAATTACGCCGAGCGCGATCCGGAGAGCGGCCGTCCGTTCTCCAGCAAGTCGCTGCGCGCGTGCTACGCGCACGCGGCCGAGCGTTTTGGCTGGTCTCGCCGTACCGCCGCGCCGCGGTCGATGCGCGACGGCGACACGCTCGTCGGTTTCGGCATGTCGACGGCGACGTACCCGGCGAAGAAGCAGCCTGCGTCGGCGCTGGCGCGGCTCCTCGCGGACGGCGTGATTCTCGTGCAGGCGGCCACGCACGAATTGGGCACCGGCACATACACGGCGATGAGTCAGGTGGCCGCGAAGGCGCTCGACGTGCCCGTCGGCCGGATTCGCTTCGAGCTCGGGGACAGCGACTACCCAGAAAATCCGATCTCCGCCGGGTCGATGACCGCCGCCAGCACGGGCCCGGCCGTCCACGCCGCCGCGCTCGCGCTCGGCCAACGCATCGAAGCGCTCGGGGGCCGCGCGTCGGATGTGCAGGGTTGTCGGGCGCTCGTGGCCCAGAACGGCGGACGCCCCATCGAGGCGCGAGCCAGTGTGAAACCGGGCGACGAGGTGCGGCGCTACTCGATGCACTCGTTCGGCGCGGTCTTCGCGGAAGTTCGTGTGGATCCCGATCTCGGCGACATCCGCGTCGCGCGCATCGTCGCCGCCTATGGCGCCGGGCAGATTCTCAACGCGAAGACGGCCCGGGGCCAGTTGGCGGGCGGTATCGTGTACGGCATCGCCATGGCGCTGCACGAGCAGACCGCGATCGATCCGCGGACCGGGCGATACCTGAACGCGGACCTCTCTGAGTACCTCGTGCCCGTCAATGCGGACGTGCCCGACATCGACGTGATGCTGATCGACGAGCCAGACGCGCACGTGGATCCGATCGGCGTCAAGGGCATCGGTGAAATCGGCACGACCGGTGTCGCCGCCGCGATCGCGAATGCGGTGTTTCACGCCACCGGTGTGCGCGTGCGCGATCTGCCGATCACTCTCGACAAGGTCGCGCAGCTTTCTGCATGAGCGCCTGAGACACGGCATGGACGATCGAACCTGGACCGATCGCGCACTGGCGCGGATGTTCGACGATCGGCGCGACGCCGGCCGCGAATTGGCGTCGAGGCTCCACGCGTACGGCGGGCGCACTGACGTCGTCGTGCTCGCGCTGCCGCGCGGCGGCGTTCCCGTGGCGTTCGAGATCGCCGAAGCCCTCGGCGCACCGCTCGATATTTTCGTCGTCCGGAAGATTGGGATGCCGGGGCACCCGGAGTTCGCCATCGGCGCGCTCGCGTCAGGCGGCGTCCGCGTACTCAACGACGATGTGGTGCGCGCGTACCGAATTCCCAGCGGCGCCGTGGACGCCGTCGTGCGTCAGGAGCTCGTCGAGCTCGAGCGGCGCGAGCGGGAGTATCGCCGCGGCCAGTCACTCATCGCACTGCGCGATCGCATCGTGATCCTCGTCGACGATGGACTGGCGACGGGATCGACGATGCGGGCGGCAGTCGCCGCGGTTCGTTTGCACACGCCGGCCCGGGTCATCGTCGCCGTACCGGTGGGCGCACGCAGCACGTGCGACGAGCTCGCCGCAATCGCTGACGAAGTCGTATGCGCGTGGACGCCGGAGCCATTCTCCGCCGTCGGTCAGTGGTATCGCGATTTCTCCCAGACCACGGACGAAGAGGTGCGAGCGCTGCTGGAAGCGCACGCGCAGCACACGCGGAACTCTATCCTTTGATGATCAACATGAAGGAACCCGCCTCGACGGCGCGGATCGCCCATCGCGCCCAGGCCGAATTCGGCTTGAAATATCTGTACGCTTCGAGCACGGCCGGCGCGAGTACCAGCACTCCGATCGTTCGCTCTGAGACGCTGGCGCCTACGGCGATCCCTCGCGTATCGCGCTGCACCGGACCTGTTTCGGTGAAGGCGACCGTCGCATAGCCGATCGACGTCAGCACGTCGAACGCCAGCATGCCTTTCGCAAACGGCGCATGCTCGTGACGCAGGTCGCGATGCGCGGGCTGCAGCCATTCACTCGAAATCTGCTGCGTCCACAAGCCGGCGGAGGCGACCACAAACAGCTGGCGCGGCGACAGCGCTCGCGTTGGCGTGATGGCGAAAAAGGGCACGGGACCGTATCGCACCGGCGCCAGGTGCGGCTGCGCGTCGAAGATGACGTCGAAGAGCAGATGGCCGCCCTCGTGCATCCCAAAGGCGGCGGCGCCGCCTGCCAGGAATGCCGCCGTGTCGGCGACAGCATTGTTGTGGGACGGGGGATCCGCCCGCGGCGAATCTTGCGCGCGCGCAGGACGCGCCACGACGAGCGAGCCGGCGAGCATGACCATCGCCGCGACGCGGCATGATATCGAAGGGGCCACCTCAGACAGTATGGCTCGATGCTCTTCGAGCCGTCATCATTCACCGATCGGCGGACTCCGGTCGTGAGGTTCTGATTCCTACTGCACCCCTGCGTGTTGCGCTATGGAGACGTCGTTCCGGTCGCATAGATAGTAGTGATTCGTCGGCTCGAGATGCGCGTCGAGCTCGTAGACCAGCGGCACGCCGGTTGGAATGTTCAGCTCCACGATCTCATCATCGGAGATGCGGTCCAAGAACTTGACCAGCGCCCGCAGACTGTTGCCATGAGCTGCGATGATCACCTGCGCGCCCGACGTGATCGCCGGAGCGATCGCCTCGTGCCAATAGGGAAGAAATCGAGCGACGGTATCCTTCAACGACTCGGTCAGCGGGATATCTTCTGCCGGTAGACCGCGGAACCGCGGATCGCGGCCGGGCCAGCGCGTGTCAGCCTGGTTCAGCGCGGGCGGCTGGACGTCGTAGCTGCGGCGCCAGATCTTCACCTGAGCGTCGCCGTAGGCGGCCGCGGTCTCCGCCTTGTTGAGCCCTTGCAGCGCGCCGTAGTGGCGCTCGTTGAGGCGCCAGGAGTGATGAACCGGGATCCACATCAGGTCGAGCTCGTCGAGGGTAATCCACAACGTGCGGATCGCCCGCTTGAGCACCGACGTGAAGGCGACGTCGAAAACGTAGCCCTCGGCTTGCAGGAGACGCCCCGCGCTCCGCGCCTCGGCGAAGCCGCGCGGTGACAGATCCACGTCCGTCCAGCCGGTGAAGCGGTTCTCCATGTTCCACGTGCTCTCGCCGTGGCGGAGCAGCACGGCTTTGTACATCGATCCGTCCTCCTGGTTGGCTAGTTTGGCTGCGGCTGCTTCGACGCCAGCGGATACGCCGCCATCCCTTTGAACACGGCCTGCGTGCCCAGCTCGGATTCGATCCGCATCAGGCGGTTGTATTTCGCCGTGCGCTCGCCGCGGGTGGGCGCACCGGTCTTGATCTGACCGGTGTTCATCGCCACCACCAAATCGGCGATCGTCGTGTCCTCGGTTTCACCGGAGCGGTGCGACACGATTGCGCTCCACGCCGCGCGGTGCGCCTCCCGGATCGCCTGGATCGTCTCGGTGAGCGTGCCAATCTGGTTCAACTTGATCAGGATGCTGTTGCAGCTCCGCTCGCGAATGGCCCGCCTCAAGAAGGTGACGTTTGTCACGAGCAAATCGTCGCCAACCAGTTGCACGCGCTCACCGAGGCGCACCGACAGGAGACGCCACCCGTCCCAGTCGTTCTCCGCGAGCCCATCTTCGATGCTGACGATGGGGTACTGATTGACCCAGTCTTCCCAGAAATCGACCATCTGCGCGCTCGTGAGGGTTCGTCCTTCGCAGTCGAGATGGTAGACACCATCACGGTAGAACGAGCTGGAGGCAGGGTCGAAGGCGAGAAAGCATTCACGGCCCGGCGTATATCCGGCTTTTTCGATTGCCGTAAGAATCACCTCGACCGCCGCCGCATTCGACGGAAGCGATGGCGCGAAGCCGCCTTCGTCGCCGACATTGGTGGAGGCGCCCCGCTCGTGAAGCACCGACTTGAGCGCCGCGTAGACCTCGGCTCCGCAGCGGACAGCCTCACGAAACGTCGGCATGCCGGCCGGCACCAGCATGAACTCCTGGATATCGGTGGAGTGCTCGGCGTGCTTCCCGCCGTTCAGGATGTTGAACATCGGCACCGGCAGAACATGAGCATCCACCCCGCCGAGGTACCGATAGAGCGGCACGCCCAGGGACGTCGCGGCCGCGCGGGCGCAAGCCAGCGAGACACCGAGGATGGCGTTGGCGCCGAGCCGGCCCTTGTTCGGCGTGCCGTCCAGCGCAATCAGCGCCAGATCGATCCCGCGTTGATCGCCGGCGTTGACGCCCATCAGCGCCCCGCTGATTTGCGTGTTCACGTGCCCGACCGCCTTCAGGACACCCTTCCCACCGAAGCGCGCCTTGTCCCCGTCGCGCAGCTCGACGGCCTCGTTGACGCCAGTGGAGGCACCGGACGGAATCATGGCCTGACCGACGGTGCCGTCAGCGAGCGTGACGTCCACCGCCACCGTCGGGTTCCCGCGCGAATCCAGCACCTCACTGCCGGCGATCGCGGCAATTCGCAGATCCATATCACCCCTCCAGAATCAGGCCGGCACTTCTTGCGTCGTCGCGATGCTGGGCCGCGCTGCAATCCGTTGCGCCGTTTCAGCCAGGCGGCTCGCGTAACCCATCTCGTTGTCATACCAGGCCGCGACGGAGAGCAAATCGCCTTCGACCGCCGTCAGCGGCAGATCGACGATCGACGAATGCGGATCGCCGACGATGCGAGACGAGGCCCATTCGTCTTCCAGGACGGCCATGATGCCCTTCAAGGGAGGAGCCACAGCCGCCTTGCGAAATGCGTCGTTGACCGTTTCCACGGTGGCTGGACGCTCCGTCAGCAGATTCAGCTCGGCGATGCTGCCCGTTCGGGTTGGAACGCGGTAGGCCTTGCCGGAAATCTTCAGGCCTTTCCAGATGAAGGCGAGCGCGCGCGCCGCTCCGGACGAAGAAGGGATGATGTTCTCGGCCGCCGCCCACGAGTCGCGGCGATCCTTCATCGGCTGATCGGTCAGCGCCTGCGTGTTGGTGTACGCATGGATCGTCGAGAACAGTCCGTTCCTGATGCCGAAGTTCTCCAGCACCACTTTGACCACTGGAGCGAGCGCATTCGTCGTGCAGCTGGCCATGCTGATGATTTTGTGTTTCTCCGGATCGAACGTCTCGAGGTTGATGCCCGGCAGCAGCACCGCGTCACAGTCTTCACGCTGCTTGCTCGGCGCGCTCACCAGTACGCGTCCTGCGCCGGCATCCAGATGGGCCTGCGCGCCGGCACGCGTGGAGGCGCGGCCGGTGCAGTCGATCACCAGGTCGACGCCGAGACCTTTCCAGTCCGGCAGCGATGCCGTCGAATCGAAGTACGGGATCTCGCGGCCGCCGATGACGAATCGATCGGCCGTGGTCGTGACTTCTTCAGGCCAGCGGCCGTAGTTGGAGTCGACCTCGAAGAGCGCGGCGAGCGTCTCGAGATCCTTGACGTCGGAAATCGAGACCGGCACGAACAAATCGTCCTTCAGCGCCGTCCTCATCAACGACCGGCCGATGCGGCCAAACCCGTGAATGGCGATCCTCGTCATGGCATTCCTCTTTTTCAGTGATGCGAATCCTTCGGCGCACGACCACCCAAAGAATCATCCAACGTCGCAAGGCAAGTACCAGCCGTCGAACAGCAAGCTCTTTGCAGGAAGGTGAGAAACCGAGGCGCCGCGTGGCGTTTGGGGCGGGAGACACTCCGGCCCTTCGGAGATTCTCCGGCCGGGTGGACGCCGCGGACACGCGAGGCACGCGTTCGAGAGGAAGGTCCCGATGCCGGTCGTCGACTACACGCAGTATTGCGAGATGCTCGATCGCGCACAGAAGGGAAAGTTCGCCTATCCGGCGATCAACGTGACATCGCTCACGACGGCCAACGCCGTATTGAAGGGGCTGGCCGATAGCAAGAGCGACGGGATCATTCAGGTGTCGACCGGAGGCGGCGCATTCGCGTCGGGTGCGGCGGTCAAGGACATGGCGCTCGGCGCGATCTCGCTTGCCGAACACGTCCACCGCGCGGCGGCGCGATATCCCATCTATGTTGCGCTCCACACCGACCACTGCCAGGCGGATGCGCTCGACAGGTTCGTGCTGCCGCTGGTCGAGGAGACCGAAAGGCGGCGGGCCGCGGGAGCACCGAATCTGTTCAACAGCCACATGTTCGACGGCAGCGCGCTGCCGCTCCGCGAGAACCTCGACATCGCGGCGAAGTTGCTCGAGCGGTTCGAGAAGGACGACTTGATCCTCGAGATCGAAGCCGGAGTCGTGGGAGGCGAGGAAGACGGCGTGAGCGCGAGCGCTGCGGCAAAGCTGTATACGACGCCTGAGGACACGTTGGAGGTGGCGCGGAAGCTGAGCTCGGTGTCGGGCGCGCGCTACCTCCTCGCGGCGACGTTCGGCAACGTGCACGGGGTGTACAAGCCAGGCCACGTCAAGCTGACACCGTCCATCCTGAAGGACTGCCAGGAGGCCGTCGTCGCGGCGTTCGGCGAATCAGCGCGGTTTGATCTGGTGTTCCACGGCGGCTCGGGATCCGAGCTGTGTGACATCCACGAGGCGCTGGACTACGGCGTGGTGAAGATGAACATCGACACCGACATGCAGTACGCGTTCACGCGCGTGATCGCCGGCCACTGCTTCAAGAACTTCGACGGGGTGCTTCGAGTGGACGGGGAGGTGGGCAACAAGAAGGCCTACGATCCGCGCTCCTATCTGACCGCCGCCGAGAACGCGATGGCGGCTCGGGTCGTGCGCGCGACCACCGAACTGCGGTCCGCCGGCACGACGATGATGCACTGATCCGGCAGCGAGGATCGCATGTGCGACGACGAACTCGATTTCACGATCGCGAGGCTCGGCGAGTGCCGCATTCCATCGCCGATGTCCGGGGTTCGATTCACGCGCGATGACGATCGCGTGCTCTACCACGCCACGCTCGACGGGATTCAGGCGTGGATGGGCAACTCCCACAAGAGCGCGGCGCCGCCCGCGATGGAAACCGCCGGACCGAGGGAGATGCTGTTCTTCGATCCCGGCACGCTCGCGTGCGGAATCGTCACGTGCGGTGGTCTCTGCCCCGGATTGAATGACGTGATCCGCGCGGTCGTCGTGAGCCTGCACCGTCATTACGGCGTGAGGACGGTCTACGGCTTCCGATTCGGCTACGAAGGCCTCGTGCGCCGCATGGGGCATCAGCCGGTTCGGTTGACGCCGGAATCGGTTCAGCGGATCCATGAGAGCGGCGGCTCAATGCTCGGATCGTCCCGAGGGCATCAGGACGCGTCGGAGATGGTCGAGTACCTGCAAGAGCTCGGAGTCGGCATTCTTTTCGCCATCGGCGGCGATGGGACGCTTCGCGGGGCACAGAAGATCGGCGAGGAAGCGACGAGGCGCGGCTTGAAGATCGGCGTGATCGGCGTCCCGAAGACGATCGACAACGATGTCTCGTTCGTGCAGCGGACGTTTGGATTCGAGACGGCGGTGACCGAGGCGCGCCGCGCGACCTACGCGGCCAACGCCGAGGCGGAAGGGGCGCGCAACGGCATCGGACTCGTGAAGCTGATGGGCCGCGATTCGGGATTCATCGCGGCGTATTCGGCTCTGGTCAACAACGAAGTGAACTTCTGCCTGATCCCCGAGGTGCCGTTCTCGCTCGATACGTTTCTGTCAGCGCTCGAACAGCGGCTCGAGCGCCGCGGTCACGCGTTGATCGTCGTCGCCGAGGGCGCCGGCCAGCATCTGATGGGGCACAGCGACGAGCGGGACGCGTCAGGCAACGTCAAGCACCGCGACATCGGCGCCTTTCTGCGCCACGCGATCATCGACCATTTCAAACAGACCGGCACGGCGATCAGCTTGAAGTACATCGACCCCAGCTACGCGATCAGGAGCGTGCCGGCGACCGCGCACGACTCGGCCTTCTGTCTGCTCCTCGGCCAGAGCGCTGTGCACGCAGGCCTGAGCGGGCGCACGAACATGGTTCCCAGCTTCTGGAATCACCAGTTCACCCACGTGCCGATCGCGCTCGCCGTTTCCGAGCGCAAGAAGATCGACCCGCAGGGCGCGCTCTGGAGCAGCGTGATCGCATCGACCGGGCAGCCGCCGGACATGCGGTAA